>ENA-OQAJ01000139-OQAJ01000139.1-human-gut-metagenome-genome-assembly--contig:-NODE-139-length-22439-cov-6.103128_pt1 | contig 22439 bp, 23 predicted proteins | sample MGYA00242736_ERZ504529 | MGnify/ENA primary metagenome ERZ504529 (study PRJEB26092, sample SAMD00036275) | human gut metagenome | host: Homo sapiens | study: EMG produced TPA metagenomics assembly of...
AGGTGCGGCAGATGCCAAGCCAAAAGCGCAGATAATACTGGATGTCTTATCGAGCATTTTGGCAACGCAGATGCCGTGCCGCAGCTGCCGGAGCGGTGCTTAAGCCGCAAGGCGGGAATTGTGCGGTATTGCCTTAAATATTGAATAAAGCGATTGCGCCGTTTCCCCATTCAGAACAGGTCTAGCATATTATTGAGATAAATTTCTTCGCGGACGCGCAGCTGGTATTCTGGCTTTGTCATATAGTAAAGCAGAAACTCCAAAATCAAGGCACTGCCAAGCCCGCGGCCCTCAATTTTGAAGTTGGAAAAGCCCATGGGCAGATAGATATTTTGAATATCCTGGATGCCAATAAAACCGGGGTTGTCCATTGCTTTTGAAAAGCGATACCCTTCCTGTGCGCCAGGGGCTGCGCAGCGGTGGTCGGGGCAGGTTTCGCCAAGGTTTTTACGGCTTACATTTTCATAGCAGCGCTTTCTGTCCTTGCAGCCAAACCAGCAGCATTCATTGCAAAGGAATTCCACTTTATCTTTCTGGGGCTGGGGCAGGTTGTTCAGCTGTTCAAATTCTTTATTTAACCGGAAATCCGGCACAACATAGCGGAAGTCATCCCGATTCAATTCCGCCTGTAACTGCGGGAATTCCGTGAGCACCTTGGTTGTAGATGAAACAAAGTAAAGCCCCGGATAACGGCTTTCCAGATATCTGAGCAGCAAGTCCGAATGGACAATAACGCCGTTTTGTGCGCCGCCGCTATTTTCAAACAGCTTACACAGGGCGTTGCACTTTATGTCCGCCAGGTGTTCTTCACGCAGCAGTGAGTTACTGAATGTCAGCCGGGCGGATATCCCATATTCGCGCATCAGATCCATAACATCTTCGGGGTCCTGCACGCCAAAGCTTGTGCGGCCGCCACCCCAGATGCAGTCGCCCAGGGCCCCATAAATGGAGCCGATGGCGCACCAGTTGTAAAAATATTCTCTGTGATGATAGAACAGCGGCAGGAACATGCGGTACAGCCCATAAAATTCAAACAGCCCCGGCAGATGATAATATGCCACGCCGGGCTTTGAGGTATTCTTTATTTTATCGTCCATCTTGCGTTTTTGTGCGCTCCCCTTCCGGTGTGATTTTTCAACTGTTTTATTTTAGCATCTTTTTCCGCTGAAAGCAAAGCAGGCAGCAAAAAGGCGGGCAGTTGTTTTTCTTCGCTGCCCGCCCAAATGTAACTTGTTATTTTGTTTTGTGGGAATTGTGTCAGTCATCCAGCTTAATTTTCTCTTTCAGCACCACACAGCCTGCCATATCGCCAATAACGTTCACGCAGGTAGCGCCCATATCGCATAGAGTATTGATGCTGATATAAACGCCCATCACGCCAGCCGGGAGACCCGCCATGGTAGCCAGTGCGGCGAACGAAGCGATTGCACCACCGGGAATGCCGGGGGTGCCCACGGACAAGATCACATTTGCCAGCAGGATCACAATCATCATGGAGGTACTGACCTCAACGCCGCAGGCGTGGCGAAAAACACGATCATGAACGACAACACGATGGAAACAGCATCCATGTTGACCGTTGCGCCCAGAGGGATAGCGATACTGGTGATTTTATCGGATACGCCCATCTCGTCCTCCATGCACTGCTTGCTGAGGGGGATGGTGGCTGAACTGGAACAGGTGCCAAAGGCGTTCAGAGCTGCCGGCAGGCAGGCTTTAACAAACTTTGCCGGGCTTGCCTTGCCAAGGAACTTGACGGAACTGCCATACACGATAGCGGCAAATGAGAAGAAGGTAACATAAAGAACGACCAGCAGGGTTGTGAGGGAAAGAATGGTTTCCGTGCCGTTGGCTTCTACCACCGGAACAATGGTGCAGAAAACGCCGATGGGGGTAAAGTACATCACGGTGCTGATGATTTTCAGGCAAACCTCGTTGCCGGATTCAATCACTTTCAGCAGCGGCTCGCCTTTTTCACCGATTGCAACAAGGGTAAAGCCGATGATAACCGCAAAAGTCAGCACCTGCAGCATATTGCCGTTGGCAAAAGCAGCCACCGGATTGGCGGGAATCAGGTTTTTGACGGTGTCAAGAATGCTGGTCATTTTGCTGGCCTCGATATCGGAGGTTGCCATTTCAAACCGGACGCCTTTTCCAAGATTGATGGCTCTGGGGATAATCAGCCCCACAAAGCTTGCCAGCGCTGTAGTGAATAGGAAGAATATCATGCACCGCCGGTGATTTTTCCGGTGGTTTTGGCGTTGCCGATGCTGGTAATGCCCACCACGATGGAGCAGAACACCAGCGGAAAGATCATCATGTTCAGCGCATTCATGTAAATGCTGCCAAGCAATGTGGTAACGGTCAGGACCACATCAAAGCGGCTTGCCAGGAAAAGCCCGGTCAGGATACCAAGCACCAGGCCGATAAAAATTGCGCTGGTGATGTGCTCCTGATACCGTGCAAAGAGTGACTTTTGGGTTGCTGTGCTGTCTTGCGTGGAATTCATGTCGGTAGCTCCTTTTGAATTTTGTCTTTTTTATTATATTTCTTTAGGGAGGATTGGACAAGAAAGAACTTCAACTTCAGCACAAAAAAGCCACTTTATATTTACGATGTACCGCTTCACGATGACATCCACGAACTTCGGGTCAAACTCAATGCCCCGGCACACATGGTCTGTTTTCTCACCGGCAATCAGCGTAGAGCCGCTGCCAAGGAACGGATGGAGTCCACGCTCTGGAAGTTCATATCTTTTTTCTTCTTTACATAGGTGTCCTTTTCTTTTGACACCGTTTTTTCTCACCACTCATACACGTCCCTCACTTTTCCGCTTGAAGAATCTTCGGCAACACTTCAAGAAAGTGTTGCCCGATTTTCTCAGCATCGTAATCGTTTGCTTGACAGATTAGCCGCAATCCGTCCGGTGTCAGTATTCGACCGTTATTTTTGTTGTGGAGATATTTTTGAAATTTCTTCGTATTCCGAATTTTTTAATCTGCTTCATTGCAATCCTCCACATATTTCAATTACAGATATTTCTTGAATGCCTTCTTCATTTTGAGCATAACATCAATGATCCAGTCAAATTGTGGGTTCCACTGATTCTTATCACCAAAAGTCACATTTTTTTTCAATAACGATACGGCTGGCCTTACGCTCCGGTAATTCACGCCAATCAAAATTCAACCCCGCATTCGCTTCAATTTCATCCTTGTTGAAGAGTAACGAATGGAACAACTCTTTATCCTCACTGATATACAACTCCACATCAAGTTCGTCGCGTTTCTGAATCTGTGAAACAGCGATGTGGCAAGCAGAGGATCCCACGCTGAAATTCATCCAGTGATCCATTGATGGTTTTCTGCGATTGAAGTTTTTGGCAAACTGTGCATTCTGAAAAGCGTAATCCTGGAATGCCACCCAGTAATCATAACGTTGCTGCTGAGTTGCATTTGCAGAATCGCTCTTCTTTACTTCCTTTGTCCAGTCGTTCGGTTTTTCAATAACTTCAAACTTTACCGCCGGTTCCGAATTGCCGATTCGATACAACTTGATCTCACAAAGAAAAAATCCCACCTTTTCATCGGTGTGGTTGTTTAACCATTCAATTGCAGCCTTATGTTCTTCACGTGCATGCTTTACCACCCAAATAATCACATCTGCCGACTTACCAGATGCATAAGTAATCAGCTTGCCCAGATGGTCATGGTTGGTATCCTCCAGCTGATTCTCTATGATGATTTTTCGATCGGTTCCAGTTTCAGAAGCAAAAATATCCACATTGAAGTCTCCAACGGAGGATTCTGTTTCATCTACTGCAATATCAAGGCCCACAGCATCTGCAAGAAGTGCAATATTATCATCCTGTGAAAGCCATGGCGTGAAATCCAAAGCCTCGTGCGGCCATACTGTTCGCAGATCTTTGATTTCTTCTAATTTACTCAGATTCACCATTTACATTAAGCCTCCTTTTTCACATATGTCAGCTCAACGTCGTATCCAAGTTCTTCCAGAAGGCGCACAAAAGTCTTGTTTATAATCCCATTATTTTTGTTGATCAAGCGGCTGACATAAGAGCCTGTTGTTCCGGCCTTTTCCGCAATCTCAGCTTGTGTAGTATCTTCCTCTAAGCATTTTATCTTTATTTCTTTTTCAAAATTGTTTTTTACCATTTTTCGTTCCCTCCAGTGTATTGGAATTGCACGATTAAGATAATTCATTTTATCATATAACGATTTAAGCACAATCTAGCAGGATCATTTTGTGTTTTAGCGTTCCAAATTTTACCACTCAAAAGCAAACAAAAAAGAGCACCCTAAGAGGTAAACTCTCAAAGTGCTCTTTCAGAAAGCAATCAGCTAATTAACCCTTAACAGCGGCGGCAACTTCAGCAGCGAAGTCGTCAACGCGCTTTTCCAGGCCTTCGCCCTTGATGAAGTGGGTGTACTCGACGATCTTGATATCGCCGCCCAGCTTCTTAGCGGTAGCGTTCACATAGGCGTTCACGTCCATGTTGCCATCCTTAATGAAAGCCTGATCGACCAGGCAGTTCTCCTTGTAGAACTTGCCCAGACGGCCGGTAGCCATCTTCTCTTTGATAGCGTCGGGCTTGTTGGCGGCCTTCGGATCGTTAGCCATCTGAGCGATGATAATCTTCTTCTCGTTCTCGATAGCCTCAGCAGGCACAGCCTCACGGTTCAGGTAGCTCGGGTTTGCAGCAGCGATCTGCATTGCAATATCCTTGCCAAACTCAACGAACTCCGGCTTAGCAGCAACTTCATCGGTGGTATCGAACTTAACGATAACGCCGTGGGTGCCGCCGCCGTGAACGTAAGCGGCGCAATGGCCCTCATAGGAAGCAAAACGGCGAACCTTGATGTTCTCCTTGATGACCAGAATCAGAGCCTTCAGAGCTTCGTCAACAGTGCCTTCGCCCATCTTGCAGCCCATCAGAGCCTCAACATCAGCGGGCTTCTGCTCAGCAACAACATTGGCCAGATCTTTGGTGAACTCAACGAACTTATCGTTCTTGGCAACAAAGTCGGTCTCAGCGTTGACTTCAACAACAACAGCACCGTTAGCGGTGGCAACAGCGTAAACCATGCCTTCAGCAGCGATACGGCCAGCCTTCTTAGCGGCAGTAGCCAGACCCTCTTCACGCAGAATCTCGATAGCCTTATTGATGTCGCCATCAGCCTTGACAAGAGCCTTCTTGCATTCCATCATGCCGCAGTCAGTCTGGCGGCGCAGTTCCATAACGTCCTTTGCAGAAACAGCCATGTTCATTCGTCCTTTCTGAATTTAGGTGTACAAACAGTTTCGGGCGGGATCGGGCTTATTCAGCCTTGGCGGCCTCTTCGGCAGCGGGAGCATCCTGCTTACCCTGCTTGCCTTCCAGCACAGCATCAGCCATAGCGCCGGAGATCAGCTTGACAGCGCGGATAGCGTCGTCGTTGCCGGGGATGACGTAATCGATCTCATCGGGATCGCAGTTGGTATCAACGATAGCAACAATGGGGATGTTCAGCTTGCGAGCTTCGGAAACAGCGATGCGCTCCTTGTGCGGGTCAACAATGAACATAGCCTTCGGCAGAGTCTTCATGTTCTTAACGCCGCCCAGGTACTTGTCCAGCTTGGCCATCTCCAGCTCCAGCTTAACAACTTCCTTCTTCGGCAGCAGGTCGAAAGTGCCGTCTTCCTGCATGGTCTTCAGCTGTTCCATACGGTCGATGCGCTTACGGATGGTGCGGAAGTTGGTCATCATGCCGCCCAGCCAACGAGCGTTGACATAGTGCATGCCGCAGCGGGTAGCCTCGTCACGGATGGACTCCTGAGCCTGCTTCTTGGTGCCAACAAACAGGATCTCGCCGCCGTCAGCAGCAACATCGCGGACAAAGTTGTAAGCCTCATCGAGTTTCTTTACGGTCTTCTGCAGGTCAATGATGTAGATGCCGTTGCGCTCGGTGAAGATGTACTTTGCCATCTTGGGGTTCCAGCGGCGGGTCTGATGACCGAAATGCACGCCGGCTTCGAGAAGCTGTTTCATAGATACGACTGCCATAGTTAATTTCCTCCAAAATTTAGTTTTTTACCCTCCGCATCGCGTACTTGTTTTCTAACCTTTTTACGTGTTACGGCAAAAAAGGCACAAAAAAACAACGCAATGCGTGTGTATTGCTATAGTATAGTAGCACAAGGTGAAGCAAAATGCAAGAACTTTTTTTCATTATGCGAAAATTCTTGCCTGCACGGCGCAAAATATGCACCTTTACAAAAAAAAATGCGGCCCATATACAGGGCCGCACGGACTTACCGCATCAGATGGAAATCGCCTGTGCCACTTCGATCTCCATCGGGTCAAGGTATTTGTGCATCGACAACGCCACGTTGACATCATAGTCCACGATCTTACCGCCGGACAGGGCAACCACGCGGTTATAAATGCCCTTATCCAGCAGGTCCACTGCATGGTAACCCATCAGGGAGGCATTCACACGGTCACGCACGGTAGGTGAACCGCCGCGCTGGATGTGGCCCAGAACAGTTGCACGCGAATCAACACCTGTTGCAGCCTGGATCTGGTTGGCCAGGGTCTGGGCATCGGTAACGCCTTCCGACACAATGATGATGAAGTGCTTTTTGCCGGTAACCTGGGTCTGGCGCATACGCTGGAGAATGTCACGCTCAAAGTCGAACGGACGCTCCGGCAGCAGCACAGCCAAAGCACCGGTAGCAATGCCGACGTTCAGCGCAATATAGCCTGCATGGTGGCCCATAACCTCAACAACACTGCAGCGGTCATGGCTCTGGGTGGTATCACGCAATTTATCAATGGCTTCTACCGCGGTATTCATGGCTGTATCATAGCCAATGGTATACTCGCTGCAGGCAATATCGTTATCAATGGTGCCGGGAATGCCAACGCAGGGAATGCCCTGGTTCGCCAATGCGCGGGCGCCCATGAAAGAACCGTCGCCGCCGATGACCACGAGGCATCAATGCCAAGTTCCTTACAGCGTGCAAGGCCTTTGGCCTGGCCTTCCTTGGTTTTGAACTCCAGGCAGCGGGCAGTATACAGAATCGTACCGCCGCGGTGGATGATCTCCGACACGCTGCGGACGTTCATCTCGTAGCATTCGCCGTTGATCAGGCCGTTATAACCGCGCTGAATGCCCATCATGCGGTAGCCCTTGGAGATGCCTGCGCGGACAATGGCGCGTACCGCTGCATTCATGCCGGGGGCGTCGCCGCCGCTGGTCAGTACACCGATGGTTTTGATTTCCTTAGCCATAAAAATGTCCTCCTGTTATAGTTGAGCCGCGCAGAGCGGCCCAATGAAGAAAACGCAAAACTGGTTTTCCCCGGCAGGCATTTTCCGGCGTACCACCGGGCAACCTGCCTATTTTTTAACATACTCCCCTGCCTGCTATTATACCATACCAGCGGCCCAATTTTATGGATAAAAACGTGCAAAGTACATGGATTTATTTTGCCGCTTGTGCCGTTGTGAACTTTACATGGTCAGCACCCAGGATGCGTTCCAGCTCCTGGCGCAGCAGCGGATGATCCATGGCCCACATACTTTGCGGCGCACGCACCCGCTGGCCGGAATCTTCAAATTTGAAATATACGGGTGTGGGGCCGTCAAAAATATTTTGCAGCAGGTTTTCCACCTTGTGCATCTGGGCGCATTCCCGCGAGGGCACCAGCAGCCATATGCTTTGGGCAGCCGTATCCCCCGCTGCCGCGCTGATGCGCTGGGAACGGTTCTGGCCAAAGCTTTGGGATGGATCATAACCATCGACCGGCAGTACGCTTTCCACGATCAGGCGGGTGCCTTCATCCTCTTTAACGGAAGCGCGGCCAGTGGTGACAACAACGGCGTTCTCCTGCAAATACGCACGGCAGCTGGTCAGCACGCGGGGGAACACCAACAGCTCCATTGTGCCGGTCAGATCTTCAATGGTAGTAAAGGCCATCAACGTATTGGACTTTGTGGTCATGATCTTGTTTTTGACCACGGTACATACCAGGGTAACCGTCTGGTTATCAAAATCCCTGGCATTCTCTCCCTGCAGCTGAGCGATGGTACAGGTGGAGATTTTTTCGATCTTTTCCCGGTAAGCATCCAACGGGTGGCCGGACAGGTACAGGCCCGAGACCTCTTTTTCCATTTTCAGCAGCTCGCCGGAATCATACTCACGCAGGTTGGGCACCTGATAATCATCGTTCTGGGGGGCTTCCTCGGCACCGGCCATGGCGCTGAACAAATCCAGCTGGCCATCCAGATTCTGGCGGGCATCGTTTTCAACAATGCGCAGTACCGTTTCCACGCTTTCCATCATGCCGTGGCGGCTGGGTTCCAGGGTATCAAAGGCACCGGCTTTGATCAGGTTTTCCAGCGCACGGCGGTTAAGCATGTTGCTGCGCATCCGCTTGCAGAAATCGTACAGGCTGCGGAATGGGCGGCTTTCGCGCTCTTTGATGACCGCTTCAATCAAATCGCGGCCAACGCTTTTGACGGCGTTCAGGCCAAAGCGGATGCTCTGCCCGTCCACCGTAAAGCCGCCGCGGGATACATTGATATCCGGCGGCAAAACCTTGATGCCAAGGCGCTGGCATTCGGACGAATATTCAATCACCTTGGCGGTGCTGTCCAGTACGCTGGTCAACAGCGCAGCCATGAACTCGCGCGGGTAATGGCACTTGAGATAGGCTGTCTGGAACGCCACATAGGCATAGCAGGCCGCATGAGATTTGTTGAACGCATAAGAAGCAAAACTGACCATATCGTCATAGATCTCATTGGCCACGGCTTCCGGGATCCCGTTCTTCACACACCCGGCGCACTCTTTGCCCGGCTCAGTACAGCCATGCACAAAGTGCTCTCGCTCGGCTTCCATGACTTTATGCTTCTTTTTGCTCATGGCACGGCGCACGTTATCAGCCTGGCCAAAGCTGAAGCCTGCCAGCTCGCGGCAGATCTGCATGACCTGTTCCTGATAAACGATACAGCCGTTGGTAACATCCAGGATATGGGCCAGCTGGGGTGTTTTATAGGTGACTTTATCCGGCTCCCTGCGGTTGCGCAGATAGGTTGGGATAGAATCCATGGGGCCGGGGCGGTACAGCGAGATGAGGGCGATGACGTCTTCAAGGCTGCGGGGGTGCATACTGACCAGCACCTGGGTCATACCAGTAGATTCAAGCTGGAAGATACCCTCTGTTTCGCCCCGTTCCAGCATAGCATAAGTAGCGGCATCGTCATAATCCAGATTGGCAATGCGGAAATCCGGTTCATGCAGGCGCACGGCGGCTTCGGTATCATGGATAACGGTCAGGGTGCGCAGGCCAAGGAAGTCCATCTTGAGCAGGCCAAGGCGCTCAATTTCCACCATGTTGAACTGGGTAACCGGCAGACCATCGTTGGTGGAAAGCGGCACATACTCGGTAGCCGGTTCGCGGGTAATCACAACGCCCGCCGCATGAGTGGAAGCGTGACGCGGCATGCCCTCCACTTTCAGCGAGGTATCGATCAGCTCATGCACCTGGGGTTCAGCGTCATACATTGCTTTCAGGTCCGGCGAAACCTCCAGCGCATGGTTCAGCGTCATTTTCAGTTCAGTAGGAATCAGCTTGGCCACCTTATCCACGTCCTGGTACGGCATACCCATCACGCGGCCGACATCGCGCACGGCGGCACGGGCGGCCATAGTTCCAAAGGTCACGATCTGTGCCACATGGTCACGGCCATACTTGCGGTTGACGTAATCAATCACTTCCTGGCGGCGCTCGTAACAAAAGTCAACGTCAAAGTCCGGCATAGAGACACGTTCCGGGTTCAGGAAGCGTTCAAAAATCAAACTGTAGCGGATGGGGTCAATGTCCGTAATACCGACACAATAGGCCGCCAGGCTGCCCGCACCGGAGCCGCGGCCGGGGCCGACCGGGATATCGCGGCTTTTGGCGTAATTGATAAAGTCATACACGATGAGGTAATAGTTGGTGTACCCCATCTTTTTAACCACGCCAATCTCGTATTCCAGGCGTTCACGCAAGGCATCCGTTACCTTGCCGGGGTAGCGGCGTTCCAAGCCCTCATAACAGAGCTTTTCAAAGTATTCCTGGTTTTCCATGCCGTCCGGAGCTTTGAAATACGGGAGCTTGGTATCGCCAAACACAAAGTCAAAGTTGCACTGTTCTGCAATTTTGTTGGTGTTCTCGCAGGCTTCCGGCACCATGGAGAACAGGTCATACATTTCATCGGTGCTTTTTACATAGAATTCCTCGGTCTGAAACTCCATGCGGTCCACATCGTTGACGGTTTTGCCGGTCTGGATGCACAGCAGAATGCTCTGCATCTTGGCATCCTCGCGGGTGATGTAGTGGGAGTCGTTGGTGGCAACCATGGGGATGCCTGTCTCCCGCGAAAGGCGGATAAGCTGCGGCAGAACGGTAGTGTCTTCTTCCAGGCCATGGTCCTGCAGCTCAATATAATAGTTGCCCTGGCCGAACAGATCGTTATAGTAAAGAGCAATCTGCTTGGCACGCTCATAGTCCCCTGCCAGAATCGCCTGAGGGACCTCACCGGCAAGGCAGGCGGAAAGGCAGATCAGGCCTTCGTGGTACTGCTCCAGCAGGTCATGGTCAATGCGCGGCTTGGAATAAAAGCCCTCCAAGAAACCGGCGGATACCATTTTGATCAGGTTTTTATACCCGGTTTCATTTTTGCAGAGCAGGATCAGGTGGTTGTTGCCGTCAATGCGGTTGACCTTATCAAAGCGGGTGCGGGTGGCAACATACACCTCACAGCCAATGATCGGCTTGATGCCTGCGGCTTTGGCTGCATCATAAAAGGCAACGCAGCCGTACATAACGCCGTGGTCGGTAATGGCAACGGCGGTCTGGCCCAGCTGTTTGATATAGTCAAACAGGCGGTCAATACGGCAGGCGCATCCAGCAGGCTGTACTCAGTATGCAGGTGCAGATGGGTGAACTGTCTTTGCGGTTGGTGTGGCGTGGTTTCTGGCATAATGTATCCCTTTGCTGCTGTGGTAAAATGCGGAAAAGCCGCAGCAGTTACGCAGCGGCTTTGCGTGGTTTATTGCGGAGATGGTGCGATGTCCTGTCCTGCTGGTTCCGGCTCTTTAGGATTTTCCTGCTCTTCCGGCTGTGCTGATGCAGCGGCGTTCAGGCGGGCGGCAGCTTCCTGGATCCGCTTGAACCGGTGGGAAAGCCCTGCTTTGCTGACAGGCGGGTCAAACTTTTCGGCCAATTTGGCAAGCGGCATTTCGGGGTACTGCATCCGCAGGCGGGCTGCCTGCTGCAATGGTTTGGGCAGGGTTTCCAGCGCGCCGGCCTCTTCCAGCGTCTCAATCGCAAGGCGCACCTGCACGGCTGCCTGTACGGTTTTGCCCATGTTGGCGGTTTCGCAGTTGGAAAGGCGGTTGGTTTTATTGCGCATATCGTTATACATGCGCTGTTCCATGATGCGCATGGCGGCGTTGCCCGCGCCCATAAAGGTCAGCAGATCTTCCAGATGGTCGCTGGATTTGACATATACGGTGTTGGCCCCCTTGCGCACGGCGCGGTGGGGATTAAACTCATACTGGGCCAGAATGCCCTCCAGCTGCTGCGAAAGCGAGTGCCGGGGCGAAAGGAACTCAATGTTATATTCTTTTTCCGGGTCGGTTGCCGTACCGCAGCATAAAAATGCAGTGGAAATGAAAAATGATCCGCATTTCTGGCATTTGAAGCAGTCCGGCCGGATGCGCAGGGTGGTTTCGCGGCCAGTATGTCCAAACAGGTTCAGCATTTTTTGTACCTGTTCGGGATCTTTTACGCTGAACTCATAAATCAGGCCGATGCCGCGCTCCTTGGAAATTACGGTACCGGTAATGCCGCAGCGGGCATACAGCTTTTGTGCCAGCTGGGCAATGCCCTCGTTTTCGGTCTGCAAAACCACGCCGCGGTCATCAAAATACTTGCCAAAGCAGGCAACCGCGTAAGCTGCTGCGGTAACACAGCAGCTGCGCACGATTTTGCGGTGCAGTATCTCGTTTTTTAACGTCTTGGGAAAAACTCACGTTTGGTGTTCACACTCTCTTTATCGGGAGATTTGGGATGTATCAGGCCGTGCGGCGGGCATCGCGGTGCTGCACGCTGGGCTGGTAACCAAGCTTTGTGCAGTACTCCCCGATCTTGCGGGCAAAAGTGATAGAACGGTGCTTGCCGCCGGTGCAGCCAATGGCGATCATCAGCTGGCTTTTGCCCTCCTTAACATACAGCGGCAGCGCATATTCCAGAAAGCTCTCTATCCGGCGCAGCAGCTCCTGCGATTCAGGGAACTTCATCACATAGTCCACCACTTCCTGGTCCAGGCCAGTCTTTTCTTTCAGCTCTGGCACATAGAACGGGTTGGGCAGGCAGCGCACATCAAACACGATGTCCGCTCCTGCGGAAGACCGTATTTAAAGCCAAAGGAAACCACGTTGATAGACATGGCACACTGACCTTTTTGCAAAAACAGGCTGGAAACACGTTCCCGGTTTTGTGCGGTAGAAAGCAAAGAGGTATCGATCACATATTTTGCACGTTCCCGCAGGGGCTGCAGTATCTGCCGTTCTTTGGTGATTGCCTCACTGACCGGGATCCCCTCGCTGATGGTCATGGGATGCACACGGCGGGTCTCTTTATAGCGGCGGCGGATGGCGGCATCGCTGGCATCCAGGAACAGGATGTCATAAGGCATTTTCTTTTCGTCCAGCGCTTCCAGTGCCTCATTGGTTTCCTGAACAGAATGCAGGCCGCGGATGTCCATCACGACCGCAACGCGGCTGAGCTGGTTTTCGCCCTGCTGGGCAAAGTCCAGGATACGGGGCAAAAGGCCCGCCGGGATATTATCAATGCAGAAAAATCCGATATCTTCCAGCGCGTTGACCGCCATGGACTTGCCTGCGCCGGAAAGGCCGGTTACGATCAAAAAGTTCATCCTGTTGTTCCTCTCTCATTCAGCGGGGCGGAATACCGTTCCTTGCCTGGCAGGCATCAAGATGCGGCATGGTTATTCCACCACGCGGATCTCGCGTTCCAGGGTGCAGCCGGTTTTTCCAGCACGATCTGCCGCACCTGCTCCGTCAGGCTGACAACATCCGCGCAGGTGGCATTACCCAGGTTGACCACAAAGCCGCAGTGCTTTTCACTGATGGCTGCCCCGCCCACGCGGAAACCGCGCAGGCCGCAGTCCTCGATTAGCTTGCCGGCAAACTGGCCCACAGGGCGCTTGAAGGTACTGCCGGCGGACGGGTATTCCAGCGGCTGCTTTTCTTTGCGGCGGCGCATATATTCCTGCATGGCGGTACGGATCTCCAGTGCATCACCGGGGTGCAGGGTAAATTCCGCTTCCAGGATGCACCAGGAGCACCGCTCAAAAATGCTGGTGCGATAACCCAGCTGCAGTTCCTGCACAGGCAGGGTTTGCAGATGCAGGTTTTCGTCCAAGAACGTAACGGCTGTCAGCACGTCCTTTATTTCTCCGCCGTAAGCGCCCGCGTTCATATACACAGCCCCGCCCACCGTGCCGGGAATGCCGAAGGCAAATTCCAGCCCGGCCAGGCTTTCCTTCTGGGCGGTGTTGCAAAGAGCGGAAAGCATCATACCAGCCGGGGCCAGCACCTTGGTGCTGCCATCCGGCTGGGCCTGCATGGAAAAGCGGGAGTTTAACCCCGTCAGGCAGATAACCGCCCCGCCGAACCCTGCATCCGAAAACAGCGTGTTGGAACCGTTGCCCAGCAGATAGGTGCGGACTTGATATTGGCGGCACAGTTCCAGAATACGGGTCAGCTGCGTTACCGTGGCGGGCACACAAAAAAAAGTCTGCATTGCCGCCAATGCGGAACGTTGTATGCCGCCCCAGGGATTCATCAAGGCTGACAGGCAGGTTTTCTGCCTGCAAAGCTGCAAGAAATTGCTCGTTCATAAGCAAACCTCACAAACGGCTCAGATAGAATTTGCCAGGGCTGCCGCGCCGATCACGCCGGCATCGTTGGTCAGCACACAGGCACGAATAGCGGGCATTTTGCCGGTGGTAATGTTCTTGGTTTCTTCCTCCACATACTTGCGGATGGGTGCCAGCAGGGTTTCTCCCTGATTGGAAACACCGCCGCCAATGCAGATGGCTTCCGGCTCAAAGGTATTCACCACGTTGGAAATGCCGCAGGCAACATATTCGATCCAATTATCCACAACAGCCTTGGCGGTTGCATCGCCGGCTTCCATCGCGTCAAAGGGAATCTTGGCGTTCACATGGTCAATATCCCCCGCCAGTTTCCACATCATGCTCTCGGGGTGCCGGGTCATCGCTTCGCGGGCATCCTCCGACAGAGCGCGGGAGGAAGCATAGCGTTCCCAGCAGCCATAACGGCCACAGTTGCACTTGCGTCCACCCTTTACAATCACGGTATGGCCCATCTCGCCAGCAGCAAAGTTGAATCCGCGCAGAATCTTGCCGCCCAGGATAATGCCACTGCCAATGCCGGTACCCAGCGTGATAACAACGGCATCCTTGAAGCCCTTTGCGCCGCCTGCGATGTATTCACCAAATGCTGCTGCGTTGGCATCGTTTTCCACATAGACCTTGCAGCCGAGCAGAGCTTCCAGGTCAGGCCCCAGGTTCCAGTCATAGTAGCCGAAGTTGGTGTTATAGCCCACAAAGCCGGTGGTAAAATTCACACTGCCCGGGGTACCGATGCCCACATAGCTGACATCTGCAAAATCAATCTTGCAGTCTTTGGCAACAGCACGGCACAAATCTGCCAGTGCCTGCTCCAGGTCCTGCGCCGGACGCGGCAGGCGGGTCGGGCGGGTAATTTTGCCCACAATGTTGTAAGCTTCGTCAACAAGGCCTGCCGTCATGGTAGTGCCGCCAAGATCGATACCAATGGTGTATTTCATAAGATTTCTCCTCCTATATATTCTGCACAGATGCGGCCGTGCAGTTTTAGCTCATTTACAAGGTTCTGCCGCGTGGCGTTTACCACAAGTTCCTGCGGAAACTGCATTTCTTCCAGCATCGCCAGCAGCGGGGGCATGTTGCCTTGCAGCTGGGTGGTGCTGTGGGCATCGGTATCCAGCGCAATATGGCAGCCGTTTTTCAGGCAGGCGGCCAGCAGCAGCTCATGTTGGGGATACCATCCCGCCGCACATTGACGGAATTGCCGTTGAGCTCCACAACCTTATGGTTTTTGGCGAACGCTTTGGTTACAAGGTCATAGTCATAGCGGTAATTCTGCTGCTCGGAATGGCCGATGCAATCCACATAAGGGTTTTCGGCCACAGCCAGCCACAGGCGGGTGGCTTCTTTTTCGGTCAGCAGACCGGGGATGCAGGGGCTGGTGGATGGATGCCACAACCCAATCCACGCCCGCAAACGGCTTTGGGCAAAATCCAGCCCGCCGTTTGTGTCCATCACATTGGCCTCCGCACCGTACATCATCGCAACGCCGTGCAGTACCAGCGGCAAAGCCGTCTGGTTGGCAAAATGCCACATGTGCGGGGCATCCGGCATAGCCGGGCCGTGGTCGGTAATGGCCAGCGCCGCATAGCCGAGGGCGGCGGCTTTGGCAGCCATTTCATCTAAGGTATTAAATGCATGGGTAGCGCTTAAAGTATGGGTGTGAAGATCCGCAATGATCTGCATACAGATAGTACTTCCGTTTCTAGTGATAAAATGATAATTTATAGCCAGGCTCAGAACCCGCTCACATCGTTCTGCAAGCCAAGGCGGTTGAGCAGTTCCTGCGCCGCGTTATAGCCCATCTCTTTCTGGCGGTTGTTGATGGCTGCAGTTTCCAGGATAACGGCCAGGTTACGGCCGGGCATAACGGGGATCAGCATACTGGGCACCTTAACGCCAAGGATATCATAGGTGTTGCTTTCCAGGCCGGTGCGGTCATAATTCTTGGTGCGGTCCCAGGCCTCCAGCTCAATGACCATTTCCACCTCAACGCTGTTTTTGACCGCGCCGATACCAAACAGGCGCGCCACGTTGATGATGCCGATGCCGCGCAGCTCAATAAAATGGCGGATGTTCTCCGGTGCCATGCCCATGATCTTGCTGCTGGAAACCTTGCGCAGCTCCACAGCATCGTCCGCAATCAGGCGGTGGCCGCGCTTGACCAGCTCAATGGCCGTCTCGCTTTTGCCAACGCCGCTGTCGCCAAGGATCAGGATACCTTCGCCGTATACTTCCACCAACACGCCGTGGCGGGTGATGCGGGGGGCAAGCTCGGTGCTCAGCGCCTGGATCAGGGAGCTCATCAGCGGGGAGGTCATTTCGGCCGACTGCAGCAGTGGCACGCCGTACTTTTGGGCAAACTCCATCATTTCCGGCAACGGCTCAAACCCGCGGGTCAGGATGACTGCCGGCGGCTGGAAAGAGAAAAGCTTTTCGAGATGGGTACGGCGGATTTCCGGGTCCAGCTCATTCAGGTAGGAAAGCTCAGTCAGGCCGATGATCTGGATCCGGGTGCGGTCAAAGTACTGATAGTAACCGGCCAGCATGATGCCGGGGCGGTAAACCTCGGCGGTATAGACCTTGAACTGGTCAAGATCCTTGGGGGTGTAGGCAACGGTCAGATGGGATTCGCGCGCAAGCTTGTCAAGGCTGACGAAAAACTGCTCCACGGAAAATGCGCCCCTTTCCAATTTTAGTTATGGTATATCGTTTTAGGTTTGCGATCAAATGGTTTTGTTAGTATTATAACGTACAGGATTTTTTTTGTACAGTCATAGCCGAAATAATTTTGATTCTTTCCTTGTTCCGGGGGTGAAACAGCAGGGCTTTCCCTGCCGGTTCTGCCGCACAGGTGTCCGCGGCGCTGCGATATTTCAATCATAATTCACCACAGAAAAAAATGCCCGCAGCAAAGCAGGCATTTTCATCTTAATGCAAATTATGGGGCACGTTATTCCGGTTTAGCAGCCAGCTTTACCGCACTGCTGCGCACCCAGGCATCCAGCCGGAAGAGCGCTGCCGACGCCGCGGCAACGGCCAAAAGGTAAACGCCAAACAAGAGCGCGGTATCCCGCCGGGTCATGGCGGCCAGGTCAAAGTTATCCACCAGGCGCAGAATGATGACATGGTGGGTCAGAAAGACCGCATAAGAATACTTGCTGAGGAGCGCACACGCATTTTGCAGCGGCACCCAGTGGATGCAGCCCCCCAGTGCGGCCAGCAGAATGAACGCCGCGGCACTGAACAGCGCACAGGCCACCTTGCCATCCGCCGCAGCGGGGGTAAACAGCAGCACCGCACACCCGGCCAGCACGCCAAGGCGCGCCGGGCGCTTCCAGTGTACATACGCCATGCCGAGCAGGAATTCCGGGATATGGATTGCTACCAGGCGGGCATCCCACCCCATGTAATGCACCGGCAGGCTGGCCGCCAGCACTACGGCCCAGGTCAGCAGCGGCTGTTTGCGCAGCCCCCAGCGCAGCAGCGGGAATAACAGGTACAAAAACAGGATGCTGCCCAGGAACCACTCTCCCACGCAGGCAAAATCCATCGTGACCAAGCCCGCGGCCTGAGCAAAATTATCCAGCCCCAGGACCGTCAGCAGCAGGCTGGGCGTTTTTTGGCTGCGGCATAATACCCCGGCTTTGTGACAAAACGGATGGGAAAAAATATACACCACGCCAGCCAGAACATGGGGTAAACCGCCTTGGCGCGCTTTTGGTAAAAGCGCGCCAGATTGAGCGGCTCTCTTCCCTGGCCGGGGCTGGTATACTGCAGCGCTGCGCCGGAAACCATAAAGAACAGCGAGGAGCCAAAGTCCCCCAAATAGATGTTAAAGGGCAGCACACTGCCGAACAGTTTGGACGGCAGTGTAAAATACCCGGTAACGGCAGCATTGAAATGAATGACCAGAATGCACACCAGCGCCACAGCGCGGATGAGATCCAGATAAAACAGTCGCTGTTTTTTCACCGGGCACTCTCCTTTTCGTTTGCGCAGGGCATTTTTGACGGTGCGGCCCATCAGGCGGAATACTGGGCCAACGCCGCGCTGGGCAGCAAGGGCGGCATCCAGCACATCGGCGCGGGCCGCACACTGGGCGGCGGTTTCAAATGTAGCGCTGACATAGCCGTTATACTGGGCCAGCAGCGGCACCAGCCAGAAATCCGACTCCGTTTGCAGCGGCGGCAGCCCCTGCGGGAATGCCGCCCCCCGCACCAACAGACAGCCGCCATTGGGCAGCGGCGGCGGGGTTTCATCCAGAGGGAGCGGGCAATCCAGCACAGACAGTTTTGCCTGTGCGGCAGGTTTCTGCTGCTGCCAGCGCCGGGCTTTTTCGGCGGCGCAGCCGCATACAGCGGCAGAGCCGGGCCAAGCACACCTACCAGCGGGTGGGCATCAAACAGTTCTGCCGCCTGGGCCAGCTGCAGGCTGGTTGGCATAGACCGGGCATAATAATAGCCCTCCACCCCGGCAGCACGCGGCAGCGGCAGGCAGTAGACGGCATCCGGCTGCAGGGCGCAGCCTTTTGCCAAAGTGTTGGCATCCAGCAAAACGGGCACACACTCCCCCGCCGTTTGCGGCAGGATATAATGCCAGTGCAGGTTTTGCGCCATGGCAGCCAGCGGCTGCACCGGCAACAATGCGCGCAGCAGGTCATCCACCGGGTAATCAGTCTCGGATTTCAGATAGTCATACAGTTCTGCGGCGGCCTGGCCGTCTGTGCGGCGCAATTCATCCGCATAGGGGGTAAAAAAGCTGCGGCGCTTGAAAAACGGGCACCCGCGGTCCGCCAGCAGCTTGGGGCAGGCCATAATGGGGTTGACGAAAAGGCTTGCCAGGTCTTCTGTATCCACAAAGGTATCCCACCGGTAACCAAGGGCAGCAAAGTGGGCGGTAAACTGCGTTTCGTGCAGGCGGACGGAATCTTCATAGCTGGCAGGCAGGCGGCCGCCTGCCAGTAAACAAAAAAAGTCTGCCATCATGCGGGAACGCACCACAACAAAGTGGGATTGAATATGCTCCGGCACCATGGCTTTTGCCCCGCCAAAGCGGTGGCTGCGCATAGCATAGTGGCGGGTCAGGCCCCAGAAATCCAGCTCCGGGCGCCCATCCATCACGGCAAACATGGCAGTTACATCCCCAACCGGCCCGGCAAGGGTATAGTTCATCAGCACCACTTCATCGTATTGCAGCAGCATATCCAGGCCGATCTGCAAAACAGCGTCCCGGTAGGCCCCCACATCAAAGCCTGTGTTTTCACGCTCCAGCACAGTGTGGCAGCAGCCTTGCGCCCACTGGCGGGATTCCGGCTGCAAGGGGCCGTTATTGACAAAGAACACCTGCCCCACTGCGGCCATTTGCTGTACAGCAAAGCGGCAGGCTGCATCAGCCTGCCCGTTGGGGTGATAATTGAAATAGATAATCAGCCGTTTTTTCATAGCGGTTGGCTTAATCCTCATAGTTCACGTCATGGGGGCCCAACACCGTGCGCTTAACGCGCATCATGTTTTCGTAAGCGGATTTCGGCATCCGCTTACGCAGCCAGTTGCGGGCGCGGCGGCGCTTGGAATTCTCATACGGGCCATAGTTTCCAAAACCGAACCAGTGCCTGCGCGCGGCAAAAGCACCGGCGCTGGCAGCGGCACTGCCAAAGGTGGTGCAGTCAAACACGCGGGCAAGCGGGCGGATCAGACCACCCGCGTATGCCTGCATGGAATCGCAGCGGGCAACGGCATAATCAGCGCTCATGGCCTGGGCGGGGTAATACCCTGCCCCCTGCGCCACAAAGGGATAGATACGCTCAATGGCATGGCTGATGGTACCATCCTGCGGCAGCGGCTCCGGCGGGAAATCCTCGTGCTTCCAGCGTGGTCAAACAGTGGGGCCAATGCTTTTACGCGGAACCAGAATACGCTGCCAAAGGGGGCAATGGGCATTTTTTCGCCGGAAATAGGGCGGTCAATGCCCAGCTTTTTCATCAGGGCCTTGGTATTATCAAAGTTGGGGCCCCAGCCGTTGGAGCACATGTTCATGAAATACACGCCATGCGTGGGGAACGGCGGGCAGAGCAGGCCCAGATAAGGGTCTTTTTCAAATTCTGTCAGCACATTCAGCACATAGTCTGCGTTTTTGCAGATATTCTCGTTACAGACATAGCCAAAGCTGGCGCCAACGCTTCCGGGTTTGGTCTGGATGGCCTTTTTATCGTGCATAAAGCAGGCGTAATCATACTCCCGGATCTGCGGGGCAAGGTCACACAGGAACGCTGCCACATCGCGGCCGCGGTTTTCGACCACCTTTACGGTAACGGCATGCAACGGCAGGGTGCGGAACGCTTCTTCGATCTGCTGCTTTTTCTCCGGCGTGTTGGTGGAAATAAAAAACGTCAGTCTCCGGCGGCATGTTGGCGGCAAAGGCGCAGCTTTGGGGCAGCATATCCATAAAATACAGGTGCATGCACAGCGCAATGCGGCGGTTTTTGCGCACGGCAGCGGCGCAGGCCTCATCCTGTACCCTTTCCGGAATCAGGCGGGTCAGACCCAGGTTGCGGGTAAAATCATAAGGGTGCATGGTGCGGATCATGTTTTTCCAGATCAGCTCCAGCGGGTAATCCGTATGGTCGCGCAGGTAGGCGTACAGTTCCCGCACCGGCTCCCCGGCGGTATCGTTCAGGTATGCCTCAAAATCATGCATAAAGCTGCGGCGCTTGAACAGTGGGCACTTTTTATCCCGCAGCAACCGCGTGGGGCAGACAAGCAGCGGATAATCCGTAAATTCTTTCAGATCGTCCGTGTTGACATAGACATCCCACTGGTAGCCCTTATCGGCAAACTGTTTGGTAAACACCGATTCGTACCGCTGCACAGAGTCGGTATAGCTTTCGATCATGGGCATGGTATCCCAGTAATTTTGCAGCTCTTTGCTCTGGATGAACTTTTTGCGGTAGACAATAAAGTGGGACTGAATGTGCACCGGCAGGTAATTATAAAGATGTTTGCCCTTAAAGGGGTTGCCCTCCGCCCCATGGTGGATCGTCAGGCCCCAAAAATCAAGGTTGGTGCGCTCGGCCATGGCGTCAAACATTTCTTTCAAGGGGCGCACAGGCCCCATCAGGGTAGAGTTCGTCATGACCACTTCGTCAAATTCGCTCAAACGCTGCCAGCCGTAATGATCCAGCGCGGTTTTATAGGCCCACACATCCAGGCCCTTGTTTTCGCGCACAATAATTTGATCGGTAAATTCTTCAAATGCCGCGCGGCCCTGCTTGCTCAGCTTGCCGTTGCACACAACGATCAGCTCGGTCAGGTTACGGGCAAGATCGCGCAGGTAATAGGTGATAAAATCATCCACATCACCGTTTTTTCGTAAAAGAAAAAATACCCAGTCGTTTCATTCTGTCACCCTTTCCGGTTATCGTTATGCCAAACCTGCATCTTTTAATATTGCGTTAATCTTGGTGGGGTCGCCCCAAACGCCGGGGCTGTCATACGGGCGGTCCGGGAAAACGCCGTAATCCAGTTTGATCTTATAGTTTTTATCCCGCAGGAACTGCTCCACACGGTCAGCCAGGGTCCGCGGCTGGCCGGTGCAGACGTTGATGATGCCGTTGACCTTGTTCTGCACGCTGGCCGCCACAATCATGGTTGCCAGTTCATCCAGATCAATAAAATCGTACTTATTCTGCCCGCTGGTAAACGGGAACGTTGTTTTGCCGTCCAGCTCTGCCTGTGCAATTTTGGCAAAGATGGAACTTCCGTGGGCTTCGTCGCCCGTAATATAATAGGCGCGCAGCCAGTGCAGGTTGCAGCTGCTGCCCTGCAAGGAGAGCATCATGCTCTGGCGCAGAGCATTTTTGGCAATGCCGTATTGGCTCAGGGGGTTGCAGGGGGTATCATCCTCAATAGCGCCCTCCCAATAGCCGACTTCGTGCATGGTGCCCATCACGGTCAAATCCGAAAGGCCGCCCGCTGCCATATTGTTCAGGAAGGTAACATGGGAGGAAAGATCCTTCATGTGGCTGGACGCATTGTGGCGGAACCCATCCCGCCAGGCCATATGGATGCAGACATCAGGCTTGCCCAACGCCGCATAAATATTTTTGTCCCTGCTGAAAATAGGCACATCGCAGAATTCTGCGCGCTCGTCCACGCCCTTAAAGGCAAAGTCCGATGCAATGACGCGGTAGCCCATATCCAGTGCTTTTTTTACAACATGGCGGCCGATATAACCGCTGCGCCGGTAACAAGGATGGTTTCATTGTAGCAGTTTCTCCTCCCGGTTTGGCAGGCAGGCATACAGCCCCTGCAGGTGGGTACGGAACAAAAACAGTGCGGCACCTGTTTTTTATTGTGCCGCAGTGCATACCAAAAGTCAAGCCTGCTGTGGGCGAGCGTGCCAGCGCCTGCTGCAGCTGCGCCAG
>ENA-OQAJ01000140-OQAJ01000140.1-human-gut-metagenome-genome-assembly--contig:-NODE-140-length-22419-cov-3.645119_pt1 | contig 22419 bp, 27 predicted proteins | sample MGYA00242736_ERZ504529 | MGnify/ENA primary metagenome ERZ504529 (study PRJEB26092, sample SAMD00036275) | human gut metagenome | host: Homo sapiens | study: EMG produced TPA metagenomics assembly of...
GAGACCATTGGCACGGATGCGGTGCTGGTGCACACGGCCCTGCCGCAAACGCCGCCGCAGCCGGAACAGCTCAATGGTGGCAAAAGCTGCGCGTGAAGCTGGGTTTGTAAAATTTTTGCAAAACAGGGTGGACTTTTTTGTGGAAGTGACTATAATAATCGCAGAAGCTTTGTGCAAAAAGCGTAAAGAAATGTGCTTTTGCGTTTGATCTGAGGTTTCAAGGATGAGGAAAGGAACAGGAATTATGAAAACTCCCAAACCGCTTTTGGCGCTGCGGATGGTATTCCCGCTGGCGGCATCGCTGATCGTGCTGCTGCTGGGCGAGGGGATCGCCCGCGGGAGCCTGAGCGCAGACGTTTTTGCAAGTTTTATCTTCCCGCACATCGGGGCTTATCTGCTGGCGTGGCTGCTGCTGTTTCTGGTGTGGCTGCTGCTGGACTGGGTGTTCCGCTGTCCGCCGCTGTCCACGCTGGGCATGGCGGTGCTGGGCTGTGCGCCCTGCGCGGTGAACTTTTACACCCTGCAGCTGCGCGGCGAGCCGTTCCTGCCATGGGATCTGACACAGGTGTCGGAGGCTGCCGGTGTGGCATCCGCTGCGGGCCTCAAGATCCAGCCCAGCATGGTCGTGACCATCATCGTGGTGCTGGCACTGACGGTGGGCAGCTTCTTCCTGTTCCGCGGCCGTCACAAACAGCGCTGGCTGCCCCGGCTGGCGGGCAGCGCCGCCACCGCAGCGGCCCTCTGCCTGCTGGTGTTCGGCGTGTACCTGCAGCCCGCTGTCACGCAGGTGCTGGGCATTACGCCGGATGCATGGATGCAGGACCGCTACTACCGCTACTACGGCGTGATCACCGGCTTTATGACCAACCTCACCAATCTGGAGATCTCGAAGCCCGAGGAATACTCGCAGGAAGCGGTGGATGCCCTGCTGGACAATGTGGACGGGAGCCAGAAGTTTGCCACCAGCCCGCTGTACTCCACCAGCTACAGTGCCGTGACCCCCAAGGACGAGCAGGTGAAGCAGCCCACCATCATCTATGTGATGGACGAGTCCTACTGGGATGTTTCGGAGCTGGAACAGTACGGCATCACCTTTGATACCGATGTCTCCAAGAACCTGCACGCCTTGCAGCAGACCAGCGCCTATGGCCGGGCCTACAGCCCCAGCTTTGGCGGCGGCACCTGCGATGTGGAGTTTGAAGCCCTTACCGGCTACTCGGTATCCTTCCTGCCCAGCGGCAGCAAGCCCTACCAGCAGCATGTGACCAAGCCCATGTTCGCCATGCCCAATTACCTCAAGCTCAAGGGCTACCAGACCGCAGCCGTGCACTGCTTCTGGGCAAAATACTGGAGCCGCGACAAGGCTTACCCCAACCTCGGCTTTGACGATTTTATCAGCCTTGAGGATATGCATGACGTGACCAAGGTGCGCAAGCACTACTGGACCAGCGGCCTTGTCACCGATGATTCCATGGCCGACCAGATCATCCAGCAGTACGAGAGCATGAAGTCCAGCTCGGACAAGCCCATCTTCCTGCACGCTGTCACCATGCAGAACCATACCAATTATAACAAGGACAACTACCCGGACGACGAGCGCGTAAAGGTGCTGTCCCACCCCGGCGGGCCTCAAGCCCAGCACCGTGGGCGCGCTGGAAGATTTTGCTACCGCATCCGGGATGCAGATGCCATGATGGGCAAACTGACCGAATACTTCTCGCAGGTGGACGAGCCGGTCATTCTGGTGTTCTGGGGCGACCACTATAACCCCATCGATTCCAATTACGATGTCTACACCACTACCGGCTATGCCAGCGATTCCAGCGCAGACCCCCGCCTGCACCAGACCACGCTGCTGATGTGGTCCAACTACAGCCAGCAGCAGGTGGACCTTGGCACCATTGCCGCTTACGATATCTCGCCGGTGATGATGGACATTTACGGTCTGGAAGAGCCGCTCTACTTCCAGTTCCTGAACCGTCAGCTGCGTGTGGCCAGCCGCACCAATACCCGCGGAACCACCATGAATCTGGACGGCACCACCACGCAGGAGCCTACCGAGTTCCAGCAGCGGTGGAGCGCAGAGCACTGGCTTTTGCAGTACGACCTGATGTTCGGCAGGGGATACGCCCTGCAGCGCATGGGCCTTGCGGGCCTGAGCGGCGTGGACACAGGCAAATGAGCGAAAAACAGACGATTTCTTTGTAAAAACAGAGAAAAACTCTTGCAACCGGCGTTTGTTTGTGATATTATAACAAGGCATTACACACGCATCACTATGCCCTTTTGTGCCCAAATGGGTGGAGGGCAGTCCCGAACCGTCCGATACGGCCCGGGATCACGGTGTGCGGAGGCAAAACAATATCTGGAGGTATTTTTACTATGGCAGTCGTTTCTATGAAGCAGCTTCTCGAAGCAGGTGTGCACTTCGGTCACCAGACCCGCCGCTGGAACCCCAAGATGGCAAAGTACATCTTCACCGAGCGCAACGGCATCTATATCATCGATCTGCAGAAGACCGTGAAGAAGCTGGACGAGGCTTACAACTACGTGAAGGAAGTTGCAGCTGAGGGCGGCGACATCCTGTTCGTCGGCACCAAGAAGCAGGCCCAGGAGTCCATCCGTGACGAGGCTCTGCGCTGCGGCATGCACTATGTCAATGCTCGCTGGCTGGGCGGTATGCTGACCAACTTCCGCACCATCCGCAAGCGCATCGACCGTATGGATCAGCTGGCTAAGATGAAGGAGAACGGCACCTTCGAGCTGCTGCCCAAGAAGGAAGTTGCTAAGCTGGAGCTGGAGATGGAGAAGCTGGACAAGTACCTGGGCGGTGTCAAGAACATGAAGACCCTGCCGAAGGCTATGTTCATCGTCGATCCTCACAAGGAGCGCATCGCTGTTGCTGAGGCCCGCAAGCTGAACATCCCCATCGTGGCTATCGTTGATACCAACTGCAACCCCGACGAGATCGATTACGTGATCCCCGGCAACGACGACGCAATCCGCGCTGTCAAGCTGATCGCTGGCGCTATGGCTGACGCTGTGCTGGAAGGCAAGCAGGCAACCAGGAGGCCGCTCCCGCTGAGGATGCAGCAAACGCCTGATTTCCCATCCCACAAACAACAAAATAACGTGTAAGGGAGAATACGAAAATGGCTATTTCTGCAAAGGACGTTATGGAACTGCGCAAGCAGACCGACTGCGGCATGATGGAGTGCAAGAAGGCTCTGACCGAGGCTGACGGCAACTTCGAGAAGGCAATCGAGATCCTGCGTGAGCGTGGTCTGGCTACCGCTGCCAAGAAGGCAAGCCGTACCGCTGCCGAGGGCATGGTCTACGCTGACTACTGCCCCCAGTGCAAGGTGGGTGTTGTCATCGAGGTCAACGCTGAGACCGACTTCGTTGCCAAGAACGACAAGTTCGTTGCTTTCGTCAAGGAGGCTACTCAGGTCATCATGAAGCAGAACCCTGCTGATGTTGAGGCTCTGATGGCTTGCAAGACCGAGAACGGCGAGACCGTGGACGAGGCTCTGAAGAACCTGATCCTGGTCATCAAGGAGAACATCAAGGTTCGCCGTTTCGTCCGTTACGAGGGCGTCTGCTCTGCATACGTCCACGGCGGCGGCACCCACGGCATTCTGGTCAACTTCGAGACCACCAACGGCATCGAGGCTAAGGACGAGTTCGTTACCTACGGCAAGGACATCGCCATGCAGGTTGCAGCTGCTAACCCCGGCTATGTCGATGAGGCTTCTGTCCCCGCTGAGGTCGTGGCCAAGGAGAAGGAGATCATGCTGGCTCAGATGGCTGGCGATCCCAAGACCGCTAACAAGCCCGAGGCTGTGAAGCAGAAGATGATCGAGGGCAAGATCAAGAAGTTCTTCAAGGAGAACTGCCTGGTCGATCAGGAGTTCGTCAAGGACAGCGACCTGACCGTTGCTCAGTACACCGCTAAGGTCGCTAAGGATCTGGGCGGCGACATCAAGATCGTCAAGTTCACCCGCTTCCAGAAGGGCGAAGGCCTGGAGAAGCGTGCTGACGACTTCGCTGCTGAAGTTGCAAGCATGGTGAAGTAATTTAACTTCCAAAGTTGAATTGGGAGCTGCAGTACCCGTAACAGGGCGCTGCGGCTCCTTTTTGTTTGTGTTTGGCGGGCGGATGTGCTATCATAGAGAAAACGGAAAGAAGGGAGGACGAAAAGCAATGCGCAGTGTAAACAAAACGTCTCTCCGAATGGAGAGCATGATCGGATAAGGAGAATCCCTTATGAAAAAACAAACCATGACTCTTGCGGGCATCCCTGCCATTCTGTACGGCAGCCGGAGCCGGAATGTTTACCTCTATCTCCATGGCAAGAACGGCTGCAAGGAAGAGGCAGAACGTTTTGCCGCTACAGCCTGTGAAGCGGGCTGGCAGGTGCTGGCTATCGACCTGCCCGAGCATGGCGCACGGAAAAACAGCCATGAGCGGCTTCTGCCGTGGGTGGCTGTGCCGGAGATAGAAGCCGTATACGCCCGCATGAAGCCGGTGTGGGCGCATATCCGGCTGTATGGCGTGAGCATCGGCGCGTGGCTTGCAATGCAGGCGCTGCAGGGAGACGCGCCGGAACAGAGCCTGCTGGTCTCTCCGGTGGTGGATATGGAAGCTCTCATCACGAATATGATGCAATGTGCCCATGTGACCGAGGAACAGCTGCACCGGGCAGGGGAGATCCCCACGGATCTTGGGGAGACCCTCTCATGGCCGTATCTGTGCTGGGTGCGGGAACATCCGCTGCACTGGCATGGCCGCACGCAGGTGCTGTATGGTGACAGGGATGCCCTGACCAGCCGCACCATGATCGAGCGCTTCCGTCAGGAAAGCGGGGCGCATCTGACGATCATGGAGGGCGGGGAACACTGGTTCCACACCCCAGTGCAGATGGCGGTCCTTCAAACGTGGGAAGAAGCGAACGTTGATTCTTGTGCTTTGCAACTGGGCAGAAGGTTTAGAATGGCCTCCGCTTCGCTCTGGCCATTTCCAGCGGAAGTATTATTTTTATATTTGCAAACCAGCAAAGCCTGCGGGCTTTGCTGGTTTGCTTTTTCACGGGAAAGGTCGTGACCGTACACTGCATTTTTTTGTGGTGACTATGCATTTTTATCTTTGGGACTCTTTCTGTGAAAAACTGGTTTGAAACGACCGCAGTTCGTTTCCAAACCACAATATCAAATAAAATTTTCCTCTGCTTATGGCCAGAGCGCACGCGGAGGCCATTTCAAATCATAGAAGCTTACAGCAACAAAAACTGCCGCTGACGGTTTTTACGCCGTCAGCGGCAGTTTGCATTTACAGATTCAGTTCAGCAGGATCTGAAACTCAGACCTTTGCTTCGCTGTTGTGCTCAGCATTCTTATAGGCCTTGAAGGAGTGGAACACGATGTTCAGGCCCAGAACGATCAGCAGCACGGCCAGGATCAGCTGCAGGCCGTTTGCAATGAACACAGCACCCAAGTGGTCTCGCCAGCGGGGATGGTGACAGCAGCGGCATTGCTGATGGCCTTGACCATGGCGATCAGGCGCTGCACCAGAGCGGTGAAGGTGACGCACAGCATGATGATCAGCGGAGGGAAGATCATCTTGTTGCTGCGGCCGGTGACCTTCAGGAACACGCACAGGGTGGCCAGAACCAGAGCGCTCAGCAGCTGGTTTGCAGAACCGAACAGGGGCCAGATGTTGGCGTAGCCGATCTTGGTCAGCAGGAAGCCGAAAGCCAGAGTCAGGAAGGTGGAGAAGTACACGTTGCACAGCAGCTTGCGCCAGCCCTCAGCATGCTCCATGTCGTCCACGCTGAACAGCTCCTGGAAGCTCATGCGGCCGATACGGGCCACAGCATCCAGACTGGTCAGGGCCAGTGCGGAAACGCACATGGTCATAAACACAGAGGCAAAGTGCTGGTCCAGGCCGAAGCCCACGAAGAAGCTGGCAACGCCGCGGCTGAAGACCTGGAACGGAGTGCCGTCTGCGGGGGTGCCGTCTGCAGCAGCAGAAGCACCGGCAACACACAGGGCGATGACAGCCAGCAGGCTTCCAGCACCATGGCACCATAGCCGACCTTCAGCATATCCTTCTCATTGGTAACGGTCTTGGAGGAGGTGCCGGAAGACACCAGACTGTGGAAACCGGAAACAGCGCCGCAGCAACGGTAACGAACAGGATGGGGAACATGGTGCCCAGCTTGGCGTTGGTAAAGCCGGTGAACACCGGCAGGTTCATGACGGGATGATTGACGATCAGGCCCAGAACAGCGCCCACGATCATGGCCACGAACATAAAGGTGGTCATGTGGTCACGGGGCTGCTTCAGCAGCCACATGGGCAGGACAGCGGCAAAGAAGATGTACACAAAGGTGATGTAGCTCCATGCAGCCTTGCCCAGAATGATGGGGAAGTTTGCACCCACCACAAAGGACAGCACGATGAATACGATGCTGATCACATTTTCTTTCCAGCCGGTGAAGTGCAGGTTCTTCTGCAGCAGGCCAAAGACCACGGCGAACACCATGAACATGATGGAGACCATGCCGGCAGCACCGTTGGTCTGGGCAGCCTCCACCAGAGCACCGTCAGCACCGTAGGCATTGAAGGTGCCGGCCACCATGTCGGCAAAGGCGGCAATGACGATGCCGCAGAACAGCCAGCAGAACAGCAGGAACAGCTTGCGGCCGGTCTTGCCGATGTACTTTTCGATCAGCATGCCCATGCTCTTGCCGTCGTTCTTAACGGAAGCATACAGAGCGCCGAAGTCGGTGACGGCACCGAAGAAGATGCCGCCCAGCAGCACCCACAGCAGCACCGGCAGCCAGCCGAAAGCAGCAGCCTGGATCGCACCGGTAACAGGGCCTGCACCGGCAATGGAGCTGAACTGGTGTGCAAACACGGTCCAGCCGTCGGTGGGAACGTAGTCCCGGCCGTCCTCATGGACAACTGCCGGGGTCTTGGCAGAGGGGTCGATGCCCCACTTGTTTGCCAGCCAGCGGCCGTAAAGCATATAAGCGCCAAACAGACACACGGCTGCGATCAATACGATGACCAGCGTATTCATTGTTTTTACCTCTTTCCTTTCTTGGCATCCGGCAAATGTCAGCGGCATGGGGGCGGAAGGGTGTAAAAAAGGCCCCGTCTTCCTGCGTTCGTTCCGTTTGGGACGAACCATCGAAGACGAAGGCCTTCACATACACTGCACATCGTGTATGGAATACTCCGCGATACCACTTCGTTTGCTGCACAGGGCAGCCACTCCCAGCGTACATACATACGCAGCCCCGTAACGTGGGCAAAACGGCCATGCATTACTGGAAGGCGGGGTCAGCGCCTTTGTTCACACAGGCTGCTCGCAGGGGAGAACGCTTTGCTCCTGACTGCTGCCCTTGCATCAGATGGGCGGCTCTCTGGGAGAGGGTGCTGCAAAGAATCATGTCCTGTTCATCGCATTTGCCGAATGATTGTCCGTATTTTAGTGCGGAATTCACAAATTGTCAATATCTTTGGAACAAGTTCGGAGGATGCACTAATTCAGAAAAGCGTTCTGCAATAATTTTTAGGTGATTTTTGTTCATGCGTGAAACGAAGAAAACTATACACGTCAAACGAAATGAAAAGAAGTTCACGCCAAGGACTTGACTTTCACACTTTGATGTGCTAAAGTGATGATGCAAGAAAAGAACCTGAACATTTCCGGAACAATTAAAAGAGGGAACGCTCCCAAAACCGGACAGTCCGCTGCGGCGGCAAGGAGAACATTCATGTCAGATAAAAATTCCAGAAGAAACCAGACCACCGATGCACTGTTTGATGCCATCCTCAGTCTGGAAACGCGGGAGGAGTGCTACAACTTCTTTGAAGACCTGTGCACTGTAAAGGAGATCTCGGATATGGCGCAGCGGCTGGAAGCGGCAAAGATGCTGCTGGACGGCAGAACCTACGATCAGATCGTGAAGGCGGTGGAGATCAGCACGGCCACCATCAGCCGCATCAACCGCTGCATCCAGTACGGCTCCGGCGGCTACCGCGAGACCATTGAAAAGGTGCGCGGCACCCAGAACCCTAAAAAGCAGGAGTAACACCGGCGTACCCGCAGACATAGAATGGGGCGTACACCGCCCCTGACCGGACGAACGAAAGGAAGGTTTTATCATGTCTGCTGAGAACTGTATCGATACCACCCGCTGCCCCTGCCCCTGCCTGCCCAAGGTGACGCTGGAGCAGGCGGTCGTTGACCTTGTGGAGAGCATCGCTCTGCAGGAAAATGCCCTGAGCCACATCCTGTGCGCCGAGAGCCGGAAGATGGACGCCGCCATGAAACTGGACGGTCTGGACCTGTGCAAGCTGCTGGAAGTGAACGATTCGGCCACCAACATGGTGCACGCCGTGGCAAACCTGGAGCTGGTGCTCAAGGATAAGCTGGAGTTCGTCTCCAACAACCTGTACTATCCGCCTGCGGATGCCGCAGCGAAGTAAGAAGATGCTGAAAGGCCTGTCCGGATGCCGGGCGGGCCTTTTCTCTGCTTGAATGCATAATTTTTGTAAAAACCATTTGTTGGAATTGCTGATAACGGGATTCTGTGCTATACTATACAATGTATCACCATGAAAGTGAGGAAATTTACAAATTGCTGAACTACGATGCGATCCTGTTTGATGTGGACGGGACCCTGATCGATTCCGCTCCCGGTATCATAAATACATTAAAAGAAGTCTTTGCCAGGATGGGCGTGGACACCACAAATGTGAACCTGCGCCGCTACCTTGGCCCACCGCTGCGCAAGAGCTTTGGTGAGCACTTTACCGACCCGGCCCTCATTGAAAAGGCCACCGACCTGTACCGCGACAGCTACGCCGTCAAGGGCAGCCACGAGTGCGCCGCCTACCCCGGTGCAGCAGAGATGCTGCAGCGCCTGAAGGACGCGGGCCTTGTGCTGTGCACCGCTACCTCCAAGCCCACGCAGGTCGTCACGCCCATTCTGGAAGAAAAGGGCCTTGCAGATTATTTTGATTTTATCGGCGGCGCGTCCATGGACGAGAGCCGCGACACCAAGACCGACGTGGTGCGCCATGTGCTGGCCCAGCCCATGATGCAGGGCAGGCGGGTGCTGATGGTGGGCGACCGCAACGACGATATGCGCGGCGCGGCGGACTGCGGGCTGGATGCCGCCGGTGCGCTGTACGGCTACGGCAGCAGGGAAGAGCTGGAACCCTTCCACCCGGTGCTGCTGGCCGAAAGCTGCGCCAACCTTGCAGACCAGATCCTGAACGGACAGGCATGACCGGAAGGCCCTGTGCCGGAAACGAAATGAATGGTGAGAGATATGAGAAATACACGACCGGAAAAGCAATCGCTTACTCCTATGCAGAAGCAGGCTGTGCTGGTGTGCAGTGTGTGCGCACTGGCAGCCATTCTGACCATTGCCATTACCATGACGCTGCTCAAGCGCGGCAAGACCCCTGCATCCCCGGTGGAACAGCCCTCCAGCGAGGTGCTGGTGCCGGGCGAAGAGGATATCTCGGATCACTACCAGATCAGCGAGACCTCTGCCGCCCTGCTGCCGGAGACCGCCGACGCGGGCGAGAGCTACCAGAAGGAAACGCTGTTCCTCGGCGATTCCAACACGGTGCGCCTGTACGCCAACGGCTGATCAGCCTGCAGCAGTTCTGCGCCAAGGAGGGCATTGGCACCCATGCCGCCCTGAACGAGGGCATCGTTACCTTTAAAAAGGACAGCAACACCTACACCATCGCGCAGGCCGTGGCCAAAATGAAGCCCCGCCGCGTGGTCATCATGCTGGGCACCAACGATACCGGCATGAGCGTGGACGAGTTCATCAAGAACTACACCGCGCTGGTGCAGGCCATTCAGGAAAGCTACCCCTACACCGACATCATCGTGAACACGGTGCCGCCGGTGCCTGCAAACCACGCAAACTACCCCCACATGGACCAGACCAAGATCGACGACTTCAACATGGCCCTGCTGTCCATGTGTGAGCAGATGGGCCTGAAGTTCCTCAACAGCGCCGAAGCGCTGAAGGATGCCAACGGCTATGGCCGCGAGGATTACTACCAGACCGGCGATATCCACCTGAAGCCCGTGGGCCTGAAGGCCATGCTGAGCTATCTGCGCACCCACGCTTACCAGACCGACGACCGCCGCCCGGACACCGCCAACATCCCCACCCGCGCCGAGTATACCCCCAACCCCAGCTCTGCGGTGACAGCACCCAGCAGCTCGGAGGCTGCAGGCTCTTCCGAAGAGCAGGGTGTGCTGTATCAGGCCAGCTACCGGGTGGACAAGACCGGCGGCACCCTTTCCAGCGGCAGCGACAGCGGCAAGACATCCCTCTCCTATGAAGTGACCAGCGCCGCCCAGTCCATCAGCGTGACGGCTGTGCCGCAGGACGGCTATGTGTTCGTCAAGTGGAGCGACGGCGTGACCCAGAAGACCCGCACCGATACGAACTTCAAGCAGAACGTGGACGTGACCGCCGTGTTTGCAGCGGCTTCCGTGCATATCAGCAGCACCGGCAAGGCCGTGCTGGGCGATTCCTACACCTTTACCGCAAAGCTGGGCGGCAAGCACCTCACTGCCGACAGCATCCGCTGGTACGCCAACGGTGCGGAAGTGCCGCAGGCGGCGGGCAAGACCACCGTCAAGGTGGAGATCGACCCCTCCATGCTCAATGCGACCTTTAAGGTGTACGCAGTGGCAAGCTACAACGGCTGCACCGTTACCAGCAACGTCCTGAATGTGACGGTCAGCGGCGTAAGCTCCGGCAGCTCGTCTCACAGCTCCGGCAGCTCTGGCAGCACGTCGGGCAGCAGTTCTTCCGGCAGCACCAGTTCTTCCGGTGCATCGTCCGGCACCACCTCCGGGGCATCCTCCGGGGCTACATCCACCTCCGGCAGCTCGTCTCACAGCTCTTCCGACAGCTCGTCTCACAGCTCTTCCAGCAGTGAGAGCACGGCTTCCCCGGCAGGCTCGGCTTCTGCTTCCAACGGAACAGCCAGCTCTTCCCACAGCACCAGCTCGTCCCACGCGGACTCTGGTGAGAGCAGCTCGGCCTCCCATAGCAGCTCCAGCAGCGAGAGCAGCTCTGCAAGCGCTGGCAGCTCCCATGCGGCTTCGGAATCCAACGCCAGCAAGGAAGCCGCCAACGAGCAGTCCGCATCCACGGACTCCGCGTCCTGAGGCTGTCACCCCGGCCTGCTGTGCCGCATAGGCTGGCAGGAAGGGAGGCGTTTGCATGTACTACGAGGAACCCCGCATCCCGGCGCTGCCCGGGGAAGAGAACGTGACCGACGGCAGCGTGGACGATTACGGCACCGACTGGGAGAACGTGGACAACGGCGCGCTGGAAGAGGAAATGGCAAAGTGTGCTGCCACCCCCTGTGATGTCAAAACCACCTGCCCGGACAACGACCCGGAGCAGACGGACGTACCACCGTACGAAATTGTAACAGAATGATGTGAAGCCAGCTCTGTTTACGGCAGGGCTGGCTTCTGCCTGTTGTTGAGCGCATGGCAGCTGAGGCCATGGCAGAAGGAAAAGAGGGAAGGTTTATGGCAAAATATTATTGCGTGCTGTTCGATGCAGACAACACCCTGCTGAACTTTGACGCAGCCGAAAGCAAGGCACTGGCCGAAACGCTGGTGAACTACGGCATTGAGCCGGACGCAGAAACGGTGCAGACCTACCGCACCATCAACTCGGAGCTGTGGCGGCAGCTGGAAAAAGGCCAGCTCAAGCGGGAAAAGCTCATGGCAGAGCGGTTCACCCGCTTCCTCAAGGCCATTGATGCCGCCGGTGACGGAGCCGAGATGAACCGCTTCTATCTGGAACAGCTCTCCACCCACCCGGACCTGATGGGGCCGGAAGTGCTGGACGTGCTGCGGGAGCTTTCCGAGGTGGCAACGCTGGCCGTTGTGACCAACGGCTTCCAGAAGGTGCAGATCCGCCGTCTGGCCGAGAGCGGTGTGCTGAACTTTATGGAGGACGTGTTCGTCTCCGAGAAGATGGACAGCGAAAAGCCGAACCGCAGAATTTTTGATGCGGCCCTGCGCGCCCTTGGCGTGGAGAACCGCGAGCATGTGCTGGTGGTGGGCGACGGCCTGAGCAGCGACATTCAGGGCGGCGTGAATGCGGGCCTTGACACCTGCTGGTATAACCCCAGCCACGCCGAGAACCCCGGCAAGGTGGTGCCCACCTATGAGATCGCAGACCTGAAAGAGCTGTACCCGCTGGTGATGGAGCAGGAAGAGCTGGCCAATGTGGGCCTGAAGAACCGCCGCCACCAGTGCTGAGCCAATAAGCGGATGGAGAACGGGATCATAAAACTATGCTGATACATTTGGAAAAACTAGGCAAGAGCTTTGGCGAAAAGATCGTGCTGCACGATGTGACCGCCAGTGTCGAGCGGGAGGACCGCATCGGCATCGTGGGCCAGAACGGCGCGGGCAAGACCACCCTGCTCAAGATTTTGACCGGCGAGTACCAGGACTACGAAGGTGAGTTCAGCGTGACCCACGGCGTGACGCTGGGCTATCTGGAACAGAACGCAAAGCTGGATGCCACGCTGGATCTCTACGGCGAGATGCGCTCCACCTTTGCCCCTGTGCTGGATGCCATGGCCCAGATGCAGGTGCTGGAACGCAAAATGGCCGCGCAGCCGGACGACACGGAGCTGCTGGCCCGGCACGACCAGCTGCAGAACATCGTGGATGCCGCCGACGGCTACAACATGGATGTGAACATCAAAAAGGTGCTGTCTGGCATGGGCTTTGCGCAGGATACATGGCAGAAGAACATTGCGGTGCTCTCCGGCGGCGAGCTGACGAGGCTGCGGCTGGCAAAGCTGCTGCTGGAAAAGCCGGACGTGCTCATTCTGGACGAGCCCACCAACCACCTGGACTTTGCCACCATGGAATGGCTGGAAAACTACCTCAAAAGCTATTCCGGTGCGGTGCTGGTGGTCAGCCACGACCGCTACTTCCTCGATAACGTGTGTACGAAGATCTGGGAGGTCTCCTTCCAGACCATGACCACCTACAAGGGCAACTTCTCGGCCTACCTGCCCCAGAAGGAAGCCTCCGATGCCCTGCGCCAGAAGCAGCACGATGCAGATGTGGCACTGGCCGAAAAGCTGCAGGACTATGTGGACCGCAACCTTGTGCGCGCCTCCACCACCAAAATGGCCCAGAGCCGCCGCAAGCAGCTGGAAAAGCTGGAGATCACCGAAGCGCCCAAGGACGAGACCAACCAGCTCAAGTTCCGGTTTGAATATGACGTAGAACCGTGGAACGAGCTGGTGCTGCTCAAGAACCTGACCATCAAAATAGGGGAGCGCACCCTTCTGGAACCCTTTACCTACACGGTGTGCCGCGGCCAGCGGCTGGTGATCGCAGGCCCCAACGGCGCGGGCAAGTCCACCCTGATGCAGGTGCTGGACGGCAAGCGCGCCCCTCCGGCGGCATGGTGCGGCTGGGCACCGGCGCACGGCCCAGCATCTTTGCCCAGCAGCAGAACCGTCTGGGGCAGGGCCGGGTCATCGATGTGATCTGGAACAAGTACCCCCGCATGACCGAGCTGGAAGTGCGCAGCCATCTGGCAAAGCTGGGCTTCCGGGGCGAGACGGTGTTCAAGCCCTGCGAGGCGCTTTCCGGTGGCGAGCTGGCCCGCCTGCGCTTTGCGGAGATCGTGCTGGAACGGCCCAACCTGCTGTTTCTGGACGAGCCCACCAACCATCTGGACATCTACACCCGCGAAAACCTTACCGAGGCCCTCATGGCCTACACCGGCACGCTGCTGCTGGTCACCCATGACCGCCACCTGATGAACAGTCTGGCCTGCCCCATCCTCTACCTTGAGGACGGCAAGGCTACCCTCTACCCCAGCTACGACGCCCTGATGGGCCGCAACGCCCCGGCCCCTGCCGTGCAGAAGGCCGCCGAACCGGCCAAGACCGGCTACGGCAGGGAGCAGCGCCGCCGCCGCGCCGAGCTGCGGGCCAAGATCAAGGCCTGCGAGGACGAGATGGAAGCCTGCGGTGCACGCGAAGTGGAGCTGGACAACGAGATCAACTCCCCGGAGGTGTACAACGACCCCGACCTGCTGCGCCAGAAGAGCGACGAGCTGAGCGACCTGCGCTTCCATCAGGAAGAGCTGTTTGCCGCGTGGGAAGCTGCCATGGAAGAGCAGGAAAGCTACGAGCAGAGCCAGCAGACCGAAGAGTAAAGGAGGGTGCAGCATGCCCCAAAACAGACGCAGTTACGAAAAAACGCGCCGCATCGCCCTTTCCGGCCTGCTGTTTGCGCTGGCCATGGCACTTTCGTTCATTGAGGGCACGCTCACCATCCGGGCCTTTTTTGCCGGGCATGAGCTGGGCCTTGCCAACATCGTGGTGATGTACGCGCTGTTTTTCATGGGGCCGAGGCAGGCGCTGGTGCTGGACGTGCTCAAGGCACTGTTCGTGTTTCTGGTGTCCGGCTTCACGGCGGGCTTTCTCTCGCTGTGCGGCGGCCTTTTGTCCCTGCTGGTGATGTGGGTGCTCTACTACCTGCTGCCGGTGCGGCCCACCTGGTTCATCCTTTCCGTATGCGGCGCACTGGCCCACAACATCGGCCAGCTGCTGGGCGCGGGCGTGATCATCTCGTCCTCGCTGTCCTTCTACTATGCGCCGGTCATGCTGGTGCTGGGCCTTGTGATGGGCGCACTGACCTCCATCACCCTCAAGGCCCTGCTGCCGGCTCTTGGCAAAATGGGCTTCTCCACGCAGGAAAAGCGGGGAGAATAACCAACCGTCCATGCATCACAGTTGCATTTTGGCCGGAAATCAGTATAATAAGGAAACAACCTGCTATTTTAAAGATAAAATCTCTTGCATACAGCGCTGCCGCCGTGGGAAAGTGCGCGGCAGCCGGGAGGTGTTTGCACTATGAGTGAAAAAGTTACCATCAAGGTGGAGCGCAAAAAGCTGCATCTGCCCACCATCGCCCTGCGGGGGCTGGTGGTGTTCCCCAACAATCTCGTCCACTTTGAGGTGGGCCGCGAAAAGAGCATTGCCGCCGTGGAGTGGGCAATGGCAAATAATTCCAACGTGTTTCTGGTGGCACAGAAGTCCATGGACACCACCGAGCCGCAGCAGGCAGACCTGTTCAGCTACGGCGTGGTGGCCGAGGTCAAGCAGGTGCTGCGCGTCTCCGGGGACCTTGTAAAGGTCCTGGTGGAGGGCAAGTACCGCGCAAAGCTCAGTGCACTGGATGCCAGCGGCGATTTTCTGCTTTCGGAGGTGCGCCCGGCCCCGGTGCGCGCAGGCAAGGCCGACGATGCCGTGGAGACCGAAGCACTGCTGCGCGCCTCAAGGCCGGGTTTGACGAGTACCTTGGCATGAACCCGCGCTTGGCAAGGACGTGGTGTTTGCCATCGTTTCCAGCGACGACCCCGCCTTCCTCAGCGAGTACATGCCTGCAAACCTGCTGTTCCGCTACGAGGACAAGCAGGCCGTGATGGACGAGGGCACCCTGAACGGACGGCTGAAAAAGCTCATCGAGATGCTGCGCCGTGAGTGTCAGGTGATGAAAATTGAAAAGGAGATCGCGGAAAAGGTCAACGAGTCCATGGACAAGAACCAGCGCGATTACTACCTGCACGAACAGCTGCACATCATCAGCGACGAGCTGGGCGAGGGCGACGACACCCACGCCGAGGCCGACGAGTACCGCCGCAGGATCACCGGGCTGCACCTTGCCGAGGACAGCGAGAAGAAGCTGCTCAAGGAAGTGGACCGCCTTGCCAAGATGCAGGGCTCCAATCAGGAGGCAACGGTCATCCGCACCTATCTGGACACCTGCCTTGACCTGCCGTGGAACACCTTTACGGTGGACGACCTTGATATCAGCCGCGCACAGCAGATTTTGGACCGCGACCACTACGGCCTGAAAAAGGTGAAGGACCGCATTCTGGAAACGCTGGCCGTGCGCAAGCTGGCACCGGACGTGAAGGCACAGATCATCTGCCTTGTAGGCCCTCCGGGCGTGGGCAAGACCAGTATTGCACGCTCCATCGCCGAAAGTCTGGGCCGCAAGTATGTGCGCATCAGCCTTGGCGGCGTGCGGGATGAAGCCGAGATCCGCGGCCACCGCCGCACCTATATCGGCGCGATGCCCGGCAAGATCATCACTGCCATGATCTCTGCCAAGAGCGCGAACCCCCTCATGCTGCTGGACGAGATCGACAAGCTGGCAGGCGACTTCCGCGGCGACCCGGCCGCAGCCCTGCTGGAAGCGCTGGACCCGGAGCAGAACAGCACCTTCAACGATCATTTCATCGATATCCCGTTCGATTTGAGCCATGTGCTCTTTATCACCACCGCCAACGATCTGGGCAGCATCCCCGGCCCCTGCGTGACCGCATGGACGTGATCGAGCTGCCCAGCTACACCCGCGTGGAAAAATACAACATTGCCCGCAAGCACCTGCTGCCCAAGCAGCTCAAGGCCTGCGGCCTGACCGGCAAGGTCACGCTGAGCCAGAGCGCGCTGTACGGCATCATCGACGGCTACACCCGCGAGGCCGGTGTGCGCAATCTGGAACGCACCATCACCAGCGTGCTGCGCAAGTGCGCCCGCAAGATCGCCGCAGGCGAGGTGGAAAGCGTCTCCGTTACCGGCACCATGCTGGAACAGCTGCTTGGCCCCCGCTTCGTCAAGCCCGACTTCCTCAACCGCACCAACGCGGTGGGCATCGCCAACGGTCTGGCATGGACCAGCGTGGGCGGCGAGACCCTTCCCATTGAGGTGCAGGTGATGGACAACGGCAGCGGCAAGATCACCGTCACCGGTTCGCTGGGCGACGTGATGAAGGAGAGCGCTCAGCTGGCCGTTACGTGGGTGCGCGTGCACGCCGCCGAGTACGGCATCGACCCGGAAAAGCTCAAGAAGTGCGACCTGCACATCCACGCCCCGGAGCGCAGTGCCCAAGGACGGCCCTTCTGCCGGTGTCACCCTGACCACGGCGCTGGTGTCCTGCCTGTCCGGCATCCCGGTGCGCGGTGATGTGGCCATGACCGGCGAGATCACCCTGCACGGCAACGTGCTGCCCATCGGCGGCCTGCGGGAAAAGAGCATGGCGGCCTACCGCGAGGGCATGAAAACGGTGCTCATCCCCAAGGACAACGAACCCGACCTGTATGAGGTGGACGACGAGGTGAAGAAGAACCTCACCTTCCTGCCCATGCAGAGCCTGACGCAGGTGCTGAACGCGGCCCTGCTCAAGCCCCAGAACGCAAAGAAGGCCAAGGCTCCCAGCCGCACCCATGCAAAGAAAAAGGCGGCAGACGCCGCCATTGTGCCGCCCACCGCAGAAAAGCCCCAGCCCGGCGCGGTGTGCTGAGAATAATAGAAACTCTCAGTCACGGCTTGCGCCGTGCCAGCTCCCCCGAAGGGGGGAGCTTAAGGGATGTTTTCCACCAGATGAAAGAGCTCCCCCTTCGGGGGAGCTGGCGAGGAACGAAGTGACGAGACTGAGAGGGTTTGACGTACCACAAGAAAGGAAAGCTCCATGAATTACAACAAAGCTGATTTCATTGCCAGCTACGGCATTTCCAGCCAGCTGCCCGAGAGCGACCGCCCGGAGCTGAGCTTTTCGGGGCGGTCCAACGTGGGCAAATCCAGCCTCATCAATAAGCTGTGCAGCCGCAAAAACCTTGCCCGTGTGTCCAGTACGCCGGGCAAAACGGCCACCATCAATTTCTATTCGGTGGACGACTGCTACTTTGTGGACCTGCCCGGCTACGGCTACGCCAAGGTGAGCAACGCCGACCGTGAGCGCTGGGACGACCTCATCAACAGCTACTTTGAAGCACCCCGCCACCACACCCTGCTGGTGCAGCTGCTGGACTGCCGCCACGCCCCCAGCGCCGACGATGAGCAGATGCTGCGCTACCTGCACTATCACCAGATCCCCTACGTGGTGGCCCTGACCAAGGCCGACAAGCTCAAAAAGAGCCAGCTGGCCAAGACGCTGGAAGACTTTGAGAACCTCTGCCGCCCCTATGGCTGCCAGAAGGTGGTGCTGACCAGCGGCGAGAACGGCTACGGCATCCCGGAGCTGCAGGCGGTGCTCAATGCCGCTGTGGCCGGGGAACAGGAAGCGGAGTAAACCATGGCCTACAACGAATTTGCCTATTTCTACGATGAATTCAACGGCGAGGCCGATTACGATGCCCTGTATGCCCACATCCATGCAAAGCTCAAGGAGCACGGCATCCACGACGGCATCCTTGCCGACCTTGGCTGCGGCACCGGTGAGCTGACGTTGATGCTCACGCAGGCGGGCTATGATATGATCGGCATTGACCAGTCCGAGGAGATGCTCTGCGTTGTGCGCGATAAGGCCGAACAGCTGGGTCTTTCCGGCAGGCTGCTGCTGCTCCGGCAGGACCTGCTCAAGCTCGATCTGTACGGCACCATCCGGGGCGCGGTGTCCACCTTTGACACCTTCAACCACATCCCGGACCTCGACACCGCCATTGCCAACGCGGGCTTTTTCATGGAGAAGGGCGGGGTGTTCCTGTTCGATATGAACACGCCCTACAAGCACCGGAACGTGCTGGGCGACAACGCGTTCACCTTTGAGGAAGAGGATGCCGCCTGTGTGTGGCGCAACCACTACGATGCCGCCAACCGCCGCGTGGAGATCACCGTGGACATCGACTACCACGAGACCGGCGAGCACTTCCACGAGCAGTTCTGCGAGTACACCTACGACCTTGACACCATCCGCACCGCGCTGGAAAAGCACGGCTTTGCGCTGGAAAGCGTCTGCGACGGCGAGACCTTCGGCCCGCTGACCGAGGACAGCCAGCGCTATTTCTTCTGCGCAGTCAAGCAGTATACACAATTGGAGGGATAACTTTATGGCAAATCTGATCCGCGGCCTGTCGGAGAACGGCGGGGTCGTGTTCTGCGGCGTGGATTCCACCCAGATCGTCCGCAAGGCCGAAAAGCTGCACACCACCAGCGCCACCTGCAGCGCGGCACTGGGCCGTCTGCTCACCGGCGCGGCCCTGATGGGCTCCATGCTCAAGGACGACCGTGACCAGATCACCCTGCGTGTGTCCGGCGGCGGCCCCGCGGCGTGGTCATTGCCTGCACCGACGGCACCGGCAACGTGAAGGGCTGCATCGATCACCCCTTGGTGGAGCTGCCCGCAAAGCCGAACGGCCACCTGGATGTGGGCGGCGCTGTGGGCAAAGACGGTGTGCTCACCGTCATCCGGGATAACCGCCTGCAGAAGGAGCCTACCGTGGGGCAGGTGCCGCTGGTCTCCGGCGAGATCGCCGAGGACCTGACCGCCTACTACGCCTACAGCGAGCAGGTGCCCACCGTCATGGCGCTGGGCGTGCTGGTGGACAAAGACCTGTCCATCCTGTGCGCAGGCGGCTTTATGGTGCAGCTGCTGCCCGGTGCCACCGATGCGGAGATCGATCAGCTGGAAAAGAACATCGCGGCCATGCCGTCCGTCACCACCCTGCTGCACGAGGGCAAGACCCCCGAGGACATGATGCAGCTGGCGCTGGCGGGCTTTGACCCCAACGTGCTGGACGAGCGCGATGTGCACTACCAGTGCGACTGCAGCGCCGAGCGCACCAAGGAGATGCTGTTCAGCCTTGGCCGCAAGGAGCTGGTGAGGATGCGCGACGAGGACCCCGCCTGCGAGGTGGTGTGCCACTTCTGCCACAGCAAGTACCAGTACGACCTCAACGACCTGCTTGCCGAGTACGACGCGCAGGCGGCGGAACGTGCCGCTGCAGAGCAAGGGACTTGACAAGCCGCTAAAAAACAACTATACTACAAATAGAAAAGGCGCTGTCCGCAATGGTCAGCTCCTTCCGGTTAGATCAATAAGAATGACCGCCACGGTTTGAGAGTCTGGGGCGGTCATTTCTTATTGTTATGGATCTCTTTGAAGATTGCCCATGCGATCTGAAATGTAATCCCAACTGTGCCGCCAACAATGACGAACAGCTGCAGAACATCGTTCAACACCATGATGCATCCCCCCTTCCGCGTTTGCGAACGGGGGAACAAACAATAAGCTTTTACGTCCCCCGGACGCTTGCCGGAGGGAAGCATGACCACCTGCGCTTGCAGATAGCACCTTAACGCCACCCTTTTGGGGTGGCATTTTTAGTTTAGCATACTTTTTGACGAATTACAATGGGAATCCTTTCACCCGCAGATGTCCGCTGCCACGGTGTAGGTAACGGTATAGTCCAGCACATTGCCGTTCACGGTGCAGTCCTCTTTGCGGGCGATGTGCTCCGCGTCCGGCCATGCGGCGTACAGCGCCTGCAGGCTTTGCAGCCGGGCCAGCGCGGCGGCTGCGCTTCGGTGCGGTGCAGCGTTTCCGGCTGCTGCACATAGCGGCAGGTCTCCTCCACAGAGCAGGGCAGGGCAAGGCCCAGCAGCGGCACCTCCGGCTGAAAGTGCCGGAGGATCACCGCCGCATGTTCCGGCGCAGGCGCGGCGGGCAGAGAGAAGGTGTGCCCGAACACTGTCACCCGGTATGTGCGGGTGCACGCGCCGGTGTACTGCTGCACCGTCTCTTCCAAGGGCACGGTGCGGGTGTCGCTCCACTCAAACTGCGCAACCACCGTTCCGGCGGCGGGCGCAAAGATCAGGGTGCCGTCCCGCTCGGCGCGGGCTGTGCCAATGAGGCCCTGCCCGGCTTCCACCTGCTGGCCCGGCTGCACCAGCATGGTGCCGCTGGTAAGGTTCGTGCGCAGAACAGTGCCGCCGCATTTTGCCCGGATGCCGTGCAGCGTTCCGGCGGCAATGTCCGGCTTGGGCCTGGCCGCGGCGGCTTCCACCACCAGCCGCCCTTTGGCAAATTCAGGCTGGCCCAGGAGAACTCGCCGCTGTGCAAAAGGGCGTACTCCCCGGCGGTGAGCTTTGCCTCGGTCACAGCCGCACCGGGCTGCAGGCCCGCTTCCCGCAGGACGGCGCAGGCCCGCGCAGCCTGTCCGGTGGTGAGGGAAGAGGTGTCCGCATACCAGACGAACTGCTGTGCAAAGAGCAGCAGCGGCACAAACACCGCCAGCCCCGCCCAGCCCGGCCCGCGCAGCAAGGGGCGCAGACGGAAATACAGCCCCAGCTTCCGGCGGATGCGCAGCCGCACCCGGTGCTTGCGGGCCAGCGCGGCAAGGCGCGGGTACTGCCACGCGGCGCACCGCCCGCCAAACCCTCCCCGGCAGCCGTTACCCCGTAGATGCAGCCCGGCCCGGGCGGCAGCGGTAAGCAGGGCTTCGGTGCTGCCATTGCATGCGGTGAACTCCACCGCGGCCCAAAGGCTTACCGGTTCCATGGGCACCTCCTAGTCATCCGCAAAGTCCGTGCGCACGAACCGCCCCCGCAGGGTCAGGCGGCTGGCGGTAAGGGTGACGATCTTCAGCCCGTCGCCGTAGATGGTCAACCGGCCATGGGGCATCTGCAGGCACAGCCGGTCGGGGCTGTAGGTCAGGATGCGGCAAAAGTGCTCCACCTCCATGCGGCCCCCGCTCAGGTAGACGGCAGGGGCGTGGTAAAAGCCCTGCGGCGGCTGACGGAACAGCAGGGCCAGCCAGCTTTGCAGCAAAAGCCGCTTTTTGCGCTTGGCACACATCCCATTCCCTCCCATCCCGCAGTTCTGCCCGCGGCGCGCTGCTACATATATATGGATGCGGAGGGCTGAGTTATGAATCGAAGCTGGAATTTCCGGCGGGGCGTGCTGCTGGCGCTGGCAGGGTACACGGCGTTTCTGGTGTTTGCCGCGCCGCAGCGCTGTGCCGATGCCCTGCAGGCGGGGCTGCGGCTGTGCGGCGGGCCGCTGCTGGTATCGCTGTTTCCGTTCCTCATCGTATCGGCGCTGGCGGCAGGCTGCGGGGCCGGGCAGTGGCTGGGCTTTGTGTTCCGCCTGCGGCGCGGCTCATGGGCATCCGGGCAAAGGGTGCGGGCGGCGTGCTGCTCATTGGGGCCTTGGGGGGCTTTGCACCGGCGGCGGTGGCTGCGTCCGAAGCCGTGCGCACCGGTCAGCTCACCTCCCGGCAGGCCTCGGCGCTGCTGCCCGCCTGTGTGTGCAGCGGGCCGTCCTTTGTCATCCTCACGGTAGGGCAGCAGATGCTGGGCAGCCGCGCGGTGGGGGTGCGGCTGTTTGCGGCCCAGCTGCTGGCGGGATACCTCACGGCGCACTGCTGTGCCGGATGCAGGGCGGGGCCGGGCAGGCTCCACCCGCGCAGGGGGGAAACCATTCAGCTGCCCGCACTGGACGCGGTGATCGCGCAGGCGGCAGTGACCTACCTGAAGCTCTGCGGCTTTGTGCTGTACTCCGGCTGCTGGCGGCAGGGTGCGG
>ENA-OQAJ01000141-OQAJ01000141.1-human-gut-metagenome-genome-assembly--contig:-NODE-141-length-22364-cov-2.638530_pt1 | contig 22364 bp, 23 predicted proteins | sample MGYA00242736_ERZ504529 | MGnify/ENA primary metagenome ERZ504529 (study PRJEB26092, sample SAMD00036275) | human gut metagenome | host: Homo sapiens | study: EMG produced TPA metagenomics assembly of...
GTCGGTACCGGCAGCCTGCAGTTTGATGAGGACACTGACGCGACCCAGCAAAATCCCGCATATGAGGAGCATGGGCCGATCCAGCAGATCGACAGCAATCCACCGTCCTTCGTACCGGGTGCCACACCATTCGCTAAGCGACAGGCCGACATCGCCGAAACCGCAGCGCAGCAGATGCCTCCGACCATCACTCACATTCCGCAGGACGCAGCTTTCCAAAGGCCGCAGCCACAGCAACAGCAGATGAGTCAGCCCCAGCCGCAGACCAGGCCATTCGCGGATTTCGTAGTGCCTGAAACCAACGACGCCGACGAGGATGCCGTTCCGGAAGAACGTAAGATCAAGGCCGAGCAGGTCGAACAGACGCTGCGCACCGAACATCCGGACGCGGACGACGAATTCGTGTCGGCCATCCGCCAGCTGGTTGAGCTCAATGCGTCCGATTTGCACTTGGTAATCAACGACCCGCCAATGCTGCGCGTGGATGGCAAGCTGCGCCCCGCCAAGGGATTGAGCGTGTGGACGAAGGATCACACGTACGAAGCAGTGAAAGTCATGACCAACGAATTGGAGATGGAACGTTTCAAAGATGATCTGGAACTTGATATCTCCTTCGCCATTGGCGACCTGTTGCGCTTCCGTGTGAACGTATACCGCGACCGTATGGGCGTATGCGCCGCGTTGCGTACCATTCCTACGGAAATCAAAACCGCGCAGGAACTGGGAATTGACCCGCGTATCGCCGACCTTGCGCTGTTGCCGCGTGGTCTGGTGCTTGTATGCGGCCCGACCGGTTCCGGTAAGTCGACCACACTGGCCGCAATCGTGGACAAGGCGAATGCGGAACGTGCCGACCATATCATCACCATCGAAGACCCGATCGAATTCGTGCATCAGCATAAGCGTTGCGTGATGAGCCAGCGAGAAGTGGGCACTGATACGAAAAGCTTCGCAGAGCGCTGAAACGTGCGCTGCGTGAGGATCCGGACATTATCGAAGTCGGTGAGCTTCGAGACTTGGAAACCATTTCCACCGCACTGACCGCAGTGGAAACCGGCCACTTGGTGTTCGCAACCCTTCATACTCAGGACGCCGGCTCCACCGTGGACCGTCTCATCGACGTGTATCCGGAAAACCAGCAGCAGCAGATTCGCGTGCAGGTAGCTTCCACCTTGCGTGCCGTGATCGTACAGACACTGATTCCGCGCGCTACCGGCCATGGCCGTGCACCAGCCACTGAAGTGATGATCAACACTCCGGCCGTTTCCTCACTGATCCGCAGTGGCAAGGCGCATCAGATTCGCACCGTGCTACAGTCCGGCGAGAAGGAAGGCATGCACACGCTCGACCAGGATTTGGCGCGACTGGTGAACAAGGGCACCATCACGTTCGAGGATGCGTTGGTGAAGGTGCAAGTGCGTGAAGAGTTCGAGAAGCTCTGCGGCGCACGTTCCTCGTTCTAAGGATGGCCGGCACGGCTGGCGCGTGGTATGCCCATATGTCCAATGGCGGTTCCGCAACATGGAATATGACGGAACGCCATGATCCATGCGCGGCCACGCAATAATCGCAAAGTCACGCAGCAATCGCGCGTATTTCGAACGCAACGGGAAACAGGAAACATGAGTTCTGCAACAGTAGCAGCCACAGACAACAGAACACGATGCGACGCAATTCGGCATTGGCTCACGCCGCATCGTTTGCACTGCATCGTGCTCGCGGCGTATGTCATCGTGGTGGGCACGGTGATGTGTTTCCACGAACCATGGTTCGACGAGGCGCAAGCCTGGCTCATCGCGCGCGACTGCTCGTGGCGGGAGATGATTCTGGAACGTCCACACTATGAGGGGCATCCGCCTCTGTGGTGGATGATGCTCGCCGCACCCGCAAAACTCGGCGTACCCTACGAGATCGGTCTGAAAAGCATCAATCTGACATGCGCCACACTCATGATCTGGCTGTTGGAATTCAAAACCAAACTGCCGGAACCATTCAAAGTCATCCTGCCGTTCTCCTATTTCCTGTGCTATCAGTACGGCGTCACGTCGCGCCCTATGCGCTGATGGTCGCCGCCATGCTGCTGGTGGCTATCAACTGGAAAACCCGCGACGAGAAACCATGGCGCGAAGCGCTCAGCATGATGCTGCTGTGCCTGACCAGTTCATATGGACTGGTAATCGCCGGCATGTTCGCGGCAATTGGGTGGTGCGGTTCGTCCGGCAGGAACACTCGCTGATACGTAACCGGCAACGGTTCGCCGCGCTACTGGCGCTGCTCGCGGCGGCGGTGGTCATACTGATCGACGTGATGCCCGCAAAAGACGTGTATTCCGGCAATTTCGACATCTCCGGCATGACACAGCCGGCACCACTATGGATACAAATCTGCAATTCCTGGCTGCTGCTGCCGGCCGAAGCATTATTCACCTCGACGGTGTCGGACACGAATCTGGTATTCATCGGCCTATCACCGACACTGCTGTACACGGGAACCGTGTCATGCCTCATGTGGGCCCCGCTCATCCACATCAGCCGACGTCGGCACAACGCAATGCTGCTGCTGAGCTCGTACACAGTGATGTGCTTGGTGTTCGCGCAGCATTTCTCTATGCACCATCTGGGCATCCTGCTGGGATTCTTCATCGCGGTGCTCGCGATTGACTGCGACGAACGACGTATCGGCGTGGATGATTGGCCGGCCTGGTGCGCCACCATGGCCGACCAATTCGCCGGCAAGCTTGGGGTGAAGAAAGCGCGCAACTATCTCATCATGCTGAAGGCCCTCGCTTTAGGTGCCATGCTAATCAGCGTGTATTGGACGATCAACGCCAGCATATGCGACATACGATACGAGTATTCCTCATCCCGGACGGTGGCCTCGTTCATCAAGACCAATCATCTGGAGCAATACCGTTGGATGGCTGGCTGGACTCGCATCAATTCCACGAATGCGTCCCCGGATGTCAAGGAACGAATCAATCAAGGCGGCTACTGCGCCGATGGCAAGGACTGCATCGACTACACATCGTGGGTGAGCGGAACACTGGTCACCGCCGACCCGTACTTCAAGCGTACGCTCATGTCCAATGCCTACAAAGGGCGCAGCTACATCTCTTGGGAATGGTGCATAGACCCCTATGCCGGCAAACAAGACATCGAAACCTGGAGATCATGGGGCGAACCCGAATTCTACGACACCATCTATCAGCCGTTCTTCTTCAGCGCCCTCGGCTATGACCGGAACGACTACACGAAAATACGCATCGCCGAAACCGTCACGCCATGGAAAGACCAGCGGTCGCGCGGTTCCGTGGAAATCTACGTACGCAACGACATCTACAAGAACGTCCTGCACTCCCCTGACACCGGCATCGCATGGCCGGATGGAGCCAAACGGCGGTAGATGGGAGCATCGGTGCATCACACGAGCAAGGTAGTCTGAGAATATGCCGTACCACAACCCGAATTCACGCAGCCGGCGGAATGTCCTACGCATCGTGGGCGTGCTCGTCGTGCTTGCCGTCATCGCCGGCGTCGCCAATTTCCTGCACGCCACCACCAGTGAAGCGGCCGGCAATGTCAAGCCGCAGATCGAAACCATGCAAGGCATCCGGCAGACCGCGCAGGACAGCATCACGTTCGCGCAGAGCATGGATGATCCGAACCAATTCGCCACGCACATCGAAACCGTGCAACGATATATTGACGATTACGACCGGCTTGCCGACGCCAAGCAGATCAAGTACCTGTTGTCGGACAATCCGCAGGAACGCATCATCGGGCTGTTGTACCGCAACCAACAGCGCACCATCATCGATAACATGCGCGTGGCGGCGCATAATCTCGACAAACAGACCAAAGAACTGCTCAGCGCGGTCGACGCGGCCATGTCGGATGATTTCAGCCAGCATGCGGCGCAATGGCTGCTGCAGGTGGATGATCCGACGCAGGCGAACGAGCTCATCGACCGATACGGCAAACAGCGCGCGTATGCATCGATGAGGGAGATGCTCGCCGACCTACGGTCGCTGCACAAACTACGCTCGGACGTGAAACAGCAGGTCTCGACTGCGGTCAGCAATCTGCATAACGCGGAAGCCTCGGCGGCTGCAATCGCCGTGCCCGAGCGCAACGGCGATCTCGATCCGGCCGATGGTACACGCTCGCCACGAACGTGGCATCGACGATGGGCGTACAGATCGAACAGACCATGGAATTCAACTGCGGCGGCCAGTCAGGCGAGAATCCGAATGGATTCGTGGCGGCATATTACTGCCAGATGCCCGACCGCTCGCAGCGGGATATCATGCATATCCTCACCACACACCCGATTGGACGCAGACCGCGCCGAAGCCCCTGGCTGGTGGACATGGTCAAGCAACGAACTTTCGCACCGTTCGATCATGATCTCCTGCGGCACCACACAGCCGGCGATCGCCGGCAACCGTACGGAAGCGGTGACGAACTCCTATTCCGCGCTGTATTTCGGAGCCGATCGCGGACGCATCGCCACGGAACAACAGGGAGTCGCCGAATACGCGATGGACGCGCAAAGCGACCAGATCGCCACCTCCATCCACGACGGCAATTGCGGATGATAGGAAAACACGCTGTCAATAGGGACGAATACATTAAATATTGTTTTGAACATGCAGGGGTGCTTGGCGGCGGAAACCGGCAAGCTGAGATAGGCCAAGGCCTGACCCTTTGAACCTGTTGGTTAGAACCAACGTAGGGAGCAGACATGAGCAGTGACTCATTCAACGACGCCGAACGCAACGACAGCGAAGAGGCCGTTTCCGCAATCGATCCGATTCGCGCGAAAATCAAGCAGGCCGTCACGGACGTGCACGAACAGACTCCGTTGGCGCAGTCGTTCACCAATTTCGTGACCATCAATCTCGTCGCCAACGCACAGCTTGCGGCGGGCGGCACCGCGGCCATGAGCTATCTGCCGGATGATGTGATCGCCACCGCCGAAATCGCCGGATCGAACTACATCAACGTGGGCACGTTGCTGCCGTTCTTCAAGGACGCGCTGCCGGAAATCGCGCGCAAACTGCACGAAAACGGCAAGACGTGGGTGCTAGACCCGGTTGCTGCGGGCATTGGCGAAACACGCACGTTCATTCTTGAATCGTTCCGTGACGCGCCTCCGACCATTGTGCGCGGCAATGCGAGCGAGGTCATCGCGCTTGATGCGATGTGGGGGCTGGCCGACGCCGACAGCACTGATCCGACCACGCGTCCGGCTGGAGTGGAGGCCGTTGACGAGGTCGACGCGGCCATCGACGCGGCCAAACGTGTGGCCCGCCATTTGGCGAAGCACTCCCCCGTCGGCAAGGGCGCGGTTGCGGTGTCCGGCGCGGTTGATCTGGTGACCGACGGCGAGCGCACGTTCCGCCTGCCCGGAGGCAGCGCGATGATGACGAAGATCACCGGCGCCGGCTGTTCGCTCGGCGGCGTGACCGCAACGTATCTTGCCGTGGCCGAGCCGCTGGTCGCCGCCCTTGCCGCGTCGCTGCTGTATGATCGTGCGTCCGAAATCGCCGAAGTCAAATCCGATGGCCCCGGTTCGTTCCAGGTGGCGCTGCTCGACGCGCTGTGGAACGTCACCGCCGACCAGGTGGCCGCGTCCGACATCATCGAAACCAACTGACCGCAACGTTCCGTGGATGGTTTCGCACCATCGCAATCGTATATACGGAATATATACGTTCAGTGCGGTGCGACGGAAAATAAACGGAAAATAACAAGACTTCTTCTGGAGCACTTACCCAAAGAACAACAAAGGGGAAACCAATGAATAATTATCCATTCGCCTCGATGCGCGACTGCTTTGATATGAGCGCGTATTTCGTGGTCGGTCCGCAGGATTGCAAGGGCCGTCCGGTGACGGATGTGGTGGATGACGCGTTGCGTGGGGGCGCGACGTTCATCCAGCTTCGAGCCAAGGACGCCGACGCGAAGGATATCACCGAGATGGCCCGCGACATCGCGCAGATCATCGAAGACAACGGCAAGTCCGATTCCGTGGCGTTCGTGATCGACGACCGCACGGACGTGGTATGGCAGGCCCGCAACAAGGGAATCAAGGTGGATGGCGTGCATATCGGCCAGACCGATATGGAGCCGCGCGAAGCCCGCGCGCTGCTTGGTGAGGACGCCATTGTCGGACTGTCCGCCGAAACCGAAAGCCTGGTGAAGCTCATCAACGAGCTGCCGAACGGCTGCATCGACTACATCGGCGCCGGTCCACTGCATGTGTCCACCACCAAGCCGGAGGCTTCCGTGGGAGGCAACGATGGTTCCGGCCACACGCTTGATGAGGAACAGATCAACACGATCTGCACGGCAAGTGAATTCCCCCGTAGTGGTCGGCGGCGGTGTCAAGGCCGACGATATGGAGATGCTGGCGCGTTCGAAGGCGGCAGGCTGGTTCGTGGTATCCGCGATCGCAGGCGCGGATGATCCGGAAAACGCCACCCGTGAAATGGTGACGCGTTGGAAGGCGGTACGTGGCGATAAGAAGCATGGTTACGCGCCACGTGTGAAAGCCGCTGTGGAAGAGACCGAAAAGCCTGCCGAGACAGGTGAGAAGAAGTTCACCAACGCCAAGGAGGCGAAGGCCGCGTCCAAGCTGGCCAAGCAACAGCGTGTAGACATCGCGGCACGCGATTCCAAGCAGCGTGACAAAGCGCATATCCGTAAGACCACGCCGATTCATTTCGAGAACGAGCACGGTTCGTACGATCTGCAAGTGCCATACACCGAGATCAAGCTGTCCGACACCCCTGGAGTCGGCCCGAACGCGCCGTTCAAGGACTACAACACCGAAGGCCCGAAGTGCGACCCGAAGGAAGGCCTCGCTCCCCTACGCTTGGACTGGATTCTCGACCGCGGCGACGTCGAGGAATACGAGGGACGCCGACGCAATCTGGAGGATGACGGCAAGCGCGCCATCAAGCGTGGCAAGGCATCCAAGGAATGGCGCGGCCGCCAGCACAAGCCGATGCGCGCGAAGGATCATCCGGTGACGCAGATGTGGTACGCGCGCCACAACATCATCACGCCGGAAATGCGCTATGTGGCCGAACGCGAGCATTGCGACGTGGAGCTGGTGCGTTCCGAACTGGCCGCGGGCCGTGCCGTGATGCCATGCAACATCAACCATCCTGAAGCCGAGCCGATGATCATCGGCTCGAAGTTCCTCACCAAGCTCAACGCCAACATGGGCAATTCCGCTGTGACCTCCTCCATCGACGAGGAAGTGGAGAAGCTCACGTGGGCCACCAAGTGGGGCGCCGACACCGTGATGGACCTGTCCACCGGCAACGACATCCACACCACCCGCGAATGGATCCTGCGCAACTCCCCCGTTCCGATTGGCACCGTGCCAATGTACCAGGCGCTCGAAAAGGTGGAGGATGATGCTTCCAAGCTGAGCTGGGAGCTGTTCCGCGACACCGTGATCGAGCAGTGCGAGCAGGGCGTAGACTACATGACCATCCATGCGGGCGTGCTGCTTCGTTTCGTGCCGCTGACCGCCAACCGCATGACGGGCATCGTTTCCCGTGGCGGTTCGATCATGGCCGAATGGTGCCTGCAGCATCATCAGGAAAGCTTCCTGTACACGCATTTCGACGAGCTTTGCGAGATCTTCGCCAAGTACGATGTGGCGTTCTCGCTTGGCGACGGTCTGCGTCCGGGCTCGCTGGCCGATGCCAACGACGCGGCGCAGTTCGCGGAACTTATGACGCTTGGCGAGCTCACTCAGCGCGCATGGAAGCATGACGTGCAGGTGATGATCGAGGGACCGGGGCACATTCCGTTCGACACCGTGCGCATGAACATCGAAATGGAGAAGGCGATCTGCAAGGACGCCCCGTTCTACACCCTCGGACCGCTTACCACGGACACGGCTCCAGGCTACGACCACATCACGTCCGCGATCGGCGGCGTGGAAATCGCCCGCTATGGTACCGCCATGCTGTGTACGTGACGCCGAAGGAACACCTTGGACTGCCGAACAAGGACGATGTGAAGCAAGGCGTGATCGCATACAAGATCGCCTGCCATGCGGCGGATATCGCCAAGCACCATCCGCACGCCATCGACCGCGACAATGCGATGAGCAAGGCTCGTTTCGAATTCCGTTGGCTTGATCAGTTCAACCTGAGCTACGATCCGGACACCGCGATCGCGTTCCATGACGACACGTTGCCCGCTGAGCCGGCGAAGATGGCGCATTTCTGCTCGATGTGCGGCCCGAAGTTCTGCTCGATGGCGATTTCGCAGAACATCCGCAAAAAGTTCGGTAATGCCGAAGCACAGGAGAAGCTCGTCGCCGACGCGCAGACGATCGCGGCCGGAATGCGGGCGATGAGCGAGAAATTCCGCGAAGGCGGCTCTACACTGTACCAGTGAGAGTGAGCATATGAATATGCACGTGTGTTCGTGACGCGCTTTGATGGACACACGGCGTAGACTGCGGATTTGTGAGGTGAGTCTCATACGAATCCGCCAGTTTGCATAACGAACGCTATTGAAGGAGTCAGGAAGGGAACATTATGACTAGCACATTGCCACCGGTATTGAGCATCGCAGGATCGGATTCGTCCGGCGGTGCCGGCATTCAGGCGGATTTGAAGACCATGCTCGCCAACGGCGTGTTCGGCATGACCGCGATCGCGGCGCTGACCGCGCAGAACACCACCGGCGTGACGATGGTCACCAACACTCCCCCGGAAATGCTTGCGGCGCAGATCGACGCGGTGTTCGAAGACATTCCGCCGGTGGCGATGAAGATCGGCATGGTGTCCAGCGCCGAGCTCATCACCGTGATCGCCGACCGTCTGACCGCGCACAACGCGAAGAACGTGGTGCTCGACCCGGTGATGGTGGCCACGTCCGGCGCGAAGCTCATCGAGGATGATGCCATCGCGGCGCTGACGTCCAAACTGTTCCCGCTGGCCACCGTGATCACGCCGAACATGCCGGAGACCCAGGTACTGTGCGACTTGGCCGTAGAGCAAGGTGCGGGCGCAATCGACTATGAGAACGGCGAATCCATCTCCACCGAGAACGACATGGTGACCGCAGGTCATCTGCTCGCCGGCCATTTCGGCTGCGCGGTGCTCGTCAAGGGCGGCCACGGCACGCATGACGCGAGTGACGTGCTTGTCGAGCCGGATGGCAAGATCACCTGGTTCCGTTCCCGTCGCATCAACAACCCGAACACGCACGGCACCGGCTGCACGCTGTCTTCCGCCATCGCCAGCCATTTGGCTCTTGGCGAGGCGCTGCCGACGGCCGTCGACCATGCCAAGCTGTACCTGACCGGCGCTTTGGAAGCGCAGCTCGATCTTGGACATGGTTCCGGTCCGATGGACCACGCGTGGAAGTGGCGTTGAGCCAAGCCACGCAAACCACGCAAACCACGCGAACCACGGCAACCGTTGGAACAGTACAACAAGTAATCGTACGAAAACACACGAGACAACGCTGAGAAAGGTAATCATGACGCTCGATCGCAACGCAGAAAAGCAGGAAGTGCCCGTCAATCCGGAAACCGGCAAACCGTATATCAACACGCTTGCCGCAGTCGCCATCTCCCCCCGCCGGAGCCAGCCCGGAGAAGTCCACGTACGTGGCGCAGGCCGTGGACGTAATCCGTGAATCCGGCCTGCCGAACGAGACGAACGCCATGTTCACCAACATCGAAGGCGACATCGACGATGTGCTCAAGGTGATCCGCGACGCCACCATGAAGCTCGCCGGACAGGGCTACCGCACCGACGTGGTGATCCGTCTCGACATCCGCCCCGGTTCGAAGGACAGATCCACGCCAAGCAGGAACTGGTAAACGAGATTCTGTCGAAATAACCCCCTTTACAGTGGTGAAACGAAACCATTCCATGTAAAAAGCACGCTTTTTCTCGAAAAAAGGCGCGCTTTTCGTGTTCATTTGGGTATAGTGTTGCGATTATGACGACAATGAAGGAAATCGCCGAACAAACGGGGGTATCCATCTCCACTGTATCCCTGGTGCTCAACGGACGCGACGAAGGCAGGGTAAATCCCGCGCTCGCCAAACTCGTACGCAACAAAGCGACCGAGCTCGGGTACAAATCAATCCGTTGGCGCGAAGCCTGCGTACCAACAAAACCCGAATCCTCGGCTTCATCAGCGAGGAAGTCGCCACCACACCGTACGCGGGCGGCATCATTCTGGGCGCGCAGGACGCGGCCAGCGCCTACGGCTACATGCTGTTCACCGTCAGCACCGACGGCAAGGCGAGCGAGGAAAACGAGATCGCCACACTGAAAAGGTACGGCGTGGACGGATTCTTCTATTCGAAGATGTCGAACCGCATCGCACATGTTCCCGAATCGTTGAACGAATACCCCGTGGTGATGGTGGACGCCACCGACCACGAGAACAAAGTGCCCAGCATCGAGCCGGACGAGTTCATGATCGGCTACGACGCCACGAATCGGCTGATCCAGGCCGGATGCAAACGCATCGCATACGTGGGTTGCGCGGAAAACATGATCGCGCAGGACGGTCGTCTTGCCGGCTACCGCACCGCGTTGCAGGAGGCCGGACGTGCGTTCAACCCATCGCTGGTATGCAACGTAGTGCACAACGGTCCAGCTTTACGCGCCGTGAACAAGTTGTTCGACGACGAGCATCCGGACGGCTTCTTCTGCTTCAATGATGCGCGCGCTGGTATGTGTACGAATGCGCGGCAAGAAGAGGGCTTACGGTAGGCAAGGATATTTCCGTGGTCGGCGTGGACAACCACCGCGTGTTCGCAGAGACACTTGAACCGCAGCTGACCACCGTCGAACTGCCACATTACGAAATGGGCTATTGGTCAGCCTGCAAGCTGATTTCCATGATTGAAGGCAAGGATGTGGATACCAGTTCATGTCCATCCGCCAGAGCTTCCCTGCCGCCGCTTGATGCGCCGATTCCGGCGAAGATCCACTGCGCATTGTTGGAAAAAGATTCCGTCATATCCTGATTTTTCTGTTTTTACAACGATTCAAATGCTTACGATTGTTCGCACAGCCATTTTCTATACATGAAAATTGTGCGTTTGTTCACGACACGCCGAATAAAGCAATCGTGCCAACAGTCCGCCAGCAGTTGATTCAGGCTTAATTTCAACTATCCGCAAATCCTTACAAACGTTTGACGTCAAACGATTGACGTCACGTTTGACGTAGCAGTTGCAACATGCTATCTTGAAGCCATGTTCGCTTTTCGGCACGGCAGCTGAAATCCGAGCAGACGCAAGCCAAAACAACATCGGAAGCGATCGCTGCCGCGCGGCAGCGGCACCGTGAAGAGAAAAAGAGAATCAAAATGGCAAGTAAAACAACGTTCTGTATGGAAGAATCCTTCCTATCTGCAGAGCTCCTTCGGTCATTTTCATGTTCTTCTGCTCCTGGGCATCTGGTGTCCTTCTTCTCCCGCTGGCTCACTGACCCGACCCACGGTCTGGGCATGAGCTCCGCGGAACAGGGCCAGATCTACTCCATCAACTCCTTGGCCACCCTGGTCATCATGTTCGTTTACGGCACCATTCAGGACCAGCTGGGCATCAAGCGTAAGCTCGTGATCTTCATCTCTGCGGTCGCTGCATGCGTTGGCCCGTTCGTCCAGTTCGTGTACCAGCCGATGCTGACCGCCGGCGGCACCACCCGATTCATCGGCGTGCTTCTCGGCTCCATCGTGCTGTCCGCAGGTTTCATGGCCGGCTGCTCCCTGTTCGAAGCCGTCACCGAACGTTACTCCCGTAAGTTCGGCTTCGAATACGGCCAGTCCCGCGCTTGGGGCTCCTTCGGCTACGCTGTCGTGGCACTGTGCGCAGGCTTCCTGTTCAACATCAACCCGCTGCTGAACTTCTGGGTTGGTTCCATCTGCGGCCTCGGCATGCTGTGCGTCTATGTTTTCTGGGTTCCGGCCGAGCAGAGGGAAGAGCTCAAGAAGGAGGCCGATCCGAACGCGGCTCCGACCAACCCGTCCTTCAAGGAGATGCTCGCTGTTCTGAAGATGCCGACCCTGTGGGTGCTCATCGTCTTCATGCTGTTCACCAACACTTTCTACACCGTGTTCGATCAGCAGATGTTCCCGAACTACTACGCTTCCCTGTTCCCGACCACTGAAATCGGCAACGCCACCTACGGCACCCTGAACTCCTTCCAAGTGTTCCTCGAGTCCGCCATGATGGGCGTCGTCCCGATCATCATGAAGAAGATCGGCGTGCGCAACTCCCTGCTGCTCGGCGCCACCGTGATGTTCGCCCGCATCGGTCTGTGCGGCGTGTTCCATGACCCGGTCTCCGTCTCCATCGTCAAGCTGTTCCACTCCATCGAGGTTCCGCTGTTCTGCCTGCCGGCGTTCCGTTACTTCACCCTGCACTTCGACACGAAGCTGTCTGCCACCCTGTACATGGTTGGTTTCCAGATCGCTTCCCAGGTCGGCCAGGTGATTTTCTCCACCCCGATGGGTGCTCTGCATGATGCCATGGGCGACCGTCCGACCTTCTTCACCATCTCTGCCATCGTGTTTGCGGCTCTGGTCTACGGCTTCTTCGTCATCAAGAAGGATGATCAGGAAGTCGGCGGCGATCCGTTCTACACTGACAAGCAGCTCAAGGCCATGAAGGCCGCTGGTGCGGAAGTGAAGGCCTGAGTCTCAGCCCGTACTAAGTCGGCGTACGGCGTCGATGGTGGTCGCAACCTACATCCCTTCTCCCGCGATCATCATCGGTACCGTACGCGTCATAACAACAATCGTGGTGTCCGAAGCGTTTCCCTTTTTCCGCTTTGGGCACCATCTTCAAAAAGCTTTTTACCCAACAATTCATAACCCAGATTCAGAAAGGCATTCAACGATGACTGGCTTTACTCCGGACGCACCTGTCCTTCACGAAATCAGAACCACGGCGAGGAACTCACCAAGGCAGAGGCCGGTGTCGCGGCCTTCGCAGCCAAGCGTAACAACCGCTGGTATCCGAAGTTCCACATCGCATCCAATGGCGGTTGGATCAACGATCCGAACGGCCTGTGCTTCTACAAGGGCCGTTGGCACGTCTTCTACCAGCTGCACCCGTATGGCACCCAGTGGGGTCCGATGCATTGGGGTCACGTCTCCTCCACCGACATGGTCAATTGGAAGCGCGAACCAATCATGTTCGCTCCTTCCCTGGAGGAGGAGAAGGACGGCGTGTTCTCCGGTTCCGCAGTGATCGGCGATGACGGCGAGCTCAAGTTCTACTACACCGGCCACCGTTGGGCCAACGGCAAGGACAACACCGGCGGCGACTGGCAGGTACAGATGCTCGCCGAACCAGACAACGATGAGCTGACCAGCGCCACTAAGCGCGGTATGGTCATTGATTGCCCGACCGACAAGGTGAACCACCACTACCGCGATCCGAAGTCTGGAAGACCGGCGACAAGTGGTACATGCCTTCGGTGTCTCCTCTGCCGAGAAGCGCGGCCAGATGTGGCTGTTCTCCTCCGACGACATGGTCAAGTGGACCTATGAGCAGGTGCTGTTCGAGCATCCGGATCCGGACGTGTTTATGCTCGAGTGCCCGGACTTCTTCCCGATCAAGGACGTCGAAGGCAACGAGAAGTGGGTTATCGGCTTCTCCGCCATGGGTGCCAAGCCGTCCGGCTTCATGAACCGCAACGTCAACAACGCCGGCTACATGATCGGCACTTGGACTCCGGGCGAGCAGTTCAAGCCGGAAACCGAGTTCCGTCTGTGGGATTGCGGCCACAATTACTACGCGCCGCAGTCGTTCAACGACGGCAAGCGTCAGATTGTATACGGCTGGATGAGCCCGTTCGTTGAGCCGATTCCGATGCAGGATGACGGCTGGTGCGGCAATCTCACTCTGCCGCGTGAGATCACGCTGGGCGCCGACGGCGACCTGCACACCGCGCCGGTGGCCGAAATGGAAGGCCTGCGCGAGGATACCGTCGATTTCGGTGCGATCGATCTGGACGTCAGCGGCGAGAAGACCATTGTGGACGATGCCGAAGCCGTGGAAATCGAAATGACCATCGACCTGGCCAACTCCACCGCCGAGCGTGCCGGCCTGCGTGTCCACGCCACCGAGGATGGCGCCTACACGTCCATTGCGTATGACGATCAGATCGGCCGCGTGGTGGTCGACCGTCAGGCCAACGCTCAGGGCGATCGCGGCTACCGTACGGCACCGCTGTCCGAAGCCGAACTTGCCGCCGGCGAACTCAAGCTGCGCGTGTACGTGGACCGTGGCTGCGTGGAGGTGTACGTCAACGACGGCCGTCAGGTGCTCAGCTCGTACAGCTACGCGTCCGAAGGTCCGCGCGCCATCAAGCTCGTGGCCGAATCCGGCACGCTCAAGGTCAAGTCCCTGGTGCTTCACCACATGAAGTCCATCGGACTGGAATGATAGACGTCTGTCATGGTTGACAGGCAAACAACCATAAGGCAGTAGCAAGGGGTATATGGGAAGCCTCCGCATCGGAAGGGTGCGGAGGCCTTCCTGTTTTTACGGTCAGCATGCGATTGCGCTACGTATGGTTGCGAACTCATCCGCATTTCGTTACCGTGCAAGGCAGTTTTGAGTAACAACATGCGGAAGGACTTCCCCGTTTCGTTCGTTTTTGACTGATTTCCTCGCGTTCCGCCCCACCGTCTATACTGACCAGCCGGTAACAAACTTTTCTGGCCGACCAGCGGGCAGGCTCCTCACCTTACTGATTTCCCGTCATCGGCCACGTGCGCGTCCACTTTTGACGCAGAAAGCAAGGTGAACGATGGCGCAATCGCACGTTCAACAATCCCAGGCCGGACAGTGGCCCCTCTCCCACAAACTGAAATCCGTTTGTATCAAACGGCTACCAACGGTAATCACAGTCGTGCTGCTACTCTTCGTATGGGAAGCATGGGTGCGCTTAGGACACGTGCCATCAACGATGATCGCCGCGCCCAGCGAAATCGCGCAGGCGACCGTCGAAACCTGGCCGACGCTATGGCCGGCAACCAAAGTCACGTTGCTGGAAGGCTCTGTCGGTTTCCTGCTTGCCGTGGCATGCGGCATTTTGATTGGGATTCTGCTGTATTGCTCACGTATTGCGAATGCAGCGCTGTTCCCGTTGCTGTCGGCCGCGCAGACGATGCCGTTGATTTCGATCGCGCCACTGTTCCTGATCTGGTTCGGTTTCGAGGTTTCCGGCAAGATCGTGATCGTGACCGTATTCGGCCTGTTCCCGATCGCGGTGCAGACTATCCGCGGACTCGAGGCAGTCCCCCAGTTCTATTCGGATGTGGCGTTGACATGCGGCGCAACCCGTACGTGGACGCTGTGGCACGTAAAGCTGCGCGTCGCCGCACGGCAGATCTACGGCGGCATCCGTGTCTCCGCCGCCTACATCTTCGCCACCGCCGCCACCGCGGAATACCTAGGCGCGCGCAAGGGTCTTGGTATCTGGCTGCAGGCGGCTTACAACTCGTTCCGTACGCCGCTGATCTTCTCGGCCACGCTGGTCATCATCGTCATCACCGGCATACTCATGTGCCTCGTGAATCTCAGCGAACGCCTGCTGCTCGGCCCAGCCGACGCGGACGCCGATCCGGACGCGGACCAGTGAAAACGCAACAATCACCACTGCGGCCCACGTCATCGTCATGCACACCCGTATAATGGGACTCGCTGTTTAGCCAATGTGTGGCAAACCGGCAATGTTCCACAGCTTCGGCGTCAAACGGTCAACCGTGTGGCGGCAGGCATCATAAGGAACGTCGGGGGCATTGGACGAGCGGGGGCCTTAGCCCTTCGTATCGTTTTCTGCCCGAACCCCGCCCGCAGCGTCATCCCTAGAAAACGGTAGAGAAGCAAGATTCAAGGGAAATCGCAAGGTATGAAGAAGACCATCTTCAGCAAAGCAATCGCAATCCTCGGCTCAATCGCCATGCTTGCCGGCGCGGCCGCATGCGGGCAAAGCAACGACTCCACGAAGGCCACGACCGACGGCAACGGTCTGAAAAAAAGTGACGTTCATGCTGTCGTGGCGCCCGACACCAACCATATCGGCGTGTATGTGGCGAAGAACAAGGGCTATTTCAAGCAGGTCGGACTTGACGTGGACATCGTGGCCGTGGCGCAGGCCGGCGCCGAACAGGCCGTGAACAACGGCATGGCGGATTTCGCGCTGTCCAACCTCACCAACGCGGGCATGTACACCACGAAGGGTGCAAAAATCAAGCAGGTCATGCAGGTACAGCAGAAGCCGAGCGCCATCTGGTGTTCACTCGCATCGAACAAGGATATCAAATCACCGAAGGATTTCGACGGCAAAACCTTCGCCACGTTCGGTTCCAACGAATCCGACGCAGTGATCCGCCGCATGATCCAGACCGACGGCGGCAAAGGCGAGTTCGACAAAGTGACCGTGGGCACATCCACATTCCAGACGCTGTCCAGCGGCAAAGCCGATTTTGGCGGGTTCTACGCCACATGGGAAGGCGTGCAAGCCAGCATGTACGGCCCAAAACTCAACTGCTTCACCGAGCCGGATTATGGCGTGCCAGGCAACGCCGACACCATCGGCATTATCACCAGCAACAAGACCATATCCTCCAATCCGACTCTCGTAAGGAAGTTCGTGCAGGCCACCAAGAAGGGCTACGAATACGCCTACTCGCACCCTGATGACGCCGCTGCGATTCTCGTCAAGGAGGCTCCTGACGCGAATCTGAAGCTCGACTTCGTCAAGAAGAGCATGAAGACCATCGTAAACGGCCAGTACTGGGGCGATCCGGCCAAGATCAAGGACGGCTCGTTCACGTTCGGCACCAACGACACAGCCGGCGCGCAGAAGTACTTTGACTTCCTCGCCGAAGAGAACGCCTACACCGACTCGCACGATAAGGTGATTCACACCGCGCCTGTGGCCAAGGACATCTCGACCGACGAGTTCCTGAAGTAAGCAGTCACCTGCTCCATCTTCAGCTTTCATAGTGCAAACATGTGAAACGCGCCCGAAATCACGGGTCGAAGCGCATGTTTGGCACTATTGGTTATTGAGGTGCTGACGCTGTTGGCACATATGGTACCGTACATTTTTGTGCTGGAAAATCGCAGTTGGAGGTTGTGACTATGGCTGTGCCTATGAAAACCACGAACGGCAATCGCAAGCTAATTCTCGATGTCGATACCGGCATTGACGACGCGCTTGCACTGGCATATCTCGCCTCGTTCAACAACATCGAGATACTGGGCGTCATCGGCACCTACGGCAACGTTGCAGCCGACACTGCCGTATACAACACGGCTTACGTACTGGAACGGTTGGGGTTCCGGAACGTTCCGGTATTACGTGGTTCGACACGTCCCTCTTGGGCGGCCTCGTTCATTCCCGACGCAGGTTGCGCGCAGTTCCATGGTACGGATGGGCTGGGCGGATTCGGTCGGCTGTTGGCTCTCCTGCCGTTGCTTGCGTGTCCGATTCGGGTGAATCGGACATCTGGAAGTCCAATTCGGCACCCTATGTGTCCGATTCTGCAGAATCGGACATTCAGAGCACCACAAACACCGTCTATGTGTCCGATTCAGGAGAATCGGACACTCGAGTGAGGCGCGGGCTGATTTCCGTCGGCGGATACGACGTACACGACCCGCACGCGAATCCTGCCGCCGATTCGTTCTCACTTTCGTTCACGACCTGCGATGGCGCTGCCCACTCCCCTGCGTTACCGGAAGGTGTGCGATTCATCGTCGATATGGTCCGTAAATACGGCAGCGACGTCACGGTAGTGGCGACCGGCCCACTGACTGACGTCGATGCGGCACTTACTGCGGCGCCGGAAATCGCAAGCAAACTGCGATTGGTGATGATGGGCGGAACGCTCACGCAGGAAGGCAATTGCTGGGACACGACCGCCGAAACGAATATCATCCAGGATCCGGAGGCTGCCGACCGTGTATTCCATTCCGGCGCGGACGTGACCATGGTCGGCTTGGACGTGACGCACCAGTGCCTGCTGGGTTCCGACGCGACTATGCGGTGGCGCCAGGCAGCATCGCAATCGCATGATCCGCGTACCGATGCGCGGACGTTTCTTGCCGATATCGTCGACTTTTCGATTGCCGCAAATATTCAGGCGGACGCACGCCTTTTCTCAACGGGTATGCCATTGCACGATCCGCTTGCCGCGGCCGTCGCAGTGGATCTGAGTTTGGTGGAATGTTTCGATCTGCCGATGAAAGTCGAGACGGAAACAGGCGATTTTCACGGTACACGCGGTCGTACCATCGGCGATCCGGCAGGGCTCATCGACCCATCGGCACCACGCGTGCACGTGGCGCTCACCGTGAACCACAGCCGTTTTGTGGAGGATTTCACGCGGCGGATAGCGCAGTTGGCAGATAACTGACGGCCGTTTATGTGAAAAGGACCCCGCGGGTCCTTTTTTACTTCTTCACGTCCTGCAATTATTGACGGCCTACGGCCGGCTCAACATTACCCTCGCGGCATAGCCGCTCGGGCGTGAAGCTGGAACAGCCCACCGGGCTGTTCCTTATCGCTTCACGCCTCCAAAGCGACGATCGCGGTGAATATAGTGGTCGATGGAGCGCCACAGCACATCACGGCCGCAATCCGGGAACAGTTCCGGCACGAAGTCGAGTTCCGCGTAGGCGGCTTCCCACGGCAGGAAGTTGGACGTGCGCTGCTCGCCGGACGTGCGGATCACCAGATCGCAATCGGGAATATCCGGGTTGTACAGGTGCTCGGCGATCATCTTCTCCGTCACACGATCGCCGGAGATCTTGCCGTCACGCACCTCACGTGCGATGGCCGCGCAGCGTCCGCGATTTCGGCGCGGCCACCGTAGTTCAGGCAGAACACCACGTCGATGGTCTTGTTGTTCTTGGTTTTTCTCCTGCGCCACTTCCAGCTCGTCGATGACGGATTTCCACAGCTTCGGACGGCGGCCGGACCAGCGCACGCGCACGCCCCACTCGTTCATCTGATCGACACGACGGTGGATGATGTCACGCGAGAAGCCCATAAGGAAACGCACTTCCTGCGGCGAACGCTTCCAATTCTCCGTGGAGAACGTGTACAGAGACAGGTAGCGCACGCCCGCTTCGATGGCGCCGGCGATGGTGTCGAACACCACCGGTTCGGCCGCCTGATGGCCGTCGGTGCGGATGAGTCCGCGCTGCTGGGCCCAACGGCCGTTGCCGTCCATGATCACGCCGACGTGGCGCGGAACCTTGTTCTTTGGAAAATCGGGAATGATCGACGGATCAGAAAACGGTGCCGCCGGAATGTCAAGGGATTTGTAATCCACGTTCTCAAAAGCCATACCCGCTAATCTAGCAAGCGCATGGAACGAATCGGCCGTTCCAAATAGTATTCGCCCCATTCTTCCACTATTTGGTGGGTTTCCCGTTGAATCGACGCGGCCGCCGGAACACCGTCCAGCTCCCCCCAATCGCCATCGACAAGCGCCGAAAGCCGGCAAATCGCATCCCACGACACCGCTTCCGATTCGGGGGTATGGTCGGCGGCGCACATCAGGCCGCCGGCGGGAATCGAAAAATACCAGGACAGCGCAGACGAAATCGGCTCGCCGCACACCACGCAGACGCGCAGACGGGGTGTCCAACCAGCGATCGCCAGTGCGCGCAGCACGTACGAATCGCCAATCGTGGACGGCTCGTGCGCATGTTTGGCAAGCGCGTTCAACGCGCAATACCAGCCGGTATTGGGCGACCGCAGGCTCCTTTTCCGTGGCGACCAGCTTGTCGGCGGTTTCGCAGATCACGTTCGCCGCCGTATACGCTTGAAAATCGGCGCAAATCGGCCCTGCATACGCGGCGATCGATTCGGCTTGGGACACGACGTCGAGCGAACGACCTTCCGCAATGAGCAGCGCCACGCGCATGAACGGTTCGAGTCGGCCTCCGAAACGCGATTTGGTACGGCGCACGCCTTTCGCGACGGCGCGTACTTTGCCATGGTCACGTGTGAGCAAGGTGAGTATGCGGTCGGCTTCGCCGAGTTTGGCGGTGCGCAGCACCACGCCTTCGTCTTGATACAGCGGCATCGCACCTCCTTTTCTTGCCGTTCATCGCATCCTGTTATGCATACGCTCGCCGCACGTGCGCGTTCCGAAATACATTCGCCCCCGTCAGTAGATGAACAGCCCCCCAGAACGCGAACACCAGCAATACGCAGAACATGGCGGCCACGGTCAGCCAGAACATCACGCGTCCGAACCGCGTGGAAGCCAGCACCGGCTGCGTCCGCTGACGATTTTCGCCGATAGCACCCTTACGTGGCGGCCACTGCGCGATGCCTCGATGGGTTGCCTCTTCGATCAGCCGCATGAACACGCGGGACCATGCCCACACCACGGCGACGCACACGATCTGGATCACCGGCCAGCTCCAATACATCACGCCCGGATTCTCCACTGGGGCACTGCCCCATGCCAGTTTGACCACACCCATGATCACATCGCCAAGGCCGGCGCAGAACAGCACGAACGTGGCCATAGTGGCGATAGTCAACGTGACCAGCGAGTTTTTGAACCCTTGCGCAAGCCCCAGCCGATACCGTCGTCCGTGGGCACGCGCCCAGATCTTACGCATCAGCACGGCGAGCCACAGCACGCCTGCGGCAAGCAGCAGCACCAGCATGCTGGCATGCAACGCGACCAGGTAGATGGTCAGGCCGCGATTGGCTTTGAGGTCCAATGGCACTGCGATTGACTGGTACATTCTGGTGCCGGCCACGCGTTCGCTGGTCTGTTTGAGTCCGTGCGTGGTGCCGACGGCCCAGTCGACCACATCGTCCACGTACGCGTCGGCGAACGGGGTTCCGGAATTGGCTTCGTCGCCGAGCCTCAGCACATGGTTGGCGATGGGGTACGTGCGTATGGTGACGTCCCAGTTGCCGGCCTGGTGAGCCAGATCGACGATTTTCTCCGTGCCTTCCACCTGCGCGGTCATGACGTCTTTCGTGCCATACGCCACCAATGTCGGAATGGCATACGCTTTCGGCGTCAACGTGTCGATGTCGAGGTTGGTGAGTCCGAACAGGGACGCGTCGATATTGAATACGCGGCGGACGATCGACTGGTAGCCGTCATGCGCGCCGACGAGCGCGAAGTCCTGTGCGGCGAGGAAGCCCAGCGAATACCGCGGCTCGTAGACCATCGGACTGAGCAGCACCTGAAAAGCGACGTCCGGATCGCGCTGCAGCAGATACGATGAGATCCATGTGCTTTCGGAAGTGGCGTAGATGCCCACTTTGGAGGCGTCCACCGTATCCATTTTCCGTAGGAGGTTGATGACCTGGTCGTAGATGGCGGCGGAACCCGGGTAGTCGCGATTGGCGTCGTTGGTGGACCAGACCGGCTTGTCAAGCACCGCCGTCACGAATCCCGCCGAAGACAGGTCGGAGGCCATGTCGCCGAAGGAATTGTCGCAGGTGCCATAGCCGGCGCCGTGCATGAAAACCACACCGGGACGTCCGTTCCCAGCCCCTTTCGGTTTGCGGATCAGCACTTTGATGTTCTGTATCTCACCGGTGGAAGGCCGTTTCGCTTTGATGGTGACGTACCGTTTCGCCACCTCGTAATCGCCTTTTTTCGCCAGTTTTTCGCCGGATGGATTGGCGAAGGTCACGGCGGTGTTGGCGTCAAGCGTTTCGATGGTCTGCTCGGTCGGCTCGTAGTTCCATGTGGATGCCGTCAGATTGGCCACGGACACCAGAATGCCCAGCAGCATGATGAAATAGGCAGGTTGACCATGAGTCGCCGCCCGCGCGTCCACGGTTGATGTTGCGGTTGCGGACGCGCGGGCGATGAAGCCGATTCTTGCCGTAATGATTGGCTGGCGGCTGATGATTGACGTTCCTGCTCTGACACGCCGCTCATTCTACCGGCCTTTGCTGAGAAGCCTGCGATTGCATGCTACCGACGGCACGCTGGAACATGGCTTTCAGCAGTTGCCGTTTTGCGTCACCGGCACGACCACCGGACCGGTGGCGGTGGCAGGCAACTGGCCGTCGGCCTCCATCTGCGCGGCGATCTCCTGCGCTTGGCGAGCAGGGTTTCCACGATCTGGTCTTCCGGCACGGTCTGGATGACCTTGCCCTTGATGAAAATCTGCCCCTTGCCGTTGCCGGAGCCACGCCCAAATCGGCTTCGCGAGCCTCGCCCGGACCGTTGACGATGCAGCCCATGACGGCCACGCGAATCGGCGCGGTCACGTCCTTCAACCCTTCGGTCACCGCGTTGGCCAGCTGAATCACGTCCACCTGGGAACGGCCGCAGGAC
>ENA-OQAJ01000142-OQAJ01000142.1-human-gut-metagenome-genome-assembly--contig:-NODE-142-length-22185-cov-1.713619_pt1 | contig 22185 bp, 36 predicted proteins | sample MGYA00242736_ERZ504529 | MGnify/ENA primary metagenome ERZ504529 (study PRJEB26092, sample SAMD00036275) | human gut metagenome | host: Homo sapiens | study: EMG produced TPA metagenomics assembly of...
CCCGCGGCGGTGACCGGCGTTTTCCGGGATCCATAAGGCCCATTTGATCCACTCCCTCTGCGCCAGAACCGGGAGGAAAGCCCTGGTGCTCGCCTCCGACGAGGGCGAGGGCCAGCGGCTCTGCAACGATTTGTCGTCCATGGGCACTGCGGCCCTGGTGTATCCCGCCCGGGATTTCAATTTCCGGGCCGCCGAGGGCCAGTCCAGGGAATATGAGCATCAGCGGCTTCAGGTAATGGCCGGAATGCTGGATGGGGATTACCAGGTGGTGATCTCCTGTATTGACGCCGCCCTGCAATATACCATCCGCCGGACGAGCTGAGGAGCAAAAGGCTTACCCTGCGGGCGGGACAAGAGGCGCCCTGGAAAAATTGAGGCTTTGCTCAGCGCCTCCGGATATGAGGCGGTACCAGGCGAGGTGGAGGGGCCCGGGCCAGTTCGCGGGTACGGGGCGGCATCCTGGACTTTTTTACTCCCGACGCCTCCGCGCCTGTCCGGGTGGAGTTCTGGGGGGACGAGATCGATACCCTGTGCTATTTCGATCCGGAAACCCAGCGGAGGACCGACGACCCCTTGGAGGAAATCACTCTGGCCCCGTCCACGGAGGTGCTGGTTTCCAGCCCGGGGAGCCTGGCGAAAAAAATAGAGAGGTTTCCGCGGGGCTGCGGGGGAAAACGGCGGTCAGGGCCAAAGAGAGGCTGGCCCAGGAAGCGGATCAGCGTTCTGGCGGAACGCCCGGGAAGCGCGGACAAATTTCTGCCGCTGCTGTACCCCTCGCCGGCCACCCTGCTGGATTATTTGGAGCCGGAGGCCCTGGTGTTCCAATCGGAGCCGATTAAAATCAAGGAGCGGCTCCGGTCAACGGCCTGGCAGTGGGGCGAGGATCTGAGGACTATCTGGAGGAGGGAATCCTGTGCAAGGGCCTGGACGCCTTTTCCGGAGACTATATCTATGTCCAAAAGCAGCTGGAGCGCCGGGATTGCGTGTACCTGGACACCTTTGTCCGGGGCAGCTACGATACGCCTCTTTCCTCCCTGATCAGCCTGACGCCCGCCAGCTTTCCGTATGGGGCGGCGGGATGCAGCTTTTGCAGGAGGACTTAAACGCTATTCTTTCCCCGAAAATGCGGATTGTGGTGCTGGGCGGCACCGAGCGCTCCGCCCGGGCGGCCGCCGAGGACCTGCAAATTCAGGCGTCCCCTGTGAGTACCGGGATGACGCCAAAACCCTTTCCCTGGGCCGGGTGACGGTGCTGCCCGGCAGCCTTTCCGCCGGGTTCGAGTACCCAACGGCCAATTTTGCGCTGATCACCCACGGCCACTTCGCGGCGGCGCCCAAAAGGACCAGAAAACGGCAGAAAAACGCCAAGGAGATTTACAGCCTTTCCGAGCTGGCCCCCGGGGACTATATCGTCCATTCGGCCCATGGCGTCGGCGTGTTCGAGGGGATTCACAAGCTGGAAATGCAAGGGGTCACCAAGGACTATTTAAAGGTACGCTATGCCAAGGGGGACATTTTATATGTGCCCGTCACCCAGCTTGACATGGTTTCCAAATATATCGGCCCCAAGGAGGAGGTCAAGGTGCGCCTGAACCGCCTGGGGGGCCAGGACTGGCAAAAGGCCAAGGCCCGGGTTCGCAGCGCGGTGAAGGACATCGCCAAGGAGCTGATCAAGCTTTACGCCGAGCGGATGAAGCTGAAGGGCCACGCGGTTTCCGCCGGATACCCGGCCTGGCAGCGGGATTTTGAGTCCCGGTCGAGTACGAGGAAACGGAGGACCAGCTCCGGTGCATCCAGGAGATCAAGGAGGATATGGAGAAGGAGCAGCCTATGGACCGGCTGCTGTGCGGCGACGTGGGCTTCGGCAAAACCGAGGTGGCTCTGCGGGCGGCCTTCAAATGCGTCACGGATTCCAAGCAGTGCGCCTTGCTGGTGCCCACCACGATACTGGCCTGGCAGCATTACCAGACCGTTACCCAGCGGTTCGAGGGCTTCCCCATCAAGGTGGAGATCCTTTCCCGGTTCCGCACGCCCAAGCAGCAGGCGGAGATCCTCAAACAGCTGAAGCGGGGAGAAATCGACATGATCATCGGCACCCACCGGCTGGTTCAGAAGGACGTCCAGTTCCGGGATCTGGGGCTGGTGATCATTGACGAGGAGCAGCGGTTCGGCGTGGCCCAGAAGGAGCGGTTTAAATCCGTCACCAAAAACGTGGATGTGCTCACTCTTTCCGCCACCCCGATTCCCCGTACCCTGAATATGGCCCTGTCCGGCATCCGTGATATGTCCTCTCTGGAGGAGGCGCCCCAGGACAGGCATCCGGTACAGACCTATGTTCTGGAATACGACCAGGCCGTCATCAACGACGCTGTCCGCCGGGAGCTGCGCCGGGGCGGCCAGGTGTACTATCTGCATAATAAGGTGGAATCCATCGAGCGGGTGGCCGCCCGGCTCCAGGCCCAGATTCCCGAGGCCAAGGTAGGCTTCGGCCACGGCAAAATGCCGGAGGGAGAGCTTTCCGAGGTTTGGCGCAGGGTCATGGAGCAGGAGATCAACGTGCTGGTGTGCACCACCATCATCGAAACCGGAGTGGATGTTCCCAACGTGAACACCATCATCATCGAGGACGCGGATCACATGGGCCTTTCCCAGCTTCACCAGATCCGGGGCCGGGTGGGCCGCAGCAGCCGGCGGGCCTACGCTTATCTGACCTTTACCCGGAATAAGGTCCTTTCCGAGATCAGCCAAAAGCGGCTTGCCGCTATCCGGGAGTTACCGAATTTGGCTCCGGGTTTAAAATCGCCATGCGGGACCTGGAGCTGCGGGGCGCCGGCAATATCCTGGGCGGCGAACAGCACGGACATATGGAAACCGTGGGCTACGATATGTATCTCCGCCTGCTGGGCGAGGCGGTCAGCGAGGAAAAGGGCGAGGAAGCCTCCTCCTACGAGCTGGAATGTCTGGTGGACGTCCAGGTTCAGGCGCACATTCCGGAGGGCTATATCGAAAGCCTGAGCCAGCGGCTGGAAATTTACCGCAGGATCTCCGACATCCGCAGCCAGGACGACGCTATGGACGTGCTGGATGAGCTGATCGACCGGTTTGGGGAGCCTCCCGCCTCAGTCAAGGGCCTGATCGACGTGGCCCTGATCCGGAATACGGCGGCCTCCCTGGGCATTTACGAGATTAAGCAGACGCCGGGGCCCTGCTGCTGTACCAGAGAAAGCTGGATATGGAGTTTGTCAGCAGGCTGATCGGCGTGTTCAAAAAGCGGGTGCTGGTCAACGCCGGGGCAAAGCCTTATATTTCCGTAAAGCTTCAGGCCGGGGATTCCCCCCTGGAGACGCTGCGGCAGGTGTTCCAGCGGCTGAGACGCGTGAGGGCTGACCGGCGGCATAAAATCAGGAAAGCCATTCTCCGGGCCTTTATTGGAATAGCGGGGCCGCCAAACTGAAAGATAAAATTCTGGACAAACCAGGAAAATACGTGTATAATTTAACTTATATGCCAGTATGCTAAGCAATTGCGATATAGGAGGATTCAGATTTATGAAAACCGGATTTTTCAAAAAGGCCGCCGCGGTTTTTATGGCGGGCGCCATGGCGGTCAGCCTGGCGGGCTGCGCCGATGACAGCTGGAGCGCTAAGGACGATACCCAGACTCTGGCGGCGGGGGTTTATATTTATAACCTTTACAGCGCTTACCAGGAGGCCCAGTCCCGGGTGATGATGGAGTCTCTCAGCTCCGGAACCAGCTCCGGCTCCACCGACTTTTATTCCCAGCAGATCGACGGCAAGAATGTTACCCAGTGGATGCAGGATAAGGCGGTGCTGAAAACAAAGGAGACCTTATACCTGGACGCCAAAAATAAAGGCTGATGGGATTGAGTGGACCGACGAGGATCAGAAGGAAGCAGAGGAAACGGGAACCGCGGCCTGGGCGCAGCAAAAGAGCGTTTTGGAGGGCTTCGGCATCTCCAAGGACAGCTTTCTAAAGGCTTATAGCTTGTACAACGCGAAATATCTGAAAATATTTGAATCTATTTATGGGGAAAACGGCACCGAGGCTGTGAGCGACCAGGAGCTGGAGAACTTTTTTAAAGACAGCTATTCGGAATACCGGTATTTCTCTAAAGCCTGACTACCACCGGCGAGGATGGCACCACCGCAAACCTGAGCGACGACGAGATCGCGGAGATCGAGGAACAGTTTAAGGAGTACGCCCAGCAGGTCAGCGATGGGGACAAGACCCCGGATGAGGTAGCTTCCGATTATCAGACAGCGGAGGGCCTGGAAAGCAGCCCGTTAAACGGCAGCGTAACCCTGACGGAAAATATCGTCCTTTCCTCCGACCTGCAAACCGCATTTGACGAGATGAAGGAGGGCGAGGCCAGGGCTATCAAGTCCGGTACCTCCTACTATTTCCTGTATAAAGGAAAAATCGGGGATCATCTGGATGAGTTGTCCACGGAGAGCGGCAGAATGAGCGTTTTAGCCGCCATGAAGCAGGATGAGTTCCAGGAGAGAATGGAAAAGGAAACCTCCGAATACAGCTGCACCATGAACGACGCGGCGGTAAGCAGCTATCAGCCCGGCCGGGTTCGACAGCTGACCGCTGACGGGAGCTGGAGCCTGCGGGGCCAAGCCTATCCGGCCATTGAGGCTGGACAGAGCGGACGCGGGGAAGAATAGTGCCTTTTGCCTGGAAATGCCAAGCCGTATGCGCTTCCCTTTTGCGCTTTCGGAAATATCCTGGAATAGTTTATTAGAAGCACCTAGAAGCACCAAAAACGGATCATAAAAAGCACCGTCCGGGAAAGACGCTTTTCCAGACGGTGCTTTTTTTGCGTGATCAGGCGGAGCGACGCTGTCTCTGCGGCGGGGGTCTGCTGTCGGGCATGGATAAAAAAGAAAGCCAGAGCCGGACCTTAGCCTTGCGGCTCCTGCCGTTTCTATGGCGGGAGCCGCTGACAGGGAAATTGCCGGAGAGCCTGCGCGGAAAGATGTCAATCGGCGGGAGCGCGGGGCCGGCGGAGCGCCCGGCCAGAGCGATTTGGAAGAAGGCTGTCAGCGTTCGCTTTCCCTGGGCTCCTCACCCTCAAAGATCAGATCGTCTAAATCCCCGCTGCCGCCGGACCAGACTGGCTGGAATGTCATTGCAATGCCTCCCTGCATAAAGTGTTTTTCATAATACATTCAGGCTTATCGGATATACCAGAGCCGGAGGGACAATAGCTGCCGGACGGCGGGGCTGAGCGCTCCGGCTTCCGGTCGGGCTGGGCTGTTTCCCTGTGCCGGAGGTTCGCTGTAAGCCTTACAATACAAGCTTCCCTTTCGCGGCTTTGTTTTCCCCCGGTTGGGTTTCTATCAGCATATGCGGGGAAAGGCCGGATTTTTCCTGTTTTTTGACAACGGTTAAAAATTTTGTTGCTTTGGTTGACTAGGCCGGCGTGGGGGGACTATAATGAAAGAGCACGTTTGAAACAGAACAGAGGAGATACTATGGAGCCGTTTTTAAAGAGAACCTGGGCCCAGGTGGATTTGGACGCCCTGGACCACAATATCAGAGAAATCCGAAGCGCCATTGCCCCCAGCGCAAAGCTGATGTGCGTGATTAAGGCCGACGGCTACGGTCACGGGGCGGTGCCTCTGGCGAAGGAAAGCGAGGCGGCGGGGGCGGACTGGTTCGCGGTATCCAACCTGGAGGAGGCCCAGGAGCTGCGGGAAGCCGGGATTCAAAAGCCCATTTTGATTCTGGGCTTTACCCCGGACAGCGACGCCCGGCTTCTGGCCCAGATGGAGATTTCCCAGGCGGTGCTTTCCGAGAGCCACGCGCGGCAGCTGTCGTCTTACGCCCAGGAGGCCGGAACACGGGTAAGGGTTCATATCGCTGTCGATACGGGAATGACCCGGATTGGATTAAGCGCGCAGAACCAGACCCAGGCGCTGGAGGCCGCGGCTGCGGCCCGGAGGATCGCGGAGCTGCCTGGGCTTTTGCTGGAGGGCCTGTTTACCCATTTCGCTGTGGCGGACGAGGCGGAGGCCGGGGCGGACTATACCAAAAGGCAGTATCAAAGCTTCCGGCTGGTGGCGGACACCCTGAAGGGCTGGGGGATTTCCATCCCGTTTTGCCATTGCAGCAACAGCGCGGGAATCCTGGATTATCCTGAGATGAACTTTAACCTGGTACGGGCCGGAATCATTTTGTACGGCCTGCAACCCTCCTCTAAGGTGCGCCGGCCCCTGGACCTGAGACCTTTGATGGAGCTGAAATCCGTAGTGTCGATGGTAAAGACCGTAGCTCGGGCGTGGATGTCAGCTATGGAAGAACCTATACCACCCGTGGAGAAACCAAGATCGCCACCGTACCCATCGGTTACGCCGACGGCTACCCAAGGGCCCTTTCCAACCTGGGAGAAATGCTGGTGCGCGGCCAAAGGGCCAGGATCATCGGGCGGGTGTGTATGGATCAGCTGATGCTGGATGTCACTCATATTCCTGACGTGGAGGAGGGGGACGTGGTGACGGTGTTCGGCCGGGACGGCGGTGCCTTTCTTCCGGTGGAGGAGGTTTCCTCTCTGGATCAAACCATCAATTATGAAACGGTTTGCCAAATCACTAAGAGGGTTCCCAGAATCTACCGGGGCGGGAAGCTTGGCGGAATTGAAAAAGCAGGGAGGCCGGCGCGCTGAAGGACACGGCGATGCCCTTTTGTGAAACGGGGTTTAGAAAAATTTATGTAATCGAAAAAAGCCTCTAGACAAAATGTTCGTTATTTACTATAATAGGTGTGACCAATATGAGAAGCTCATGATAAGGCCGCGGGACTGCGGCGGTCAAAGGCTGATAAAGACCTTGGCAAAATACCAGCTTGAGATTTCAAAATGTAAACTTTTGTAGACGTGTTGGTTTTACGAGGCTTTAAGCAATATTTTGCCAATTCAGGCGAAATATTGTCTTTTTATTGCCTTTTTTTGGCATCCGCAAAAGTTTAGCCTGCTGGAACGGCTGCGCGGCCATGAAAAGCGGCCGCGCGGCAAAAAGCTTTATAGCCGTGCTATGGACTTGCGGATACGGAACAGAGCGGTTTCTCATTATGTCAAAATAAAAGAAAGAAGGAGTTAAAATTATGAGGCAGTTTTTTAAGAAAGCTGTGGCCGTTGTTTTGACGGGCGTACTGCTGGCCGGCGCAAGCATTAGTGCGGCCGCTGCTCCTCAGGAGCTCAGCGTAACCCCCACCGTCGCCTCAGGCGAAGCCGCTGTGGAGGGAGACGTTATCACTCTGACTGAGGCAAGGCCGCCACGGTGGCCTTCCAGCCGTCTCAGGAGCTTGGTATTATTGAATACCAGTATTCCCTGGCTCAGCCGGCTGATACCAATGAGACTATTGTGGACGTAACCGACTGGGAGACAGCGGACAGCCTGGTTCCCGCCTATTCCTTCAGCGGCCTCAAGGAAGGCACTTATCAGATCACCCTGACCCTGACGGAAAACACCGGCTACACCACCGTATTCCAGAAGGAATACACGGTTAAGGTGCAGGCCGCTCCCGTGCCGGTTACTGTGGCCCCGGCCGTTGTCTCCGGCAAGGCGGATATTTCAGGAGACGTAATCACCCTGACTGAGGGAACCGCCGCCACGATCGCTTTTCAGCCGTCTCCGGCGCTTGACATTCTTGGATATCAACACTCTTTCCGCCAGCCGGAAAGCACTTTGTCTCTGATCGAGGACGTAACCGATTGGGAGACTGCAGACACCCTGGTTCCTACCTATTTCTTCAGCGGTGAGCTGAAAGAAGGCACCTATCAGATTGCCCTGACCCTGACGGAAAACACCGGCTACACCACCGTATTCGAGAAAGAGTATACCGTACAGGTAGTCGCCTCTGAGCCGGAGGAGCCGGAGACCCCGGATGTCGTCATTGACCAGGATAAGGACGTTCCCCAGGTATCCCTTGGCATGGATCAGGCGGAGCTGGCGGAGAGCCTGCTGACGGAAGAGGAAATCAACGACGGCGCTCAAATCGTGATCTCTGTGGAAAAGGCGGAGCTTAGCGAGCAGCAGAAAGAGCTGTTCCAGAACGCCATGTCCGGCTATCAGGAGGGCGTTTACCTGGACATTTCCCTGTTCAAGGTATTAAACGACCAGAGCGCCGCGATCACGGAAACGAAAAAGCCCATCCGTTTGACCATCAGTATCCCCGAGGAGCTGCGGAAGGACGGCCGCACCTTTGTCATTTACCGTGAGCACAACGGCGTCGTGGAATTGCTGAAGGATTTGGACAACGACCCGGCTACCGTCACCATTGAAAGCGACCAATTTTCTGTTTTCGCTCTCGCCTACAGCGACGGACAGGCCGGAGCCTCCTCTGGTGAGGCTGGCTCCTCCAGCGCTTCTGGTTCTTCCGGCGGCTCCAGCAACGATAAATACGTGCCCACCGGAGACGGCTTCCCAGCCGCCGTTGTCAGCGCCGTTCTTTTGATCAGCGGCGGCACTGGTTCTGGTGGCTTGTCAAGGGCAAGCGGGGCAAGGCAGCGAATAAAGAGCTAAGGGCTTAACCACCGGCCCGTCATTCGGGAAAGGGTTCCCGCGAAACGAATTAAAGAAGCGCTGGACGCCATATAGCGTCCGGCGCTTCTTCCTTTTGATATGGCAACCAGAGAAAAAGGACAAGCCGGAGAGCATACCGCTCTCCGGCTTGTCTGCTAGTTGTATGGTTCAGCGGCAAAGCCTCCGGTTCTGCCGCAAAGCGAAACCGCTTTAAAAGGCGCGTTTTACAAAGCCCACCTTTTTCATGGCTTTGTCCAGGGTGCGCTGGGAAATCCGCAGGGCGATCTCGGCGCTCTTGGTATAGCACTGCTCCAAATAGGCCTTGTCGCCGATGAGCCGGGTGAATTCCTCCTGGATGGGACGGAGATGATCCACTACCGCTTCGCCAACCGCCAGCTTGAAATCACCGTAGCCCTTGCCGTCGAACTCCCGCTCGATCTCCTCATTGGTTTTTCCAGTCATCACGGAGTAGATCCCCATTAGATTGTTAATGCCATCCTTGCCCTCGCCGTAACGCACCTGAGCGTCGCTGTCGGTGATGGCCCGCTTGAACTTCCGCATAATGTCGTCCGGCTTATCCAGCAAGGCCACGTAGCTGTTGACGTTCTCATCTGACTTGGACATTTTCCTGGTGGGATCCTGCAAGGACATGATCTTTGCCCCTACCTTGGGGATATAGGGATCCGGCACCTTGAAGGTCTGGCCGTAAATGCCGTTGAACCGCTCGGCGATATTCCGGGTCAGCTCCAGATGCTGTCTTCTGGTCCAGGCCTACCGGCACCATGTCCGCCTGGTAGGCCAGGATATCCGCCGCCAGTCAGGCGTGGGATAGCGAACAGGCCAACGTTAACGTTATCGGCGTGCTTCTGGGATTTATCCTTAAACTGGGTCATTCGGGAAAGCTCCCCGAATTGGGTGTAGCAGTTCAGCAGCCAGGCCAGCTCCGCGTGAGTATGAACGTGGCTCTGGATAAAGAACAGGCTTTTGTCCAGGTCGATGCCGCAGGCAGCAGCAAGGCGTAAGCTTCCAGGGCGTTTTTACGGAATTTGGCCGGGTCCTGCCGCACCGTGATGGTGTGCAGATCCGCCAGGGCGAAAATACAGTCATAGTCATCCTGAAGGCCTACCCAGTTCCGCAAGGCGCCTACATAGTTGCCCAGGGTGATGGTGCCGCTGGGCTGGATCGCGCTGAAAATTACTTTTTTACGCTCAGGAGTGTTCGCTGTTTCCATGGGAAGGGCCTCCTTATATTAATTCGTTTACAAGCTGTCCGAGAATCTTAATCCCTTTTTCCAGCTGCTGATCGGTGGGCGTGGAGAAGTTGGTGCGGAAGCACTGGCAGGGCTCGCTTTCATCGGTCAGGAACGCGTTCCCGGGCACCACGCAGACCTTCCGCAACACCGCCTGCTTGCAGAAATCAGGCATATCCACCCTTCGGGCAGAGTGCACCAGATGAACAGGCCGCCCTGGATAGGCTTATAGGTGATCTTAGGAAGCAGATACTGGTCCATCAGATCCATGGCGAATTTTGCTTTTTTCCGGTACAGGTCCCGCAGGAACTGGATATGGGCCGGATAATCGTATTTGGTCATAAACTCGTTGGCGATCATCTGGGCCAGGATGTTGGTATGAACGTCCTCGCCCTGCTTGCAGACGATCATCTTCTGGCATACGGCTGAGGGCCCGATGCAGTAGCCTACCCGGATGCCGGGCGCAAAACCTTGGAGAAGGTGCCCGCGTACATCACCAGACCGTCCTCGTCGAAGCTTTTGATGCAGGGCAGGTCCTCGCCCTCGATCCGCAGGTCGCCGTAAGGGTTGTCCTCCAGGATCAGAACGCCGTAGCGCTTGGCCAGCTCATACACCTTTTTCCGTTTTTCCAGGCTCATGGTGATACCGGAGGGATTTTGAAAGTTGGGAATGGTATAAATAAACTTGGCGTTAGGCTCTTCCCGCAGGGCGGTTTCCAGGGCCTCCAGGTTCATGCCGTCGTCATCCATGGGAACGCCCCGCAGGCGCACGCCGTAGGAGCGGAAGGAGTTCAGGGAGCCGATAGAGCTGGGCGCCTCGCAGATGACCACATCCCCCGCGTGCACAGGGCTTTGGTGGTTAAATCCATCACCTGCTGGGCGCCGGAGGTAACCACCAGCTCGTCGAACTCCCGGCCCACGTTATGAGTCTTTTTCATGTAGTCCTTCAGGGTTTCCCGCAAAGGGGCGTAGCCCTCGGTAATACTGTACTGCAAGGCCGCAATGGGATTTTTCTCCAGAATGGACGCGGTAATCTCCTCAATGGCCTTGGTGGGAAACGCCTCGGGAGACGGATTTCCCGCGGACAGGGAAATCACCTCCGGGTCCGCCGCGTACTTGAAAATTTCCCGGATCGCGGAGGGCTTCAAAGACTGTACCCGATTTGAAAATTTATATTCCATTTTCAGCACCAACCTATCATGATATAATATAGAAAATAAGTGAAAGCAAAAGCTCAACGCCTGCAAAACAGAGCTCCCGCCGCTTTTCCGGCGCCTGCGGCGGGCGTCCGCTGTTTCAGACGGTGGTTTACCAGCGCCCAGAAGGTCTGCCGGATGTACCCGAAGACCCGAAGCGGGATTGAAAAACTATTTTTAATTTTATCACATTTTTTACGGTGAATCAATGCCAATCCCTAAAGATAAGCGTTTAAAAGCGGGGGATTCCCGAAACGGGGCCTGAACGGTTCGGGAGGACTGTGAAAGCAAAAAGGCTGGTGGTTTTCTACAAATTTTGGGGAAGAGAAAGCGGTAAATTTTTCTGTTTAAAAACAGCAATTTACGCCATATATTAATGAAATATTCACAATAACATGATAGAATAGAATCAACATAAGCATAGAGGAGGCTTACCACTATGAACGCACAAAAATTTACTCAAAAATCTCTTGAGGCCATCCAGGAGGCCCAAAATATAGCGCTGGAGCACAACAGCATGCAGATCGAGCAGGAGCACCTGGTTTGCGCCCTGCTGGAGCAGAAGGACGGCCTGATTCCCCAGCTGATGAAAAAGATGGAACCGACCCGGACGCCTTGCTTCACGCCGTGGAGCAGCGGATAGAGGGCCTGCCCGGGGTTACCGGTCCCGGCCGGGAAAGCGGGAAGGTCTATGTGTCCGGCGACGTGGATCAAAATCTGGCCGCCGCTGAGCGGGAAGCCGGCCGGATGAAGGACGAATATGTTTCCGTGGAGCACATTATGATGGCGGTTCTGGAAAAGCCGAACACAGGCATGAGCCGTATTTTCCAGCAGTTCGGCGTGACAAAGGACCAGTTCCTGTCCGTGCTGGCTACGGTCCGGGGCAATACCCGGGTCACCAGCGACACCCCGGAGGAAACCTATGATTCCCTGTCCAAATACGGCCAGGATCTGGTGGAGCTGGCGAAAAACCACAAGCTGGACCCGGTAATCGGCCGCGACTCGGAGATCCGGAACGTGATCCGGATCCTTTCGAGGAAAACCAAAAACAATCCGGTGCTCATCGGTGAACCCGGCGTGGGCAAAACCGCCATCGCCGAGGGCCTGGCCCTGCGGATCGTCCGGGGAGACGTGCCCAACAACCTGAGGACCGGAAGCTGTTTTCCCTGGATATGGGCTCCCTGATCGCCGGCGCCAAGTTCCGGGGCGAGTTTGAGGAGCGGCTGAAAGCCGTGCTGGGCGAGGTAAAAAAGAGCGAGGGCAAAATCATTTTGTTCATCGACGAGCTTCACACCATCGTGGGAGCGGGCAAGACCGAGGGCTCCATGGACGCCGGCAACCTGCTGAAGCCGCTGCTGGCCAGAGGGGAGCTCCACTGCATCGGCGCCACCACCCTGGACGAATACCGGCAGTATATTGAAAAGGATCCGGCTCTGGAACGCCGCTTCCAGCCCGTGCTGGTGGATGAGCCCTCTGTGGCGGATACCATTTCCATTTTGAGAGGCTGAAGGAGCGCTACGAGGTGTTCCACGGGGTAAAGATCCAGGATCAGGCCCTGATCGCCGCCGCGACCCTTTCCAACCGGTATATTTCCGACCGCTTTCTGCCGGATAAGGCCATCGACCTGGTAGACGAGGCCTGCGCCATGGTCCGCACCGAGATCGATTCCATGCCTACGGAGCTGGACGAGATTTCCCGGAAGATCATGCAGCTGGAAATCGAGGAGGCCGCCCTGAAAAAGGAAACGGACGCCCTTTCCCAGGAGCATCTGCAGGAGCTGCAAAAAGAGCTGGCGGAGCTCCGTTCCCAGTTTAAAGAGATGAAAGCGAAATGGGAAAACGAAAAAGAGGCCATCGGCAAGGTGCAGAAGCTGCGGGAGGAGATCGACCAGGTCAACGGCGAGATTGAAAAGGCGGAACGCAGCTACGACCTGAACAAGCTGGCGGAGCTGAAATACGGCCGCCTGCCAGCCCTGCAAAAGGAGCTTCAGGAGGAGGAGCGGATCGCCGAGGAGGGCCAGAGCAATGCCAGCCTGCTCCACGACAAGGTCACCGAGGAGGAGATCGCCAAGATCGTGGGCCGGTGGACCGGGATTCCCGTTTCCAAGCTGATGGAGGGCGAGCGGGATAAGCTGCTGCGGCTGGAGGATATCCTCCACCAGCGGGTCATCGGCCAGGATGAGGCGGTAGAAAAAGTCACCGAAGCCATCCTCCGTTCCCGGGCGGGCATCCAGGACCCGGACCGCCCTATCGGTTCCTTCCTGTTTTTAGGCCCCACCGGCGTGGGCAAAACCGAGCTTGCCAAGGCGCTGGCTCAAACCTGTTGACGACGAGCGGAATATGGTCCGGATCGATATGACCGAGTATATGGGAGAAATATTCCGTATCCAGGCTGGTGGGAGCCCCTCCCGGGATACGTGGGCTATGAGGAAGGCGCCAGCTGACCGAGGCGGTGCGCCGGCATCCTTATTCCGTGGTGCTGTTCGACGAGGTGGAGAAGGCCCACCCGGATGTGTTCAACATTCTGCTTCAGGTGCTGGACGACGGGCGGATCACCGACTCCCAGGGGCGGACGGTGGACTTTAAAAACACCATCATTATCCTGACCTCAAACTTAGGCTCCAATTACATTTTGGAGGGCATCAACGAAAAGGGAGAGATCAGCGGGGAGGCCAGAACCATGGTGGATGGCCTTCTGAAGCAGCAGCAGTTCCGCCCTGAGTTTCTGAACCGGCTGGACGACATCGTATTCTACAAGCCCCTGACCAAGGATGAGATCACCAGGATCGTGGATCTGATGATCGCTGACCTGCAAAAGCGCCTGGAGGAAAAGCAGCTCACGGTGGAGCTGACCCAGGCCGCCAAGGATTACGTGGTGGACAGCGGCTACGACCCGGTTTACGCGCCCGCCCGCTGAGGAGATTCCTCCAGAGCAAGGTGGAAACCGCCATCGCCAAGGCTATCATTTCCAGAGACCTCCGGCCCCGCACCCACCTGGTGGTGGATTACAACGGCAGGGAGCTGACAGTGGAGCCGGTGACGATTATGCCCAGGGAAGGATAAGCCTTTCCCCGAGAAAAGAGGAGCCTGGCCTGAGAACGCTCAGAGCGCCGGGAGAAAACAGCGGCCCCGCGGCAAAGCGCCGCGGGGCCGCTGTTTTCCTGCTGGAAAAGCGCCTCCTGCCCTGTCGGAGACAGTCCGGCGCCGCCCAAATACGCCATAAGGCGGAAAATAAAGCCGCCGCACGCGGAAGAGGAAACAAGGGGCTTTAAAATATCGGGCATACCTAGCGGGAAGCTGGCGTCGGCCAATTGGCCAGGCAAGGCTCATCGGCAAATTTTCCATAGCCTTTCCAATTTAATCAGACGCGGATGGGTTTCTGTTCCCGGCGGCAGCGCGGAAGAGGAAAGAGGCGCGGAGCGCCCGGGAGGCCCCGCCTGAAAAACAGGAAGGCCCTGGGAAGGCCGTCAGACGGCGTCCCAATGGGCGATGCGGCGCGCTCCACGGCGCCCATGACCTTGGATTTTAAATCCGGATAGTCCTTTTCCAGCCGGGCGATCAGCTCCTTGGTCCTTTGACGGGAGGTGCTGCCGTCGGCGGGGCAGCTGCTTTTCACCACCGGCAGCTGGCAGCGGCTCGCCGCCGCCGCGACCTGGCGCTCCCCGCAGAACACCAGGGGACGGATCAGCAAAGCTCCTTTCGGGAAAGATAGGATTTTGGGGAAAAGCAGTCCAGAGAGCCGCTGTTGAACAGGTTCATGAAGAAGGTCTCCACCGCGTCGTCGTAATGATGGCCCAGGGCCAGCTTATTGCAGCCCGCCTCCTTTGCCATATTGTGCAGGATCCCCCGGCGCATTCTGGCGCACAGGCTGCAGGGATTAGCTTCTTTCCGATCCTCGAAAATGATCCGGCCCAGCTGGGTGCGCCGGATATGGTACGGCACATCCAGCCGCCGGCAAAGCTCCTCAATCTGGGAGTAGTCGGCGGGTTCGCCGTGAAACTGGGGATCCGCCGTCAGGGCGGCCACCTCGAACCGGCTGGGATAAAATTCCCGCAGCCGCCAGGGCGCAGAGAAGCACCAGGCTGTCCTTGCCGCCGGAAACGCCTACGGCAATCCGGTCCCCCTCCCCGATCATATGATATTTTTCCACGGCCGCCCGCATCGGGCCTAGTATCTTTTGCATCCGCGCATCCTCCCGTCCGGCCTGGGCGGCCGGCGATTCCTTTCTATAAGCTGGGTTTTCCTTATTGTGGCACAAAATTGCGAAAAACACAAGTGAAAATGGCGCGTGAGAAAAACAGGAGATATCATGAGAAAAACAGAGCATATTGAAGATTGTAAGTGTACAAATTAAAAAAATAGGAAAAAGTGTTGACAAGGCAGGGGCCCTGTGTTATGATAACAACCGTGCACGATTGAAAAATACGTGAAACTTCGAATTATTAGGAGGAAACGCTATGTCCACTTATATGCCCAAAGCCGGTCAAGTCGACCGCAAGTGGTATGTACTTGACGCCGCCGGCAAACCGCTGGGCCGCGTAGCCGTTCAGGCCGCCAATCTTCTCCGCGGCAAGCATAAGGTTACCTTTGCGCCTCATGTCGATTGCGGCGACCATGTAATCATCATCAACGCAGAAAAAGCCGTGTTAACCGGCAATAAGCTGACCCAGAAGTATTATTACCGCCACACCGGCTATATCGGCCACCTCCGGGCTGTCCGCTATGACACCCTGATGGCGGAGAAGCCGGAAAAGGCAATGGAGCTCGCCGTAAAGAGAATGGTTCCCGATACCACCATCGCCGCGCCGCCATGACCAGACTGCGCATCTATGCTGGCGCCGAGCACAACCACGCCGCACAGAAGCCCGAAGCCTGGGAACTATAAGGATAGGAGGAACGCAAGATGTACGATAAGGCACCTTATTTCTACGGCACAGGTAGAAGAAAAAGCTCCGTTGCCCGCGTGAGAGTATACCAGGGCACCGGTAAGGTTACAATCAACGACCGTGATATCGACGATTACTTTGGCCTGGAGACCCTGAAGCTGATCGTTCGCCAGCCTTTGGTGGCCACCGAGACCGATCAAAAATTTGACATTGTCTGCCGGGTTGCTGGCGGCGGTGTTACCGGCCAGGCCGGCGCGATCCGCCATGGCATCGCCAGAGCCTTGCTCCAGTACGATTCTGAGAATCTCCGCCCGATTCTGAAGAAGGCCGGATTCCTGACTCGTGATCCGAGAATGAAGGAACGTAAGAAGTACGGCCTGAAGGCCGCCCGCCGCGCTCCTCAGTTCTCCAAGAGATAACAGGCTTGTGTTACAAAAAGAGATGCCCTTTCTGCGGGGCGTCTCTTTTTTTATTTCGATGAAAGAATAACGGCGCCGCCAGGCCGCCTGCCGGTCAATTCCTTTTAGTGCCGGCTTAAGCTCCCGGGCTGCCCGGCCGTTTTTGACTTTTCTCCTTGCCGCCTTTTTTTTGATTAGAGACTAAAGGGGAGAGTCCCGGCAGGAAGAGGGAGGAGCTGGGCCTAAATGGAAAGCCGGGCCGGCCCCATTCCTTGAGAAGCAAAAAAAATGAGGCATCCGGTTAAAAATGGCGGCAAAGGGCTTGTATTAGAGTGGAAAAGGCTTTGCTTGAGGAAAAGAGGCAATGATGGAAATACGATACGGGAGGCTGCTATGAGTAAGAAATACGCGTTTTTTATTGATGGGAAAGGACTTTAACCCTCAGAGAGACCATGCCTGCTTTCGCCGGCGGTGTGGACAGCTATATCATCACGGTGCGTTCCCCTGAGGAGGCGGTGAAAAAAGCCAGAGAGCTGGCGGATGAGGGCTTTGGCGCGCTGGAGGTCTGCGGCGCTTTTTTGGAGAAAATCTGGCCCGGGAAATGTACCAGCCGCAGACAGGCGGCTGACAGTAAGCTATGTGGTATGCCCTAAGGATCAGGAGGAAGCCAGCCTTCAGTTTTGGGGCCCGGGGAAAGCATGAAGAAGGCGGCTTTGCCCGCAAAGGACAAAACGCATTTCTTAAAAAGGACGCCTGAGGCCCACGCCGCAGGCGCTCTTTTCTACCGGCGGAAATGTTAGCGGCAGATATTCTGTACTGGGCCGGGGGCGGGATCAAAAACCCGCTCCCCGAGCGGCCTTTTTGTGTAAAGAGAAGAATCTCAGGAGGAAGGAAAGAATAATTCTTTTTCGCAATTATAATAACAAGGTCTATGGGTATTATTATACTACTGTTTTCGACCATGTTCGTGTGATGTTCATAAGGGGTTTACAAAAGGGTTTTAAAATTGAGTAAATAGGAGCCGAACCGCGGCCGGTCATCGCCGCGGCAAATAATAATAATGAGGTACTCCAAATGGAAAAAATAATGAGAAGAAAAGTAGATCCATTGGGAAGGATCATCCTGCCGGCAGAATTTCGCACGCGGCTGGGGATCGAAAAGGACAGCGAAATTGAAATCGTCTGCGAAAAGGACCGCATGATTATCAAGAAAGTACTCCCCTATGGGGGTTATTATCCCGCTGCCCCGGGATCAGTAAGCAAAGCCGGCGGCGGTGCCGTTCCTTTGCCAGCCGGGCTGCGGCCCTGGCCCGCGATTGACAAAGGGGCTTGGTTCGTGTAGGATAAAAAAAGGCCGCCGCGGGCGTCTAAACTAAAAAACAGGAGGCGGTTTTGATGAAGCCGGCTTATCAGACTGTGATCTTTGATATTGACGGAACCTTGTTAAAATCCGACCGGGGCGTGATGAACGCCCTGAAGTATACTACGGAGAAAATGGGAGTGCCCTATCCTTCGGCAGAATCCGGCAAAAAATTTATCGGTCCGCCGCTGCATTACAATTTCCACGACCTGATGGGGATGAACGAGGCGGACACCGCTAGGGCTATCGATCTATTCAACGAGTATTACCTGCCTATCGGCGTATTTGAGTCGGAGCTCTATCCCGGAATCATGGAGCTGGTCACCGGCCTTTTCGATCAGGGAGCGCGGGTGTGCATCGCCACGGCGAAATCCAAACCGATGGCTGACCGGGTGGTGGCTCATTTTGGGCTGACCCCCTATTTAGCGTGTATGGAAACCAAGGCGGATGAACAGCTACCGGAGATAAAAAGGTGCTGATCCGCCAGATTTTAGAGGACACCGGCGCGAAGCCGGAGGAAGCCGTGATGGTTGGAGATACCTGCTTTGACGCAGAAGGGGCGTTTTCAGAACCGGATGCCCTTTATCGGCGTGACCTACGGCTATGGGCTGAAAAAGGAAATGGAGCAGGCAGGCGTCACCCTGTTTGCTTCCACAACAGAGGAGCTTCGGGCGCTGCTGGGGCTCTGATGGAAACCAAACAACGCGGGCCGCGCGGAAAATTTGCGCGGCCCTTGCCCTAGAAGGAGAATTGTGGAATTATTTCACGGTTCTCCTTTTTTTTTATTCCTATTCGACAGTCCGCTCGATCACATCAGAGATCTCGCAGTCCAGAATGTCGCAAAGGGAATCCAGGGTTTTCGTTGTAATTGGTTTACCGTGTTTCATCCTGTGTAAAGTGCTGGCGGAAAAGCCCTCTTTAAAAATCAGATGATATTCCGTGATGCTTTTACGCAGGAGTGTACGGTAAAATGGCGCATAAGTAATCACAATTATCACCTCGATAGTAAGAGTATCACACGAGATCTCTTGATTATACTCATTATATCGAGTATAATTGTAATCATGAGAGAGGGCTTCCCCTTCCTCATAATACCCCAAAAAGGGCGCCTGCTGCACACAGGCGCCCTTTGCTTTGGCGTAGAATCATTTCCGGTATTCCTATTTTTCACTTGGCGGGACGAAAGCTGAGACGGTTTATTTTATGTCAGCGGAAGATGCTCCCAGTGTGGTTTCCTCTGAAACGGAGACAATGAACTTTTGACAGACCCATTTCCGCAGTATGAGGAGACGCTTTCACCGGAGCGCCCGCCGTGTCCATAGCGGAAGGGCTTTTCACCGCCGCCGCATCGGTTCCCCTTTGGGCGTATCCCAGGCGCAAGTCCTGCGATACGCTTTTGCGGTTCCGGCGCCCGCTTTTCGGAACACCTTCTCAGGAAGCGGGAAAACCGCAGCCGGTCGGCCATTTCTTCGGGCGAAACGTGAAAGTATCTGCCGCCTGCCGCTGCCGCAGCACCCGGGAAAGCCGCCGCCCGCTTTCCTTCGCGCGTCTCTGCCCCGGCCGGAAAGGGCGGTTCTGGAATTTAGTTTTCCACAGTTCCGCGAAAGACCATATCGAAGAAAAATCATTTTCGGTACTTTTTTCATTTCTGTCTCATAAACGTTATTTCCCAGGGAATCGATGGCCACAATGGCGGGAAAGTCCTTTACCGTGTACCGGCGGATAGCCTCGGTGCCCAGGTCTTCGTAGCAGAGCAGCTCCTCCTTGACGATGCTTCTGGCGATCAGGGCCGCCGCGCCGCCAATGGCGGCGAAATAAACCCCGCGGTTCCGCACAATAGCTTCTACCACCGGGGCGCTTCTGGCGCCCTTGCCGATCATGCCCTTCAGGCCGAGGTCTAAAAGGGCCGGAGTGTAAGCGTCCATCCGGTAGCTGGAGGTGGGGCCTGCCGGGCCTACGGCATAGCCGGGCTTCGCCGGCGCCGGACCCACGTAATAGATTACCTGGCCCTTTAAATCCACAGGCAGCTCCCTGCCCTGCTCAAGCAAGGCGTACAGCCTCTTATGGGCGGCGTCCCTGGCGGTGAGCATAGTGCCGGTAATCAGCACAGGATCTCCTGCCCGCAGGCCGCGGATGGCTTCGTCATCCAGAGGGAATATGATTTTTTTAGGCGCGCTGCTTTGACTCATCTGCTTTCCCTCCTTATAGAACTGCGGATTTATGCCGGGCCGCGTGGCAGCAGATGTTTACCGCCACCGGCATGCCGGCGATGTGGGTGGGAAATGTGAGAATGTTTACCCCTAAAGCGGTGGAAGCGCCTCCCAAACCCGCCGGGCCGTAGCCAAGAGCGTTAATTTTTTCCAAAAGCTCATCCTCGAGAGCGGCGTACCTGGGGTCAGGATTTTTTTCAGTGATCGGCAGCATAGCCGCCTTTTTTGCCAGCTGGGCCGCCTTTTCAAAGCTGCCGCCGATGCCGATTCCCACCACGGATGGGGGGACAAGGGTTCGGCCCGGCGCGGTCTACCGTATCCAGAATAAACCGCTTGACCCCCTCCAGCCCCGCGGATGGGGTCAGCATTTTAATGGCCGACATATTCTCGCTGCCGAAGCCCTTGCCGGAAACCAGGAATTTAATCTGGCTGCCCGGCACGATGTCGGTATAAATTATGGCGGGTGTGTTGTCGCCGGTGTTAACCCGGTCGATCACCGGGTCGCTGACCACGGATTTCCGGAGATAGCCGTCCCGGTAAGCCTGGCGCACTCCCTCTTGAACGGCCTCCTCAAAGCTGCCGTTTTCAATAACTACCTTGTCGCCGTATTCCACAAATAAAAAACGCCATGCCCGTATCCTGACAGATCGGGAGCTGCTCCTGGGCGGCGATCCGGTCGTTTTTCCAGAAGCTGGCCCAAAACCTCCCGCCCCAAGGCAGAGGGCTCCCGTTCCCGGGCTTGGGCCAGGGCGTCTAAAATATCCTGGCCGATTTCATAGTTGCACCGCAAAAAAAGCTCCTTTACCGTATCTGTTACGGCTTTTGCCTCAATTCTCCGAATTTCCATGGCAAATCTTCCTTTCTTCAATTCTATCATTATAAAATAAAAAGTTTTGAATTACAATAGATACCTCCGGGCTTTTATGCTATCATAAAAGAGAAAGAAAAACCAAGGAACCACGGCGGGAGGAGGATTTTTATGCGGATCTTGATCGACGCTGACGGCTGCCCGGTGGTGAACCAGGCTATCCGGCTGGGAAACCGGGCGGGGCTGGAGGTGATCCTGCTGTGCGATACCTCCCATGTGTTTCAGCGGGAGGGGGCCAGGACCATAACCGTCTCAAAAGGGGCGGACAGCGTGGATTTCGCCTTGGTGAACCTGCTGGAGCCGGGAGATGTAGCCGTCACCCAGGATTACGGCCTGGCGGCCATGTGCCTGGCCCGGGGAGCCAGAGCGATCAGCCAGGACGGGCTGGAGTACGGCGATGAAAATATTAGCCGCCCTGCTGCTGGCAAGCATACGGCGAAAAAAATACGACGCCCGGCGGGCGGCTGAAGGGAAGCCCGAAGCGCGCCCCCAAGCAGGATCAGGCGTTTGAGGAAGCGTTTGCCCGGCTGATCGGGCTGAAATGAGGCAGAGGGACCCGGCGGGCAGCGGGCCTGGCCCGGGTCCGGGGCGGTCAGCCGGGGCAGACCCCGCCGGAAGGCTAAGAGGCTACCTTCATACAGCCGTCACATTGCGGGAGTAACCTAAAAGCAGGAGAAACAGAAGGCCAGAGAAGGAGGAGACCCATGAGCAGACTGCTGATCGTTGACGACGAGGAAAGAATCCGAGACATTATCAAAAAATACGCCCAATTCGAGGGCTTTGAGACCGTAGAGGCGGTAGACGGCCTCCAGGCGGTGGAGATCTGCCGGAAGGAAAGCTTCGACCTGATCATCATGGATGTGATGATGCCGGAGCTGGACGGCTTTTCCGCGGTGCGGGAAATCCGGAAGACCAGCTCGACTCCGGTGCTGATGCTTTCGGCCCGGGGCGAGGAGTACGATAAAATCCACGGCTTTGAGCTGGGGATTGACGACTATGTGGTGAAGCCCTTTTCTCCGAAGGAGCTGATGATGCGGGTAAGCGCCATTTTAAAGCGCAGCGGCGGCGGAGAGGCCCAGCGGGATGTGGTGACCTACGGCGGCCTGACCGTGGATTTTACCGGCAGGCTGGTATATATCGACGGCAAGCGGGTGGACATGACCCCCAAGGAATACGACTTGTTTTTCTATTTGGTGAAGAATAAGGGCATCGCCCTGACCCGGGAAAAGCTGATCAACGAGGTGTGGGGCTATGACTTTTACGGCGATGACCGACGCTGGACACCCATATTAAGCTGCTGCGGAAAAGCCTGGGGGAATACAGCGGCACCATTACCACGCTGAGAGGGGTGGGCTACCGGTTTGAAGGGTGTTAAAAAAGCGGCAAAGCTGGGAACCGGTGGAAGCTGATCACCTATTTTGCCTTGTTTGTGGCTGGTGATCCGTGGTTTGTCCTGGTTGGCTGTTCCAGGAC
>ENA-OQAJ01000143-OQAJ01000143.1-human-gut-metagenome-genome-assembly--contig:-NODE-143-length-22132-cov-2.539105_pt1 | contig 22132 bp, 31 predicted proteins | sample MGYA00242736_ERZ504529 | MGnify/ENA primary metagenome ERZ504529 (study PRJEB26092, sample SAMD00036275) | human gut metagenome | host: Homo sapiens | study: EMG produced TPA metagenomics assembly of...
ATGACGAACCTTTGTCTGCTGACGAGTATCTTCAATGTATTCCATCCACTCTAATAATTCCTGCATAAATAACACCCCTTTTTCTTTTATTTTACTAGAAAAGGGGTGTGTTCACAATTTATTTACTTCATGCGTTTGTCGTGCGAATCTTTCGATTCCGGAATTTTTGTTATTCGTGACTTTTCTTGTTATCCGACCAGATTTCTTGATATCTGTCTGTTTTTATAAGCATAGCTGCATTTTACTCTCAGCCAGCCAGGTGGAACATCTCGATCAGGAAGATCCAGCTCATTCCATAGTATGTTATCACGGCTACAAGATCGTTCACCGTAGTGATCAGCGGACCTGAGGCTACTGCCGGATCCACACCAACCTTTTTGAAAAACAGCGGTATGCAGGTTCCCACTGCACTGGATACCAGCATGGCCACCAGCAGGGATAATCCGATACAGCCGGATACCGCATAGGCAAATACGAGAGTTTTTCCTTTGAATAAGAAAATATACAATCCGATCAGTACAAAAGACAGAATTCCGAGCAGACCACCGTTGCAAAGGCCGATCCGCATTTCCTTCAGCACAAGCTCTGCTTTCTGTCTGCCCGTCAGTGTCTCATCCATCAGTACACGGATGGTTACAGCCAGGGACTGGGTTCCAACATTTCCTGCCATATCCAGGATCAGAGACTGGAAACACATGATGATCGGCAGACAGGTAACTACTTTTTCAAATATTCCCACAACAGAAGATACCACCATACCAAGACCCAGAAGAACGATCAGCCAGGGCATTCTTTTTTTCATGCTTTCAAAAAGAGGTTCTTTCAGATCTTCCTCTGCAGTCAGACCAGCCAGCTTTGCATAATCCTCTCCCATCTCATCGTCTACCAGATCGATGATCCCTGCGGATGTGATCACTCCAAGGAAACGATTGTCATCGTCCAATACAGGAATAGAATCTTCAGAATAATCCTTCAGCCGTTCCATACAGTCGTCGATCTGCTCAGTACCATACACATATGGATAGGAAGTTACGATCAGCTCTTCCATAGGATGGTCCTGTCTTGCTGTGATCAGGTCCTTCAGATCTAGAGCTCCATAAAACTCCCCTCTGTCCGTCACTGCAAAGATCGTAGAAATATTATCATTATCTGCCGCCTGGGAAACCAGCTCACTCATAGCCTGCTTTACGGTCAGGTTTTCACGGATCACAATGCAGTTCGTTGTCATTCTGCTTCCGATCTCATCCTCATCAAAGGAGCGGATCATTTCAATATCTTTCCGCACCTGTTCATCCAGAAGCTGGATCAGAAGCTTGCGTTTTTCTTTATCGATCTGCTTTAAAACATCTGCCAGGGCATCGGTTTCCATTTTGGAAAGAATGGCTGCCGCTTTTTTTACATCCATCTCTTCCAGATATTGTACAGTTTCTTCTTCCTCCAGATATTCAAAAACATCTGCCAGCATACTGCTTTCCAGGATACGGTATAGTCTGCTGCGCTCCGCAGTGCTTAATTCTCTTAATACTTCCGCCAGATCGTTTTCGTGGAAATCCTGCAGCCTTTCACTTAAAACTGCCGGAGAAACACTACTTCGGATCAGACTCAGAATATCTTTTGAAAAATCCTGATTTCTTTTTGTCATTTTCTCATCCTCCTCACATAGTTTCGCACAAAACACGCACACCAAAAACAGACATGTTAAAGCATGTCTATGTGCTGTTTGATTTTCGATTGTGTTTCCTTGGGATTGAATGTAAAACGGAAAGAAATAATATACGTCCGTTTTACTGTATGAATTCTCAGAATGAGAAGAATGAAAAAATGTATATTATGACACTATTAAAACAGAATGGAACAATCCCGTCCCTCTCTGCGCCTTCCATCTTCCATTCCGAGAGCTACAACTTCGCCCATGAGAATCACAACTGTCCATTCTGTTCACCTGCCTTTTTTCTTAAAATATTTTTTTCAACCCGGCCATTATAACGTCCCGGCCGGGTATGTCAACCGTGTTTATGGTTAAATTTATCGTAAATCCGGGTAAAATTCCCCGCTCTGCAAAGTATCTCTTGTTTTTAGCTCAGCCATTTCCAATTTTGAAATCAAATTACACTTTTACATCCGAAGCAGTTTCGGTTAAATTAAAAAGTCCAACAATAAATGCTTCTGCACGGATCTTCAGCATTTACTGTCGGACTTTTATCCTTTTATTCCTTTTTGAAATATATCACAATATCATATTGTAGAGCAAAAGATTATTCTGCGTGCTCTTTCAGGTACTCTGCACGTCCCTCTTCGTAGAGGTTATTTCCCTCGCTGTCAATGATGACTACAAGCGGCATGTCTTCCACATAAAGCTTGCGGAGTGCTTCTGCTCCAAGGTCTTCGTAAGCGATAAGCTCTGCTTTTTTGATGCATTTTGCAAGAAGCGCACCTGCACCGCCGATGCTCCGAAATATACGCCGTCATATTTTTTCATTGCATCTACGACTTCCGGAAGGCGGGCACCTTTTCCGATCATTCCTCTGCGCCTACGGACATCATGGTCGGTGCATAGGCATCCATACGTCCGCTGGTTGTAGGGCCTGCGGAGCCGATGACTTCACCTGGCTTTGCAGGAGTCGGACCTACATAGTATATGGTAGCGTCTGTAGGGTCAAAAGGAATCTTTTCTCCTTTTGCAAGGGCCTCGCACATTCTCTTGTGACCTGCGTCACGGGATGTATAGATGGTTCCTGTCAATAAACCTGGTCGCCTGCATGGAGAGTTCTTGCCAGCTCTCTTGTCAGAGGCAGTGTGATCTTTCTTCTTTCCATATTAAAGCACCTCCGTTTTATGACGTGTTACATGGCAGTTGATGTTAACTGCACATGGCATACCTGCGATATGGGTAGGCATAGTCTCGATGTTCAGACCGATAGCTGTGGTCTTTCCGCCAAAGCCCTGAGGTCCGATACCAAGCTTGTTGATCTTCTCCAGCATCTCTTTCTCAAGATCTGCATAGTAAGGATCCGGATTCTCTGTATTCAGAGGGCGCATCAGCGCTTTCTTTGCAAGAAGCGCACATTTGTCAAAAAGTTCCTCCGATACCAACACCAACTACCATAGGCGGACATGGATTCGGACCTGCAGTTTCTACAACCTCAAGAATGAAATCCTTGATTCCCTGAAGACCTGCGGATGGTTTGAACATACGGATCTGGCTCATGTTCTCGCTTCCGAAACCTTTTGGTCCTACAGTAACTTTTACCTGATCTCCGGGAACGATCTCTGTGTAGATCATTGCCGGTGTATTATCGCCTGTATTTCCACGACGGACAGGATCTTTGACAACGGATTTTCTCAGGTAACCTTTGTCGTATCCGCGGCGTACACCTTCATTGATGGCATCATTTAAATCTCCGCCTGTAAAGTGGACATCCTGACCAATTTCAAGGAATACGCATGCCATTCCGGTATCCTGACAGATCGGAACATTCTCACTGTCCGCAATATCAAAATTCTCGATAATGTTATCAAGGACACCTTTTGCGATCTCGCCGTCCTCGCAGGCACGGCAGGTTTTGATAGCATCCTTCACATCTTCCGGGAGATGTTCATTGGCTTCGATACAGAGTTTTTCGATAACCTCTGTAAGTCTGCTTACTTCGATTTCTCTCATAATAGACTCCTTTCGCTTATCTCATATGTTTTTATTATCATACATATTGTTAACGTTCGTGGCGGGCATATTTCGGCAGAAGCATAGGAGATACGTCTCCTGTATCAACTCCTGCATTTTTCAGTTCCTCTTCATATTTTCTGATATGATCCAGGTTCATTGTGCCAAGCTCTACCTCTTTGCATTTTGGCAGCTGCTTTTTTTACCTGCATTTTCGTCCGAATACAATTACATCAAGAAGAGAGTTGCCCATCAGTCGGTTTCTTCCGTGGATTCCGCCTGCTGCCTCTCCTGCAACCAGAAGGTTCGGGGATTTCTTTTGTAAAGCCGTCTCCGTTGATCTCAAGTCCACCGTTCTGATAATGAAGGGTCGGGTAGATCACGATCGGGACTTTTCTCATATCAATGCCGTAGTTCATGTACATACGGAACATGGCAGGGATCCTCTTTTCGATAGTTCCCTCACCGCCCAGGATCTCGATCATCGGAGTATCCAGCCATACACCTTTTCGTCCACCTGGAACTTCAACGCCACGGCCTTCCTCACACTCACGGATAACACCGGAAGCATTTACGTCACGGGTTTCCAGCGGATGGATATAAGCTTCTCCGTTTGCATTTACAAGCTGTGCACCAACGGAACGAACCTTCTCTGTTACCAGGGCACCAAGGATCTGTGACGGATAGATCGCACCTGTTGGATGATACTGGATAGAATCCTGGTAAAGAAGGGAAGCGCCTGCTCTGTATCCAAGTACGAGTCCGTCAGCAGTTGCTCCGTAGTGATTGGAGGTTGGGAATCCCTGATAATGCATTCTTCCTGCACCGCCGGTTGCAATGACAACCGTTTTTGCTCTTGCAACGGAATAGTCTCCGGTTTCCATGTTGAGAAGAACTGCACCGGCAGTCTGACCTTTTTCATCCTTCAGAAGTTCTACAGCGGAGGTGAATTCCACTACCGGGATCTTAAGATTTAAGACCTCATCACGGATAGTACGCATGATCTCTGATCCGGAATAATCCTTTGCAGCATGCATTCTCTTTCTGGAGGTACCGCCGCCATGTGTAGTGACCATGGTTCCGTCTTCTGCTTTATCAAACTCAACACCAAGGTCGTTGAGCCATTTGATCGCATCCGGGGCTTCCATTACCAGTCTTTTTACCAGCTCCGGTTTTGCTGCAAAATGTCCGCCTCCAAAGCAGTCCAGATAATGCTGTACCGGAGAATCATTTTCTTTATCTGCTGCCTGGATCCCGCCTTCTGCCATCATGGTGTTGGCATCACCGATACGGAGTTTTGTAACGATCATAACGTTGGCACCTGCGTTGTGAGCCTCGATGGCACAGGAAGAGCCTGCTCCGCCACCGCCGATGATCAGTACATCTACATCATAATCGATTTTTGTAAGATCGATTTTTTTCGTTGAGCAGACGGCTTTCCGAATGGAGCATTTTTGTCAGTTCCAGTGGTGCTTTCTGTCCCTTGTTCGGTCCTACCTTGATCTCTGCAAATGCATCCGGGTTATAATCCGGATGGAATTTTTGAGAAGAGCATCTTTCTCATCTGCACTCAGACGTCTTGGCTCTGTTGCCATACGCTCCGCTCTTGTAGCCTCTACCTTTTTGATGGATTCCATCATATTTTCTGGATATGGTGCATACATGTTTTACGCCCTCCTACTTCTCGATTTCTCTGCTGTTGTAAAGTTCCTGCATCTCTGTGATCGGCTTCTGCATGATCTTCTCGATCATATCGTCAAATTTGCCCTCGTGGATCTCTTCCACACGTTTCTCCAGATGCTCGCTTTTCGGTGCGATATATTTACCGGTGAGGCGTCTTGCCAGAAGGCCTACCATCGGATGGGAAATCCCTGCCGGACATCTTACGGAACAGCAGCCGCAGCTTACACAGTCAAAGGATTCCTCTGCACATTTTTCAAGCTCGCCTCTCTGCGCATATGCAATATACTGCATGACATTTAAGTCCTGTGTACAGGCCTTTGTGCAGGCATTGCATCCGATGCAGCTGTAGATCTCCGGATAAAGCTCCATCATTACCTGCTGGTTCGGCTTAAGATCTTCTATATTATAAAGTCTCTTGTCTGTAGGGAAGAACGGGATACTTGCCACATACATTCCCTCCTGCACCTGTGTCTGACAGGCGAGACAGGTTTTCAGCTCATTCTGTCCCTTGATCCTGTAGATGGTCGCGCAGGCACCGCAGAATCCGTGTCTGCAGCCGCATCCTCTTTTTTAATGTATAACCGGCATATTCCATAGCTGTCATAATGGTCAGATCACCGGGAACGCTGTTATTTTTTAACCGAAAAATATACGTTTACCATATTATTTTCCATGTTGGTGTCCTTTCTTTTATCCAAATCGTACGCCATGTGGAACAGCCATCTCACACGTGCCCGTCGCAACGCTCTGCTGAACTAAGTACTAACTGCGACTAAGGAGTTCAGGAGAGCCTTCACTCCTAAGTCTTCGTAAGTACTGGATTTCAGCGCCGCTAAAACCGCTCCTAAAATGGGCAGCTTAGCGAGATGGCTGTTCCACATGGCTGTGTACTGGCTATAACCAGCGCATATATTTGAAAGTTTCTTAAGGTGCAATCTATAACTTAGTACTCATTAGGTAATTCATCCACCTCATCACATCGGAATACCGGGCCTCTTTGCAGACGTATTTGTCTCCGATGTTGCAGCGGCCGCATTTTCCCACACCGCATTTCATACGAAGCTCCAGTGTGGTATATACCTGATCTCTGGAGAAGCCCAGCTCTTCCAGTCCTGCCAGAACGAATTTGATCATGATCGGCGGACCGCAGACCAGAGCGGTCTTATTAGTATCAAAACCAATCTCCTTCAGATAATTCGGAACAAATCCTACATGACCGTCCCAGCCTTCCTGCTCGCGGTCAATGGTAAGATATACATTTACACCTTCTGTTTTCATCCATACTTCCTGGATTTCCTTAAGCTGCACCAGATCATCTGCAGAACGGGAACCATAGAGAATATCTACTGTTCCGTAATCCTCACGGTTATCCAGCACATAATTGATCACGGAACGAAGAGGTGCCAGACCGATTCCACCTGCGATGAACAGGAGATTTTTTCCCTTTAACTTATCTTCCACCGGAAAATGATTTCCGTATGGTCCGCGGACTGCGATCTCATCTCCAACCTGAAGGCTGTGGAGATAATCGGTAAGGGATCCGCATTTTTTGATGCTGAATTCCTGATAATCCTTTACAGTCGGAGAAGAAGTAATGGAAAACATACCTTCACTGACTCCCGGTACACAGACCATGGCACACTGTCCTGGCATATGCTCGAAAAGCTTTCCACCCTCCGGAGCTTCCACACGGAAGGTTTTTACATCCGGTGTCTCCTGACGGATATCTGTGATCACGCCAACCTTGGGGATCAGCGTATCCAGTGTATAATTTTTATGACAGGTACATTCACTCATTCTTTTCACCTCCCTGTTTTTCAAAGGCCTTGATGACTTTTACGATATTTAAAGATTCCGGACATTTCTCCACGCAGCGGCCGCAGCCAACACAGGAGAACATGCCGTCATTATTTAACGGATAATAAACAAGCTTATGCATAAATCTCTGACGGAATCTCTGCATCTGGCTGGTACGGTTGTTTCCGTGAGCCATCATGGTAAAATCAGAGTACATGCAGGAATCCCAGCAGCGGTAACGGTGAACACCGTGCCCTGTGTCGTAATCCTTAATGTCATAGCACTGACAGGTCGGACATACGAAGGTACAGGTTCCGCAGGCAAGACAAGGCTTGTACAGTTTCTCCCATACAGGAGAATTGAAACGGTCCATGTATTCTTCCTGCGCCCATCCTTCCAGTGAAAGATGTGTATATGGAAGAAGCTCGATAATACCACGGATCGCCTTCTTCTCCTCTTCTACCTTTGTCTCATCAGCATCTGCCAAAAGCTCCTTCACAGCTTCTGTCAGAGCATTTCCCTTTTCTGTGAGAGGCTTCCAGAAAAGCTCTCCCTCGATGATCCAGGCTGCAACATCTGCTTCCGGATCTGCAGCATCAATGCCAAATACTTTACAGAAGCAGCTTTCCTCCGGTTCATGACAGGCAAGCGCTACAATAGTTCCATGTTCTCTTCTTGCCTGGTAAAAAGTATCCACCGGATCCCCAAGGAACACATTGTCGAGAACTTTCACGCCCTGTACATCACAGGCTCTCATTCCGAATACGACAAAATTCTGGTCTTTTAGTGCCTGAGGCTCAATGCTGATTATTTTCCATCTTTTTTACAGGTATAGAGATTTTCACTCTGCGGAAAGAAAGCATCCTTCGGTGATTTCACGGTTTTCAGTGTTTCAAGGGAAACTTCTGCATCCTCGCTCCATGCCTTGAAGTTCACCTGCTCACTTACCTTTACCGGTAAATATAATTCCTGGTCTGCGGCAATTTTCCGGAATAATGCCGGCAGATTTTCTACTGCGATCTTATACATACATTATCCCCTTTCTGCCACGATCCCCTGGCTCTACATCCTCAAAGGTAAAGCTGGTAAGCGGACCCTTTGACTCCGCATCCTCGCCTGCCTGATACTCACCGTAAAACGCATCAATATCCTTGATAAACTTACGGTTAAACAGATGAAGGGGAATTCCCTGCGGGCAGACTCTGCTGCACTCGCCACAGTCCGTACATCTTCCGGCTACATGGAAGGCACGGATCACATGGAACATCTTTTCCTCAAAGGAATCCACATTTGCCTTCTGGGCGCTGTCGAATTTGTTGCTGTCAAAAACGCATTTGCGGCAGCTACAGGCCGGACATACATTACGACAGGCATTACAGCGGATACATTTACTCAGCTCGCTCTGCCAGAATGCAAATTTTTCTTCCGGACTCATTGCCTCGATCCGCTCAACTTCTGCGAAACGGTCAGCGTCCTTTGTCTCCTTTGACTCACCGATCAGTTCATCGTAAATTTTATGCTCTTTTCCTTTACATACATGGCAGCGTTCCAGCATGGCATCTTTGTATGCACAGGTTTTTTCTCCGTAAACAGTATCCACAGTCAATGTCTCTGCATCTCCGGTAATCTCTGCTCCGGAAATTCCCCGGATACCCTTGATCCCCATTTTGCGGATCTTTTCAATATCCAGCTTTCCTTTACAGCCAACACCTACGATATAGGCTTTCTCTCTGTCCACGCGATGCTCTTTTAAAAGCTGGTTAAAGCTGTATGTATCGCAGGGCTTCAGACAGACCATGGTTTTTCCTTCCAGCTTGGAAGCTTCGATCATATATTTGCTTAAATTGGCACCGCAGAATCCATCATAGACAAAATCCTCCAGAGATTCCGGTGTCTCAAAATAGGCCGGTTCCGGATTAAAGGCAAGATCTCCGGCTTTCCACCCAGAACCCGGGCTACCGTGCCATCTGCAAGCAGTTCTTTTGCACGTTTTATCAGCTCCTGCATCTTATATCCTCCAATCTCACGTTTTTACCAAGTGAATGGATCTTTTCAACAAACTCATTCATAGTCTGTGAAAAATTTCACGCCCTCTGCGGCAGATACCCATTCCACACGTGTTCTTCCGTTTTCCACACCAATATAATCCAGCATTGAAAACAGAAGTGTCATACGTCTTCTTGCATAATAGTTTCCGGTACTGTAATGACAGTCTCCCGGATGGCATCCGCACATGATCACACCATCGGCTCCTTTTTCAAAGGCACGGAGGATGAACATGGGATTGACACGGCAGGAACATGGAACACGGATGATCTTTACATCCGCCGGATAGCTCAAACGGCTGCTTCCTGCAAGGTCTGCTCCGGCGTAACTACACCAGTTACAGCAGAATGCCACGATCTTTGGTCTGAATTCTTCCTTTGTTTCTATCGACATATTGCATCCACCTCCGCGATAATCTGTCTGTTGGAGAAGCCCTGAAGGTCCATGGCTCCTGACGGGCAGGCTACTGTGCAGGCACCGCAGCCCTGGCAAAGTGCTGTATTGACAACCGCAACTCTTCTTGTCTCACGGATACCGTGATCGTTGACCTGTTTCTCCTCATAGGAAATCGCTCCGTAAGGACATACATTTGCACAGGTAGAGCATCCGTTACAGAGAAGCTCGTCGGATTTTGCCGTACATGGATTGGTGGTCAGCTTGTCCTTTGCAAGAAGTCCTATAGCCTTTACAGCCGCAGCTCCTGCCTGGGCAACTGTCTCCGGGATATCCTTTGGTCCCTGGCATACACCGGAAAGGAAAATTCCTGCTGTCGGTGATTCTACAGGACGAAGCTTTGCATGGGCTTCTGTAAGGAAATTGTTGGTGTCAATACTTGCAGTAAGCATGGTAGCGATCTTACGTACATCCGGATTCGGTTCAATGGCTGTTGCAAGAACTACCATATCTGCTTTCTTAAAGATCTGCTTATTATCAAGAAGATCCGAGCCCTGAACAAGAAGTGTTCCATCCGGCTGCGGGATTACTTTTCCTACCTGACCTTTGATGTAGTTTACGTTATACTGCTCAACTGCTCTTCTGTAAAACTCATCGAAGTTTTTACCAGGTGTACGGACATCAATATAAAATACCGTCACATTGGTATCCGGATATTTATCACGGATCAGCATGGCATGCTTAGCTGTGTACATACAGCAGATCTTGGAACAGTATGGCTTTCCACGGTCATCGGAGCAACGGCTTCCAACACACTGGATAAATACGATCTCCTTCGGTGCTTTTCCATCGGAGAGGCGCTCAAGATGTCCTTTTGTAGGTCCTGCAGCATTCATGATACGCTCCAGCTCCAGAGATGTGATCACATCCTTGCTCTGGCTGTATGCATATTCATCATATTTGTCAAGCTTGATGGTATCAAATCCGGTTGCCACCACGATCGCTCCGTATTTCTGTGTTACGATCTCATCCTGCTGATCGTAATCAATGGCTCCTGCCTGACATACTTTGGAGCAGACACCACATTTGCCTGTCTTAAATTTCAGGCAATGCTCTCTGTCGATCACAGGAACATTTGGAATTGCCTGTGCAAACGGAGTATAGATAGCTGACCGGTTGTTCAGCCCTCTGTTGAACTCATTGGGAATCTTTTTGGAAGGACATTTTTCCTGGCAGACTCCACAGCCTGTACATTTGTCCATGTTGACACTTCGCGCTTTTTTGCGGATATCAACAGTAAAATCTCCTACAAAACCTGCAACTTTTTCTACTTCACTGTATGTATAGATATTGATCTTTTCGTGAGCTGCAGCCTCCACCATTTTTGGAGTAAGGATACATGCGGAGCAATCCAGAGTAGGGAAGGTTTTGTCAAGCTGTGACATTCTTCCGCCGATACTTGGTGTTTTTTCCACAATATCAACTTCATAGCCTGCATCGGCAATATCAAGAGCCGTCTGGATTCCGGCGATACCGCCTCCGATGATCAGGGCTCTCTTTGTAACCTGGCTTTCTCCCGGCTGAAGAGGAGCATTTAAATTGACTTTTGCTACTGCTGCTCTTGCAAGGATCACGGCCTTCTCCGTAGCCTCCTGCATATCCTTGTGGATCCAGGAACAGTGCTCACGAATATTTGCGATCTCCACCATATATGGATTCAGGCCGGCCTTTTCCGCTGCTTTACGGAAAGTTGCCTCATGCATACGCGGAGAACAGGAACAGACAACCACTCCTGTGAGATTTTTTTCACGGATAGCTTCCTGGATCCTGGACTGTCCTGCTTCGGAACACATATACTGATAATCTTCTGCATGGACAACTCCTGGCTCTTTTGCAATGATCTCCACAACCTTTTTCACGTCTACCGTAGCGGCAATATTACTTCCGCAATGACAGACAAATACACCGATTCTCTGCACTTTCTCACCTCCTGTATCTTCTGAACGCACTTACAAGCAGCTGCTGAGGAAGCTCCGGATCAAGAAGCTCCGGAATTTCATTTGGTGAAAGATAGTCTCCGCCTTTTTCCCGAACAACCAGCTGTCTTGCCCCGTCAATGATCTTTCCGGGTTTACGTCTCGCGGACAGCGCTCCACACAGGCAAAACAGGAAAGGCATTTCCAAAGGGATGCTGAATTTACAAGTGCTTCGATATTTTCATTGATCACGTAGGACACAAACTGATGAGGCTTGATATCCATCTCGTCAAAGGATGGGCAGGTAGCAGAGCATTTGCCACACTTCATACATTTCAGAGGATTGGTCCCGCTGATCTCCTTTATTTTTTCCGCAGCAGAATGGTTATCTCTCATTTTGCCACCTCCTCTTTGACGCCAAGGGCTTCTGCCAGAAGCTCTGTAAAATAGTAAACCGGCATTTTTATTTCCGGAATTTTTATTCAGATTGTATTTGCAGAGCGGACAGGCAGTGATCAGCATATCTGCACCAAAGCCTGCTGCGCTTTCTTCAATCTTTTCATCACATAATTCTTGTGACATTTCTTTTTCTTTCAGGGATATTATATCCTCCACAACATTCATTTCTGTAAGGATAGATCACAGGCTCAGCGCCAAGGGCACGGATAAAATCCTCCATGATCCTTGGATTTTCCGGATCATCAAATGCCATGATCTTTCCAGGTCTCAGAAGCAGACATCCGTAATAGGCTCCGATCTTCTTTCCGGTAAAAGGATTTACTACTTTTTCTTTCAGTTTATCAAAACCGACTCTGTCCCGGAGAACTTCCAGATAATGGAGAACGGTTGTCTCTCCTTCATAGGGAGCTTCCAGCTGCATATAATTGTTGGCTCTGGTCCGGATATCTTCCACATTTTTCATATCATCATTGACACGCTTGATCACATGATGACAGGCTGAGCAGATCGTCACCAGATCCTGGCCTTTTTCTTTTGCCTGGTTCAGCGCACGGACGGAGGAAAGCTTTGTGGCGATCTCATCTGTGCCAAGGGGATAAACACCACCGCAGCACTGCCAGTCCTCGATCTCCTCAAGCTCAAACCCAAGGGCTGCGGCACTGGCTCTGGCATACTCATCCAGATCTTTGGCCTTTGTTCTCAGGGTGCAACCCGGATAATAACTGTACTTCATACTTTTCATTATCCTTTCTTAGTCTAAAATCTGACGGTTTAAATGCATCTTTTTTATCTAAATATTGTTTATTTTTTAACAATATATACATAAAAAAAGGAAACCTGACTAACACTTACTTGAGAATTTTTCTTAAAAGTACTCAAATAAAAGAGGTAAAACACTCTTCCTCCGCAATTAAGAAGTGTATTAGCTCGATTTCTTGAACCATCATAACACGATATTCTTATTTCTACAAGTCATTTCCGATAATTTCTTGTGTTTTTTTTAACACACTTTTGAAAATTCTTCTCATTACTGACACGGTGTTGTAATTTCCTGTGGCATAAAAAAGCTCCGGATTCTCCGAAGCTTTTTTAATATAATCTCAGTCTATCTGACTCATCCGGCCAGATTACCCGGCTTTAGACCAGGTGACTGTTTTCTTTTTCAATCAGTAAATAATGATCGGGTATCCCGCATCAATCGTCTCATAGATCAGTGCCGCCTGATTCTTTGGCAGGTTGATACATCCGTGGCTTCCGTTGGTCTTATACCGGTTTCCCCCAAAAGAAGACTGCCAGGAAGCATCATGAAGGCCCTGTCCGTAGACAAAAGGCATCCAGTAATTGACCTTTACATCATATCCATATTCCGCGCTGGTCAGATTAAAAGGACTTGCCTTATAAGCAATGGGCCATGCACCACGGTATGTTTCCCGGCCCTTCACCGGTTTTCCGCTGACAATATCCGTTTCTGTCACAAGGTTTCCATCTTTATAAAGCCACAGATGCTGGGCATCCAGGCTGACTTCTATGTAGCTGCCTGCAAGATCGTCAGTTCCGTTTCTCTGATAACCGGTTTTGCTGTAAACGGGATCACGGGTAACTGCAGTACCACTTTTCAGATCTTCCACAAGCTGTGCGTACTCTCCGTCCTGGTCGATCCGGTATCCATACTCATTCCCCTCAATGGTCACGTCCGTTCCCGTTGAGGTATGGAAAGTACGGGGAACATAAATGGTATTGTATTTGTTGGCAAGATCGCTGATATAGGTTTTGATGGCATCTTCATCCAGAGTCAGGGTCTCACCTTCCGCTTTCAGCCAGGAACTGATGGTGTCTGCATCCAGCACAACCGTTTCACTTCCAAATGTGTATGTAACTGTAGTACTCCGGTATTTTTTCAGCTGACTGTTCAGACTTGTAACTTTATTTTCCATATCTTCTGTTGCTGTCACTGCCGGGCTGATATATACATGTTTGTTCAACGGGATTGTGATTGTATCTCCAAGAAGAGCTGTATCAAATGCCGCATTCAGATTTGTGTCCACGGTGGTCTCCAGTTTATCCGGATCAATCTCCGTGCCCTGTACCTGTTTCACAAGGATGAATTCTTTTTTCTCCTCATTGTACTGAATGGATGCATCGGTGGAAGATTTTCTTTCTTCCGTTCCGAAATTGGAAAGATCCAGAGCCTGTTTTTCCTGCTCCTCATCTTCCTCGATCTGGCATTCCAGATTTACGTTTTCTTCCTTTGGAAAAATCTTCCGGTTCTCTTCTCTCTGTTTCTGAAGGTCTGTAAGCTTATTCAGAAGATCTTCCTCATTGAGGCTGTACCCCAGATCTTTGAGCGTCATGCTGTAAACCTCCTTGTCATTTTCCTGAAAAGATACCGGCCGGTTTTCAAATTCCGCAGCAATTTTTTCTTCTGCCTGCTTTGCGTCCAGCCTGGAAACCTCCACTCCCCACACGGAAAATTTTTCGGCCCAGTGTGTTGTGATCTGCCATGTATGTGTAGCCAAATAACCCGGCCACAGCCAGGATTGCTGCGGCAATACAGATCCCAAGTATGATCTTCAGTGTCTTTTTACTGATGGTTGATTTTTTCTCCATACCCTTATCCCTCGAGTCTTATGTATTATATGTTATGTTGTCACATTGGCTGTTATTATAATACAACGAATCCCCCTCTTCTGTAAAAATGATTTATCCAGGATCCGCCTGAACCGGTAAAAAAAGACAGACTGCCACTCCTCGCGAAAATCTGTCCTTTCATACGTTTCTTTTTTATGTTTCTGTCAGCAGTATTTCCGAACGGATCTTCTGCTGCTTATTCCGGCATTACGATCTTACCTGCGATCGCACAGGCTGCTGCAGTTTTCGGAGATGCCAGATAGATCTGAACCTTGGAAGTTCCCATACGTCCCAGGAAATTACGGTTGTTGGTTGCCACAACCTTCTCCCCGTCTGTCAGGATTCCGCCGGTTCTTCCACAGCAAAGTCCGCATCCCGGATGTGTGATGATGGCACCTGCCTCAGCAAGCGTATCCAGAATACCAAGTTCAATGGCCTGACGGTAGATCTTGCGGCTTGCAGGAGTTACGATCAGTTTTACAAAGTCTGCAACTTTTTGCCCTTCAGGACTTCTGCTGCTGCCATCAGATCTTCCAGACGTCCGTTTGTACAGGAACCGATAAATACCTGATCGATGGTCTCACCCTGAAGCTCGCTGACATCACGGATCTTGTCCACCTGTGACGGACAAGCCATAACCGGTACAAAATCCTCTGCCTTATAAGTCATGGTCTTCATATAAACGGCATCCTCATCGCCTACAAGACTCTTCTGGAACTCATCAAGCTCTGTCTCACAGTAAGCGGCAGTCTTCTCATCCGGTGTGAAAAGTGCACATTTTGCACCTGCCTCGATCGCCATGTTTGCCATGGTCATACGACTTGCCACAGACATGTTCTCAATGGTGCTTCCGGAAAATTCCAGTGCACGATAAGTTGCACCATCTGCACGAAGGTCGCCAATCAGGCGGAGGATGATATCCTTGGACATCACATTCTCCGGAAGTTCTCCGTCGATCACAACTTTAATGGTTTCCGGAACTTTGATCCACATGGTTCCTGTTCCCAGGATGCTGGCCATCTCTGTATATCCGATACCGGAAGAAAATGCACCGACACATCCGTAAGTGGTAGTGTGGCTATCTGTACCAAATACGATATTGCCAGGTTTTACGTAACCGGCCTCTGTCATCAACTGGTGGCAGATACCGTCACTTCTGTGCACGTTTTTTCATACCATATTTGGCTGCAAAAGCATCTCCCACATGGAAATGTCTGGTGTCGTCCTGCTGGCTTGCAGGTACAAGATGGTCATAGATCAGAACAACTTTGTCCGGATCCCATAGTTTCTGAAAGCCCATCTCCTCGAATTTGTCCGCTACAAACGGAATAAAGATATCATGGATCATCACTCTGTCAACATTGACCGTCACGATATCGCCAGGCTTTACTGCTTTGCCTGTGTTATGTCTGATAATTTTCTCAATGATCGTCTCACCCATTATTTCTCTCCTTTCCGTCTTAGTCCAGACCGTTCAGTTTGCGCATGGCTTTTACAAGTCCGCCAGCCTGAATAATATCCATCAGATTCTCCGGAAGAGAAGCAATCGGGTACTGTTTTCCGTTATGGTCTACATGCTCGTTCATCACAACTGTAACTTCATCTCCCTCTTTCACATTGTCGTGAAGATCCGGCTGTTCGATAAGAAGAAGGCCGTTGTTGATGGAGTTGCGGAAAAAGATCCGGGCAAAAGATTTCGCAATAACACACTGTACGCCCAGTGCTTTAATGATCTCCGGTGCCTGCTCTCTGGAGGAACCGCAGCCGAAGTTCTTTCCTGCTACAATAATGTCACCTTTCTGGATCTGTCCTGCCAGCTCCGGGCGAAGGGGACTGAATCCGTACTGTTTCATATCGTCAATGGTTTTCAGCGCCAGATACTCGGTCGGAATGATGATATCGGTGTCAATATCATCGCCCAGTACCCACACTTTTCCTGTAAATGCTTCCATATGTATATTCTCCTGTTTATTCCTGAATATCTTTTCTGAGGTTTTTATACTCTGTCTGCAGTTGCGATCTCACCTGCAATGGCAGATGCGGTAACCGTTGCCGCAGATCCCAGATAAACCTTGGAGCTCGGATGTCCGGCACGTCCCTTGAAGTTACGTGTTCCGGTGCTGATAAGAACCTCGTTCTCACCGATCACACCCTGGCAGCTTCCCCAGCATACACTGCAGTTCGGGTTCATCACAATAGCGCCTGCTTCCATGAAGATATCGATCAGGCCTTCTTTTAATGCCTGGCGGTAGATGGTCTGGCTTGCAGGAACGACCAGGAAACGAACGCCTTCTGCAACTTTTTTACCCTTGATCACCTCTGCGCCTACACGGAGGTCTTCAATACGGCCGTTGTTACAGGAGCCAAGAAATGCCTCGTTGATCTTGATGCCGCAGGTTTCCTCAGCCGGAACTACATTGTCAACGAAGTCCGGTTTCGCTACAACCGGGCGTACTTTGGAAAGATCGAAGGTGTACTCTCTTGCGTAAACAGCATCCGGATCGCTGTGATATACAGCTTTTGGTTCACGGCCATGCTCTTTCAGATATTCCAGAGCTTGTCATCTGCCTCAAAGATTCCGGTCTTCGCACCGGCCTCAACAGCCATGTTGCAGAGAGCCATACGGTCGCTGATGCTTAATGTTTTGGCGCCTTCGCCGGTAAACTCCATTGCCTGATAATTACATCCGTTTGCTCCGATCTCTCCGATAATGGTAAGGATCAGATCTCTTGCATAAACACCCTCAGGAAGTTTCCCTGTCAGGTTGAATTTCACAGTTTCCGGTACCATAACCCAGGAAGTTCCGGTTACCATTCCATAAAGAAAGTCTGTACATCCTACACCGGTACCGAAAGCGCCAAGTGCTCCATAAGAACAGGTATGGCTGTCTGCACCAAAGATCAGCTGTCCCGGACGGACATAATTCTCGATCATGATCTGATGACACACGCCTTTTCCTTCCCAGAAATCAATGTTGTTCTCTCTTGCAAAATCTCTCATTTTTTTCTGGGACGCTGCTGTTTTCGGGCTGTCAGACGGTACGTTGTGGTCTACGATAAATACCAGTTTCTTTGTGTCTGCGATATGTGGATTTTTTAATTTGTTGTTGTACATGTCAACAGTCAGATGTGTGGTTCCGTCATTGCTCATCAGATGATCCAGCTGAACTGTATAGATATCTCCAGGTTTTACGCTGTCCACACCGGCTGCTGCCGCGATGATTTTTTCTGCGATCGTCATTCCCATCTCTTATTCCTCCTCACGGTTCAGAGAAGCGATAAGTCCTCCCTGATTCAGTATATTCTGCATGTATTCCGGCAGTTTTGTGCAGGAATAAGTCTTTCCGTTGGCAACCGCTGTTCCCTCGGACATATGAAGCTCCATGGTATCTCCGGTCTTCACATCATCCGGGAGGTCCTTACAGACAATTGCCGGAAGTCCGATATTGATGGCATTGCGGAAGAAAATACGGGCAAAAGATTTCGCAATGACTGCCTTTACTCCAAGTGCCTTAAGACGCCCGGTGCCTGTTCTCTGGAAGATCCGCATCCGAAGTTCTCTCCTCCCACTACAAAATCTCCCGGTTTCACCTTCTTGGAAAAATCCGGATCCAGTGACTCAATGTGTGACTCTTCATCTCATCCAGATTCGGCAGAAGCAGGTACTGGGATGCAATGATCTGATCGGTATCGAGGTCATTATGAAATTTAAAAATTGTTCCCTTATCCATAAAACAAGTTCCTTTCTGATTGTTATCCATTTCCGGGTTAACATTCCTCTGTTACCCTTTTCGTCCTATATTCTAACACAAAACGTCATATAATTAAAATGTATATTTTTAATACTTAATATAACTTCAAGTTATAAAGTCATTTTCCTGTGATCAGCGCAAAATATCCCCACTCCCACAGAAGTTCTTCAAAACTGTTCTCAAGATATTCCCGGATATCTTCTTCCTCATATCCGGTCATTCTGGAGATCACCACCATATAATCCCGGAGTGTTTCGTAGGGAAGTGCTCCCCGTCCCTCTTTCTGCCACCGGAGAAAAACAGCCTGGCGAATGGTGGCATATTCCATACCGATCCACTGCATATGAACCAGGGCATCTTCCAGATCTCCTTCTGATGTCAGAAGATCCGAATATACTTCGTTGGTAAGAAAGCTTCGGAGAAGATTTTCATATGCACGAAGTTCCCGGTAAAAATCCTCCCAGGCTTCCGTCATTTCCTCTTCCTCATACTCTTCCGATAATTCCTCCGCCAACTCCGTCACCGGCTCCAGATACTTCCGGTAAAGTCCTTCTTTCCAGTAATTTACAGCCAGATCCTGCAAAAGTTCATTGCATTCGTCCATAGTATCCAGAACAGGCAGGTCTATCTCGCTGATAGCTCTTTCCAGCTGGTGAATTGTCTTCTCTGAAAAATAATCTTCCACAAGCTCTGTGGTAAGCGGCGTGTTCCGGTGAAGTTCCTTCAGAACATAAAAACTTTCAAGAAGGGTTTCCTCCGGTGTTTTTTCAGGAGTCCATATAAGATCCATAACCTTCCGGCGCACAAGAAAAAGCGGCTGTTCCTTTTCTTTTGGAGTTTCCGGAAAAGCGATTCTTTTCTTCTCCTTCCAGATGTCCAGGACAGCCGGGCAACAGGGCATCATGGTCGCTTCCTTATGATCCTGAAATTCATGGATCTCCCTTGGAAAAATCTGGCAGGTCTCTGAAAGCATCGAATCCCCATAAGCACTTACCAGATAGCACAGTCTGTTCTTTGCCAGGAAAGGACAGTCGTGCTCTTCCGTCATCTTCATGATCCGGCTGCCGTCCTTTTTCATGGTATAGGCCTGCAGGCAGCTTCTGTGTCCGGGGCACCTCTGACGGCGGCTGATGGTTTTTCCAGTTTTCTGTAGGTTTCATCATCTATGTTGATCTTCCATTCCCTGCAGCAGCTGATGGTGCATTTGTCTGCAATACAGGTAAATTCGTCGTAATAATCAGGTTTTAATAATTCCATGTTTCCTCCATATTCTTTATTTTTCAGCTCCAATGTCTCCTGTTTGCAAAATGGACATGAGCTGACATGTTTTATTTTTCCCCATAAACACAGAAAAGCGGAATTCTATCCGCTTTCTCTGATATTCTGTGTATTCGTTTTTATTCTGCATTCTCTCCCAAAAGTTGTCTGTGCACCTTCCGCCTTACAAACCAGAAACAGGTCACCTGCATGATGATCGTAATGATCCAGGATGCCGGATAGGAAATAAACAGTACTTTCAATGATCTGTGAACCGGGAAGATTCCGAAGATCCACACAATTCGAAGGCCGACCGTTCCGATAATAGACAGGATCATCGGCACACCGGAGCGTCCCATTCCACGCAGTGCTCCCGGAAACAGATCCATCTGTCCGCAGAGGAAATAAGTAACTGTGGTATAGGCAAGGATCTCCATTCCGCACTGGATAACCTCCGGATCTTCCGTATAGATTTTCAGAAGCTGCGGGCCAAAGAAATATGCTCCACATCCCATGGCAAAGGACACCACAAAGGACAGGATCAGACAATCCACCAGCACCCGGTCCATACGTTTCGGTTTCCGAACACCGTAATTCTGGCTGGTAAAACTCATACATGCCTGGGTAACCGAATTCACGGACACATACAGAAATCCAAAAATATTATTGGCTGCTGTATATCCTGCCATAGCAATGGAACCAAAGGAGTTTACAGAAGACTGAAGAAGTACATTGGAAAAATTGATCACTGTACTCTGAATCCCGGCAGCAGTCCCACCTGGAAAATCTGCTTCAGGTACTCTCCCTTTATGGACAGTTTTTGAAAAACGCAGCTGATAGCTTCCCTCTGTCTGATACAGACACCGAAGGACAAGAATGCAGGAGATCAGCTGAGAGATCACCGTTCCGATTCCCACACCGGCCACGCTTAAATGACACACGATCACGAAAAACAGATTCAAAAGCGCATTGGCACAGCCGGAAATGATCAGAAAGACCAGCGGCCGTTGGTATCTCCCACAGCACGCAGGATCGCCGCACCATAGTTATACAGCATAAAAAACGGCATTCCCAGGAAATAAATACGCATATAAAGAGTAGAAAGATCGATCACATCGTCCGGTGTATCCATCAGTTCCAGGCAGATCCTGGCAAAGAGCACTCCCAGAAATGCCATGATGACCCCGCTGACCAGAGCCAGTAAGATCGATGTATGTACTGTTTCTGACATTTCTTCATCCTTACCGGCAGCATAAAATCTGGCTGCCAGCACATTGGCACCAAGAGAGATCCCGATAAAAAGGTTGGTAAACACATTGATCAGTGCGGTAGTGGAGCCTACTGCCGCCAGTGCCTCACTTCCGCTGAAAACGTCCCACTACCACGATATCCACTGCATTGAACATCAGCTGCAGGATACCGGACAGCATCAGCGGCAGTGAAAACGAGATCAGCTTGTCCATGATCGACCCATTGCACATATCGATCTCATACTTGTTTTTTTCACGATTTCATCCCCCATAATCATACTTACATAAAAATATTATAGCACCTTTCGTCGAAAAGCTACAATGAAATATTTTCATGGAGAATATGCAGCGCTGCATAAAATACGCAGCCGCACAGTAACGTGTGTTTATCATTTCACTATCTTTCCAGGAGTCCTGCATCACGAAGGTTTGCAAGAAGTGCATTAAAATCCTCCACAATATCATCTACGCTTGTTGCATTTCCCACAGCAGCTGCCGGAGTTACTGTTCCGGCAGGACCGGTGGCTCCCGCTGCTCCTGCTGGACCAGTGGCTCCTGTTGGGCCGATTGCTCCCGCTGGGCCAGTGGCTCCGATTGCACCAGCGGACCTGTTGCTCCCACCGGACCGGTGGCCTCCCGTTGTTCCAGCCGGACCGATGACTCCCGCCGGACCCGTTGCTCCTGTTGCTCCCGTCGGACCTGTTGCTCCTGCCGGACCCGTGGCTCCCGTATATCCCTGTATTCCCGGTTCCCCCTGCGGCCCCTGCGGGCCCATAGGGCCAGGGACTCCCGGACAGCCTCTGGGGCCGGTTGGTCCTGTAGGTCCCACAGGGCCTGGGCAGCCTCTTGTTCCACATCTGTCACATCCACAGGAACTATGATTTCCATAACAGGACATACAGGACAAATCCTCATGACTGTCCTGCTGCATTTCCATTTCCTTACGTTTTCGATGCCTGAACAGCATTCTTCGATCACCTCATAGGAAAATAACTTTCCCTACAGTATATGACAACAGCTTTTACCTGTGCATAGGATCCCCGCAAGCCTGTACCCTGCCAGGAAAATATAATAAATATGTCTTTCTTTTTTATGCCAGACCATATTTTTCCCGGAAATATTTCTGGTCATACAATACTCCCGAATCTTCCGGCTTCAGCTCCATTGCTTTCTTATGAAAAAAGAATGCCTGCTCCGGACATCCCATTTTATCATAACAAACGCAAAGCTG
>ENA-OQAJ01000144-OQAJ01000144.1-human-gut-metagenome-genome-assembly--contig:-NODE-144-length-22036-cov-3.437902_pt1 | contig 22036 bp, 32 predicted proteins | sample MGYA00242736_ERZ504529 | MGnify/ENA primary metagenome ERZ504529 (study PRJEB26092, sample SAMD00036275) | human gut metagenome | host: Homo sapiens | study: EMG produced TPA metagenomics assembly of...
ACGATCACCCATCCTTCCGGTACTTTCTGATTGCCAAATGTCTTTCCCTGAAGAAACTGCAGCATCATAGGCGCCAAGGTCTCTGATACGCAGTTAATCTCATCAATAAAAAGAATTCCTTCTCTGAGACCTGTTTTTTCCATCTTTTCATAGACAGAGGCAATAATCTCACTCATAGTATATTCTGTGACAGAAAAAGTCTCCTGACCAAAGGTTTTCTCTTTGATAAACGGCAGTCCTACTGCACTCTGACGGGTGTGATGTGTGATAGTATAAGATACCAGACCTACCTTACATTCCCTGGCGATCTGTTCCATAATCTGCGTCTTTCCAATACCCGGTGCCCCCATAAGGAGAATTGGTCTCTGGCGTATGGCCGGGATCAGGTATTCTCCAAATTCATCCTTCGCAAGGTATGCTTCTATTGAGTCCTTTATCTCCTGTTTTGCTCGTTTTATATCCATAATGTAAATCCTTTCCTGCTGAACACTTCTTACTTTTACTCAGTTTTCTCATTTCCTTGATATCCACGAATTGCTCCGCGATTTGCAGCTCCCGCAATTATAATTTTCTCTCTTCATTACCTGTCTGGCTTCTCAAAATCATCCTCATCCAAAATCAGTTTCATGGCCCATACCGGCACATCCACATCTCTGTAATTATCCTGCATAAACACAAATGCAGTCTTATACGGCGGCATTTTCTTCGGGTAAATTCCGAATCCGTCTGTAAAATAGATCATCCCTTTCAGGTTATGAAATTCATGCTGTTCCAGCAGTTTGTCCACCCATTCAAATGCAGGCCTGAAGTCTGTTCCGCCATCTCCATACAGTTCCAGATGTTCCATATAGTCTTTCATTTCTTTCCGGGAGGTGATCCTTTTATCTGTGTGGACTTTCTCATCACACTGAATGATGTGCACATTTATTTTTGTAAAAAAGCTCTCACTCTCACTAAGTACACCGTAGGTTCCTCCAGAAACTTCTCACCAGTCTCCTGAACAGGACATGGAAGTATCGATGACGATCACAAATTCCTCTATCTTCTTAACTTCTTTAGATTCCAGTGGTTCGATCAGCGGCATGTTTCCGTAGAGACGCAGACCATAGGTATAGAAATTGTAATCAAAACTGTCATCATCCACTGCCAGTTCTTCATGAAAAACTGCAAATTTCCGCAGGAATTCTCTGTAATCATACCTGCTTCTGTTCTCTGTTTTTATCTGCTCCAGGAAATCTCCGTCCCGCTCACCTGCTTCCTGGGAAAAGGTTTCCAGATCCGTCTCGATTCCATCATTGATCTCCCCCCATTTGCGGCTGAGCATGGGATTCGGTTTCTGATCCGGTTTCTTACTTTCCCAGTATCTGTGGTCATCTGTGCGAAATTCCTGTTCCAGATTTGTAAGATCCTTTTCGTTCAGATTCCATTCTGACAATATTTTATATACTCTCTGTGCGTTGAGGGTTTTTCCCTCTTTTTCAAGGAGACGGTAAGTTTCCCTTCGCAGAAGACTGCGTGAGAAACGGATACTCCGATAGTTCATCCCATCTATCATATGCTCCACTGCAATGTCACAACTCAGATCACGCATACGTTCCTGGATTGTGATTCCATCGTCTGCCCTCTTCTTACCTTCTGTACCGCTCCATGCAAAATGCCGGAAAATACAGTGGAATACCATATGCAGATACCCTCTGTTCACCAGAATCCTATTCTCTCTATATAAGCCTCCCAGCATCTGCGGCTGGAAATACATCACTCTTCCATCCGTTCCAAATCCATGGACCTGACCATCCATCTGATAAGAAAAACTGCTCAGCGCCACATCCAAAAACCGCATTCCCAGATATAATTCATCCCGCGCAGCCCTAAGAATACTGCTGCCGATTTCCTGCAAACGCTCTGCTCTTTCTGCTATTTCCTGTATTTTATCCTCTGGCTGCATCATTATTTTCCTCTATATCTATCACAGTTCAAACCTCTTTTTTCTTAGTATAGTTCTTGTATTCAAAGATTTTTCTGTAGTTTGTGATTGTTCATTTTTCCCCTGCTCTGTCCTGTCAGCTTCCTGACTATTTTGCAGCTTATCCACATCTATACGTTCACTTCCTGCCGTATTATCCACCAGATTTGCTCTTTCATTCATCAAAAATGCGGATACTTCCGTTTCTTTTCTCTTAGATGCACAATCCAACGCAGAATCAATTCCTCCCAGTGTCCAGAGTTTTTGCGAGGATATCACTTCCAATCTGTGCATATCCTCCTGCTTTACCAGATATTCTGCAATATCTCCCAGATTCTTACGGATATATTCCCTGTAGTTCTCCCTGGCTTTCCCGGTCAGTTCATAAGGAAACTCCAATCTGCCAAATGACATATCAACCAGAACTTCCAGCTTATCCATGGCTACCGCCATTTCAAAAAGCCTGTCATATTCCTGATAATTCAGCTCCTTATCATAAAAACACTGCCTGTAATTACTGCCTGATCCATGATATTCCGTATACAAAATACGCGCCGGAGTGTTCTCAACCGCCTCATCATAATGCTCCGGAAATACAAGTCTGGCTTCTTCATACTCATAAAGAAAGTTCACATCTATCCTCTGCCACATCTCGCCCAGCATTTCCTTAACACCAGACTTCTTTCCCTGCTCCATATGCACAGTCAGCTTCTCCAATGCATGGCAGCCTGTAAATGCACCACAGCCTATCTGCATCAGGCTGTCAGAAAACTCCAGCTTTTTCAGATTCCCGCAGCCATAAAAAAATATATCGTCCAATCTCTTTTAAAGTGTAAGGAAAAACAATCTCCTCCACGTCATTTCCTGCCAGAACATGCTCTTCTCTGCCAAACTCAAGACCATCTGACACTTCCCACAGACTGGCATTTTTTCAGGTCTTCCTTCTCATCCATATGGCTAGAAAATGCATACGGTGCTGCACTAATTACCAATTTGTCATCTATCATTCCCGGAATCTCAACTCTGCCCTCTATTCCAAAACACCGCAGAATTTCAATCCCGCCAGATTTCTCTCTGTAGTAAATCTTCATTTTCTCGTTTCTCCCCGAAGATATTTTCTCTCAAAGCACATAAAATCATCCCTGAAAAGTATAATACTTCCCAGGGATTTTTTCCAGACAATATAATTAGCGTAAAACCAGCTCCGGTTTAAAATTCAGATAGTCTCCTGACACCAGCTTGTACTCTATTCCATCCACATAGCCTTTAAAGCTGTCATCATATCGCTTCTCTCCATGACAGTGAGAATAGATCACCTTCTCGGCGCCAAATTCCTGTGCCATCAGGGTAAACGGACTCTCCATCTCTCCAATACTTGTAGGCGGATAATGAAGAAACATGATAAACTTCTCATATCCTGCTGCCTTCGCCCCTTCAAAAGAGCAGCGCAGCCGCCCCAGTTCCCGCTCTCGGATCTCAGGAAATGCTCATAACTGTCTTTTCCTTCATAACAGTAGCCCTTGGTTCCCACCAGTGCATAATCCTCATATGTATAAAAATTATTCTGCAAAAATTCCAGCTTTCCTCTGAACATCTCATTCAGATTTTCTGTTTTCTTTGCATCCCAGAACATATCGTGATTTCCCCGAAGCAGAATCTTCCTGCCCGGCAGAGCCATAATAAAATCCAGATCCGCCTGACACTCTGCAAGATCTCTCCCCCAGGATGATCTCCGGTAATCACTACTGTATCATTCTCTGTCACTCTCTTCTTCCAGTATTTCTCAATCTTAACTACATGATTCTTCCATCTTTTATCAAATACATCCATAGGTTTATTGACTGTAAACGAAAGATGAAAATCACCGATTGCGTATAGGCTCATTGTACACTCTCCTGTCTGTTCTGATTGTTAATTATTTTTCAATCTTGATGCTCATAGCATGCCAGGCTTCTCCGCCCCAGGTGGAATTTGCCTGGCCCAGATCTGTAAAGCCAAATTTCTCATACATCTTCACTTTTTTCATCCAGACAGGTGAGGAAAAGTTTCTTTCGTCCTTTTTGAGCTTCCCTCTGGCAGTATCTGGATACCAGTTCACGGCCCAGGCCCTGCATACGATATTCCGGACGACGTCCAGACCCAGAAGCATGATATTTTTGCCTTCAGGATTACTCAGAGAAATATCTGTGAAGAATTCATCTCTGAAAGCCTCCTCATCTGTAGGAACTCCATTAAGAAATGCAGCCAGCTTTCCGGTTTCCTTATCCTCAGCTACCAGAAATGTTTCTGCTGTTGCTTTTATTCTCTCTGTCAGACTTTTCGGAGAACATGCCTCATTTGGCGGGAAACAGATCTGCTCGATCTCTATCGCCTGCTGTGTCTCCTCCGGTCTGATACATCTGAATTCAAATCTATCCATATTGTTTGTACTCATTTTATTATCCTTCTCCTGTTATCTTGTTATTTCCTGCATATTCGGGATCTGCAAGTTTCCCATATAGTTGTTTTATCTACATCGGGCAGCTTCTCTTTGATTTCTCATCCAAATCTTCCCGTACGTAGTGTGCATTAAACTCCATGTTAATGTCGCGGATTTCCTTTGTACCATCAATATATTCCTGATACATCTCTGTCAGTCCCGCCATACAGCCATCACAGCTTGCAGAAATATTCCCAAAAGATTCCTCCACAATCTGTTTTCTTTCTTCTCTGGTTGTGTCCTTTATCAAAATACTCTTAATCTCCATAACCTTCACCCCGACTTTCTTTGGTATTCTTTTGATATTTCTTTCCTTATATCTTTTATTTGATTGTAACATCTGAAAGCATTTTTTGTGAAGCTAAGAAACAGGCATAAAAAACGGTCTGATTACATTCTCTCAAAATATGTCAGTTTAAAGTGTTAAAGTACTGGAATTTTAGATAACACCATGTTATACTTGTAAAGGAAAATGTGCAGGCAGTCCGGTCAGGTATAAAATATTCCTGAGTTCCGGCATTATCAAAGACCTGCATGTACTTATATGGAGGAAACAGATCATGTCTATGAAAATCAATCACGAGCTCCCTTTACCGGAGGTTCTGAAATCTCAGTACCCTCTCAGCCAGGAACTCAAAGAAGTAAAAAAAACAGCGCGATGAAGAAATACGCCGTATCTTCACCGGTGAATCAGATAAATTTATCGTCCTTGTAGGACCTTGTTCCGCTGATAACGAAGATACAGTCTGCGAATATGTACGCAAACTGAAAAACAGTGGCAGATAAAGTCTCTGACAAACTGATGATCATCCCGCGAGTTTATACAAATAAGCCCCGTACCACAGGTGACGGTTACAAAGGAATGCTTCATCAGCCAGACCCTGATAAGGCTCCTGACCTTCTTGCCGGAATTATTGCTATCCGCAAGATGCACATGAGAGTTATGCAGGAGACAGGACTCTCTTCTGCAGATGAGATGCTTTATCCTGAAAACCGCAGCTATCTGGATGATATTCTCTCCTATGAAGCTGTAGGTGCACGTTCTGTGGAGAACCAGCAGCATCGTCTCACTGCCAGTGGCATGGATATTCCTGTCGGTATGAAGAATCCTACCAGCGGTGATCTCTCTGTTATGCTGAATTCTGTCACTGCTGCACAGCATCCTCACCACTTCATCTACAGAGGAAATGATGTGGAAACTTCAGGAAATGATCTGGCACACACAATTCTCAGAGGTGGTGTAAACCAGTACGGACAGACTATTCCTAATTACCACTATGAAGATCTGATACATCTGTCTGCTTTGTATGCCAAAAAGGACCTTAAGAACCCTGCCATCATCATAGATGCCAACCACTCAAACTCCAACAAGCAATACAAGGAACAGATCCGTATTGTTTCAGAAGTACTTCACAGCCGTAACTATAATCCGGAACTTAAAAAGCTGGTAAAAGGTGTTATGATTGAAAGCTACCTTCTGGAGGGCCGTCAGGATATCAGTGATCATATGACTCCTGGCTGTTCCATCACAGATCCTTGCCTCGGATGGGAAGATACAGAACGGCTTATCTATGATATTGCTGAGAAATGCTGATTTTTATGGATAATACAAATAATTCCTGCTGTTGTGGAGAGACAGAACATTTTTCAGGCTGCCTGATCTGTGGAGCACCGGTCACATACAGCGTCGAAAGTTCTGTGAAAACCTGCAGCATCTGCCACAAAGAGCAGCTGACAAATACTGTCTGTGAAAATGGCCATTTTGTCTGTGATGCCTGTCACAGCTATGGTACTTATATACCGGTGAGCACAGCCCTCAGAAGCAGCACAGAGAAGGATCCCCTGCTGCTTCTGGAAGAGATCATGGACCTTCCTTCTGTCCACATGCATGGACCTGAACATCATGCCATTGTTCCCAGTGTTCTTCTGACTGCACTTCGCAATAATGGAGAGCGTATGAATTACGATACCGCATTATCTGAAATCTGTAAAAGAGCGAAGCAGGTTCCCGGTGGTACCTGCGGTTACTGGGGAGTGTGTGGTGCAGCAGCAGGTGCCGGAATCTTTATGTCCGTTATGACCGGATCCGGTCCCCTCCATAAGGATGCATGGCCCTTTCCTCAGAAGCTTGTCTCTGTTATTTTATCCAAACTGGCTGATGTTGGTGGTCCGCGCTGCTGTAAACGCACCAGCAGAATTGCTATTGAAGAAGCGATCAGGTTTTACAGGCAGTTCAGCTCTGTAAAGATTCCGCTGTCTTCTGTACTATGTAAATATTTTGAAGATAATAAAGAATGTATCAGAGAGGACTGTCCGTATTATCCTGTGAACAAATAACTATTCATAAAATAAAAAACAGAACGAAATCCGACTGATAGTCAATGGGTTTCGTTCTGTTTTCTAATAGTTTCTCTATAAAATAATACGTTTCGCAGGATACAATGCCCTATCGCTCCATTCTGCTTTTCTGCAGTCCAAAGAAATAATATTCTTCTCTGCGCAGACATTTCTGATCAGTTCTTCTCCGTTATCTGATATAAAAAGTGCTGTGATTTCTTTTTCCCTCCAACACTCCTTACACAGTAATCTACCAGTTCCGGAAACTGAAACAGTAATTCATCCATTTCTCTCATACTTTTGGACTGGTCGATGCGCCTTACAAAATCCAGACGCCTTACCTCACTTCCGCAGATACATTTTCCGGGGATGATACGTGTATGATCGCGGTCCTGTATCTGATCATAGGCTGTGCCTCCATCCCAATGGTTGTGATCACCAGTTCTCCCCATTGACCGTCAGGCAGAACATTTCCCTCTTTATCTATGATCTCTGTGATACAATGATTCTCCCTCATGTGCATGCCCTCATGAGCCTGACAGCAAATCGCACCCCCAAGCCCCATCTCTCTGGAACCATAATGAGGCCAGAGTGGTGTTCCCAAAATTTTTTCTATTGCTTTCATTACTGTTTCCGGACAGGCATCCCCTGATATCAGTGCTCTCTTTATACTGCCTTTTCCACACATTCTGAGCATGGAAAGCAGTGCTGTCGGCATACCTACATAAGTATCCGGCCGCTCCTCTTCCAGAATTGTTTTTAACTCACCATAGGTTTATTGTTCCCGGTTAAAAGGGGGTGTGCTCCTATACGTCTGATTGCTTCTGCGATCAGCTCTCCCAGTCCAGAAGGACCTGAAAACGGCATGGCAACCATAGTCCTGCTTCCCGGATAAATAAACTCACCAAGTCCGGCCATAAAAAAGTTCTATGGTATGTTCACAATCTCCTTCTGTATAAAATACACGTTTACCTGCACCTGTTGTTCCGCTTGTCTGTTCTGAAATGATCCTCTGTATTTCTCCCTGAGAGCACAGTAACATCCTGCCCCCTTTCTGAGCAAGGTCGGATTCCGTTGTAAAGGGAAGGGTTTTCAGATCATCAATGCTTTCCAGCCTTTCCGGCAGATCTCTATAAAATCCCTGCCTTTCTTTTTCTCTTTTCAGAACAGCATTCAGTTTATCCAACTGTATTTTGTTTATTGTTTCCCTTGTAATATCTGTAATTTTTTCCTGCCTACAGATCATTGCATCTATATTGGATCGTTTCACTTTCTGTATAAATATATTCCTTTCAGATTAGTCAGATTATATGCACAGAACGGTACCATTCCGTGATCAGGATCCACTTCACAGATATAACAGCGTTTCAGACGGTCAAGATCCAGATTCCAGGCATCCTGAAAGATCATACCTGATACTGCAAAGGTTTCATTATGTATCCGGATCAGAAACTCATCTAGCGCATCTGTCTGTGTCATTTCTCCCTCATCATAGGTTTTTGTACTGTAGCTCCACTGATTTTCCACATACTGCCTGGAATCATCACTGGTAGTACAGCAGCATCCTTTTCCTGATTTTTTTTCAAGAAGCTTCAGTTCCCGCTCTCCTTTTCTCAGATAACTTGCATGAAAGGAGCAGTAGGGATTCTCTGCGCCGCCGCCTGCAAAATCCTCAATTTTCATCAGTCCCTCTGTCTGTTCTTCAATAAGTCTCAGCATCTTTGGTATGGTGATGGGATTTTGGGGGCGCTTCTGGGAACATCTGCCAAAATAACTGATAGGCTGAAAATGTACGCCACGAACAAAGGGCATATGATCCAGACCAAATTTCAGAATATTCCCTACCTGCATATCATTTACTCCCGGCGCAATGACCGGCACAAGAGCAATACCAAGCTCTGCTTCTGAGCAGTTTAAGACCGCCTTTTTCTTCAGTTCCATCATAGCCTGTCCACGTAAAGTCTCATAAACCTGATCTGTCACACCGTCAAACTGAAGAAATACTGTATTCAGTCCTGCTTTTTTCAGCTTTCCGGCATACCCCTCCTCCCTGGCAAGCCGGATCCCATTGGTATTTAACTGAAAAAATGTAAATCCTTTTTCTCTTCCCATATGTATGATTTCAGGCAGATCGTCCCTCATGGTTGGTTCTCCTCCTGAAAGCTGTATATTAAAGGGACCTCCGTGAGCCATCAGAAAATCATACTGTTTTTCTATTTCACAGATGGGAATATCTCCCTTTTCCCTGTCTTCTCCTGCTGAAGCAAAGCAGACAGGACAATGCATATTACAGCGTTTTTGTAACTTCCAGGATCATACAGCAGCCTTTTCTTTCATGTTCCTCACAGAGTCCGCAATTATCCGGACAGGATTTTTCTTTAACCTCGGATTTACAGGCGTTTTCTGCTGAGAGATTTTCTCTTCCCCAGGAAAGATAATCTGCTGCATTTCCTTCCCAGATCAGGGTCTGAAATTTTCCATGAGCATTGCATTCCTTTACCAGATAGATCCCGTCTTCACCGATACCTTTTATGGCAGGAACTACCTTCATACATTCCGGACAGACACTCTTTGTTTTGCCGATGGTGATCAAAGCTCCAGTACCTCCCGCTCTGTCAGAATTTCCATAACTTTTGTATAAGTATCTGCAATAAGTCCAGGACATTTCTCCATGATCACACCCCAGTCCAGATGAGTGATATCCTTACAGTAAAAAGCTCCGAATTCTTCCTCTGTCTTCTGGCGGAACCACTGATATAATTCCTGTACAGCCGGTTTCATCTGTGCATCTTCCTTCTCCTCAGGAGCCAGATTTCCGAGAAAATATCCGATGGCACAGGCACTTCCTGTCAGACATCCGCAGGTATCTCCACAGTAACCGATTCCTCCGCCAAGGCCTCCCATTGCCTTTACAAGCTGTGGATTTTCCTCTCCTATGGTTTCCAGAGTCATGATCATAATGATCTGTGAACAATGATATCCCATGCTGCCTAATTCCATTATTCTTTCGTAAAGATCCATACATTACTCCTTTCTGCCAACCACCATGGTATAGCCTATTTTTCTGCCTTTGTATTCTTTCTGCAGAAGCTTATGATCCTCGCAGCAGAATGAATCATTCCAGATTGCTTCCAGATAATATTCTCTCCAGAGAGCAGTCTGATCCTCCTGACAGAGAATCGTAAACCCTGTTTCTTTCACAATTTCCAGAAGATTGCCCGGATCCAGATCTGACAGCAAAAGAAATCCTCCCTTTTTCAGTACACGCCAGCATTCAGAGACTGCCTTTTTCTGATCTCTGCTGACAAAAAATGCACACTGGCTGATACAGAGATCCATACTGTCTGCTGCATACTGAAGGTCCAGAAAATCTCCCTGCTGCACCTCACTGCTTCGCGGAACAAGATCCACACCCTGCACATTCAGACCAAATGCTTTCATGATCCGCACGGTCTCTCCCTCTCCTGCTCCCAGATCCAGAGCTTTCATTCCTTTTTTCAGTTCTATGCTTTTCAGAAGATGAATTGTCTGCTCTTCCTGCCGGGATGTCTGTTCATCTATTTATCCTCCAGTGCACGTTCCACTGCCAAAACCTTTCCAAGAGCCAGTTCTTCCGGAACATAGACAAAGCCACATTTGGGACAGACCGGCATCTCAACAGGAAAACCGTTCTCCAGATACATAAATTTTGCTTTTCCCTTTACAAGAGGAACCTTGCATTTCATGCAGGTCAGCTTTCCCTCAGGATCAATGGTATAATATGTTCTCTCTACTGCCATTACTGTCCCACCCTTTCATAATATTCATTCTATGACTGTATGCTCTGCGTACCAGATACCCTTCTTCTGTTTCCACAAATCTCACCCAGAATGTAACATTTCCAAGTCTGCTCCTTGTCACCAGTTCTTTTGTCTCTTCATCAAAGATCGCTTCCTGATTTTCTCTGTAATCTGATAATACACGCTCCACATCGCTTTTCAGGATCATACGTTCATCCATCATACTGATGGCATCTTCTGTATATGCAACGGTATAATCTTTTTTTCTCCATCATCAGTTCCTCATTCCATATATTTTTTTAAAAGCTTCTCTTTTTAGCTCAAGCCGGTTGTAGCGTTTCTCACTGATATCCGGCATATTGGCGGCATTTATACCATACAGAAGTTCCAGGATATGTCTGGATTCCCTGCCTTCCCTGACAAATCGGTCCCTGCATGCCATGCAGTACGTTATATATGGGGAATCGGATCGTTCCAGACACTTTTCTGTCATTTTATCTGCCATCTCTTTATTAGCGTAGGCAGTCAGTCCGCCGTATCCGCAGCAGGGAGACAGATCTCTGGAATATTCTGTATTTACAACAGTGCACCCCATATCTGCAAGAAGCTCTCTTATTGTATCCTGTGTCTGTGTATCTCCCCTGGCACCGCAGGCATCATGTATTGCAACAGGTATCTCCAGTCCTTTTGCCTGTCCGGGAAGTCCGATTTCCTTTAAGATCTCCCAGATTCCTGTGACTTTGGCGCCAAGACTCTCTTTTAACTGTTTCATACAGCTTGGACAGCCTGCTATAATCATAGGATCTCCCAGTTTTGCAAGCTCCTGCTTCAGCTGTTCATTTACCTTTTCTGTCATTTCATAGCGTCCTGCCCATTCACTGATAGCACCACAGCATCCCAGCATCAGAGCAACACCGCCCTCTGTCCTCCTGCACAGATCCTCATATGCCTCTGTGACAACATCCGGCGCTATAGCTCCTGCCTGACATCCTGGGAAAAATACATATCTGCAGGTTTCATATCCCGGCTGAGGTCTGCATAAGAAAGCCTCCGAATTGGAGAACAGCATATCCATCAGTGCAAATTCATGAGGTGCCAGAGGCATTTTGTCTGTAGATACCATGTTTTCTCTTGCAGATTTGCAGACCTGGCTCATATCAAACCCATTTGGACAGGTTACAGTACACTGTCCGCAGAGTGAACAGGAATTCATCGGTTTATTCATCTGGTGATCTCCCATAATGATCTGGGTATTATTATAAATCTCACGTGCAAGAAGACCCGGATGCTTTTTATATTCCCTTAAATAGACACAGCTTTTCATACACTCATCACAGTGACACTGAATGCATCGCTTTGCTTCCTCAACAGCTTCTTCTTTTGAATATCCATCTGTGCTGCAGGGAATCTTTTTGGAGCCTTTCATCCCGTCCATATTTGTATAGAGCCTGGTGGTAACTGCTCCTTCACTGCCTCTGTTGCTGTGGGGCGAAAGATTCTGTACAAGGAGGTCTACAGTCAGGGCAGCTCTCTTTGCAGCAAAAGCTGCATCCATCACAGACCGGACCGGACCGCTGACAATTCCCGCCTGTTCTCTCAGCATGATCTCTGCGTCTGCTGTTTCCTCTGGAGCCAGCTTTTTGGCCACCTCCTCTGAAGCACAGACCACATCTGCCTCCTTCATTTTCGCTCTGATAAACGGAAGGTCAAGACTGCATCCGAATTCAAAGGAAAGGTCCATGGAACTGAGACGTTTTACCTCATTTTTGCGATCTGATTCCAAAAGCTCCGGAGCTGCTGCTGCAATATAGGCTTCATAATCTTTCTCCTGACAGTAAATGGTTGCAGGATACATCTTCTTTTCCAGTTCCCCTGCAAGAAACAGCGGGAACAATCCTGAGCCAAAGATCACAGCCTTTTTTTTCTTTCTGATACGAAATACACTGCTCCGTTTTCCAGGTTCCCCATATCGTACAATGGCACGCTCTACTTCACGTATGGATATGCCATCACCCAGCTCACAGAGTCTGCATTTTTCCTCACATGGTGCAGTACATCCGTTACAGAGGATCATGGGAAATGGTGTGATCTTTTCATAGATAGCCAGAGCTTTCTTAAAGTTTCCTTTTGCAGCATAAAACAGCATTTCTTTTGTATCTGCTTTGAAAGGACAGGCTGCAACACAGTACGCCGGCTGTTCATGAACACAGAGGCTGATCATATGATCCATCTCTTCCTTTGACATTCGATTTACGTGATAAACATGAGTGGAACCTCTTTCCTGTATATATGTCATAACCCGATACTCCTTTCATTTCCAAAGGGGAGACAGTCTCCCGTCTCCCCTTATTATATCACATGATAAAATTATACTGACAGTTATTTCTCAAGTTCCTTTAATGCTGCAAGAACCTTTTCAGGACGGGCAGGAACACGTGTGATACGTGCGCCTGTAGCATTGTAGATCGCATTCAGGATTGCAGGATGAGGAGCATCCAGCGGAGCCTCACCACAGCCGGCAGCACCGTAAGGACCGCTTGGGCGATATGTTTCATTGAAATGAAGTTCAATATCATCCGGCGCATCATTTGGATACGGAATGCCACAGTTCTTCAGAGAAGTATCATGGTTCAGATCCTCGAAATCTTCTGTAAGAGCAAGACCAATACCCTGTACAAGGCCGCCGTAGAAGTTGCCTTCTACAAGAAGTCTGTTCATGATGGTACCTACGTCAGCCACACAGGTGAATTTTTCAACTTTAACTTTACCTGTTTCTGTATTAACAGCAACTTCCGGAAGGAAGATCGTATACATGTAGGTTGCAAACGGATCACCCTGTGCTGTATCCTGATCGATCGGATGATCTGCACAGAAGGTTGTCACCCAGTTACCTTCATATTTTGTTGCAAGACCCTCAGCCACCATCTCATCATAAGTACGGAAGGTTCCGTCTTCTTTCTTCATGGCTGCCACAAGGTTTTCTGCTGCCAGACGACATGCATTACCTGACATAACCTGTGAACGTGATCCACCTGCAGGACCTGCATTAGGACATGTCTTGGTATCATTCATAACAAGTTTGATCTGTTCCGGTCTGATTCCTGCCTGACGAAGTGTTTCATGTGATGATACAAGAACCCCCATATCAGCGCCCTGTCCGTGATCTTCCCATGCAGCATACATTGTAACTGTTCCATCCGGATTCAGCTCTGCAAATGCGTTTGATGTATCAACACCATCAAGACCACAGCCATATACACCGAGAGATACACCGATACCATATTTGATCTTGCCATCAGAAGCTGCATTCTTTTCAGCCACACGTTTCTTAGCTGCTTCATACAGTGGACGAGCTGTCTTGAACAGTTCTTCTTCACAGTATACTTCAGGCGGATAACCTGTAGGGATCGTACTGCCTTCTGATTCTTTGTAACAGTTCATTTCACGGATATCGAAGGGGTCGATTCCCATCTTTGCAGCCAGAACATCTATCGCAATCTCAGATCCCATATAAGACTGAGGAGATCCGTAAGCACGGAATGCTGAACCCCATGCATGGTTTGTAAACACTGTTGTAGATTTATTACGGATAGAATTGATTCCATAGCCTGCACCTGTAAACTGGGAAAGTCTCATTGTAAGCAGATCACCGAATTCTGAGTATGGACCATGATCCACATAGTTATTGCCCCAGAGTGCAAGAAGCTTACCATTTTCATCTGCTGCAAGCTTGATATTCATAAATGCAGGGGATCTCTTTCCTGTATAAGTAATATTCTGGAACTGATTAAATACCAGAGACACAGGACGTTCAAGGATCTTAACAGCAGCGCCGATCAGAGCCTCATTTGTAGGAGAGAACTTGTAACCAAAGGTTCCTCCTGCATGGTTTTGAACAATTCGTAAGTTCTCCATTGGCACACCGATACCATCAGCGATCATAGGCATATGCAGATGGATACCAATGGATTTGGAATGAACAGTTATCATACCGTCTTCGTCAATGTAACCATAACCGCAGTCCGGCTCAAGATGAAGATGAGGCTGACGTGAACAGTAAGATTCGATCTCAACCTGCTGTGAATCCGGAATGCTGTCCCAGTCAAAATCAGGACCCTTGATACAGTTTGTCTCAAAGAATGCGTTCGGAATACCGGGATGAATCTCTGCCGCATCCGGTGCGATGGCATCCATTGCATTCATATATGCAGGAAGCTCTTCGATCTCAACTTTAACTGCTTCTGCTGCTGCCCTTGCATGCTCTTCTGTATCAGCAGCTACGATGGCAATCGCATCACCAAACTGGAAGATTTTTTTCATCGCAAAGTACAGGACGTTCGAAACCGTCTGTCTTGTTGTGTTTTGGAAGCATTACAAGACCATTGATCTTATTGGTTCCGCCTGCTGCCTTAATATCTTTTGCTGTGATAACACGAACAACACCAGGCATACTCTCTGCTTCTGCTGTGTCAATATTGAGGATATTTGCATGAGAAACCTTTGCCTGTGTAAGAGCAAGGCGAAGTGTTCCTGATGGCATCTTTAATGCATCATCTGCACCAAAGTCCCAGGTACCTGTTACCTTCTGTGCTGCTGACGGACGGATATAATTTGTTCCAACAATAGAATCACCTGTCTGTTTGAACACAAGGTCTTCCTTTGTCATCTCGCCGCGCATAACTGCTGCTGCAGCCATAGTAGCATCGATCAGCGGCTTATAGCCTGTACAACGGCAGAGATTACGCTGTTTGTTAAACCAGTCTCTTACCTCCTCACGGGTAGGACTTGGATTATTGTCCAGAAGCACTTTTGCTGAAATAATAAATCCCGGTGAACAGAAACCGCACTGTGCGCATCCATATGCCATCCATGCAACCTGGATCGGATGCATATCAGAAAGTGTTCCCACACCTTCAATGGTTGTGATCTCTGCATGATCGGGAACACGGCTCATCTTGTAGATACAGGATCTTGTGACTTTTCCGTTCATAATAACATTACAGGCTCCACAGTGACCTTCACCGCAGCCAATCTTACATCCTGTAAGAAGAAGGTGATTACGGAGCACCTGCGCCAGTGTCTCATCCTTATCAAGAATAAGTATTCTCTCAACACCATTAATCTTCAATGTCTTTTTAATCATGTCCCATTCCTCCTTTTAAAAAAATTCATTTCAATCTTACTGATCTTCAGGCTTATGTGTTCCGCACGAATCATGGTCAGCTCCCCTGCCTGTCAGATCTTTCAGTCTCTCTATTCCTCTGGCGGAATAGAAAACAATGGAAGAGCTGCTCCCGTCCAGATTCTCACCGCTGAGCTTTAAAACATTTGCATTCTCATAATAATCGATGGGAAGCGTCCGGCTATATACAACCCCTGTACGCTCATCTTTTACCTGTACAGTAACTTCTTTTGCGGTAATCTCAAAAATCTTATCCATAAAAAAGTTCTCCTGTCCACGTTATTTTATATATCCATACTACCATAATTTTGCACAATTATACAAATTACAAATAATTAATAGTTGGCTATTTTATATATTACAGACAATTTTATTTTGTTTCATTTAAAATTTTAACTATTTTTATTCTTTTATATGTTATAATAATATCAAATTTGTATAATATCATTGAAAGAAGGAGGTATCTAAATGCAGACAGGCGCCCTCATCGTGGCTGCGGGGAAATCATCACGAATGGGAGACTTTAAACCCATGCTTCAGCTTGGCTCCATTTCCATCGCACAGCGCGTGATCAATAATTTCCGGCAGGCCGGAATCTCCAAAGTAGTAGTGGTAACCGGATATCATGCAGATGTTCTGGAATGCCACCTGGCTTCCAATAATGTAGTCTTCTTCGAAATGAGAACTATGCAAACACTCATATGTTTGATTCTGTCCGAATCGGACTTGAGTATCTGAAAGACAAAGTGGATACGGTACTCTTTACACCTGTTGATGTTCCGCTGTTCACAGCCCAGACAGTCACTCAAATGCTCTCTCTGGGGCGTCCCCTTGTAACTCCGGTCTGTAATGGCAATCCCGGTCATCCCATTCTGATCCGTTCCACACTGATTGATTCCATCCTAAGTGATGACGGAAAATCAGGACTTAAAGGTGCTGTGGATAACTGCGGGGAACCCATGTATTATCTTAATGTAAAGGATCCCGGTATTATTCATGATGCTGATACACCAGAGGATTATGCTGAACTTCTCCGCATACACAACCAGAGCTTGATCCGTTCTGAAATCCATATTCAGCTAGCCCGGGAAAAAGTTTTTTTTTTGATGAAAAACTCTATTCGCTGCTTACACTGATCCATGAAACAGGATCTGTCCGCGATGCCTGTGAGCGCATGCACATTTCCTATTCTACCAGCTGGAACCTGATCCATACCCTGGAATCACAGCTTCATGAACCTCTGATCATCAGAAGCCAGGGCGGTACAAGGGGAAGCCATAGCGAACTGACACCATACGGCGAAGAATTTCTGAAACGATATGCCCGTTTTTCAGAAGAAACACGTTCCTGTTCAAAAAAAATATTTGAAGAATGTTTCGGAGGGTTTTTAAATGCGTAACCTTTATCTGGTCCGGCATGGAAAACCACAGTATCCGGATGAACATTCTTACTGTGTAGGACAGACAGATTTCTCTCTATCCATGCTTGGACATCTGCAGGCAGTCCTTCTTAATGAAGAATTGTCCGATAAAATATCAGGGGTATACTGCAGTCCTTTGTTAAGAACTGTTGAGACAGCAGGCCATATGGCACCTGAGCTTCCACATATCATTGTTTCTGATCTGTCAGAACGAAATCTGGGAGAATGGGATGGCCTTTCTTTTGATGAAATACGCCAGAGATGGCCGGACATTTATAAAGCGCGTGGGAATAACCCTGATCATCCGATCCCGGGAGCAGAAACTCCTGCTGCATCTGGTTTTCGCTTTTCGCAGGCAGTTCATAAGATTCTTTGCGCTTCTGAAGGTGATATTGCAGTGGTAACTCATACAGATGTAATCTCTTCTTATTTACATGCATTACATTCTGATATGTACAGCAGGCAGCAGTTTCGTCTGCCCTGCGGCTCTTACTATCATCTGGAAGTGAATGAAAAAAATAATATTTCTTTCTCTGATCCCAGTTATATACTGCCTCATCCTGAATTAAATGACGGACTATGTCTCAGGCTTCGCAATGCTGTTTCTCTGCCCCGTCATGTACAAGCTCACAGTGATGCTGTTACTGAACTTGCCTGTTGTTTATGCAATATGCTGGAATCCAATGGTTATATCTTTGACCAGAAGCTTGTTCGCTCCGGTGCACTTCTGCATGATATTGCCAGACTTCAGAGGCATCACGCGAAAACAGGCGGTGAACTTTTCTTACAGTTAGGTTATCCTGAGATCAGCCAGATCATTTCACAGCACCATGGTCTGTTGGAAGCCACGCTGGATGAAGCAGCTATTGTATTTCTGGCTGATAAACTGATTCAGGAAACACAGCGTGTAACCATAGAAAAAAGATTTGCCGACAGCATGAGTAAATGCAAAAGTCCGGAAGCTCGCAAAGCTCATGAGCAGCAGTTAGAACAAGCCCGCAAACTGCAGGACATGATACAATCACTCTGCCATATCACGCTTTAGTTCAGGCGGGCAGACGTACACAACTGGAGCAGAAAAATCACTTAATTTAGTTAGGAGGTATTTGATTATATGAGAACATTATTTCAGACAATAAAACAACAATTCCTGGAGGGAAACGATCTTGTACTTGTTTCCGTTACAGCATCCTCAGGGTCTACACCAAGAGGTGCCGGTTCCCGCATGCTGGTCGGAAAAAACGGCAGAATTTCCGGAACCATCGGAGGTGGAGCTGTAGAATATCGTGCTGAATGTATGGCATTGGATATTCTTGAAAAAAGGAATCCTGCGAGCATGAATTCCGGCTGAATCATAAAGATGTTGAAAATATTGGTATGATCTGTGGTGGTGATGTTACGGCCTTTTTCCAGTATCTTGATCATAACGATCCGATTATTATGGAAATCACGGAAACTGCTGAAAAATTCTATGAAGAGCGAAAAGATTTCTGGCTGATTTGCGATCTTCTCACCACCTCCGGTGTGAGCCTTTACAGTCCTGCATGCGGTCTCATCGGAACTGCCAATGTTCCTTCTTCTGTATTATCTTCTTTGTCTCTAAAGCCACACCGATATCACAGTGAAGATTATGATCTGTTTTCTGAACAGATTGGAACCTCAGGAACTGTCTATGTATTCGGCGGCGGACATGTCTCACAAAAGCTTGTCCCAATCCTTGCAAGCGTTGATTTTCGCTGTGTTGTCCTGGATGACCGGCCGGAATTTACAAATCCTGCTCTTTTCCCAGGAGCAGTTGAAACAATACTTTGTGATTTCAACCATCTGGACCAGTATGTTTCTATTACAGCTGCTGATTATTGCTGCGTCATGACACGTGGACATTCCTATGATACCATTGTACAGGCACAGCTTCTCGCTACACCTGCATGTTATATAGGCGTCATTGGAAGCCGTGCAAAAAAAGCTGCTGTATTTCGCCGTCTGATTGAAGAATACAACATTAATGAACAAGATTTAAACCGTATCATCTCACCTATAGGACTGGAGATCAAAGCAGAAACACCGGCTGAAATCGCCATCTCCATCACAGGACAGATAATCCAGGTTCGCGCTGACAGAAAGGATACATCAAAATGATGGCAAAATCAGTATATAAAACTGTAATATTTGGTGCCGGACAAATTGGACAAATGACCGCAAGACTTCTCAGCAGTCCCTGTCAGCTCCTGTGCTTTGCTGATAATGACCCCCATAAACACGGATCATATATTGGAAATATTCCAGTCTGTTCTCCGGATACTGCAGCAGCACTTCTCCCGGATCTGGTCATCCTGGGAGTCTGGATGAAGAACGGCGCAATTCTATGATAAAGCAGATGGAAAACTTAGGTTATCACGGACCTTTTCGTGATCCCTCCGTCCTTCGCATGTTTGACGCACGGGTTGCTGTTATGCGTCTTTTATCTGAGCAGATCTATCAATTGGATATTCCGGGAAATGTTGCAGAACTAGGTGTTTTTCGAGGTGAATTTTCTTCCCTGATCAGTGCAGCCTTTCCAGACCGAAAAATCCATCTTTTTGATACTTTTGAGGGATTTTCAGAAAAGGATATCACAATAGAAGCCTCCGGTAATCTGTCCCGTGCCAAAACAGGTGATTTTTCTTCTACTGATATTGACTCTGTTCTTCATGTTATGCCTAATCCTACACGTACTGTGATCCACAAAGGATGGTTTCCGGATACCTTTTCCGATGTCACAGATGAAACTTTTTGTTTTGTATCTCTGGACGCAGATCTCTATGCTCCAACTGCAGCCGCACTTCCTCTGTTCTATGAACGCCTGGCCACCGGAGGAGTTCTCCTGATCCACGATGTGTACAGTACACAGTTTTCCGGATGTCGAAAAGCGGTCGGGGAATTCTGTCTGAAAAACCATCTGTTTGCAGATCCTGTATGCGATCTGCATGGAAGCGCAATGATCCGAAAATTATAAAAGGAAACGCCGGAACCGGTATTTACCGGAACCAGCGTTTCTTTTTCATTTATTTATTGTATAGCCCTTTTCCACGTCCATGCCTAACCTTTATAAAATTCCTTTCAGAACATTTTCCAAACGCTTCTCATGGAAGTAATTTCAGGACTGGCCAATCAAAAAAATAACCGCTAGAAGCCTTGATTTCTAGCGGTTCTACGTGCGTTAGAGGTTGCTGCGTGCCAGTGGCACGCGTTTAGCAAGACCGGAGCGAAGCGTAGATCGAACCCGTTCGAGTCCGACCCGTACTCGAATAAAAAAATAAGACAGTGCATTTGCACTGTCTTATTTTTTATTAGCGTGCGTTAGAGGATTCGAACCCCCGACCTTTTGGTCCGTAGCCAAACGCTCTATCCAGCTGAGCTAAACGCACATCCTTGTGAAGTTCTTATCTCGTGTCCCTCACAACAATGAGTATTCTACTCTATACTGGAGCATTTGTCAACACTTTTTTTGAATTTTTTATTTTTTTCTTTTGATTCGCAAAATTATAACAATTTACAACTATTCTGTAATGATATCAGTACACAGGTACACCAAAATACCATCGCAGTCCTGTTTTCATTAATTCCGCCGCAAAGCCTCGATCGGGCTCAGTTTTGCTGCTTTCTTCGCAGGATAAATTCCAAAGAATACTCCTACTGCACAGGAAAACAAAGTCGCCGCCATAATTGTACTCAGGCTGATTCCCGGAGTGATGGACATTCCCATACTGCTGCTTATGATTGAACAGATCACATATCCGCCAATCACACCCAGAACAATTCCTATCACCCCTCCAATCACCGTCAGAATTGCCGCCTCTGCCAGAAACTGCATCATAATAGAAGAGGTTTTCGCTCCCAGTGACTTACGGATACCAATCTCTCTGGTACGTTCTGTTACGGAAACCAGCATAATATTCATAACGCCGATACCGCCAACCAGAAGGGAAATTCCCGCCACAAAGGAGATAAAAGCAGTCACCATATCCAGCATCTGATTCATAGAGCTCATAATATCCTGAAAGCTCTGTACCTGAAAGTAATCTTTTCCTGCACACTGATGTCTTTTTTCCATCAGTTTTACCACTTTGTCAGCAACATCCTGACTGTTTAAGCTCTTATCTGCCTGCATTGTTACTGAGAAAAAGTAATCGGATACACCGGTGAATTCATTCATTGTAGTATAGGGAACATTAATAGTCACCGGCATTCCCTCATAAGTATAACTGACAAAGGTTCCATTTTCTTTCTGGGTTGTCACCCCGCAGATACGAAGACTTTTGGTCAGTCCATAACAATTGACATCTACAGTCATTCCAACCACATCATCTGTGCCAAAGAGTCTTTTTGCATCTGCATCGGAAAGCACACAGACATTTTTTTGCTTCCTGAACTTCATTTTCTCCGAAATATACTCCATGCTTCATGGTGGCATTATTTAACAGCTTTGCATCCGGTCCCTCACCCGTCAGCATAAGAGAAAAATTTCCCTTACCTGTGGTAGTTTCTCCACTGAATGAATCCGAAACATTTACTCCTTCTATACCGTCTACCGCCCGGATTGCTTCCACATCATCCGCAGTGATCCACTCCTCATCTGTCTGTGCCTCATCGCTGACACTGATGGCAATCTGCCCGCCGCCGATATCATCAATTTCACTGTTCATCTGGTTCTTGGTTCCTTCACCCACAGATACAATGGCAATTACAGAAGCAATGCCAATGATAATGCCAAGCATAGTCAGAAAAAGAACGTCCCTTATTTGCCATAATGTTATGGACTGCCATCTTGATATATTCATACAGATTACTCATCGGCATCCTCTCCTGTCTGTTCAGGAACTGCCTGTACTTCCAT
>ENA-OQAJ01000145-OQAJ01000145.1-human-gut-metagenome-genome-assembly--contig:-NODE-145-length-22008-cov-5.180431_pt1 | contig 22008 bp, 28 predicted proteins | sample MGYA00242736_ERZ504529 | MGnify/ENA primary metagenome ERZ504529 (study PRJEB26092, sample SAMD00036275) | human gut metagenome | host: Homo sapiens | study: EMG produced TPA metagenomics assembly of...
TTAGGCCACGGAACGGTCTACTGCGCCCGCAGGCGCGTTTCGGAGGCCAACCAGGGCAACGCCCCGGCTCTTAGGCCGGAGATAGACCGGTTCCCTACCGAATACTTTACAGCGGGGAATCATTATTTAACGCATATCCCACCCGTAGGGGCACACATTGTGCGCCCACGGTCATGCGGGGAATGATGTGGTAATATATCCGGTAAAGCCCGTCATTTGGGACGATGCAAGCATCGTCCCCTACAAACCATTTTTCGGTTTGCGGCAAAAATTTCACGTTTCTTTGCGGGCGAATCATATTCGCCCCCTACAGCGTTTTTTTGACTTTCACCACACAAAAAACGCGCACAGCGTCTGGTTCATCCAGCGCTGTGCGCGTTTTGCTAGCTCCTAACTCTTCTTCGCCTTCATCGTTTCCTTCATATGCCGGACGGCCAGCACGGGGTGGACGAACAGCATGCGGGGGCCGCTCCAGCGCATAACGGTGCGGATCTGCTCACGCATTTCGGGCTTGTAGCAGTGTACTTTGCAGGCGGAGCAAAAGGTTTTGGTTTCCATAAAGGGGCAGCGTTCAATGCGCTGCAAGGCGTAATCATGCAGGGCCTGGCACTGCGGGCACAGGCTGCCTTTCGCCGTATGGTGGTTTTTGCGGCAGTACAGGGCGATCATCTCGCTGACCAGCAGCTTTTCGCCGTCCCGTTTTTCTGCAACCGTCTGTTTTGCCATCAGCTCACCCTCCCGCTCTCAACAGAATGGCGGCGGGGTCAAATGAAAGCAGTTTTTTGTTGATCATGGTATCAGCCTTTCATTATATCGTTCTGTTCTGGGGTGGATTGCTTCAGCGCTGTGTCACGCGCGTTTTGTCCGGCACAGCGCGGGCATAGCACAGCGGGGCCAGGGTATCCCCCAGCAGGGCATGTTCCTGCACGGCAAAGCCGCCCGCCTGCAAAAATGCCAGGTATTGCGGCACCATCCAGCTGTTATAGATTTGCAGCCCCGCGCACCGCATAGCAAGCATGCGCAGCCGGGTGCGGGGTGCCTCGCCATGCACAAAGGTTGGGGCAAACAGCTGGCCGCCGGGCTTGAGAACCCGGTAAATTTCTGCCAGAGCCTTTTCCGGCCGGGGCATAATGTGCAGGGCGTTGGCGATCAGCACCGCATCAAAGGTTTCGTCCGCATAGGGCAGGCTGGTGGCATCCTGCACCGAAAAGTGCAGCCCCGCCCCGCGGGGTTTCAGCTTTGCCTGGGCGATCATTTTGGGCGAAAAATCCGTAGCTCCCAGTCCCGCACCAGGCGGGAAAGCCGGAAGCTGAGCTGGCCGGACCCGCAGGCCAGTTCCAGCACGTTCATTTCCGGCGTCAGGTGCGGCTGCATCTGCTGCGCAATGGCAGCATACAGCGGCTCGCTGCTTTGCATCAGCGGGCCATAGCAGCTGGCCCACCGCTGCCAGAATTGCTTGTTATCGGTTTGTTTTGACATTGAGCTTTTTTGCACTTCCTTGGTCAGCAAATGTTAGATTTGACTAACATTTGATTCATAAAAACGGCGGTGCGTTGCCGAACCGTCGCATTTTTTTCTGGGGAACGCCTTGTTTGTTTTGATCAGGCACCATTAGTTTATCATGGCTAACCCAAAAAAGTCAAATGCTCTGCCGGGGTCCCGGTGCTGCGGCACCGTTATTGCTCCGGCAGAGCGTTCCGATTGTTCAAACCAGGCCGCTGTTCCCTGCCAGCCACACCCCAGCGGCCAGCTGTGCGGCCAGAATCAGCGGCATACCCACCACAAAATACCAGTGCTTGGTTTTGTGGTGGAACAGATACATGCCCGCCCATGCCCCGGCGCTGCCACCCAGCAGGGCTGCGCCAAACAGTGCGGCTTCCGGCACGCGCCACTGGTGCCGCTTGGCTCGGCGTTTGTCCTCCGCCATCACCAGCAGCGCCGCCGCGTTGATAATAACCAGGTACCCCGCCAACATTGTAATGGTCATGGTCTTTCCTCTCTCTTTCTCATGGTTCAAGCCTTGAGCGGCTCTTACCGGTGTGCCCGCTCCCAGGTTTGCATGGCATCTAGCTGAGCCGGGGTGTGGAACCAATGCTCGCCCGGTTCGTATACCGTCAGTTCCGCATGGTGTTTTTGGGCGAACGTCGTCACCGTGTCCCGGCTTGTCATGGTGTCCTGCCCGGCGTACAGGATTGCTGTGGGGATCTGCCAGCCATCCAGCGGGTGTTGGCGCACCCAACACAGGTACCGCCACGAAAGGGTCTGCCCAAATTCTGTGGTGATCTCACCTTTTTCGCAAAGCTGCTCCGGCGTTACTTTTGCCCACTGCATCATATCACAGATCAGCCGCTCCATATCCACAATCGGCGAAACAAACAGCGCTTTTTCAATCGTTGCCCCGGCAAAAGCCAGCATGGAAAAATAGGCCCCGATGCTGTTGGCCCGCAGCCGAACCACCTGCCAGTGCTGCTGCAGATAGGCCAGCACCGTTTGCAGCTCCGGCACCACCTGCCAGGGAGTAAAGTCAGTTTCCCCCGTGCGGTTTCCATGTTCCGGCAGGTCAATGCCCAGCACCTGCCAGCCGGTTGGAGCGGCAAGCGCCGCAAATGCTGCGGCTTCCGTTTTATTACCGCCCTGGCCATGCACGAACAACCAGATGTTGGGGGCCGGTTTGCCGTACAGTACAGCCGGAATTGTGCCAATTTTTTAATTCTTGAGTGCACATTTGTGGTTTTCCTCTTTTTGTGTTGGACAACACTGTAAAAAACGTTTGAAAAAGGGGCTGATGAGCTCGTCATTTTTTAGCGATACAACAAAAAAAGCTGTGACACATTTTTTGCCACAGCTTTTTGGTGGGAGCTGGTGGATTCGAACCACCGAAGCATTAAGCAGCAGATTTACAGTCTGTCCCCATTGGCCACTCGGGAAAGCTCCCATATTCATTTGTGCCTCTGCCTTAACAGCGCTTGATTATTATAGCAGGATAAGATGGAAAAAGCAAGCCCTATTTCAAAAATATTTTTGTAAACGGCGGAACGGGAAACGGACGGCTGCGGTGGCAAGTGCCTTGCAATCTGAGAAAAACAATGCCACACCGAAAGAAACAGCCCGAGATACAGGGAGATTACCGCCCAGAGTATTCAGCGCATGCAAATTTTGCACCGTGGTATTTTTATGCCCATTTTTAGGAGAACGCAATGAAGAAGCTGCTTGTTTTGATGCTGGCCATGCTGACCGCAGTGACCTGCCCGGAACAGTTCAAAATGAATTCTATCTGCCCGCGCCAGTACCGGCTGTGTTTTTACATGGACGTTTTGCCCGGCGTGGAAATTGTGCCGTAATGGCCGCGCCAACAATTTGTTGAAACCACGATGCAGAACCGCACCGTGGTTTTTTATGCCTGCCCTGTATGAGGGGCAGGCGGGCTGTTCGTAGGGCATTCAAACACCGGGCAAACCACTGGTATAATGAGAGTGATTCCACCGAGGATGACGAACGCACGGCATCCGCGTTCCGCATCGGCCATCGGGCTGGTACTGCGGTACTGCCGCCCTGTTCGACTCCTCAGCAGCTCACGGAGCACCAAAACAAAAACACCCGCCGGGGTACGGCGGGTGCATTTATTTTTGGGTGGAGCTGACGGGAGTGAACCCGTGTCCGAAAAGAAAGCGGTTAGAGTATCTCCGGGCGCAGTGCATTTATTAAAAATTCCCGCAGTGCGAGCGAGTGCACACGCTTGACACATTGGTAGCTTCATAAATTCATGACAGGCGGCAAAGCTTAGGCCCGTGCACGTTCAGTACCTAATCGACGCCCTGACCCTGTGCGGTACTAAAACAGGCAGGACGGTCGTGCCTAATTAGGCAGCGACGGCAACAGTATAATCGTTGTCAGTTAATTTTGTTTGGCACTTTTATCGTGGTGCACCGCCACGGCCCGCTGCTCACGCCTCTCTCTCCCCGTCGAAACCATTACAGCCCCATATAAGCGCTATGCGGCAGAACCACACAGCGTGGAAAAACAAAAGTGTGTGCGCGAAAAAATTATCTTCTTGTTTTGATTGCGCGGTCAATATCGCGCTTGGCGTCCCGTGCGGCGGCATCAGCACGCTTATCGTACAGCTTTTTGCCTTTGCACAGGCCCAGTTCCACTTTTACACGCCCCTGCTTGAAATACAGTTGGAGCGGCACCAGTGTGTACCCCTGCAGTTTGATCTGCTGCTGCAAATGGCGAATCTCGCTTTTATGCGCCAGCAGGCGGCGGGGGCGGCGGGGATCTTTATTAAAGATATTCCCCTGCTCATATGGGCTGATGTGCATGCCTTTCAGGATGATCTCACCATCATCAATATCTGCCCAGGAATCCTTCAGGTTGACCCCGCCGGCACGCAGGCTCTTGACCTCGGTGCCGACCAGTTCAACGCCGGTTTCCAGCGCTTCGATGACAAAATACTCGTGGTGCGCTTCACGGTTTTGGGCAATCACCTTTTTGCCGGGCTTTTCCTGTGCCATCAAGCGCACCTCCTTTCAAAGCCGTTATCCCCTGCAGCACGCAAGTCCATTCCGCTAAGGGGTATACAGTATAACGCAGTAAAATCGTTTTGTCAAGCCAAATCAGGCGTCACATTTCGCCGCGGCCTTCCATAGCGCGGTACAAAGTGGTTTCATCAGCGTATTCCAGGCTGGAACCAACCGGCAAGCCATAGGCAAGGCGGGTGGTTTTGATGCCCAGGGGCTTGATGAGCTTGGCCAGGTACATGGCGGTCGCCTCGCCTTCCACCGTAGGGCTGGTGGCCATGATGACTTCCTTTACGGTGCCGTCCAGGCGGGCCAGCAGCTCCTTTACGCAAAGCTGATCCGCGCCGATGCCGTCCATGGGGGAAATCAGGCCATGCAGCACATGGTACAGGCCGTTGAACTCATGGGTGCGCTCAATGGCTTTTACATCCCGCGGGGATTCCACCACGCAGATCACGGAGCGGTCCCGTTTGGGGGAAGCGCAGATGCTGCACACCTCGTTGGCGGTATAATCCTGGCAAAGGCGGCAGCGGTGCAGCTTGACCTTGGCGTTTTCAATCGCCTTGGCCAGCTCCATGGCCTGCTCATTGCTCATGGACATTACCTCATAGGCCATGCGCACGGCACCCTTGCGGCCAATGCCGGGGAACCGGGCAAACTGGTCCGCAAGGTTTTCAAGGGGTTCGGCGTTCTGCATGCAGCGGCCCCCGATCAGCCCAGGCCGGGGATATTCATGCCGCCGGTCATTTTAGCCATTTCTTCGTCAGATCCTTATCCACTGCAGCAACCGCGCTGTTGACAGCTGCAGCGATCAGGTCTTCCAGCATTTCCAGATCATCCGGGTCTACGGCTTCGGGCTTGATCTTGATGGCGGTCACTTCGTGCTTACCGGTCATGGTAACGGTAACCATCTCGCCGCTGGCTGTGCCGGTGTATTCACGGGCTTCCAGCTCGTCCTGCTTTGCGCGGATCTCATCCTGCATTTTCTGGACCTGACGCATCATTGCCTGCGGGTCGGGGCGGCCATAGCCTTTGGGAAGTCTTGCTTTCATAGGTAATTCTCCTTATTATCCATATTGTTATCACCCGGCGCTGCCGCCGGGCGGCACACCGCAACACTGCGGTTGACAGCAACATTATTTATCTTCTACCACTACATCCACGCCAAGGTCTTTCATCTGGCGCAGGGTCTCTTCCACATCGGCCGCGGGGGCGTGGAAACAGCCGCAGCGGTTTTTTTCATACGGGCCGATGCCGCATTTGATGTGGGTGACCTGGTAGATATATTGTTTGATGTTTTTGCTGGTTTCTTTGCTGCGGCGCATAAAATCGCGAAAATCATCACTGCACTCGATCAGCACGCGGCGGCCATCGTAATAAGCCTGGGTTCCGCGCAGGTAAGAGTTCAGCATGGGGTCGTTTTTCCGCAATCAGCTCCAGCACCGCCTGCCACTGGGGGAACAGCTGCGGCTCTTTGGCCACGGCGCGCACCGGTTTGGGGATGGGCACATCCGCCGCGTACACCGGCTGCTGAGCCGGGGCGGGCTGCTGCACCGCCGGGGCGGCGGGGGCAAGCTCCGGCTCAAAGGGCGGGGTCTCCCCTGCTATGGGTGCGCTGAACGGCGGCTGTTCCACGGTAGGCGGAACCGGCTGGGCTGCCACAGGCGGCACGGGGGCGATGCCATTTGCACCGGGGGCACCTGCTGCGGGGCGGCGGCAAAGGGGGCCGGACTGGCTGCTGTAACCACCGGACGGGCGGGCACGGCGGCAGGCAGCGCAACAGGCACTGCTTCCGGCTGGGTGAGCGAGAAAACCGCCAGTTCCAGCTCAATGCGCTGGTCCGTACCGCGGGCCATCTTTTCCAGCGCGGCGCCAAACGCATTGACGGCGCGTACCGCTTCCGCCTGGGGGAAATCTTTCCGCGCAGCGTAGGCAGCTTCCTCTTCGGGGGAAGTTCCCGTCAGCAGGTCGGTGCCGCCGGGCAGGGCGCTGAGCATCAAATTGCGATAATGCCCGGCCAGCTCCATACAAAGGCGGCGCATATCCACGCTTTGCTGGCGCAGGGCGGCAATCTCCTGCAAGGCTTTCACGGCGTCCCGCGCGGCAATGGCATCACTGATCTCAAACAGATATTTGCGGTCCGTCACGCCCGCCATGCGGCGCACCAGCGCTTCATCCACAGTGTTGGAAACACCGGCGCAGGTATCCAGGATAGACAGTGCATCACGCATGGCGCCATCGGCCAGGCGGCCGATCAGCTCGGCGGCGTTATGGTCCAGCTCAATGTTTTCCTGCCCGGCCACATATTCCAGCCGACCGGCAATTTTATCCGCCGTAATGCGCTGGAAGTCATAGCGCTGGCAGCGGCTGAGGATCGTAGCCGGAACCTTTTGCACTTCCGTTGTGGCAAGGATAAAGATCACATGCTCCGGCGGTTCCTCCATGGTTTTCAGCAGGGCATTGAACGCCGAGGTAGACAGCATGTGCACCTCGTCGATGATATATACCTTATACTTGCACACGGCAGGCAGATAGGCGGTTTCATCGCGCAGGTCACGGATGTCATCCACGCTGTTGTTGGAGGCGGCATCAATTTCCGATACATCCAGAATGGTGCCCTCATCAATGCCTTTGCAGACAGCGCATTCACCGCAGGGGTCCGGGCTGGTGGTATCCAGGCAGTTGACCGCTTTGGCAAAAATTTTGGCGCAGGTGGTTTTGCCGGTGCCGCGGGTGCCGGTAAACAGGTAGGCATGGCCAATGCGCCCGGCGGCGATCTGGTTTTGCAGGGCCGTTACGATGCTTCCTGGCCAACAACATCCGCAAACTTGCGCGGCGCCATTTGCGGTACAGCGCACGGTACAATGCAACCACCCCCTGTAAAATATTTTGCGGCATAGAAAAAGGGACAAGGCCCGCGCGGGGTGTGCCCCGCGGCTGCGCTGCTTTGCATACGAATGCGGACTGACCGCAGCACCAGGAGACCACCGCTTAATGCTGCTCGGTTCCCCGCCTGACATGGTTCACAGGGCTCCTGCGCACGGGGCCCACATCCGTATGCAAAACAGCGCAATATACAGCCCTGTCCGCTTTAAATATTATACTATACCGTTTGGCAAATTGCAAGTAGCGGTTGGGGGCTGGGGCAGAAAGTTTTTGTTAAAAAGATTTGAGGCAACACCGCACAATTCTCGCCTTGCGGCTTAAGCACCGCTCCAGCGGCTGCGGCACGGCATCTGCGTTGCCAAAATGCTCGATAATGTCGGGTTGCGGTACCCGCATCGTGCTTCGGGGGCAAAAGCCCCTCGCACTCTGCGACCGCTGCCCCTGCTTCGGTTCGCTGTATCCGCCACTGGCGGCGCTCACCTTTGCAGCATCCAGTATTATCTGCGCTTTTGGCTTAGCATCTGCCGCACCTCGCTCGTCGTATCGGCACTTAGAATTATGCGGTATTGCCTTAAAAAGATTTGAATAAAAATCCAATTAAAAAGTTCCCTCTTCATCGTTTTAGGGCCATGCACATCCATGTTTTACACCACCAACACCGAATCCACCTTTTTGCTGCAGAACGTTGCCATTACCAAACCAGCGTGGACACCAGCGCCGCCGCCACAGCAGACAGCTGGAGTGATTGTGAGGTAGAAAAGGCGTAACTCACTCTTTTATCTTTTTGATTTCTTCTTTCTTCAATTTTTCCAATTTCCTCATTTCTTATTTTCACACTCTTTTCGTTCCTATTTCGCCATTCCCCCTTTCCAAATAAAAATAGCAGCACACCGGCTTCTCTATTTCCCGGGAAACGGTGTGCTGCTGTTTTATTGCGTTATCGTATTTATTTTTTTATAGCAAAATACCAGCTGAAACGTGAAAGTCAAAACTTGATTCAATCAGCCAAAAATCTGTTTGGCGTAATCGGCGCTGGCTTTGGCGTCCTTGGCATAAAAATCGGCACCGATCTGTTCGGCGTATGCTTGGTCAGCACAGCGCCGCCCACCATAACCTTGCAGGGCAGGTTGGCCGCGTGCAGGGCTTCGATGGTGGCCTGCATGTTGGGCACGGTGGTGGTCATCAGGGCCGAAAGCCCCACCAGCGGCGCACCGGTCTGGCGCACGGCTTCCACCACGCGCTCCGGCGGCACATCGCGGCCCAGATCCAGCACGTCATAGCCATAGTTTTCCAAAATTACGCGCACAATGTTTTTGCCAATATCGTGTACGTCACCTTTTACGGTGGCGATCACAATACGGCCTTTGCTTTCACCCTGGCTGCCGCTGGCGGCAATGGCGGTTTTGATCACTTCAAAAGCAGCCTGGGTCGCCGTGGCGGATTGCAGCAGCTGCGGCAAAAAGATGGAGCCTTTTTCAAAGGCATCGCCCACCACATCCAGCGCGGGGATCAGCGTTTCGTTCACCACCTGCAAAGCTCGCGGGTTTTCAGGGCTTCCCCTGCAGCGGCGCGGGCTTCGTTTTTCAGGCCGCGGCGCACGGCTTCAAACAGAGCATCGGCCTCTGCTGCACCGCCCGCCGGGGCGGCGGCATCAGTTTTTGCCACCTGGGAGGTCTGCACCTGCACATTGGCATAGGCGGCAACGTAATCATTGCACTTTTCGTCCTGGCTGGTCAGCACACGGTAGGCGCGCACGGCGGCCATCATTTCCGGCGTGTTGGGGTTCATGATGGCAAGGTCCAGCCCGGCCTGCATGGCCAACGTCAGGAAAGTGGTATTCATGTAGCCGCGGCAGGGCAAACCAAAGCTGATGTTGGAAACACCCAGCACGGTGCGCACGCCCAGTTCCTTTTTGCACATGGTAATGGCTTTCAGGGTTTCGGCAGCGGCGCTCTGCTCGGCAGAAACCGTCAGCGTCAGGCAGTCGATGTAAACATCCCCACGGGGAATGCCGATAGCATCCGTTGCGGCCACAATGCGCTTGGCAACCTCAAAGCGGCCCTCTGCCGTTTTGGGAATGCCGTGTTCATCCAGTGCCAGACCAACCACGGCGGCGCCGTACTTTTTGCACAGGGGCAGAATGCTGTCCAGCACCTTCTGCTCGCCGTTGACCGAGTTGACGATCGGCTTGCCGTTATAAATGCGCAGCGCGCGGGCCAAAGCATCTTTGTTGGAAGAATCCAGCTGCAATGGCAGGTCGGTGATGGATTGCAGCTCCCGCACCAGCATTTCCAGCGTGGCGGGTTCGTCAATATCCGGCAGACCGGCGTTCACGTCCAGCAGCTCGGCACCGGCTTCGGCCTGGGCTACGGCCTGGGCGCAGGCATAGGCGCTGTCGCCCTCCCGCAGGGCCTGCTGCAAGCGCTTTTTGCCGGTGGGGTTGATGCGCTCGCCCACCACGGTAATGCCGTTTACCTCCACGCAGCGCACGGGGGTACACAGGCGGCTGCGCACAATAGGGGTTTTGGCGGCGGGGGTTTTATCCTGGGTCAGCTCTTTCAGCAGGCGGATGGATTCCGGCTCAGAGCCGCAGCAGCCGCCCAGCATGGAAATTCCGGTGGGCAGGTAGGCGGCCATCTCAGCGGCAAACTCCGCCGGGGTGATATCATAGCTGCCGTCCAGGTTCGGCAGGCCCGCATTGGGTTTAACAAACACCGGCATACCGGCGGGCACCACACGGCAGAGCCGCTGAGCAAAGGGCAGGATTTCCTTGGGGCCCAGCGAGCAGTTGATGCCCACGGCGTCCGCACCAAGGCCGGCGGCGGTAATGCCGTAGCTTTCCACTGTGCAGCCGGTAAAGGTACGGCCACGGGCCTCAAAGCTCATCGAGGTAAACACCGGCAGGTCACAGTTTTCCTTTGCGGCCAGGATGGCGGCTTTCAGCTCATACAGGTCGGTCATTGTTTCCAGAAAGACGAGGTCTGCCCCGGCTGCGGCACCGGCGCGCACCATCTCAGCAAACTGGGCGCAGGCATCCTCAAACGGCAGGGTACCGGCCGGGGCCAGCAGCTCGCCGATGGGGCCGATATCCAGTGCCACCAGGGCACCGGTTTCCTGCGCGGCGGTCCGGGCACATGCGATGGACGCTTCGATCACCTGCTGCACAGTATAGCCGGTTCCCTTCAATTTACGAGGGTTGGCGCCAAAGGTGTTTGCCAGCAGGATATCCGCCCCGGCGCGGGCATAGTCCCGGTGGACGGCAGTGAGCACATCCGGCATGATAAAGGCGGCCAGTTCCGGCTTTTGTTCTGTGGTCAGGCCGCGCAGCTGCAGCTGGGTGCCCATGGCGCCATCCAGCATAATAAAGCGGCGGCGGGCAAATACTTCCTCAATTTTCACAGGTGGTTCCCCTCTTTCTGTATTCGCACTTTTCGCGCAGCAGGCAGTGCCCGCACCCGGCGCGGGCCCCCGTTACCGGGGTGGTCCGCCACGCCAAGGATGGCTGTTACGCTTTTGCGCGGGGTCAGCAGATTTTCCGGCGTGACCGCCATGCCAAGGCCGCGCACGGTATCCAGCGCAATGGCAAACGGCTGCTGCAAAGTCAGCGGGCAGTCCCCATAGCCGGGGGAAAAACGCCCCGTCAGGTAGTGCCCCTGCGCCTGCACGCTGGTGCGGATCTCGGCTTCCAGCGCGTTGCACAGCTCTTCCATCACAGCGGAAGCCATCGCATCCACCACAGCGGCCAGGGCAATATCCGTCAGCTCCAGGCGGCGCATCAGGGTATCAGCCCCGCTGCCAAGGGTAACGGCCATCAGCACCATGGCATCGCAGCCGCGCAGGTGGCGGGCAATATCATTTCCGGCGTTCTGCAGCGGCAGGGCGGTCAGCGGCAGCTGTTTCCACACGCCGCGCGGGGTGGCGGCGGCGCGCAGGGCGTCCTCGGCTTTTTGCAGCAGCACCTGGGATGCAGCATCCGGCTGCCAGCCCCCTGCCCCAAGGTAGCGAAGGGTTTCGGCGCGGGTATCGTTTTGCGGGTAGGCTAATTGCACAGCGTTTCACTCCCCCTCTATGGGGCCAACAGGCCGATTACAGCAGGTCCTTGATGCCCTCATACACAGCGGCGGCAACCTTGGCGTCATTCATGGCATACAGGTGCACACCGTCCGCGCCGCCCTCGATCAGATCTCGCAGCTGCTGCACGGCATAGTCAATACCGGCAGCATACAGGCTTTCGGGGTCGTCCTGGTAGCGGGAGATCATGCGGGTAAACTCCGAAGGCAGGCTGGCGCTGGAAAGTGCCACCGTGCGCTCGATCTGGCTGCGCTTAACGATGGGCATAACACCGGCAGACACCGGCAAAGTGATGCCTGCGCGGCGGGCCAGGTTCAAAAAGCGATAAAAGTGCATATTATCAAAGAACAGCTGGGTCAGCAGGTGGGTGGCACCGGCCTCCTGCTTAAAGCGCAGGTTGGCAACATCCTGGGCCAGGGTAGCGGCTTCGGGGTGGCCTCGGGGTAGCAGGCAGCGTGGATATCAAATTCCGGCTGGGTCTGCCACACAAACTGGGCCAGGTCGCTTGCGTGGGCAAAGTCCGGGCTTCGGGGCGGGTGGGGGTGCGGTCGCCGCGCAGGGTCAGCACGTTGCGCACACCGGCGGCATTCAGCTGGTCCAGCAGCTGGGCGGCCTTTGCCTTATCGCTGCCCATGCAGATCATGTGGGCCAGCGGCTCTACGTTCAGGTCGTTTTTCAGGAATTCGGCCACTTCCACAGTGGAAACGCCGCCCGTGGAGCCGCCTGCACCGTAAGTAACGCTGATAAAATCCGGGTTAAGGGTGCGCATGGTGCGCAGGGTGTCCTTCATTTTACCAAAGTTGGCGGTCTGCTTCGGGGGGAAGCACTCGATGGAAAACACGCAAGGCTTGCGCTTGAACATCTGGGAGATCTGCATAGGATTCATCCTCCTGTATTTTTATTACTTTCCTCTATTTCTACCCAATTAACGTACGGGAACACTTTCCTGCCGACTTACTGGGGTCAGGCACACAGAGTCAGGCTGCCGGGGGTTACGCGGCGGGAGCCAGCTCTTCGTCCGGCTGTTTTGCCGTCTGCACAGTAAAGCTGCCATCCGCCTGGGCGGTCACGGTCACCGTGCCGTACAGGTCGGTGCGGTAAAAGTCAATGCCCTCATCCTGCATTTCCTGGATACCTCGCGGTGGGGGTGGGCCGTAATCATTGTTCAGGCCGCAGCTGGCAACCACAAGCTGGGGCTGCACCTGCCACAGCAGTGTTTGGGTGTTGGATGTGGACGACCCATGGTGCCCGGCCTTGAACACAGTGGACCGCAAGCGGAACGGATATTGCTCCGCCAGGGCGGCTTCCTCGTTGCGCTCGGCATCGCCGGTATCCAAAAAGGTAAAGTTCCCGGCTTCAAACCGCAGGCAGAGCGACATATCATTTATTGCATCGTCACTGCCCGCCGTATCGGCATCCACACCGGGCAGCAGCACGGTCAATGTGCCGGTGCCGATGGTGTACTGCTGGCCGGTATAGGCAGTTTCCACCGGTACGCCGCATTCCTGGGCGGTTTGCAGGGTGCGCTGGGTCTGGCCGGTCACGTCAGTTTCGCTCAGGTCGGGGGTCAGCAGGGTCTGCACATCAAAGTTCTGCAAAACGGCCTGCATGCCGCCCACATGGTCGGCATGGGGGTGGGTCATCACCAACAGGTCCAACTGGCTTACGCCATAGCTGCGCAGGTCCTGCACAAGGTTCTGCCGGGCATCCTTGGGGCCTGCATCAATCAGGCAGGCCCCACCGTTCTGCAAAATCAGCACGGCATCCCCCTGCCCCACATCCAGGAACACCACTTCGGTTTTCCCCTCCGGCAGCGGGGCTGTGGTTTCGCTCTGGCTGGGTTCCAGGCCAACCCATTGGTAAATCTGGTCCCAGCTGGGCACAAAACCGTTGCCGCCGTAATTTTCGACCACATACAAGGCAACGGCGATGAGAACAGCGGCCACAATGGTCCACACCTGGGGGCGGCGGTAGGAATGGCGGCAATACCTGCGCCGCCGGTATTTACTCACCCTGGCCCAGCTGGCGTTCCTGCCACTGGGCGCGGGTCAGCAAAACGGCACGGGGCTTGGCGCCCTCATAGGGGCCGATAATCTTTTCCTGTTCCATCTGGTCCATGATGCGGGCCGCACGGGCATAGCCCAGCTTGCAGCGGCGCTGCAAAAGGCTGGTGGATGCCTGCCCGGCTTCGATGACGCATTCCACCGCCTGTTCAAACATGGGGTCGCGGCTGCCGCTGTCATCGTCCGAATCGGAGCTGCTGCCCTTGCCGCCCTTTTCGGCCACGGCACGGCGCTCCATCTCGGCAATCATCTCTTCATCATACTGGGCGCTGGAAGTGGATTTGATAAAGTTCAGCACAGCGCTGATCTCTTCATCCGTCACAAAGGTACCCTGCACACGCACGGGCTTGGAAGCACCGACCGGCAGGAACAGCATATCGCCGTTGCCCAGCAGCTTTTCGGCGCCGCCGCTGTCCAGAATGGTGCGGGAGTCGATCTGGCTGGAAACTGCAAATGCAATACGGCTGGGAATGTTGGCTTTGATCAGGCCGGTGATAACGTCCACGCTGGGGCGCTGGGTTGCCACAATCAGGTGGATACCGGCCGCACGGGCTTTCTGGGCAATGCGGCAGATATAATCTTCCACCTCTTTGCCGGCAACCATCATCAGGTCGGCCAACTCGTCAATGATAATGGCGATATAAGGCAGGTGTTCCAGCATATCGGGGTGCTGCTTGGCCAGCTTGTTATAGCTCTTGATATCGCGCACATTGTTTTCGGCAAACAGCTTATAGCGGCGCTCCATCTCGGCCACACTGGCCCCCAGGGCACCGGCGGCCTTGCGCGGCTCGGTCACAACGGGCATTAACAGGTGGGGAATGCCGTTGTATTCAGCCAGTTCCACCACCTTGGGGTCGATCAGAATCAGTTTGACATCTTCCGGACCGGAGCGGAACAAAAAGCTGATGATGATCGAGTTGACGCAGACGGATTTACCGCTGCCGGTGGAGCCGGCGATCAGCAGGTGGGGCATTTTACACAGGTCCGCCACCTGGCTGTACCGGCAATATCTTTGCCAAGCGCCATGGTCAGTGGGCTGCGCATGTTGATGTAGTTCTGGGATTCAAACACCCCGCGGATGCTGACGGTAGACCGGATCTTGTTGGGCACCTCGATACCGACGGCGGGTTTGCCGGGAATGGGGGCTTCGATACGCACACCGGCGGTGGCAAGGTTCAGGGCGATATCATCCGACAGGCTGGTGATACGGCTGACCTTGATGCCCGCCTGGGGCTGCAGCTCATACCGGGTCACGGAAGGGCCGCGGCAGATATCCAGGATATGGGTCTTAACACCAAAGCTGTCCAGCGTGTTCACCAGGATATCGGCGTTTTTCTTCATCTCGGCGCCGCGCCGCGTTCATCTTCCGGCTTGGCCGCATTGAAAAGGTTCAAAGATGGGTAAGTATACGGCGGGAACTCCTCTTTGGCCTGGGCGGCAAAGGCTGCCGTAGCTTCGCTGCTGGCATCCTCGTCCGCTTCGCGGGCTGCACCGGCGGGTGCGGTGGCTGCCGGTGCAGCAGGGGCATTCGCCATTGCTTTGGCCACGCTGGGCGGGCTGGAAATGGGAGCCGAAGCCGAATTGCCCATGCTGGAAGATACCCGCAGCCGGTTGGGGCTGCCGGGGCGGCGTTCATCCGTTACGCTGTATACTTTAGGCGCAGCGGCGACAGGCTGGGCCGCGGGCTGCGGTGCCGGGGCCTGCACGCTGACCCGCCCGGTGAGCAGATCCGATACCGGAATTCCGGCGTTCCAGGCAGCCTTGGCTGCATCGAAACCGCCCTGGTCAAAGCTGCCGCCCAATGTGGGGATGGCTGTAACAGGGGCAGGCGCTGGCTGGGTGGGTTCCGGCACCAGCGGTGTTTCAAAATTATCCGCGCTTTCGCTGCTGCCAACGTCATCCGGTTCCGGCAATTTCTCTACCGGCTCCAGCGGGGTGGAAAAATCTTCCGCTGAGGCGGCAGGTGCGTTATCATCCGGTTCCGGGGTCAGCGGAGTTTCAAAACTTTCCGCTTCATCCTCATCGGGCAGGCCCACATCGGCACCGGCCACGGGGGTATCCCGCCCGGTCACGGCGCGCTGGATCAGGTCATTTAGGCTGTCTTCCTCCACCGGGGCTTCCTCAGCCTGCTGGGCTTCCGGTTCAAGGTGCAGCTCAAAGCTTTCTTCCTGCGGCTGGGGCTGGGGTTCCGGCTGGGGCGCGGGGTACTTGCGATGGTTCAACTGCTCCAGCGGGTCAAGGCCAAAGGTGCCGCCGGGGCCAATATCAATTTTCTGCAGCGGGTCATGCTGCACGGCGTTCTGCAAAGCGCGCTGGGAAGCATCCGGCCCCAGGTCCACATCAAAGTCCGAACGCTGGGCGGGCGGGGCAAAACTTTGGGTGTGCTGCACGCCTTGGGGCGCAGCCTGGGCACGCTGCATATCGGGGTATGTTGCGGTGCCGGGCTGCGTATACGCCTGCTGGGGCTGGGCCGCCGGCTGGCCGGCCTGCGCTGCGGCGGCTGCCTGGTCGGCAGGGTTTGCCTGGGCCGCATTGCGGCGGGCGGCTTCCTCCTGTTCCAGATAGGGGGCTACATCAAAGGGGCGGCGGGTGCCAGACTGCGGCGTGGCCGGAGACTCGCCGGCCATGGGCGGCAGGCTGCCGGTCAGGTTTTCAAGGGATTCTTCCTCCGCTTCATGGCCAAACAGCTGGGTATCATAAGCGGTTTCTTCCTCCGCACGGGCGCGCGGCGGGCTTTGAACTCCTGAATATAATAGCTGATGAACTGCACCACATCCACCGGGGTAACGGCAAAAAACACCATCAGCCCCATCAGGATGACAATAATCATGACGATATTGGCACCGGGACGGCCACAGACGGCCAGCAGCGATGCGCCGATGGGCACGCCCAGCACACCGCCGGTCCAGAACTTGCGCTGCCCCCAGGCAAACAGCATCTTGACGGTCTGCCAGGGGGTATCCCCTACCTTAAAGTCCGAGAAGATGACCGCCGTACCGGCCAGCAGTACCGCCAGCAGCAGCACCTTGCCAATGAAAGTGCCCACATGGTAACCGGATGCCAGCAGATAGGCCAGATACAGCAAAAACGGGCCGACAAAATATGTAACCACGCCAAAGGTGCCAAACAGCCAGCTGCGTAGAACATTCCAGAAGCTCTGCCCCGGCACCAGCACCAGCGCAATGGCCAGAATGCCAAACCCGGCCAGCACCACGCTGCGGATCAGGTTTTGCTGCTGGGCGCGGCGCTGTTCCAGCCTGGACATCCGCTTTTTGCTGCCGGAGGCCGAACTGTTGTGTCTGGCCCCGGAGCTGCTGCTTTTACTGCTTTTGCTGCCGGAGGCGCGGTATGTGTTTTTACTGCTTTTTCCGTTTTTGGCGGAACTTGAACGTGCCATGCTCTCCCTACCTCTTTACTATAATATGCGTATATTCAGGCTGCCCTGTTCAGCGGGCAGCCATTGTTGATTTGCTTTGGCGCGGCGGCTGTGCCGTGCTGTTTTGGGCAGGGGCATACTGCCCCTTATAGCATAAGGTATATTGTAGCATGAAAACGCCCGCTTGTAAAACCCCTTTCTCTTTCTATTTTCATCAAAGGCAACACCGCACAATTCCCGCCTTGCGGCTTAAGCACCGCTCCGGCAGCTGCGGCACAGCATCTGCGTTGCCAAAATGCTCAATAAGACATCCAGTATTATCTGCGCTTTTGGCTTAGCATCTGCCGCACCTCGCTCGCCGTATCGGCACTTAGAATTATGCGGTATTGCCCAAAGCCTTTCCGCCCACTGGCGGGCAGCGCCCCCTCAATATCCGGTTTTCCCGGCGTCGATTTCGGCATACAGGTAGCGCAGCGCATCGCCCAGGTTGCCGATGGCGTCGATCAGCCCCTCTTCCACAGCCTGTTCCCCGCCCAGCACGGTCCCCATATCCATCACCAGCTCCCCGGTATTGTGCATCAGCTGGGTAAAGCGCTTGGCGCTGATGCCGGAATGCCCCGCCACAAAGCTGACGATGCGCTCCTGCATCTGCTCAAAATAGCGCAGGGTCTGGGGCACCCCCAGCACCATGCCGGAGTGGCGCACCGGATGCACCGTCATGGTGGCGGTGGGCACAATAAAGCTTTTGCGGGCCGAAACCGCCAGCGGGATACCGATGGAATGCCCGCCGCCCAGCACCAGCGTTGCGCTGGGCTTGCTGATGCCGGAGATCAGCTCCGCCAAAGCGAGCCCGGCTTCCACATCGCCGCCCACGGTATTCAGGATGACCAGCAGCCCCTCAATGGCGGGGTCCTCCTCAATATCCACCAGCTGGGGGATCACATGCTCATACTTGGTGCTTTTCTGGTTATCGGGGGCCAGGCTGTGGCCCTCAATGGTGCCGATCACCGTCAGGCAATAAATGGCATGGCGGCCCTTGGTGGCGGGCACAATGCCGCTGTCCGTGATCAGGTCATGTTCCAGCCGCATGCGCTCCACATCCTTGGCGTCCTTGGCAGCATGGGAGGCGGGCTGTTGTTTTGGGGTACGGTTTGGCATGGCGAGGGTCCTTTCCTTCCGACAGAATCGGTGCGCCGGGCAGTGCAAAACCCGGCTATACCCTGACAGTATGCCCCGCTGGTACGCTTTTTTATGCACAGAGGGGCGCGACTGAGCAAAAAAAGCGCGGAAAAACTTAGATAAAAAAATTGACAATCGGCACAAGATTGATTATACTTTTACTAGAATTTACATCGGAATTACACAAGAGGCAGGGTGTTCCCTTTACCCCTGCCCGGAGAACGGGAGATTAGTCTTTATGTCATCAACAATGCAAAACAAAGCATCGTTGCCCGTGATCAAGCGGCTGCCCAAATATTACCGCTACTTGAGCAACCTGCAGGCAGATGGGCGTGATAAAATTTCTTCCAGCGAGCTGGCCCGCATGATGGGCACCACCGCCAGCCAGGTGCGGCAGGATTTCAACTGTTTTGGCGGTTTTGGCCAGCAGGGCATCGGCTACAAGGTGGATGTGCTGCTTACCGAGATTGGCAAACTGCTGTTTGGCAACGGCGAGCTGCTGCCTACCGTGCTGATCGGCGCCGGCCGCCTGGGCACGGCGGTCTCCAGCTTTATCAGCCGCGATACCAACGGCTACAAATTGATTGCCGCGTTTGATGTCAACCCCGCCCTGGAGGGCAAGGAGATCAGCGGCGTAACCATCCGCCCACTGTCCGAGCTGGAAAGCTTCTGTGCGACGCACAAGCCGGTGGTCGCCGTGCTGTGCGTGCCGCGCCAGAGCGCCATGGACCTTTCGGACGAGCTGGTCCGGCTGGGTATTCAGGGCTTCTGGAACTTCAGCCACTATGATCTTTCGGTCGTTTATCCGCAGGTCACAGTGGAAAAACGTCCATTTGGGCGACAGCCTGATGAGCCTTGGCTACCGGCTGCGCAACCATGATGAATAAAAGCCGGGCACACAGCATATGACTGTTTCCGGCGGGGTGTACCCCAGCGCCTGCCCCGGCATGGGTGCAGGATCCTGTGGTACACCCCGATTTTCATGCTGTTTTTCACTTTATCTTAATAAGGAGCCAAACATGGCAAAGCTATATTACCGTTACGGCGCAATGAACAGCGGCAAAACCACGGCGCTTTTGCAGGTTGCTTTCAATTATAACGACGCGGCATGCGGGTGCTGATTCTGAAAGCCAGCGTGGACACCAAAGGCGGCGATCATATTGTTTCCCGCCTGGGGGTCAGCCACAAGGTGGATGTGCTGGTCAGCCCGGACATGGACATCCTGGATATCGTCCGGGCCGATACCGCCGCCCATGGCAGCGCCCCTGCCTGTGTGCTGTGTGACGAAAGCCAGTTCTTTACCCCGGCGCAGGCCGAGCAGCTGTTTTTGGTCACGGTGGATCTGAACATTCCGGTCATCTGCTATGGGCTGCGGGCGGACTTTATGAACCGCGGCTTCCCCGGTTCCACCCGCCTTCTGGAGCTGGCCCACACGATCGAGGAGATGAAAACCATCTGTGCCTGCGGCCGCAAAGCCACCTGCAACGGCCGCAAGGTAAACGGCGAGTTCGTGTTTGAGGGCGCCCAGGTTGCGATTGACACAGTGGATGCTGTAGAGTATCAGAGCCTTTGCCCCCAGTGCTGGTACCGGGAATACCGCGCTTTCCTGAAACGCCACCCCGCGCACCAGTGATCCATTCTTTTATTTCAATTATTTCAATCTGTGTTCCGCCCTTTTAATAAGTAAATGACAACATATATGGCACAAAAGCCGCTGCCCAGCCTTGCAGCACCGCTTTTGTGCCATTTTTGTTTCCAACACTTTGCGGCGCAATTTTCAGAGCACCAAAAGGCCGCATATACAAGATATGTTTTATGTGCAGCAATTTCCATTCCATTTTTCGCACATATTTTGCCATCGCGAACATTTTTAGCATACTGTATTTCTTCCCATTGCAAATTATGCACGAATGCGCAAAAGAAGTGCGTTTGCGTACATTTTTTGCGTTACCGAATTTGTGCGTTTGTTTTCTGTGATTCATTCAGCATTTTACACGTTTTCCCCTATAATTTCGTTGTAACCGTTTGCAACATATACAAATATGCACAAGTCGCCTCAATTTGTGCAAGATTTTGCCGTAATTTTTGTTAGATGCGGGGTCGAGCCGCTTCAGCATTATGCACAAATTGTTTTGTCTTAGTTCGTATGTTTTTACATTAGTTGATTTTTTGCCCACCCAATTAAAGCAATATTTGTTCGTTTTTATAATTTGCACACCATTTTGGATATTTTTTTGATGTTCACAATTTGTTATTATAATAGCGTTGAATGAAGCGGTTAGTTGTCAGGCCGCTCGTTATAGGAACATTTTTAGGAGGACTAAAACAATGAAAAAGGCAATCGCCCTTGCAATGGCCAGCGTTATGGCTGCTGGCCTGCTGGCAGGCTGCGGCGGCTCCACTGCCAACAGCACCGCAGCTTCTTCCGAGGCCGCTTCTTCTGAAGCTGCTTCCACCTCTACCGAGGCTGCTACCGAGGCTCACACCGTCAACACCACCGATCCCATCACCCTGACCATCAGCTGGTGGGGCGGCGATGCCCGCCAGGCTGCATACGAGGCTGCCTGCAAGGCATTCACTGAAAAATACCCCAACATCACCGTTGAGTGCACTTACGGCCCGTGGAACGGCTGGGAGGAAGCTCAGTCCACTGCCCTGGCTGCCGGCACCGCTGCCGACGTGATGCAGGTCAACTGGAACTGGCTGTTCCAGTACTCCGGCAAGGGTCAGAGCTTCGTTAACCTGAACGATTACTCCGATGTGCTGGATCTGACCCAGTTCCCCTCTAGCGCTCTGGATGCCTGCACTGTGGCTAATTCCCTGCAGGCTGTTCCCGTCGCTATGGCCGGCCGTATTTACTACTGGAACATGGCAACCTTCAAGAAGGCTGGCCTGGACCACTACCCCACTACTGAGCAGGAGCTGCTGGACGCCGCCAAGACCTTCCAGGAAAAGCTGGGCGATGACTACTATCCGCTGGCTGCCGGCCCGTTGGACCGCATGATCATGATGACCTTCTACCTGGAAAGCAAGTACGGCGAGCCCTGGGTTACCGACAGCACCCTGAACTACACCGTTGAGCAGTTGCAGGAAGGTCTGGAATGGATCCAGAGCCTGGAAGATAACCACGTGATGCCCGACCTGAAGACCATGAACGCCGCCGGCGATAAGACCATCACCGATGGTCAGGCCTGGATCACCGGCAAGTACGCCGGCATCTTCACCTGGGACTCCAGCGCACTGAGTGCAAGCCAGAACCTGCCCGACGACGCTGAGTACGTTGTTGGCGACGAAATCAAGTGGGGCGAGGCTGCCAACGGCGGTTTTGCCAAGGTTTCCATGGGTATGGCTATTACCCAGAGCTGCGAACATCCTGTTGAGGCTGCTGCCCTGATCAACTTCATCCTGAACGAAAAAGAGGGCGCTTCCATCATGGGCACCCAGTGCGGCATGGTTTGCTCCAAGGCCGGCCAGGAATACGCCAAGGAAGCCGGTGCTGTCAACGAGCTGATTCTGGAAGCCAACACCAAGGTTATGGCTTTTGTTGACCAGCCGTTCGACCCCTGCTACGAGAGCACTTCCCTGAAGGACGAGACCAATGGCGTGTACGGCGATGTGTTTGAAGGCTTCAGCTACGATCAGTATGATTCCGCCGAGGCTGCCCAGATCCTGTACGATGGCATCTGCGAAGCACTTGCCTAATCCCCGTTTCACACTTAAGGCAACACCGCACAATTCCCGCCTAGCGGCTTAAGCACCGCTTCGGCGCTGCGGCACGCATCTGCGTTGCAAAATGCTCGATAAGACATCCAGTATTATCTGCGCTTTTGGCTTAGCAGCTGCCGCACCTCGCTCGCCGTATCGGCACTTAGAATTATGCGGTATTGCCTTAACCTTACGCATCAGCAAGGCTGGC
>ENA-OQAJ01000146-OQAJ01000146.1-human-gut-metagenome-genome-assembly--contig:-NODE-146-length-21999-cov-6.236330_pt1 | contig 21999 bp, 27 predicted proteins | sample MGYA00242736_ERZ504529 | MGnify/ENA primary metagenome ERZ504529 (study PRJEB26092, sample SAMD00036275) | human gut metagenome | host: Homo sapiens | study: EMG produced TPA metagenomics assembly of...
AGGCAACACCGCACAATTCCCGCCTTGCGGCTTAAGCACCGCTCCGGCAGCTGCGGCACGCATCTGCGTTGCAAAATGCTCGATAAGACATCCAGTATTATCTGCGCTTTTGGCTTAGCATCTGCCGTACCTCGCTCGCCGTATCGGCACTTAGAATTATGCGGTATTGCCTAAAGTTTCTTCGGTCCCCTCTTTTCAAAGAAGGGACAAAAAACTCCCGTAAAGAACTTAGTTCCCGCTTTCAGCCGTTGCGGTGGACTGGCTGCTTTCGCCCAGGGTCACTTCGCAGCTGATGACCTTGCCATCACGCTCTACCTGCAGGGTAACGGTATCGCCAACTTCCTTGCTCTGGCAATACTTCTGTACATCGGATGCGCTGGAGACTGCCACATCATCAATGGAGATGATGCGGTCACCCAGCTTCAGGCCGCCTTTTTCGGCACCGCTGCCGGATGCGATCTGGTAGATATACACACCATAGTTACTGACGCCGTACTGCATAGCAGTCTGGGCATCATTGATGGTGATGACCGTAACACCCATGGCCGGGCGGGCAACATAACCCTTTTCAATCATCTGTTTTGCCATTTCCATGGCGGTATTGATGGGGATTGCAAAGCCAAGCCCCTCTGCATCGCTGGAGCTGCTCTTGGCGTTGACAATACCGATCAGCTCACCGTTTGCATTGAACAGGCCGCCGCCGGAGTTGCCCGGGCTGATGGAAGCGCTGGTCTGGATCAGGTTCATATCGTTGCCCTGAACGGTAACTTCACGGTTCAAGGCGCTGACAATACCATTGGTAACGGTGTTGCTCAGGGTACCCAGCGGGTTGCCAACGGCAATGGTGGTTTCGCCAACAGCCAGGCTGTCGCTGTCGCCAATCACAGCCGGAGTCAGACCGGTGGCTTCGATTTTCAGGACTGCAACGTCCGAAGTAGAATCCTGGCCAACGACCGTTGCGGTATACTCTGTTCCGTCTGCCAGCTGTACCGTGATGTTATTTGCGCCGGAAACCACATGGGCACAGGTCACAATGTAACCATCCTGCGAGATGATCACGCCGGAGCCTGCACCGCTCTGCACATAGCTGCCGCCAAACCAGGTGTTGGTGCTGACCATCTGCTCAGTGGTGATGGCCACAACGCTGGGCTGTACCAGCGCGGCAACATCCTGAATCGACAGGTTGGTGCCGTTGGTGCTGCCCTGGGATACAGAATCCGTGTTGGTGTCACGCTGGACCTGCTGGACCACAACCTGGCCGCCGGTCAAGCCGGTGCGGCTGGCAACCACAGTTCCTGCCAAGCCACCGCCAAAGCCAAGGGCTACCACACCGATGCAGGCCGCCACACGCAGCAAAACCTTTTTGCCGCCGTGGCTCTTTTTGGGCTCGTTCTGCGGGGGCTGTGGGTTGCTGGAATAGCTGTAGCCATTGTAGCCGCCGTTATTGCCGTTGCCACCGTTGCCACCGTTGCCGCCATTGCCTGCAACGGGGCCCTGGGGGTTGTAGCTGCTGTTCTGTTGGCTGGAATAATTAGAATAATCTGTCTGTGCGGTGTTGGCGGTGTTCACTCCGCTGCTGCCCACATTGGGGTAACCGGACTGCTCTGCCTGGGGCTGTTCCGGCTGAGTGCCCGCTGGCTGCCCGTTATTATTCTGCGGGCCGCCATTATTATAAAGACCCGAATAATCATATTCACTCATGAAAAATCTCTCCTTTGTTCTGCCGCACGGCGCTTGGGGGCCACCGGGCGGTGATACACGGTCTGGCGGAAGCTTTTGCTTTGTCTTTCTTGCTTCCCTCAACCTTGTGCCTACAGTATAACCGCTAATTGTGAAAACAGTTTCGCGACTGCGTGAAAGAAATGTGAAATCTCCAAAAATCCGGTCAGTTTGGGCTGTGGTTTGACTTTATCCGCCCCATGCCGTACAATCAGTTGCAGACTGAAACATTAGGGGGAGCTTGCCCATGCGGATTGAAAAAACGACACTGGACGCACAAAACCGCTGTGTCTATTCGTTATATAAAGAGAAAGGCTGCATCGGCCATGCCGTTACTTGTGCCGATTGTTTTGAAGCGTTGGAAATTGCCCCGGAATGGCAGAGCCGCGGGTACGGAAGCTATCTGCTGCGGGAGATTTTGCGCCAGAACGGCGGCTTTGACCGGACTGCCCCCAGCGAATTCACCGCGCCACTGCCGGATGCCGGCAATACCGCTGCGCAGGCGCTGGCGGCAAAGTTCGGTTTTGTGCCGCGCGGCGGGCTGCTGGTGCGCCGCCGCGTGCCAGACCTGACGGCAGTGGAGCTGACCCACCGCTTTTTGCGCAGCACACTGGCACCGGGCGGACTGTATCTGGATGCCACCTGCGGCAACGGGCACGATACCCTATTTTTATGCAGCATTGCCGGGGAAAATGGCCGGGTGATCGGGCTGGATATCCAGCCTCAGGCCGCGGCCAACACCAATGCGCTGCTGGCCGCCAACGGTATGGCTGCCATTGGCCGCGCGGAATGCTGCGACCATCGGGAGCTGCTGCGCTTTGCCCCGCCGGGCAGTGCGGACTGCGTGATGTTCAACTTTGGCTGGCTGCCAGGTGCCGCGCACGATGTACACTCCACGACAGATTCCACCCTGCCCGCGCTGCAGGCCGGGCTGGACGCCCTGAAGCCCGGCGGCGTGCTTGCCGCGGTGCTGTACAGCGGCAAGGTGATCGGCAATGCGGAGAAAAAGGCTGCGGCGGAGTTTTTCCGAAGCCTGCCGCTGGCCGATTATACCGTGCTGATCTGCGAATTTGCCAACTGGGCCGATACCGCTCCCCTGCCCTGCTTTGTCATTAAGCGGGAAAAATAACCGCTGCCGCTGTGAAGCCCCAAAAAGGAAGTGCTGCCAATGCTGCAACAGCAAACACAAAGCCCCGGCTGGCGGGTGCTGAACCGCGATGTGATCAAATACATCGCGATGACCGCCATGCTGCTGAACCACATCGCCAATATTTTTCTGGTGCCGGGCACCCTCTGGTACGAGGTGCTGGTGGATATCGGCTACTTTACCGCCATTACCATGTGCTATTTTCTGGTAGAGGGCTTCCGGTACACCCACAGCCGCAAACAGTATGCCTTACGGCTGTTCGGGTTCGGTGTGGTTTCACAGGTGCCGTTCTCGATGGCGTTTGCCCAAAACGGCATTCTGGAATTTCAGGATTTCAACATGATGTTCACGCTGTTTCTGTGTTTTTGTATCTTGTTGTGTATCGAAACCATCCGGAACCGTTTTTTGCGCGGCGTGCTGATCGTGCTGCTGATTTTTGGTTCGTTGTTTTGTGACTGGGCGCTGCTGGCCCCGGTGTTCACCCTGCTCTTCCGCTGGTCCGGCCAGAACCAAAAACGACTGCGGTTCAGTTTTGCGCTTTCTGCCGCGCTGTTTGGCTGGCTGAATTACACCAGCAGCGTGTGGCTTTACCCCACCGCACAGTGTTTGTTGATGGCCTGCGGCAGCATGGCAGGGATCGCTGCATCCGGGTTTGTGATCTTGTATCTGTACAATGGCCAGCGGGCGGCGCGGGGAAAGAAATTTTCGCACTGGTTTTTCTATCTGTTTTACCCGGTGCATTTGTTGGTGCTGGGGGTAATTCGGGTGATGGGGTGATGGTGCGCGGTAGATTTTTACCGTTGCACGTTCCGCGGGACAATGCAAGCATCGTCCCCTACAAATAAATTGCAGCGTTTACCGCGATAGGCATGGTTCCTCCGCGGCGGCGTGAGGGCACCCCGCCCTACAGATGCTTTGTTGGTTTGCAACACATTATAAAATGCTCTGTAAGGAACGTCTAGACCGTTCCTTACAGATTGTTTTTCAACTTGTACCAATTTCTATAAAGCCAACATCAAAAAGGCGCACCACACGATGGTTTTGTGTGATGCGCCTTTATTTATCTTTTGTGTTCTATTATACTAAAGGCAATACCGCACAATTCCCGCCTTGCGGCTTAAGTACCGCTCCGACGGCTGCGGCACGCATCTGCGTTGCAAAATGCTCGATAAGACATCCAGTATTATCTGCGCTTTTGGCTTAGCATCTGCCGTACCTCGCTCGCCGTATCGGCACTTAGAATTATGCGGTATTGCCTAAAATTTCTTTGGTTCCTTCTTTTCAAAGAAGGAACACAAATCCTCCGTAAAGCCCCTCACAGCGTTTCCGGGTACTCGGCATCGATGGCGGCCAGCAGGCGGGGTGCGCTTTCGCGGGTATCGGTCATGCGCACGGCATTGCGCAGGGGCAGCACCGCGCGCGGGCTGACGGACAGCTCATCCACACCGATCGCCAGGAAGGTTTCGGTCAGGGTCAGGTCCGCGCCAAGCTCGCCGCAGATACCAACCCAAATGCCGTTCTTGTGGGCATTCTCCGTCACCATCTTCAACAGGCGCAGCACTGCCGGGTTGTGCGGGTCATAAAAAACGTCCCAGATCATTGTTCTGGCGGTCACAGGCCAGGGTGTACTGGGTCAGGTCATTGGTGCCGCAGCTGAAGAAATCCACTTCCTTGGCCAGACGGTCACTCATGATGGCCGCTGCCGGGGTTTCGATCATGATGCCGACCTGCACATCCTCCGCAAAAGGAATGCCCTCAGCTTTCAGGTCGCGCTTGACTTCCTCGCAGTACTTTTTGGCTTCGCGCACTTCCCACACGCTGGTCACCATGGGGAACATGATGCCCAGCTTGCCGAACGCGGAAGCACGGTAAAGGGCACGCAGCTGGGTCTTGAAGATTTCCGGGCGGGTCAGACAGATACGCAGAGCGCGCATGCCCATAGCCGGGTTATCCTCTTTGGGCAGGTTAAAGTAGCCGATCTGCTTGTCCGCGCCGATATCCAGCGTGCGAATGATAACTTCCTTGCCGTCCATATCGGCAAGAACCTTTTTGTAGGCTTCAAACTGCTGGTCCTCGGTGGGGTAATCCGGGCTGTTCAGGTACAGGAACTCGCTGCGGAACAGGCCGATGCCGCCGCCATCGTTGACCTGCACGGCATGTACATCGTCCGGGGAGCCAATGTTGCAGTAAATGCGGATGCTCTTTCCATCCTTGGTCACATTGGGCTGGCCTTTCAGGGTCTCCAGCAGGCGCTGCAGGCGCAGCTGCTGTTCCCGCTTTTTCAGCAGGTAATCACGGGTCATATCGTCCGGGTCGATCACCACATTGCCGGTAGCGCCGTCAATAATGCAGGAGCGGCCCTCATACTCCGGCTTCAGGGCATCGCCCACGCCCACAATGGCGGGAATGCCCATGGTGCGGGCCAGAATGGCCGTGTGGCTGGAACCGGAACCGCCCGCAGTGATGAAGCCCAAAATCTTGGATTTATCCAGCTGCACAGTTTCCGAAGGTGCCAGGTCGTCCGCAGCCAGCAGCACCGGCACATCCGAAGCAATACCGCCCTGCACTGCACCGGACAGGATCCCCAGGATGCGATCCGATACATCGCGCACATCTGCCGCACGGGCCTGCATGTAGGAATCGTCCATGGATTCAAACATGGCGGCGAACTGAACTGCAGTATCCGAAATCGCGGCTTCGGCGTCATCTTTTCATTGTTGATATGGTCGGAGATAGCTTCCTCGTAATCGAGATCCTCGGCCATCATCTGGTGGGTCTCAAACAGCATGGCGGCTTCATCGCCGGCTTCGGCGCGGGCTTTTTCGGCCAGTTCGCCCAGCTGCTCAATGGCGGCGGTCTGCGCGCCCTTGAAACGGTGCCACTCGGATCGGGATCGGTCACGGTATAGCGGGGGATCTCGGTTTTGGTGCGGTGATAGAAATAAAGCGGGCCAACGCCAACGCCGGAAGATACGCCCTTGCCCTGAATACTGATCATAACAAGCGTCCTTTCTTTGGTGTTCAATGGGATCCTGACTGGTTATTTTATACAACCAAATGCAGCAGAAAACAAAATGCGGCTGCCTGCCCCAGCGCCGGGTAAGGGCCTTGCTGGGGCAGGTGCCGCAAACAAAAGGATTCAATTACAAATGCTCTTTGAAGAAAGCTTCCAGTGCCGGTGCTGCGGTATCCTCGTCCTCGCCTTCCACGGTAACGGTAACGGTATCGCCGCACTTAACGCCCATACCCATCAAAGCCATCAGTTTCAGCGCGTTGCTGGATTTATCGCCCTTGATGACGGTAACAGTGCTCTTATACTTTTTGACCTCTTTGACCAGCAAACCGGCCGGACGGGCATGGATGCCAACTGCTTCCTGAATGGTATAATCAAACTGCTTCATAGATGCGTCTTCCTCTCTGTTCCACAGCTTTTCAACAAGCCTGTGGAGAATTTAACAATTTGATTATACCAGCAATGTTGAGCAAAGTCAATGCAAATACTGCATTTTACCCTGTCGTTTTTTGTAAACTTTCACAAAATCAACAAAATGTTTTTAACAATATTGTGGATTCACTCGGTTTCAGTTTTCCTGCCTGGCCAGGAAGGCACGCAGGGTATCCTCGGCCGGGGGGTATGGTTTGCATAGCGCCGGCGCAGCTCCGCTGCAGCGGTGGACATAATGTAAGGGTGACCTACCAAATCCAGCATGGCAACATCATTATAGTTATCGCCAAAGGCCATCACATCCGCCGGGTCAATGCCCAGCACACGGCAGATGCTCTGTACGCCAATCCCCTTGTTGGCCACGGTGGTATCGATCCACTTGGGTCCCGCCACGCGCAGTTGGCCTGCTGCCATTTGGGCACAAAGCGCTCCACAAACGGCTCCACGCCGTTCACCAAATAGACGGACACCTTGACAATATCCTCCGGGATCTGGGCGGGGTCTGTGATGACCGTATAATTGTTGCCAATGAACTTGATGCGGTCCACCACGCCGTGCCCGCGTTCCATCAGGTAGGACATGTTTTCGCCGGAAAGCATCACTTCGCCTAAGTCCTCGGTGTTGTTCCAGAAATCCCAGGCGATTTCTTCTGCCAGGGCGCGGGGCATCGGCGTTTTTGGCGATTACTTTGCCACCGCGGTAGACAACCGCGCCGTTCTCGCACAGGTAGATGCAATCGTCCGCCACAGGGGCGAACAGTTTGCGCAGGCTGGTATACTGCCGCCCGCTGGCCGGGCAGAACAGGATACCACGGTCATGCAAAGCGCGGATCTCATCAAAAATTTCGCCCTCAATGAGCTTTTTCCCATATTGCAGCAGGGTGCCGTCCAGATCGCTGCAAACCATTTTTATCATATTTGTTTCCCCCTGATTGCTTTTCCTGAAGCAACGTAATATATTATTTAATATGGTAAAAGTATAACAAACACAGGCTTGTTTTTCAATTTAACTAACAGTGCCCGGCGGTAGAATTATTCCGGGCAGGGAGGTAAAATTATGGCAGTTATCACAGTATACGGCAAAACGCCGGATGTTGGCAGTGCAGCCTTTGTGGCCCCCAACGCCACCCTGGCCGGGGATGTTGTGCTGGCCGCTGGCAGCAGCGTGTGGTACGGCGCGGTGGTGCGCGGAGATACCGGCGCCATCCGCATTGGCAAAAACAGCAATATCCAGGACAACGCCGTGCTGCACACCGGGCCAAACCTGGGGGTAACGATCGGCAAAAATGTATCCATCGGCCACAGTGCAGTGGTGCATGGCTGTACGGTGGGGGACGGCGCTTTGATCGGTATGCACGCCACGGTGATGAACGGCGCCGTGGTGGGCAAAAATGCCGTGGTGGCCGCCGGGGCGCTGGTGCTGGAAAACACCGTGATCCCGGACGGCATGGTGGCCATGGGTGTGCCCGCCAAGGTGCGTGAAGCCGCCAGCCCCGCTCTGGTGGAAGCCAACCGAAAAAATGCCGAAGGGTATGTGGCGGAAGCCACCGCCCATGCGGAGGCGAATAAGTAAGTCCTGACGAGTATGTTCGCTCTTTGATTTTATTTTGCAACAAACAGCGCCCGGTCCCTTCTGTCGCCCTCAAGGGAAGCCAATTTTATTTTAAGGTTTTACAGTCAATATATCATGGTATACAAAACTAAGCATCGGAACACTTTGTAATGTGTTGCAAGCCAACAAATAATCTGTAGGGGACGATGCTCGGCATCGTCCCGCAGACGCGCCTTGCCGGATATCTTACCCCGTCACCCACCCACAAGGCAGCGGGCGTACAATGTGCGTCTCTACGAATAAAATCTTGGAACATTATTAGAATCTGTGGCGTACAGTCAAACATTTGCCTTTCTCCCCCGGCGATGATGGTCCCCCACCACGCATTTTCCATCAAATTTTGCTTTTTTTCTCCCCTTGCCGGCCAAAAATCCGGTATCAGGCGTTGCAATCCCTTAAAAATCATAGTAAAATAGAAAGGTATGTCTTGTAACCTTTCTTGTAATAGTCAGGTGCCGCCTGAAAACCAGAGTGATAGAGGAGTGTTCCCCATGTGACGGAAGCAGACAACCGTAAAAAGTCACATTGCAATGGAATAAAGGAGTATTGACTTTCATGGCAACTTTGCGTGAAGAAATCGAGCGCCGCCGGACGTTTGCGATCATTTCGCACCCGGACGCCGGCAAAACCACATTGACCGAAAAGCTGCTGCTGTACGGGGGAGCCATCCAGACCGCCGGTTCCGTCAAGGGCAAGCAGAGCGCCAAACATGCCGTTTCTGACTGGATGGATATTGAAAAACAGCGCGGTATCTCTGTTACCTCCTCTGTTTTACAGTTCAACTATCAGGGCAAGTGCATCAACATTCTGGATACCCCCGGCCACCAGGACTTCTCCGAGGATACCTACCGCACCTTGATGGCGGCGGATTCCGCCGTCATGGTCATCGACGCCGCCAAGGGCGTTGAGGCCCAGACCATCAAGCTGTTCAAGGTCTGCACCCTGCGCATATCCCCATTTTCACCTTCATCAACAAGATGGACCGCGAAGCCCGCGACCCGTTTGAACTGATGGAAAACATTGAGACGATCCTGGGCATCAAAACCTACCCGATGAACTGGCCCATCGGCTGCGGCAAGGAGTTCAAGGGCGTGTTTGACCGCGACACCCGCAAGGTGCTGGCTTTTGAAAGCGATGGCCGCGCCAACGGCGTGAAGATGGTGGACGAGATCACCGCCGAGCTGGGCGCACCCGAAATGGACGAATTGATCGGCGCGGCCAACCACCAGAAGCTGGCTGACGACATTGAGCTGCTGGATGGCGCCGCCGAAGAGTTTGACCTGGACGCTGTGCAGCACGGCCAGCTGAGCCCCGTATTCTTTGGCTCCGCGCTGACCAACTTTGGCGTGGAACCTTTCCTGAAAGAGTTCCTGCGCCTGACCCCGCCGCCACTGCCCCGCAAGGATGCCCCCACCGGCGATGTGGTGGATCCCTGCAGCGAGCAGTTCAGCGGCTTTGTGTTCAAAATCCAGGCCAACATGAACAAGAATCACCGCGACCGCATTGCGTTTTTGCGCATCTGCTCCGGCAAGTTTGAGCGCGGCATGGAAGCATTCCACGTGCAGGAGGGCAAGAACATCAAGCTTGCTACCGGCACCAGCCTGATGGCTGATGACCGCGCCATCGTGGACGAAGCCTATGCCGGCGATATCATCGGTCTGTTTGATCCGGGCATCTTCTCCATTGGCGATACGCTGTGCACCGGCAAGCAGCATGTGCAGTTTGCGGGCATCCCCACCTTTGCACCGGAACATTTTGCCCGCGTGACCCAGGTGGACACGATGAAGCGCAAGCAGTTTGTGAAAGGCATGGAGCAGATCGCACAGGAAGGCGCGATCCAGATTTTCCGCGACCTTGGCTCCGGTATGGAGGAAGTTATCGTCGGCGTGGTCGGCGTGCTGCAGTTGGAAGTGCTGGAATACCGCCTGCGCAACGAATATAACGTTGACATCCGTATGCAGACCCTGCCGTATGAGCACCTGCGCTGGATCATGAACGACCCGGACGAGCTGGACCCCAAAACACTGGACCTGACCAGCGACACCCGCTGCATCGAGGACCTGAAGGGCAACCACCTGCTGCTGTTCGGCAGCCCGTGGAGCATCAACTGGGCCGAGCAGCACAACGAACAGCTGAAGCTTTCCGAGTTCGGCAACCTGACGTTCTGATTTTGTTTTGTAATTATGAAAAAAGGCATTGCGGGCCGCGCGTCTGCAATGCCTTTTTTGCATCTTGCGGTTGCACATGGGGGCCAAAACGGGTATACTGAGAGAGTGTAATTTTGTCCTTTTGCAGAAAGGAGGCCGCCCGGATGAAGGCTGACCGCTATTTGTTTGATGGTTCCCACCCATGCGCGCTGCGCAAGCTGCCCTGCGACAACAAGGATGACCATGTAAAGAAAGAAGATATCCTGGCCAAAACTGCCGAAAATCTGGAAAAGATGGCCGCCCTGCAGGACGCCTTTTACGCCGATGGGCGCGAGGGCCTTGTGATCATTCTGCAGGCGCTGGATGCTGCCGGGAAGGACAGCACCGTAAAGCATGTGATGGGCGGCCTGAACCCCCAGGGTGTACAGGTAACCAGCTTCAAGCAGCCCACCAGCGAGGAACTGCACCACGACTTTTTTGTGGCGGGTGAACAAAGTTCTGCCGCCCCGCGGCAGCATTGCCATTTTCAACCGCAGCTATTACGAGGACGTTCTGGTGGTGCAGGTCCACGACCTGCAAAAGACCTACCAGATGGCCCCGCGCGTGCTGGAAGACAGCAAGAAGGACTTTTTTGAAAAGCGCTACCGCCAGATCCGCAACTATGAAGAATACCTGTACGAGAACAGCTACCGCGTGGTCAAAATCTTTCTGCACGTTTCCAAGGACGAACAGAAAAAGCGCTTTTTAGAGCGCATTGACCGCCCGGAAAAGAACTGGAAGTTTTCCTGCTCCGACCTGAAAGAGCGGATGCGTTTTGACGAATATCTGGATACCTTTGATGAAGTCATCACTGCAACCGCTACCAAGCACAGCCCGTGGTATGCCATCCCGGCTGACCAGAAATGGTACACCCGCTACCTGGTCAGCGAGATTGTACTGGATGCTTTGCAGAAGAGCTGCCACGAATACCCGGTGCTTTCGGACGATGCAAAGGCCGAACTGCTGAACTGCAAGGCAGCGCTGGAACAGGAATAATGCCAAACGCTGCCGGGTGGATGTTCCCCCGGCAAGCCGCAAAAGGAGGGGCGCACTTTGCCGCCGATCCGCGTATTACAAATCATGCCCGCCATGGACGCCGGCGGCATGGAAACCTTTGTCATGAATGTCTACCGTGCCGTGGACCGCAGCCAGGTACAGTTTGACTTTTTGTACCACTATGATAAGCCCTGCTTTTATGATGCTGAAATTGAAGCCCTGGGCGGGCACATTACCAAGCTGACGGTGCGGCAGGACAATAATATCCCGAAATACCTGCATGACCTGCGCGCCTTTTTTACCGCGCACCCGGAATACAAGGTCATCCACGGGCATTACAGCGGCTTTGGCATGTTTTATAATGCCGTGGCCCGCCGCTGTGGGGTGCCGGTGCGGGCAGGCCACAGCCACAACACTGCCTATGAGCACAACCTGGTGGGCCAGCTGGACCGGCTGATGAGTTCCCGCTTTGACCACGACCTGACCCACCGCTTTGCCTGCAGCCAGCGCGCCGGGGAGATGCTGTACGGCAAACACCCGTTCACCGTGCTGCCCAACGGCATTATGACCGATGTGTTCGCCCTCCACGATCCCGCCGCCCGCGCCTTCCTGCGCGCTGAGCTTGGCGTGCAGGAAGGCGAAATTCTGTTTGGCCATGTGGGCCGTTTTTGTGAGCAGAAAAACCATGCCGGGCTGCTGCGCATTTTGCCGGGGTCAGCCGCCGCATGCCCAACGCCCGGCTGGTGCTGATCGGCACCGGCGAGCTGGTTGATTCCACCCGTGCCCTTGCCCAGGAGCTTAACCTGAGCGACCGGGTAATTTTTGCCGGGGTGCGCAAGGATATGGCCGCGCTGTACCACGCCATGGATGTATTTTTGCTGCCCAGTTTGTTTGAGGGGCTGCCCGTTGTGCTGGTGGAAGCCCAGGCCGCCGGCCTGCCCTGCTTTGTGGCCGATACGGTGGACCCCGCGCGGCGTTTGCCGGCAACATCCACTACCTGCCCTTGCAGAATGAAGCCGCCTGGGCTGATTCCATTGCCGCGGCGGACCTGACCCGTGACCCCACGCCCAGGCCAAAGCCATTGCCGCCGGATTTGATGTACACACCAGCGCGGGCATCCTGCAAAAATTTTACCTGGAGCAGACGCAGAAATATACAAAGGAGGTGCAGCCATGAGTGAAACCGAGCCCCAGTTCAAAGGCCCTGCCATTGCCGTGGTGGTACCGGTACATAACGGCGCTGCGTTTTTGCAGCAGTGTCTGGCATCCCTGGCTGCGCAGACCTTTGGCGATTTCGCCTGTTTTGTGGTGGATGACGGTTCCACCGATGAAAGCGCCGAGCTTGCCGCCGCGTGGGAAAGCCGGGACGCCCGGTTTGTTGTGATCCACCAGCGCCAGAGCGGTGTTGCCGCCGCCCGCGCTGCCGGGGTGCGCGCGGGGCTGAACCTGAACGCCCGGTGGTTTGCCTTTTGCGATGCGGACGACTGCTACCACAAGCAGTTTTTGGATGCGCTGTACCGTGCTGCCCAAACCACCCGCTGCCAGATTGCCTGCTGCCGGTATGACTGCTTTACCGAGGATATTCCTCCGGAAAGCCCGCCGCCCAGCCAGACCACGGTGTTTCAGCCGCCCGACCATCTGGATGCCCTGCTGCATGACCACCGGGTGGACTTTGGGCTGTGGAACAAGCTGTACGCCCACGAGCTGATCACCGCTGAGATCATGGACAACGGCCTTGCCTACAACGAAGACCTTGTGGCCAACTGGCAGATTTTCAGCGCGGCAGACGGCTGTGCCTATGTGGATTTTGCAGGCTACCATTACCGGCAGCACGCGGCTTCGGCCAGTCACCGTGCCCTGCCGCCGGAAAGCATTGACCAGCAGCGCCAGGCCGCCGTGTTCATCCGCGAGCATGCCAGCCCGGCCATCCAGCAGAGCGCCAACGCCTTTTATTACGAAAAGCTGGTCTACCTTGCCAGCATGATTTTGCGGCGGGACGATGCCGCCGCCTACCGCGTGCAGATCAACGAGCTGGGGGTAGGCATCCGCGCCGGGCTGCAGGACCCTAACCTTGGCCGCAACCCGCGGCTGCCGCTTTCCATCCGCGCGGCGGCGTGGGCAACCATCAACTGCCCGGTGCTGTGGCGCAAAGTGTGCCGTACCATGTTAAAAGACCGGCGCTGACTCCTTTTGCACAGGATAAACACCATGCGTATTTTATTTATACTGGATAGTGTGGAAAACCCAACCTCTGCCAATGTGCTGATGGCACAGCGTTTGGCAGGGGTGCTTTGTGCTGCCGGGCACACCGTACACCTGCTGGAACTATGGGACGGCCTGCATCCCCAGCCGGAGCTGCCCGGCTGCACCGTGCACTGCCTTGCCTTTGCGGACGAGCGCCTGATGAACGCCGCGCTGGAAAACGGCCGCAGTGGCGGTTCGCCCATTCCGGTGCGGCTGGCGCGGCTTTGCTGCCACCCCACGGCGGTGCGGCGGCGTTCCGCCAGCTGGTGCTGCACGCCCCGCGCCGGGTGGTGGATACCCGCCGGGAGCTGGAAAAGCTGGATGCTGCGTTCCATTTTGAGGTGATCTGCGCTGTTTGTGCGCCCTACCGCGCCGCGTTTGCGCTGGAAACCGCGCAGGTGCAGGCCAAAAAGGCCATCTGGCAGCTGGACCCCTATGCTTCCAACCGGGATTATCAGGCCCCCGGCGGCTACCCGCGGGAGCTGGAGCTGCTGAACCATCTGGCCGCCGCCTTTATCACCCGGCAGGCCGTTGGGGATTACGCCCCCGGCGCCCCGCTGGCCGCGGCGGTGGAAAAAGTTCATGTGCTGGATTTCCCCAGTCTGGTGCCCCCGGCGGCAGTGCCGAACCATGCAGCAGACAGCAAAAAGCGCTGCGTGTTCTGCGGTTCTTTGTATCCCGGCCTGCGGGAGCCGGGCTTTGCGCTGGAACTTTTCCGCGCCCTGGGCCCGGCCAGCGGCTGGACCCTGACGATGGCAGGCGGCGGCTGGCAATACTTTGCCGCGGACGCTGCCCAGACCAAGGCTGTATTGGGCGAACAGTTTGAACAGCCCGGCCCCGTGCCCGCCGAAACCGCCCGCACCATGCAGGCACAGGCCGATGTTCTTTTGAATCTTGGCAACGCGGTAGACAACCAGCTGCCCAGCAAACTGTTTGACTACTTTGCTGCGGGCAAGCCAGTTTTGCACCTCTGCGTGATCGAAAACGACCCTGCCCTGCCCTATCTGGCCCGCTATCCGCTGGCGCTGGTGCTGCGCCAAGGCCAGGCTGATGCTGCGGATATCCTGCACCGCTGGCTGGGTGAAGTGTGCGGTAAACAGCTGCCCTTTGGGGAAGTGTGTGACCTCTTCCCTGAGCTGGTGCCGCAGGCGGTTGCGGCTGAATTTGTGAGGTGGCTAATGTGAAGGTACTCTGGCTTGTCAGCATCACCATCCCTGCTGCCGCGGATGCCTGCGGTTTGCAGGCAAAAGAGATCGGCGGGGGTTGGCTTTCCGGCGCGCTGGGCGGCATGACCGCCGCACCGGACGCCCCGGCCATTACCGTTGCCAGCGTGGATGCCCGCGCGGAAACTTTAACCGTTTGCAGCAAAAACGGCGTAAGTTTTGCACTGGTTCCCACCGGAAGTGTGGAAAACTTTTCTGCCCTGCTCAAAAAGATTGCCCCGGATCTTGTCCATATCTGGGGCACCGAGTACGCTGCCGCCCGCACCATACAGCAGGCGGCCCAGGCGGCGGGGATACCGGTGCTGGTGGGCATCCAGGGCGTGATGGTTGACTGTGCCCTGCACTTGAATGACGGCGTGCCAGCACGGCTGCTGCACTCCTGCGCGGCGCAGCATTTGATTGACCGCCATGTGCCGGGCGGGCTGCTGGACGTGAACCAGGCCCGTTTTGACACCCTTGCCCAGAGCGAAGCCGCCGTGCTGGCCAACGCCCGCCATGTGACCGGGCGCACCAACTTTGACCGTTCCGCCGTTCAAAAGCTGGCCCCGCAGGCCAGTTATTACCCCTGCAACGAAACGCTGCGCCCGGAGTTTTACACCCCACCGGTGTGGCACCCCCGCACCTTTGGCGAAGCGCCGGTGCTGCTGCTCAGCCAGGGCAACTACCCGCTCAAAAACCTGCATACCGTGCTCAAAGCGCTGCCCGCCGTGCTGGCGCAGTACCCCGGCGCGGTGCTGCGGGTGGCGGGCTGGCCCCCGCTGGACAAAGGGCCGCTGCTGCGCCCGGTGATTGACTGGATGTTCCCCTACCAGACCTGGTGCAAACAGCTGATCCGCCGCCTGGGGCTGGCGGACCATGTGCAGTACACCGGCCCGCTGGATGCCGCCGCCATGCGGCAGGCTTACCTGGATGCCGATCTCTTCCTGTTGCCGTCTTACAGCGAGAACAGTCCCAACAGTCTGGGCGAAGCATGCTGCTGGGCCTGCCCTGCGTGGCCAGCGCGGCAGGCGGCATCCCGGATATGCTGCAAAGCGGCGTGCAGGGGATGCTGTACGGTGCCGCCGGGGATGACGCCGCCCTGAGCGCGGCCATTTTACAGGTGCTTGCCCTGCCGGACCACGGCACGGCGCTGGGCACCGCCGCGCAGATCCGCGCCCGGGTGACCCATGACGCGGCCAAAAACACCGCACAGATGATTGAAATTTACCGCAAAGTCCTGCAAAGGGAGGGAACACTGTGAGCCTGCCCGCCATTGGGGTGGTGATCCCCTGCTATAAGGCCGAGCACACGCTGCGCCAGACGGTTGAAAGCGTGCTGCAGGGTGCACCGGACAATTTGCAGCTGGTGCTGGTGGAGGACGGCAGCCCGGACGGCACCGGCGCGTTGTGTGATGCCCTTGCCGCCCAGGACCCCCGCGTTACCGCACTGCACCAGCCCAACGGCGGGGCATCCGCCGCGCGCAACGCGGGGTTGGATACACTGTGCCGCAGCGGTGCCGAGTGGGTGCTGTTTGTGGATGCGGACGATACCCTGCTGCCGGGGCTGTGGCAGGCGCTGCCCGCTGCATTTGATGCGCAGCCGGGCCTGATTTTGTACGGCATGGTGCGCGCCAGCGGCCCTGCCCCCAATCCGCTGGCCCCCGGCTGCTATGCCGGCCCCGCCGCGCTGGGGGATGCGCTGGACCCGCTGCTGTTTGAAAGCGGCTACCTCGCCGCCCCCTACCCCAAGCTGTTCCGGCTGGATGTGATCCGCCGGAACAAGCTGCGGTTTGACCCACGCTTAAAAATCAATGAAGATGTTTTGTTTAATCTTCAATATTTGCGGTTTTTGCTTTTTTTACAAAAAAACTCTGCCATTTATTGCCTTGCAGGTGTATACTATAATCAGAATGATATGCTTGCGGGCAGTCTGTCCCGCTCCCTGCGGGGGGATTTGCTGGACGCCGAGGCTGTGACCCGCCCCGTGCTGGAAGCATTCTTGACGGATGCCAAGTTGCCTGCACCAGAAATTGACCGCCTGGTGCAAATAAGCCGGGTGCGTGCCGCGTTAAATCAATATGGGCTGCTGACCGGCTGCCCCGGCCGCATGCCGTTTGCCCAGCGGCGGCAGCTGTTTGCCCGCATTTTGCAGGATGCTGATGCCCGCGCAGCTCTGCGCGCCCGCCTGACTGCGGACCCAACCGCCTGCTGGCGCTGCCATACCGGCTGGGGGTATTTTTGCACAGCGCCTGGCTATTGGCCGCTTATACCCAGCTGAAAAACCGCTTTTTATGAGAGGAACGTTTTGCATGCCGAACCCGACCATTTCCATTGTGACAACTGTATATGACGCCAAGGATTACATCCCCCGCACGGTGCGCAGCATTCTGGCCCAGAGCTTTACGGACTTTGAGCTGCTGCTGGTGGAGGATGGCAGCCCCAACGGCTGCGGCGAGCTGTGTGATGAGCTTGCCAAAACCGACCCGCGCATCCGGGTGTTCCACAAGGAAAACGGCGGCCCGGCCTCCGCTTTGAACGTTGGGCTGGACAATGCCCGCGGGGATTACATCGGCTTTGTGGATTCGGACGATCTGGTGGATCCGGATCTCTACGAAACACTTTTGAATGCCATCCGCGAAAATGATGTGCGCATTGCCTCCTGCAATGCCGACGCGGTGGACGAACAGGAAAAGCCCGTGCCGGGGGCCGGGGTCAACATCAACATTGCCGGGCGGCACATGGCCATGGAGCTGCTGCTGGATACCTTTAAAACCGGCGGCTTTTACGGGCTGCTGTGCTGGAACAAGCTGTTTGACATCCGCCTGTTCCGCGATAAAGGCGTGCATTTTGACGAAACCATGTTCTTTGGCGATGACGCCAGCGAGCTGCACCGCGTGTATGACGGCGCGTATGTTTACTGTGTGCCGCGCGTGCTGTACCACTACCGGCGGCGCGGCGGCCAGATGACCGAGGTGCTGTTTCCGCCGCGGCGGCTGGATGATTTGAAAATGTACTGGAACTGGCTGGGCTGGTTTGCCGCGCAGCCGGACAAAACCGAATATAAAGGTTATTATGAATGGGCCGTGGCATGGTACTGGAAAGTGTTTTACCTGTTCTGGTGCCAGGCCAGCGAGGCCGGAGCCATGGCAAAGCTGAAACCGGAATTTTTGAAGCACAAAAAGCATCTGGACAGCATTTTGCCGGACATCCTGCGCTGCCCGCATGTGCCCGGTGCCGAAAAAGCGCGCGCTGTGCTGTTCTGCGCCGCACCGGGGCTGACCTACACGCTGGCACACGCCCGCGGCAAGCTGCATGGCAGCAAAACGGACTGAGGAATGAGGGGGAAAAACAAGATGGAACATATTGCAGTTAGTGTGATCGTTCCCATTTACAACGCAGAGCCCTGGCTGGAAGAGTGCGTGCAGAGCATTCTGGACCAGGATTTCCCGGCCAGCTACGGCACGATCGAAGTGCTGCTGATCGATGACGGCGCAACGGATGGCAGCGGCGCTTTGTGTGACCGCCTTGCCAAGCGGGACAACCGCATTAAAGTGGTGCACCAGGAGAACCAGGGGCTTTCCGGCGCGCGCAACACCGGCATTGATATGGCCCGCGGCCGCTATTATGCCTTTATTGACAGCGACGATGTGGTGCGCCCGGCGTACCTGAAAAAGATGTACGAAGCCTGCGAAGCGCACGACGCCTACATGGCGATCTGCGCAGTGGAGGACGTACAGGAGAACGGCAAGCCCCTGCCGGAGCCGGTGTTCACCCCGCCCACGCAGGAAGGTGTGTTCCGCGGCAAGGATCTGCTGAATGATTTTTATGCCCCCAACGGCACTTATTACACCGTTGCATGGAACAAGCTTTACCGCGCCGAGGTGTGGAAGCTGTTGCATTACCCGGAGGGCCGTCTGCACGAGGATGATTTTGTGGCGCACCGGCTGTTCTGGCGGTGCGATAAAGTGGTGTGCCTGCCGGATGTTTTGTACAATTACCGCCTGCGTTCCGGCAGCATTATGCGCACCAGCCTGAAGCCCGGCGCGTTTGACGCGGTGGACGGCCTGGCTGACCGGTACCGCTTTTATGTCGAGAACGGCGCGGACCGTTCGGTGATTGATTCGGCTTATGCTGCCTGTTGGCGGCGGTATCTTTTCCTGTGCGCCAAGGTACGCCAGAACCCGGAGCCGCAGCTGGTCAAGGCCATCAGCAAGGAGCAGTTTCTGATGCAGGGGCTGATCAGCTACCTGCCCAACTGCCGCCACATGAAGATGACTGAAAAGCTTTCCGCCGCCCGCTGGGCCATGATGCCCGCCGAAAGCCTTTGCCCGGCAAAGTGATTGTTTACGGGAGCTTTCCAGCCTTTTTTGAAAAAAAAGCTTCGGCGAAAAAACTTTAATATAATAGAATATAAGAATAAAAATAGGGATTGGATCGCGAACGGGTAAACAAAATACGCTCAAAACATATTGAAGCACGCGTTTTCCCCATAGAGACCGTAGGGGTGCACATTGTGCGCCCGCTGACCTAATGTCATAGCGTTTTTCCAAGGATTGTATATGGGACAAACGGCCACGGGACGATGCAAGCATCGTCCCCTACAAATAATTTTTAGGTTTGCGATAACCATTTTGCGTTTCTCCCCAACGCGATAAGGGCATCGCGCCCTACAGAATATTTTGCCGCTCATCACGCACTTTCAAACATTCCAAAGCCTAATATTTCCTGAGCGCGCTGCGCGCCGCGGTCCACCACATTATTCTTTATTCTTTTTTAATTATTCTTTACCTACCCCATTCCTAATTAAACTCCTCCCTCCTAACTCCTCCCTCCTAACTCCTAACTAATTTTCCGTCCACACCAAACTTTCAAACCAACGAAAAAAGGGGTTGTCCATTTTGCCGCTGCGCTCGCCAAATACACCGCGCAAACCGCGCATTTTGCTGGTTCCGCCGCCGGAGCTGCCGGTTCCTGCTGTGCAGGGCGCGCGGTGGAAACCCTTGTCACCCACCTGATCCGTGAAAATGAACGGGCGGGCAAGCTGGACCTGCTGTGCGCCAGCATCCCGGACCCGGAAGCCGCCGCCCAGGCACAAGGGCTGCAGCACACCAAAATGCTGTACGTTGCCAAGCCCCGCGGCGTGCGCCGGTATTACCCCATGGTGTTTCTGGAGCGCTGCTTTGGCGTTGCCGCCCCATATGACCCGTGGTATCAAAAGGTTCAGCTTTCCCTTGCACTGGAGCTGCCCACGCCGGACCTGATTGTGGCGGAGGGCGGCACCCTGACCCAGTGCAGCGCCATCAGCAAAATGTTCGGCAAGCGGCGTTGCCTGGCCCACCTGCACGGCCAGACCAGCTGCAGCCATGAGATGGACGCCATTTACGGCGGTATTCTGGCCCTGAGCGAGTTTATCCGCGATGATTACCTCAAAACCAGCGAGCTGGACCGCAAGCATGCCTACATCCTGCACAACTGCATTGATACCGCCCGCTTTGTGCCCGGCCCGGCGGATGCTGCGCTGCGGGCTTCCCTCGGCTTTGCGCCGGAAGATTTTGTTGTACTGTTCTGCGGCCGCCTGGAGCCGGATAAGGGCATCCACAAGCTGTTGGAAGCGATGGAGAATATCCATGACCCGCGCATCAAGCTGCTGATTGTGGGCAGCCCGTTTTTTGGCCGTACCCAGCAAAGCCCGTTTTTGCGCAAGTTGGAACAGCAGGCCGAGACCCTTGGCGACCGGGTGCGCTTTACTGGCTATGTGCCCAATGATTCGATGCCGGAATATTACCGCCTGGCGGACCTTGTCTGCGTGCCCACCTTGGTGGAGGAAGCCGCCGGGCTTGTGGCGGTGGAAGCCATGGGCTGCGGCCGACCGGTGCTTGCCACCCGCAGCGGCGGTATGCCGGAATATCTGGACGGCAGCCAGGCCGTGCTGGTGGACCGTGACGGCAATGTAGCCGGGCAGCTGAGCTTTGCCATCCGCATGCTGTACGAACACCCGGATCTGCGCGCCCAGATGAGCACCGCCGGTGCAAAGACGGCACAGCGCTATTCTTCTGCACGCTTTTATGATGATTTTGTACGCATTGTGTACGATTTTGGAGGTCACCTATGGAACAGCCCGTCATCTGTGTGATCGTTCCGGTATACAAGGCGGAAGCCACCCTGCCCCGCTGCATCGAAAGTGTGCTGACCCAGCAGCTGCCGGGCGGGCTGCGGCTGATCTTGGTGGACGATCAAAGTCCAGACCGCAGCGGCGAAATTTGTGACGCTTACGCAGCAAAGGATCCCCGTGTGATGGTACTGCACCGCAGGGAACGCGGGGTTTCCGGCGCGCGCAATGCCGGGCTACGCGCCGCCACCGGCGAGTATATTGTATTTTTGGACAGTGACGATGCCCTGCGCCCCGGCGCTTTGGCCGCCGCCCTTGCGGCACAGGCCGCTGCCCCCAACGCTTTTGTGCTCTGGCACTACACCATGCAGCCGGACGATACCACCCCTGTAACCACAGTAGCCCACCCGGCCCAACAGAGCGACCTGGCCCGCCTGCACCTGGACTGCCTGATCGCCATGCCGTGGAACAAGCTTTACCGGCGCACATACGCCCGGCAGCTTGCCTTTGACCAGGCTTATACCCTTGGCGAAGATTTGCAGTTTGTGCTGGATTATCTGGCTCTGCTGGGGCGCTGCCAGCCGGATTTCAGCTACCTTGTGCTGGAAAGCGCCCTGACCTTTTACGATTGCAGCCGCACTGGCACCCTTTCCACCAAGTACCACGCAATTACTGCGAAATTTGGCCCAAGCATTTTGCCAAGCTGAACGCCGCCTGCACCGCTGCTGCCTGCCCGCCGCAGGATATGCTGCCGCTGCACCGCGCGGAATTGCAGGTTTTGGCAGAGGGTGCCGCAGACATTTTGCGGCGGGACCCCGATGCCATGCCCGCACGCTGCACCAAAGCCCGCACCGCGCTGCAAAGCCCATGGCTGAAAAGCCTGCTGGATACAATGCGCCATGAGCACTGTTACAGCCCCTATTACCTGCCCTGCCGCTGGAACAGCTTACGTCTGCTATGGATGTTGTCCGAAGCTGCGCGCACGCAGAGCCCCCTGTTCGGCAAGCTGGACTGGGCGGGGTATTATTTGCTGCTGGGCCGCATGAAGCGCGGCTGAACCGCAGCCTGCTTTCTCTCTGGTATTACAGTACATTTCCCCCAGCAGCGCCGCTGGCTTGCCTGGGGTTTTGTTTTTGCATCGTCAGGTTTTTGGGGTTGTAGATTGTATTCACCTGCTTAACATGGTATAATGGGGCAGAATTATCTCTTTGTACTATTTTTATGGCAATACCGCATAATTCTAAGTGCCGATACGGCGAGCGAGGTGCGGCAGATGCCAAGCCAAAAGCGCAGATAATACTGGATGTCTTATCGAGCATTTTGGCAACGCAGATGCCGTGCCG
>ENA-OQAJ01000147-OQAJ01000147.1-human-gut-metagenome-genome-assembly--contig:-NODE-147-length-21904-cov-4.516738_pt1 | contig 21904 bp, 24 predicted proteins | sample MGYA00242736_ERZ504529 | MGnify/ENA primary metagenome ERZ504529 (study PRJEB26092, sample SAMD00036275) | human gut metagenome | host: Homo sapiens | study: EMG produced TPA metagenomics assembly of...
CCTCAGAGAAAAAGGCGCGCCATTTCTTCGTTTTCATAAGATTCCTCTGAACCCTCTCAGTCAATGCCTTGCGGCATTGCCAGATTCCCCTTTTTGTCGCTCACGCGACATCTTCCCCGCGCGGGGGAAGTCTGTCCTCTCAAGGGGGAGCCTTTGCTGGACGGGTCACTTTTATTTCATAAACTCAGCTGCTGTCGTTGTTTTAGCTCCCCCCTTCGGGGGAGCTGGCGCGCAGCGCCTGAGAGGGTTATCAGGTGCGGTAGTCGCCGTTGATCTTGACGTAATCGTAGGTCAGATCGCAGCCCCATGCCTTTGCGGATGCATCGCCGGTGCCCATGTCCACCTTGACCAGCGCATCGTGCTCAGCCAGCACCTTGGCGGCTTCGTCCTCGCTGTAGGGGTGGTAGGCGGCGTTTTCGCACACATACACCTCACCGGCCTTGCTGGAAAGCCACACGCAGACCTTATCAATGGAGAAATCGCCGGGGGTGTAGCCGATGGCGCACAGGATGCGGCCCCAGTTGGCATCGCGGCCGAACACTGCGGCCTTGAACAGGTTGGAGCACACCACGCTGCGGCTGACGGCACGGGCGGTCTTCAGGTCGGGGGCGGTGGGTCACTTCGCAGGTGATGAGGTGGGTGGCACCCTCGCCGTCACCGGCGTGCTCGGCACACATGTGCTCGGCAATGGCGGTGAGCGCGGCAACAAAGGCTTCGTAGTCCGCATTCTCCTCGCAGATCTCCGGGTTGCCTGCAAGGCCGGAAGCCATGATGATCAAGGTATCGTTGGTGGAGGTGTCCAGATCCACGCTCATCTGGTTGTAGGTGCCGGGCACCACGGTCTTGAGGGCCTTTTCCAGCAGGATGGGCGAGACCGCCGCATCGGTGGTGTAGAAGGCCAGCATGGTTGCCATGTTGGGGGCGATCATGCCGCTGCCCTTGCCAATGGCACCCACCGTGCAGGTCTTGCCGCCCAGCTCGAACTGGATGGCGTATTCCTTTTGTGGGTGTCGGTGGTCATGATGGCGGTGGCGGCATCGGTGCTGCCCTGCTCGTCCGCAGCCAGCTTTGCGGCGGCGGCAGGAATGCCCCGGGCAAAGGGGTCGATGACCATGGGCTGACCGATGACACCGGTGGAAGCGGGCAGCACGTCCTGCGGGTCGATGCCCAGCTCCTTGCCCACCAGCTCACAGCATTCTTCGGCCAGAGCCACGCCGTTGGCGGCGCAGGTGTTGGCGTTGCCGCTGTTCACGATGATCGCCTGTGCGTAGCCGTCCTTCAGGTGGGCGCGGTCCACCTTGATGGGTGCGCCGCAGACCTTGTTGGTGGTGTACACACCGGCGGCGGCGCAGCGCACGTCCGCCTTGATGAGTGCCAGATCGTATTTTTCTGCATGGTTTGCGCGGATGCCGCAGTGCACGCCAGCCGCTGCAAAGCCCTTGGGCGCGCAGATGCCGCCCGCAACTTCTTGATACTGCATAATGATTTTCCTTTCCCACAGGAAAACCCTCTCAGTCAATGCCTTGCGGCATTGCCAGCTCCCCCCAAAGGGGGAGCTTTTCAGCAAGAGGGAAACGTTATCTTTTTTGCCAAAAGCTCCCCCTTCGGGGGAGCTGTCACCGTCAGGTGACTGAGAGGGTTTCTTTTTTATTCCAACCCTTTGGTCTCTTCCAGCCCCAGCATCAGGTTCATGCACTGGACGGCCGCGCCGGAAGAGCCTTTGCCCAGATTATCAAACAGGGAGACCAGCATCATCTGGTCGCCTGCAGCGTTCACGGTCATGTACAGCTCCATGCGGTCGGTACCGGCCATGGCATTGGAGTACAGGCCGTTCTCCGGCAGGGCTTCGTTCAGAGCGTGCACCTTGACGGTGGCAGCATCCTTGTAATATGCCGCAATGCCCTCGGCCACCTGTTCGGCGGTGCTGCCCGCCAGCGTCAGATCCAGCGGCACCAGCACCTGCATGCCGCAGTAGTAATCGCACACCACGGGCACGAACATGGGGGTGTGGGCAAGGCCGCTGATCTTCTGCATTTCCGGCAGATGCTTATGGGCAAGGCCCAGACCGTAGCTCTTGGGTGCATCCAGCTTGCTGTGCGCCGGGCGATCAGCGCTCTCGTACTCGGCGATCATCTTTTTGCCGCCGCCGGAGTAGCCGGAGATGCCGGTACAGCTGAAGGGATAATCGGCCGGTGCAAGGCCCAGCTCCACCAGCGGGCGGGCAATGCTGATAAAGCCGCTGGCATAGCAGCCGGGCACTGCCACGCGGCAGGAATTTTTGATTTTTCCTTCTGGCCCGCCAGCTCCGGGAAGCCGTAGTCCCATGCGGCATCGGTGCGGAAGGCGGTGGAGGTGTCCAGCACCTTCACGTCCGGGCGCAGCAGAGGCATGACCTCTTTGGAAGCGGCATCCGGCAGGCAGAGGAAGGCAAGGTCGGCGGAGTTGATCACCTTCGCGCGCTCGTTCACATCCTTGCGGCCCTCTGCGGAAATGGAAAGCAGCTCGATCTCCGGGCGTTGTGCCAGACGGTCGGCAATGCGCAGGCCGGTGGTGCCGGAAGAGCCATCAATAAAAACTTTCACGCTCATGCGTTCTTTTCCTCCCACGCATCCAGCTGTGCGTTTGCCAGTGCGATCTGGTTGTTCACGCTGGCTTCGCTGGGGCCGCCGTAGCTGGTGCGGCCCTCGCAGCACTTGACCAGATCAATGGCATCGTAGATATCGTTCTCGAACAGAGCGCTGTAGCCCTTGAACTCGTCGAGGGTCAGCTCTTCAAGGGTCTTGTCCTTTGCGATGCAGTCGGACACCATGCAGCCGGTCAGCTTGTAGGCATCGCGGAAGGGCATCCCCTTCTTGGTGAGGTAGTCGGCGCAGTCGGTGGCGTTGATAAAGCCCTTGGCGGCGGCGCGGCGCATGTTGGCCGGAATGGTCTTCATGGTGTCCAGCATGGGAGTGACCGTCTTCAGGCACAGCTCCAGCGTATCCACTGCGTCGAAGATGGCTTCCTTATCCTCCTGCATGTCCTTGTTGTAGGCGAGGGGAATGCCCTTCATCATCACCAGCAGGGTGTTCAGGTCGCCGTAGACGCGGCCGGTCTTGCCGCGGATCAGCTCGGTAACATCCGGGTTCTTCTTCTGCGGCATAATGGAAGAGCCGGTGGTAAAGGCATCGTCCAGCTCAATGAACTTGAACTCCCAGCTGCACCAGAGGATGATCTCCTCGGAAAGCCGGGACAGGTGCATCATGCAGATGGAGATGGCATTGGCCAGCTCGATGCAGAAATCGCGGTCGGACACGCCGTCCAGACTGTTGGCACAGGGAGCCGCAAAGCCCAGCTTTTCGGCGGTGAACTGGCGGTCCAGGCGGGTAGGTGTGCCAGCCAGCGCGCCGCTGCCCAGCGGGCACTGTGCGTCCATGCGGGCGGTGGCATCCTCAAAGCGCTGCAGGTCGCGCAGCAGCATGGAGGCGTATGCCATCAGGGCGTGGCCAAAGGTGATGGGCTGGGCGCGCTGCAGGTGGGTGTAGCCGGGCATGACGGCGGTGGTGTTCTCACCGGCCTTTTTGCAGATGACCTTGATGAGCTCCACAATGTAGGCCTGCAGGGTGTGGCTGTAGTCCCGCAGGGTCAGGCGGATATCCAGCGCCACCTGATCGTTGCGGCTGCGGCCGGTGTGCAGCCGCTTGCCGCATCGCCGATGCGGGCGGTGAGGGTCTGCTCCACAAAGGTGTGCACATCCTCGGCACCCGGGTCGATTTCCAGCCTGCCGGCTGCCAGATCATCGGCGATGGAAGCCAGACCGTTGAGGATGTCCTCACAGTCCTTTTCCGAGATGATGCCCTGCTTTGCCAGCATGGCGGCGTGCACGCCGCTGCCGCGCATATCCTGCGCGATCATGCGCTGATCGAAGCGGATGGAGGAGTTGAAGTCGTTCACGCGGGAATCCACGGCCTTGGAAAAACGGCCCTTCCAGAGTTGTTCTGCCATAGTTTTATCCTTTACTTTATGTCCAAACCCTCTCAGTCACGGCTTGCGCCGTGCCAGCTCCCCCGAGGGGGGAGCTTTTCTTCTGCCTGCGAAAAGCAAGAGCTTCCCTACTTGAAGAACAGCTTTGCCGAACTGCGCATAAAGCTCGCCCTTCGGGAGAGCTGGCAAACCCGTCAGGGTTTGACTGAGAGGGTTCGTCAATTTCTTCTAAAAACGGCAAAGCCGCCGCAGGGGAAAACGCTCCTGCGGCGGTGCCGCCGGCAACGATGCCGGTTGGATGGAACTTCCGTGTGAAAGTGTGAAAACACACGAAAGGGAAGATGTTATAGCTGCTTACTTGACCTCCGGCCAGTTCTTGGACAGCTTTGCGCGCTCCTTGATGGACAGGCCGAACAGGTTGATGAAACCTGTTGCATCGGCCTGATTGTAGTCCTCGTCCTCACCGAAGGAAGCAGTCTGCTCGTCGTACAGGGTGTACGGAGAGGTGACACCTGCGTTGATCATGTTGCCCTTGTAGAGCTTGAGCTTCACATCGCCGGTGACGGTCTTTTCCAGACTGTCGGCAAAGGCGTCCAGAGCCTCGCGCAGCGGGGTGAACCACTGGCCGTTGTAAACGATATCGGCATACTTCTGGGCCAGCTGAGCCTTGAAGTGAGAGCTTTCCTTATCCAGAGTGATGGTCTCCAGAACATTGATGGCCTTGTACAGGATGGCACCGCCGGGGGTCTCATACACACCGCGGCTCTTCATGCCCACCAGACGGTTCTCCACGATATCCAGCAGGCCGATGCCGTTCTCGCCGCCCAGCTTGTTCAGGTGCTCCACCAGCTCCACAGCGCCCATCTCCTTGCCGTCCACGGCGGTGGGGATGCCCTTTTCAAAGTGGATGGTCACATAGGTGGGCTTATCGGGAGCCTGCTCGGGGCTGATGCCCAGCTCCAGGAAGCCGGGCTTGTTGTACTGCGGCTCGTTGGCGGGGCTTTCCAGATCCAGACCCTCGTGGCTCAGGTGCCACAGGTTCTTGTCCTTGGAATAGTTGGTCTCGCGGTTGATCTTCAGGGGGATGTGGTGAGCCTCGGCGTAATCGATCTCCTCGTCACGGCTCTTGATGTCCCACTCACGCCACGGAGCAATGATGGCCATATCCGGGCACAGGGCCTTGAGGGTCAGCTCAAAACGCACCTGATCGTTGCCCTTACCGGTGCAGCCGTGGCAGATGGCATCTGCGCCTTCCTTGATGGCGATATCCGCCAGAGCCTTGGCGATGCAGGGACGTGCAAAGCTGGTGCCCAGCAGGTAATCTTCGTACTTCGCGCCGAACTTCAGGGTGGGGAAGATGTAGTTCTCCACAAAGTCCTTCTTCAGGTCCAGCACGTACAGCTTGGAAGCGCCGGTAGCCTTGGCCTTTTCTTCCAGACCGTCCAGCTCGGTGCCCTGTCCCACGTCACCGGAGACAGCGACGATCTCGCAGTTGTTGTAGTTTTCCTTCAGCCAGGGAATGATGATGGAGGTGTCCAGACCGCCGGAGTATGCCAGCACGACTTTTTTGATGTTTTCCTTTTTCATAGGTGACGCTCCTTTTTCATAAAAATACACTTTTGTCTTCTGATGCGCACTTTCCCTTCGCATCCTCTTCCGTTGCGTTTCGGTTGATGCTTTTATTATACGCCGCGCTGTTTTTTCGTCAATAACAAAACCATACAAACCTTTTTTGCTTCCGGCACCCGTTTTTCGTTCATGTTGCATCTTTATGCGTTATTTGCAGAATATATTCACATTTTATGCATTTGCACAGTATATATTCGGGGCACATGCATCCCGCCCGGGGCATGTGCGGACTACAGCACACGGAAAGAATTCACACCGCAAAAACAAAAAGCCCGGGACCCTTTCGTGAGCCGTCTGGCCCTGAAAGAGTCCCGGGTTTCGTTTTCGCTTTATGCGCCGGAAAATGGCCCGCCCGCCGCGCTCCATGCGGCGCACAGCAGTTCCTTCTGGGCCTTGGGCAGCTGCTTGAGGGCATACTCCCGCCGCAGGGCGGCGCGCTTATCCGCGCACAGTTCCAGATAGGCAAAACCCCCGGCCCCTCTGGCACGGGTGTACTTTGCGCCGCGTCCGCTCTGGTGTGCGCGCAGGCGGGCGGCAGGGTCGGTGGTCCAGCCGGTGTACAGCGTACCGCCGGTACACCGCACCATATACACAAAGGCGGGCTTTGGCCGGGCGCACGGCTCAGATGCGGCCATTGTTCTTTAACACCTGACGGCAGGCGGCAAGGGCAGTTTCCTTATCCTTGGCGGTGATGAGGAAGCGGCTGGCGTGGCAGAAGCTGATGCCCGGGATGCCGCTCTTCTGCTCAATGACCTCCTGCGGCTGGCCGGCCCAGCTCTGGGGGAAGGGCAGCTTGGGGCGCTTGGTCTTGTGGTCGGTGACACACTGGGCGCTCCAGCCGCCGCGCTGGCTGGGGTAAACCACGAACAACGCGTCCGTCTTGTACAGGCCGTTCTTCCACGGCAGATAGCAGGGCAGCACCACGATGCCGTCCCGGGAGTTGTAAGCCTGCTGCACCTTTTCGTCGGCGCGGTTCACGGCGTTGGCGCTGGCGATCTGGTTTTCCAAGATCTGCTTTGCCACGGCCACCGCCTTGAAAAAGCAGGTGTCCTGATCCTCTTTGGAGTCCCACACCGGGTTAAAAAAGCCAATGGCATCGCACAGGCTGTTCTGCTCGCCGGTGTTATCGTTGAGGTCCAGCGGCTGGATGAAGTTCTCGTCAATGAGCCGGGCCTGACGCTCACCCACAAGGCCGGGGCCGAGCACCCGCCACAGCAGGCCGAGGGCCGCATAGGGCACGCCATTGGGGCGGCACTCCCGCGGCTCCTGATGGTGGTCGAACATACCAAAGCCCACATCGTACACGATGCCGTCAAAATCATCCGGCACCACAAAGCCGCGGGTGATCTTGATGTCCGGGCGCAAAATTTGCAGCAGGGCAGTGGCAAACACATCGTCGGCGTGGAACTTGCGGCGTGGGTGAAGCGTTTGCAGGAATTTTCATAGATGTACCTCGTTCCCAATAAAATGTCTGGCAACAGTATAGCACACTTTGCAGAAAGGGACAACGAAAAGCCCCGGAACGGGCACGCCATTCCGGGGGCTTTTTGAGCGTATTCTTACTTTTTCTTTGTGGTGCGTGCCTTTTTAGCGGCAGGAGCGGCGGGCTTTTGGGCCGGGGTGGTCTCCGGCTCGCCCAGAGCCAGAATGCTGCTCAGCTCCTTCTGCACAGCGGCGTTGTTGTCGTCGGTGACGGCCAGCACATCGGAGTAGAACTGCTCCATGCCCTCGCGGGTGGAGAAGGTGGCAACGTACATCTGGTTGCCCATGGCGCCGCTCAGCGCGTCCGGCATGCGGTCCACCATGCGCATGTTCTGCTGGTACTTCTGCATGATCTGCTCGTGGCTGTACACAAAGTGCTTGCCGTCGCGGCGGCCTGCAAACGGGCAGTAGAAGTGCTCGCCCACCGGCATATCGGTGCCGCCAAAGGCGATCATGTCCGCCCAGATCTTGTAGACGTTGGTGGAGCGGGCAAAGTTGATCATGTCCGGGGTAAAGCCGCCGCAGGGGCGCATGTTGACCTCCAGCGCCACGATCTGGCCCTTTTTGCCCATGCTGGCCTGATTCTCGGTCATGCGGAAGAACTCAAAGTGGATGAAGCGGCTCTTCACGCCAAAGCTCTTGACGGCGGCACGGCCTGCAGCGCGGGTGTCCTCGGGCAGGTCCTTGATGATGTAGTAGATGGAGTTGTCGTTGTCGTTGACGATATCCATGATGGACATGGGGCTGACGTTGCCGGCCTCAAAGATGGGGTTGCCGTTGGCATCGATGATGGCATCGTAGCTGTTCACCTCGGCCCGGACGAACTCCTCCATGATGTACTCCACATCCGGGTGATGGGCCGTCTTCTGCACGAGGAACTTTTTCAGGTCCTCGTCGCTGGACAGCTTGTGGGTATCGGATGCGCCCACGCCGTTATCCGGCTTTACCACCACCGGGTAGCCCACCTCGTCGATGAACTTCCGGCAGCCCTCGTAATCGTCCACCATGTGGTAGCGTGCGGTGGCGATGCCGGCCTTCCGGTAATACTCCTTCATCTTGCTCTTGTACTTGATGCGGGGCATATCGGAGGTCTGGAAGCCGGAGGTGATGTGGAAATCGGTGCGCAGGGCTGCGTCCCGCTCCAGCCAGTATTCATTGTTGGACTCCAGCCAGTCGATGCGGCCATACTTGAAGGCAAAAAAGGCCACGGCGCGGTAGACCTCGTCGTAGTTTTCCAGACTGCCCACCTTGTAGTACTCGTTCAGGCTGTCCTTCAGCTCCGGCTTCAGCTCATCGTAGGGCTGGTCGCCGATGCCCAGCACGTTCATGCCGTTGTTTTTTCAGCTCACGCAGAACTGCCAGTAGTTGGTGGGGAAGTTGGGCGAAATAAAAATGAAATTCTGCATGGTTTTATGATTCCTCTTTCCTCTATAAACCTCTATAAAGGCGGCCTCGCCCTCTCCGTCCGCTCGCAAAGCTCGCGTCCACCTCGTTCCCCTTTCTGTCGCTTGCGCGACATCTTCCCCCCGACCGGGGGAAATCTGTCAAAGGGAGAGGCCTTGGCAGTACGGCAAGGCCTTTTGGTTTTGCCAAAGGCTCCCCCTTTGGGGGAGCTGTCACCGAAGGTGACTGAGAGGGCGAGCCATTTTACTCGCCCAGAATATACGGCATGTAATATGCAGTCTGCTTATACCACCAGTTCCAGTCGTGGTTCACATCGTGGCCCCACAGGTCTACCCAGATGGGGATGTTCTTGGCCTCGAAGATGCGCTTGAGGAACCATGTGGTGTCCGGCCGTTCCCAGTCGCCCTGACCACAGCAGATGACCGCCTTCTGGCTGCGGAACAGCTGCATGTAGGGGTGATCCTCCGGGAAGTTCTTCATGTAGTCCACGGGCGAGTTCATGTACACCAGCTCGTCCATATAATTGCCGAAGCCATAGTGGGCCGTGTAGATGCCGCTGAGGGCCAGACAGCCGCAGAACACATCCGGGCGGCGCAGGTACAGGTTGACCGCATGGGTAGCGCCCAGACTGCAGCCAAAGGCAATGACACCGGGCAGGTCGTCCCAGCCGTTGCGCTCCTTGGCCAGATACTGGATCTTGGGCACAGCCTCCTCCACGATATAGCGCAGCCACTGCTCATAGCGGCGGATGCGCCAATAGGGGTCACCCTGCGTGTCGGACCAGGTCTCCTTGTCCATGGTATCAATGGAGATCACCATAATCTTACCGGCATCGATCCACGGGGCAAGGGTGTCGGCCATGTGGAAGTTCTCAAAATCGAAGAAGCGGCCATCCTGACAGGGGATGTACAGCATCGGGCGGCCTGCGTGGCCGTAAATTTTGCACTCCATGTCGCGGCCCAGCGCCGGGCTGTAGTCCTTAAAATACTGCATTTCCATGGTGTTTCCTCCTTTTAGGGTTTACTCCTCCACCTCATACATCAGAGTATGGAACATAAAGGGCAGCTGTTTTTCCCAGCTGGCTTCGCTGTGGGTGCCGCCGGGCACGATGCGGCTGGTAAGGTGGATGCCCCGGGTCATGACCTTTGCGCACATCTCTGCAAAGCCGCTGCGCATGCCCTCGTGGTTGCCCATCTCGCGGGAGCCGTAGTCCATGTACAGCACGGTGCCCGGCTCCAGCTTTGCGCGGCCCACAAGGCCGGAAAGCTTTTCCGGCGACACCCAGATGGACGGCGACAGCGCCGCCGCACGGCTGAAAGTGTCGTTGTACTGCAAAAGGGCGTACAGGCTCATCAGGCCGCCCATGCTGCTGCCGCCGATGAAGGTGTGCTCCCGGTCGGGCAGAGTGCGGAAGTTGCGGTCGATGAAGGGCTTGAACCGGTGGATATACCAGCTCATGGTGGCCTGACCCGTGCCGTCGAAGTGGCCGAACTGCGGGTCGTCGAACCGGTAGGGCGAATACTCCACCAGCCGTTCGTTGTTGGCTCCGGCGTTGCACTCCACCGCCGCCACGATCAGCGGGGTGTCGGTGTAGTCCAGATAATCGGCCACGCCCCAGCTCTTGCCAAAGGTGGCATCCTCGTCAAAAAAGACGTTCTGGCCGTCGAACATATACAGCACCGGATACCGGCGGTCGGGGTCAGCTTCATACATCGTGGGCAGATAAACATATACTCTGCGCTGCTCGGTGCCGTTGACGGCAGGGTAGCTCACGCTCCATTTTTTGACCATGGATCCATTCCTCTCAATCTTTCCCGCACGCCTGCCGCAATGCAGGCCGCTGTTCTGTTTTCAGTTTAGCACTGCAGGGCACAGAAAGCAATTGCGCCGGGAAATTTTGGAGGTTTGACGGATACTCCTTCCGTCATCGCTGCGCGATGCCACCTCCCTCAATGAGGGAGGCTTTGGCAGTACGGTAAAGTTTCCGGTTTTGCCAACGGCTCCCTCTTAGAGGGAGCTGTCGAGCGTATGCGAGACTGAAGGAGTTTTTCCGATATACGGCAAACGCCGCCGAGCGGAGCCTGGCGGCGTTGCTGCTATTCTGAATAAAAAGGTTCTCTCCGGAGAATCGGGATCAGTTCTTTTTTCTCAACAGGCACGATCCAGCCCTTGGTATCGGGGATCTTGCCCCACTGCATACCGGTCATGGTGTCGTACAGCTTCTGGGTGACAGGGCCGATCTTGCCGTCGCCGATGTAGGCGTGCTCGCCCTTCCAGACCAGCTCCTTGACGGGGGAGACGACAGCGGCGGTACCGGTGCCGAACACCTCTTCCAGCTTGCCTTCGCGGGCAGCAGCCATGATGTCGGCAATGGCGATCTTGCCCTCGACGACCTCATAGCCCCAGTCCTTCAGCAGCTCGATGCAGCTGCGGCGGGTAACGCCGGGCAGAACGGTGCCGACGGTAGCAGCGGTGTACACCTTGCCGTCGATCTTGAACATGATGTTCATGCTGCCAACTTCCTCGACGTACTTCTTCTCCACGCCGTCCAGCCACAGCACCTGTGCGTAGCCCTGCTCCTCGGCCAGCTCGCCGGCCTTGATGGAAGCAGCGTAGTTGCCGCCGCACTTGGTGAAGCCGGTCAGGCCGGGAGCGGCACGGATGTACTCGTCTTCCACGTAGATGCGCACGGGGTTGATGCCCTCGGCGTAGTAAGCACCCGAGGGAGCGCAGATGATGCAGAAAATGTAGTGCTTGGAAGCGTGCACACCCAGACCCACGTCGTTTGCGAACACGAAGGGACGGATATACAGGGAAGCACCGTCGGAATGGGGCACCCAGTCACGGTCCACGTCCACCAGAGTTTCAACGGCCTGAATGTAGTCCTCCACAGGGATCTTGGGGATGCACAGACGGTCGGCGGAGTCCTGGAAACGCTTTGCGTTGCAGTCCGGGCGGAACAGCTGGACGGTATCATCGGCCGTGCGGTATGCCTTCATGCCCTCAAAGATCTCCTGAGCGTAGTGGAACACGACAGTAGCCGGGTCCAGTTCAAAGGGGCCGTAGGGGACAATGCGGGCATCGTGCCAGCCTTCGCCCTCGGTGTAATCCATCACGAACATATGGTCGGTGAACTTCTTGCCAAAACCCAGATTGCTCTCGTCAGGCTTTGCCTTCGGAGCAGTGGTACGGGTGATCTTGATATCCAACATGATTTATTTTCCCTCTTTCCTGATCTCGGGCGCAGCGAGTGAAAATGCGCCCGCAAACACCGAATGTTGTTTTCTATTATAATAATATGAATGTGATTTACAAGGAAACGAAAAATCTTTCATCTTTGGACAGGTTAAGTTGCGCTAAATTGCCTGCTTTTCCATGTGCAAACTGCCCAAAATATGATACAATGAGGCATAAGCCGGATCTTACAGGCTCAGAAAGGAGCTTTTGCACAATGATAAAAGGTGTTATTTTTGATATGGACGGGCTGATGTTCGACACCGAGCGCATCTGGGCCACCCTGTGGAAGCCCGCACTGGCCACACTGGGTCTTCCTTATAAGGAAGGGCTGGACGCTGCCGCGCGCGGCTCGGCAGGCGATTCCATGCGGGCCGTGCTGCGCCGCTTCTACGGCCCGGACTGCGACACCGATGCCATCATGGATGCCCTGCACGCGCAGGCGGAGACGGCCTTTCAGGCACCGCCGCCCAAAAAGCCGGGTCTGGATGAACTGATTGCCTATCTGGAAGCGCAGCACATTCCCATGGTGGTGGCTTCCTCCAGCCGGATGGCATCCATCCTGCGGCACCTCAACAACTGGCACATGACCGATCACTTTCAGGCCCTTATTTCCGGCGAGCAGTTCACCTCGTCAAAGCCCGACCCGGAGATCTTCCTCACCGCGGCCAAGGCGCTGGGCACCACCCCGGCTGAAACGCTGGTGCTGGAGGACAGCTACAACGGCGTGCGGGCCGGTGCGCGGGGCGGCTTTGTCACCGTGATGGTGCCGGACCTTGCCCCCGCCGACGACGAGATGCGCCGTCTGTACACCGCCGAGTGCAAAGACCTGCGCGAGGTGAAAAAGATGCTGGAGGAGGGGAAGCTTCTTTCCGAAACCTGAAATATACAGTTGGTCTTTTACATTTTCACGCTAAAAAAGCGGAGAACATCCTCAAGGAAGTCTTTGCCCGCCTTATCCAGCAATCCTCCCGTGTGGAACTGGGCAAGAAGTTTGAAAGCGGCTTCTATGCCAAGCCCGACACCCCCAGCCCGCAGGCTCGTACCCGCCGCAGGCGAACCCACCATCTCCATGACGGCTCTTTTGGAATTGCTGAAGGATGCCGACCCGGAAATGAAGGCAAAACTCCGCTTAGCCCTGCTCACCTGATGCAAAAAAGGGCACTGATTGCAATGCAATACAGCGCCCTACATCATCGGACATGGATAACACCGACCGTGCAGAAACCGTGCAGCCATGGCTTACAAAACAAAAAAGCCATGAAATCTTTCGATTTCACGGCATTTTCTGGTGCGATGGAAGGGACTCGAACCCCCGGCCTACTGATTCGTAGTCAGTCACTCTATCCAGCTGAGCTACCAACGCATACGTTCCGCTCGGAACATGATGTATTTTATCACTCAGACTGGGTTTTGTCAACCGTTTTTTGCAAATATTTTTTATCTTTTTCAAAAAGCAGCATTTTTTTATGATTTTTCTTGTATCGTTTTTGTCGTTCTTGTGCTATAATAACCTTACTATATGTTTTTTAATCTGTGTCCGTGCAGGGGTACAGGAGCTTTGCGGGCAGCACCGCGTGGAGGCTGCGCCGCCGGGTTTTCTCTGCAGCGAGACACCACGGAGGTAGATCCTATGAAACTGGTAAGCGTGGAAACTCCCGAAAAGAGTGTCTGCAAAATGACCTTCAGCGCCAGCCCCGAAGAGCTGGAAGCTGCATCCAACGCCGTTTACGAACGCACCCGCGCCTCCTATACGATCCGCGGCTTCAAGAAGGGCGAAGCGGACCGCGCACAGATCGAGGCTGACCGCGGCGAGCACACCTTCTGGTACGATGCCATCAACGATCTGATGGACAAGGACGTGCCCGCGCTGTATGATGCCGCCATGGCAGAGCACAGCTTTGTGGCTGTTGACAATCCTGTGTACGATCTTGTGAGCGTGAAAAAGGACGAGGGCTTTGTGGCCACTGCCACTGTTGCCCTGCAGCCTGAGCTGAACCTGACCAAGACCACCGGCTTTACCGCCGAGTGCGTCACCCCGGAAGTGACCGACAAGGAGATCGACAATGTGCTGGAGCGCCGCCGCGCTGCTGCCGCTGAGCTGGTGCCGCACAAGGGTCCGGCCGTAAAGGGCAACATCGTACATATCGATTACGAAGGTCTGCTGGAGGGCAAGCCCTTCCAGGGCGGCACCGCAAAGAACCAGGCCGTCCAGCTGGGCAGCGGCCGCATGATCCCCGGCTTTGAAGAGGGCATTCTGGGCCACAAGGCAGGCGAGGAATTCGAGATCTTCGTCACCTTCCCGAACCGTTACCACGCAAAGGATCTGGCCGGTAAACCCGTCGTGTTCAAGATCAAGCTGATCGACGTATGTGTGCGCCAGATCCCTGCTCTGAACAGCGACTTTGCCAAGAAGGTTGCCAATGTGGACACCATGGACGAGCTGCGTGCACAGGTCAAGCAGCAGCTGCACGACGGAAAGCATGCCGGTGCGCTGAACCGTGCCAAGGATCAGATCCTGACCCAGCTGGCCGATGCTTCTGAGGGCGAACTGCCCAGCGTGCTGGTGGAGACCACCTACCAGCAGCAGATGGAGCAGATCCAGCAGCAGCTGCAGATGCAGCGCCTGAGCCTGGATCGCTACCTGAGCCAGATCCACGAGACCCGCGAGAGCTTTACCGCCAAGGTGCGCTCTTCTGCCGAGAAGACCGCCCGTGTGCACATGGCTCTGCTGCAGATCGCACAGCAGGAAAATCTGGTGCCCACTGAGGAAGATATCGATAAGGCTCTGGCCGCTCGTGCAGAGCGCGCCAAAAAGACGCTGGAAGAGATCAAGGAAAAATCCGATATTCCCGCCATGCGCCGCAACGAGGGCATCCGCAAGGCTGCCGACTGGGTGATCGAGCACTCCACCATTGAAGAAAAGTAAGTTCTGATACAGAGAAAGCCCGTGCAGTTTCCGGCTGCACGGGCTTTCTTTTTTCATTTGAAGGGCAGGGGATATCAGCTCAGAAGGTTAAAGCCCATAATGACCACGCCCAGCACCACCAGCACAATACCGGTGGCACGGTTCAGGGTCTTGGGGTCTGCCTTATTGGCAAACACAGCGGCAATGCGCGCCCACAGCAGGGTGAACACCACGCACAGTGCCCAGACGAACCAATTGGGCGCACCGCCGATCATAAAGTGGGAGACAGCACCGGTCAGGGCGGTGAAGGCCATAATGAACACGCTAGTGCCCACGGCGGTCTTCAGCTCGTAGCCCAGCACACTGGTGAGGATGAGCAGCATCATCATGCCGCCGCCTGCGCCGATGAAGCCGCAGATGAAGCCGATGAGCACACCGCACACGATGGACTGGATGGCACGCTTTTTGGCGCTGACACCCTGCATAGCTCCTTGGTCGTCATGACCGGGCGCACAATGAACTTGATGCCCAGCAGGAAGGTCATGAACACCGAGAAGCCTCCCATGGTGGCCGAGGGCACCTTGCTAGCCACCCAGCTGCCAACTACCGTGAACAACAGCACACTTACCATCATGATCAGGCCGTTGCGGATGTCCAGATTTTTGTTTTTGTGGTAGGTATAGGCCGAGACGGCACTTGCCAGCACATCCGAAGAAAGGGCGATGCCCACCGCCATATAGGGGTCCATGTGCAGGAAAGTGATGAGCATGGGGCTGATAACTGCAGCCGCACTCATACCGGCAAAGCCGGTGCCAAGGCCGGCCCCCATGCCGGCAAAAAAGGTGACAAGAACCGTAAACAACACGTTCATTTTATGCGTTCTCCTTTATAATTTCGTCCAGATTTTTCCCGATCAGCTCCATGGTCCGGAAAAAGACCTCCTGATCGGCCGGCTCCACATGATCCAGCAGGCGCTTGAAAAAGGCATTCTGCACCACACGCCCCTTGCGGATGATCGGGTCTGCCTTGCCGGTGCAGAGAAGCTTTGTTTTGCGGCGGTCGCTGGCCACGGCATAGCGTTCCAGATAGCCTCCTGCACCAGCTTATCCACATTCATGGAGACGAGATTTGCTTGATATGGCGCACCTCCACGATGTCCCGGGCCGTTTTATAGTCCGGGTTGTTGGCGAGGAACAGCAGGATGTCCAGCGCCGTCTGCGACAGGCCAAGCTCCTGACACAGCGGTTTGCAGACGGCATTGTACGCCTGCGCGGTCTTGATGGAAAATTCGATATTCGGGTTCACAGCAGGCCAGTCCTTTCATCTTTGAATGATTCATTTTTGAAGTATTATAGTGCAGAAGAGGAGAGATGTCAAGTGGGAACTCCCTCAGTCGCGGCTTACGCCGCGCCAGCTCCCTCAAGGAGGGAGAGAGCAAACCCTCTCAGGCGCTCCCGCGCCAGCTCCCCCGAAGGGGGAGCTTTTTGTCATCTTCCGGTTAGCACAAATAAAGCTCCCCCTTCGGGGGAGCTGGCGAACGCAGTGAGCCTGAGAGGGTTCTTCCCGCCGCGCGGCTGTTTCCGCAGGAATCAGCGCGGCAGATGCTGTTTTCCTCCACGACCCCACCCGTGAAAACGCAATGCCGGGCGGTCCGCAGACCGCCCGGCATTGCTCTATTATAAATAATTCTTCCACTGAATATGCGCAGAGCAGCGCGGAGCGCATTCCAATCGTTTTTCTCAGAACAGCACCACAGCCGCCAGACGCACCAGCAAAGCGCACAGCCATGCCACGGCGCACTGATTCACCACCATGATGACCGCCCACTTGTTGCCCAGCTCCCGCTTGACCGAGGCCACTGCCGCGATGCAGGGGGTGTACAGCAGGCAGAACACCAGCAGGGGAGCCGCCTGCGCCGGGGTAAGGGCCGCCGACAGCGCAGCTTCGGAGCCAAAGAGGATGAGCAGCGAGGACACCACGCTCTCCTTTGCCATGAAGCCGGTGATGAGGGCGGTGGAGATGCGCCAGTCTGCAAAGCCCAAAGGTCCGAACAGCGGGGCGATGTCGCCCGCAATGCGGGCAAGGATGCTGGCCTGCGGGTCGGCGGTCAGCCGCAGCTGCAGGTCAAAGTTCTGCAAAAACCAGATGACGATGGTGGCCGCAAAGATCACCGTGAAGGCTTTCTGCAAAAAGTCCCGGGCCTTTTCCCACAGCAGCTGTGCCACGTTTTTCAGGCCGGGCAGGCGGTAGTTGGGCAGCTCCATGACAAAGGGCACCGCCTCGCCCTTGAACACCGTGCTCTTGAGCAGCAGTGCCGCCAGCACGCCCACCGCGATGCCGGTAAAGTACAGCAGCACCATCACAAGGCCCGCATACTGCGGGAAGAACGCCGCCGCAAACAGGCTGTAGATGGGCAGCTTTGCCGAACAGCTCATGAACGGGGTGAGCAGGATGGTCATTTTGCGGTCGCGCTCCGAGGGCAGGGTGCGGCTTGCCATGACGCCGGGCACCGTGCAGCCAAAGCCGATGAGCATGGGCACGATGCTGCGGCCCGAAAGGCCGATGCGGCGCAGCAGCTTATCCATCACAAAGGCCACGCGGGCCATGTAACCGGTATCCTCCAGCATGGAGAGGAAGAAGAACAGCACCACGATGATGGGCAGAAAGCTCAGCACGCTGCCCACGCCGGTAAAGATGCCGTCGATGAGCAAGGAGTGCACCGCCGCATTGACGTTCCAGTTGGTAAGCGCCGTGTCCACGATGCCGGTCAACGCGTCGATGCCCGTTTCCATCAGGTTCTGGAAGAACAGGCCGATGACGTTGAAGGTGAGGAAGAACACCAGACCCATGATGGCGATAAAGGCCGGGATGGCGGTGTACTTGCCGGTGAGGAATTTGTCGATGCGGTTGGAGCGCAGCTGCTCTTTGCTTTCGTGGGGCTTGACCACCGTCTTGGCTACCAGCTCCTGAATAAAGGAGAACCGCATATCCGCAATGGCGGCGGCGCGGTCCAGCCCGCGCTCCCGCTCCATCTGCACGATGATATGTTCGATCATCTCTTTTTCGTTCTGATCCAGCTGCAGGGCTTCCTCGATGCGCCGGTCGCCCTCCACCAGCTTGGTGGCGGCAAACCGCACCGGAATGCCCGCCGCCCTGGCGTGGTCCTCGATCAGATGGATGATGCCGTGGATGCAGCGGTGCACCGCGCCGCCGTGGTCGTCCTCACTGCAGAAATCCATGCGGCCGGGCCGCTCCTGATACTTTGCCACATGAAGGGCATGGTCTACCAGCTCATCCACGCCCTCATTCTTGGCGGCGGAAATGGGAACGACCGGAATGCCCAGCATGGCCTCCATCTTGTTGATGCGCACCGTGCCGCCGTTGCCGCGCACCTCGTCCATCATGTTCAGCGCCAGCACCATGGGGGTGTCCAGCTCCATGAGCTGCATGGTCAGGTAGAGGTTGCGCTCGATGTTGGTAGCATCCACGATGTTGATGATGCCGGTGGCTTTTCGCCGATGATGAATTGGCGGGTGACGATCTCCTCGCTGGAATAGGGGGACATGGAGTAGATGCCCGGCAGGTCGGTGACCTCGGTCTCCGGGTGGCCCTTGATGGCACCGCTCTTGCGGTCCACCGTCACGCCCGGGAAATTGCCCACATGCTGGTTGGAACCGGTGAGCTGGTTGAACAGGGTGGTCTTACCGCAGTTCTGGTTGCCAGCCAGCGCAAAGGTGAGGGTCCTGTCCTCGGGCAGGGGATTCTCCCCCTTTTTGATATGGTATTTTCCGCCCTCGCCAAGGCCGGGGTGATCCACCATTTATCATCTGCCAGAACCGCCGACATTGCCGGGGCCTTTTCGGTTGGGGTGATGCCGATCTGCGCGGCATCGTCCAGCCGGAGGGTCAGCTCATATCCATGGATGCGCAGCTCCATGGGGTCGCCCATGGGTGCCAGCTTGACCAGCGTGACCTCCGCCCCCGGGATCAGGCCCATATCCAGAAAATGCTGGCGCAGTGCGCCGCTGCCGCCGACGGTATCCACAACAGCGCTTTTTCCGATCTGCAATTCTTTTAATGTCATAAGATCGACCTTCTCATTTTATCCACTGTCAACGTGTGTTAGTTTGTGTTAACAATAGTAATATAGGCTAACTTTGCGCGGTTGTCAATAGATAATATGGGGGGAGATTCTTGGCGGTCAGCATCCTCGCCCTCTCAGCCTCGCCTTGCTCGGCAGCTCTCCCAAAGGGAGAGGTGGATGCAAACGCAGTGAGCAGACGGAGAGGGCGAGGCCGCTAACGTTACAGTGATAACAAAAAAAGCCGTGCACCCTCTTTTTCAGAGAATGCACGGCTTTGGAGGTTTATGCGTTTACTTCACAGTGTGGTAGCCATCGGGGTTGTTCTTCTGCCAGTTCCAGCTGTCGGCACACATTTCCTCGATGCCGTATTCCGCCACCCAGCCAAGCTCGTTCTTTGCCTTGGTGGGGTCTGCATAGCACTCGGCAATGTCGCCGGGGCGGCGCGGGTCGATCACATAGGGGATCTCCTTACCGCAGGCCTTGGAGAATGCGTGGATCACATCCAGCACGCTGTAGCCCTTGCCAGTGCCCAGATTGCAGATGAACAGGCCGCAGTTCGTTTCCAGCTTCTTGATGGCGCACACATGGCCGCGGGCCAGATCCACCACGTGGATGTAGTCGCGCACGCCGGTGCCGTCCGGGGTGGGATAGTCGTTGCCAAAGACATGCACCTTTTCCAGCTTGCCCACGGCCACCTTGGCGATATAGGGCATGAGGTTATTGGGGATGCCGTTGGGGTCCTCGCCGATGAGGCCGGACTTGTGCGCACCAATGGGGTTGAAGTAGCGCAGCAGGGCCACGTTCAGGCTGGGGTCAGCCTTGCACACATCCTGCAGGATGCGCTCGGTGAACACCTTGGTCGTGCCGTAGGGGTTGGTGGTGGCACCGGTGGGGAAGTCCTCGGTGATGGGCACGCTGGCGGGGTCGCCATAGACGGTTGCGGAAGAGCTGAACACGAAGTTGTGGCAGTTGTGATGGCGCATCACGTCCAGAATGACCAGCGTGCAGTTGAGGTTGTTGTAATAGTATTCAATGGGCTTGGAAACACTCTCGCCCACGGCCTTGTAGGCTGCAAACTGGATCACAGCAGTAATGTCCGGGCACTCAGAGAAGATGTGCTCCACATCCTCGTGCTTGGTCATATCTGCCTTGTAAAAGCGGAAGTCCTTGCCGGTGATCTGCTTGATGCGGTCCAGCACCACCGGAGATGCATTATAATAGTTATCTGCCACAACAACGTCGTAGCCAGCGTTCAACAGTTCGATGCAGGTGTGGCTGCCGATATAACCGGCGCCGCCGGAAACCAAAATTGCCATAGCCTAGTACCTCTCTCACTCATTTACATTACAGTTGATGCCGGCATTCCCCGGCCTTGCCTAAAGAATACCGCTTTTATGGCTCAGAATCAAGGGATGCGTCTTCTATTTAGATGAATTTTTGTTGCATCTTTGTTTTCGAGGTTTTGATTTAAAAGCGTTTTTTTGGCATTTTGTCATGGATAAAAGGCACGGTTTGTGCAAAACATAGAAATGGCGCGAAAACTCCCTCCGTCAAAGCCTGACGGCTTTGCCAGCTTCCTCGGAGAGGGGGCTGGCATCGAGCGCAGCGAGATGGACTGGGGGACGTTCTCCTCCTGCCACGCAAAAAAACGCCTGCCGGAGCAGACGTTTTTTGTGGTACATCATTTTTTACAATTTTCCGCACTGCTTGCCGGTGAAAAAGCGCAGGGTGGTGGTGGCGCGGAACACTTTGCCTGCCCGCAGCACTGTGGTGGGGAACTCCGGGTGGGAAGGGCTGCAGGGGTAGTGCTGGGTCTCCAGCGCAAAGCCGCCGTACTTCTGCATGGGCACGCCGCCCTTGCCGGGGGTGGGGCAGTCCTGCAAAAAGTTGCCGGTGTACAACTGGATGCCCGGCTGGGTGGTGTACAGCTTCATGCTGATGCCGGTCTTTTTCACTGGTGACCCATGCGCAGATGCTCTGGCTGGAGCTGCGGGCGCGGTCGATCACAAAGCAGTGGTCGTAGCCACCGCCCACCATGGTGGTCTGGGCAAAGCCGGTGTCGATATCCCGGCCAATGAGCTTTCCCTCGGTAAAATCCATGGGGGTGTTTGCCACCGGCAGAATGGCACCGGTGGGGCAGGTCTGATTGTTGCCTTCCAGATAGTTAGAGGCATAGATGCGCAGCTTCTGGCCCAGAATATCGCCCTCACCGTTCAGGTTGAAGTAGCTGTGGTTCGTGAGGTTCACGATGGTATCCGCATCCGAAGAGACGCGGTAATCCATGCGGAAGGTATTGTCCTCAGTGAGGGTATAGCGCACCGCCAGCTTCAGGTTGCCGGGGAAACCGTCCTCACCGTCCGGGCTCTCGGCCTCCATCAGCAGGGTGTCGCCAAAGGCCTTCACCCGGTACAGCTTACGGGAGAAGCAGCCGTGCAGGTGGTTGGGGCCGTTGTTGGCTTCCAGCTGGTAGGTCTTGCCGCCCACGCTGAAGGTGGCATTCTCGATACGGTTGGCATAGCGGCCCACGAACGCGCCGCAGCAGGTGCTGCCGGAGGACGTGAAGTCATCCTCATAATCTGCCATGGTGTCGTGGCCCAGCACGACATCCACCGGGCCGTTCTTGGCCGGAACGATGATGTTTTTAATGATGCATCCGTAGTCCAGAACGCTCACCGTCAGGCCGCCGGGGTTGGAAAGGATGTACTCTGTAACATTTGCGCCCTGTTTGGTCACACCGAAGGGCTTGGAGCGGATCTGTGCCATTGGGCATTCGCCTCCTCAGATTTTACTCGGACATACAGTCAGGCAGACTTCCACTGTATTCTATCTTATTTATGATTATATCACAGTTTTATATCTTTGTGGGGAACGGATTTTAGAATTTGCATCCAATTTTTCCAGCTATTTTTTGTTGAAATTATTCAGTTGGCGGGGTATGCAGTCAGAAAGATGTGTTTCCCTCGCAGAGCGTTTTCGCGTGGATTGAGTGTTACGCCGATTTACAGTCGCTTGCGCGACGAAACGTAAGGGCAGCAGCATATTTTCATCTGACGCGAATGCTCCCGCAGGGAGCCAGCATCAGCACATGCCGTTTGCCGTTACAACCTTTCCCTGAAACGCAATCCGGCGGTCCGCGAGACCGCCCGCAGTGCTCTATTATCATATAAATAATTCTTCCGCTGATGATACGCAAGCAAAGCG
>ENA-OQAJ01000148-OQAJ01000148.1-human-gut-metagenome-genome-assembly--contig:-NODE-148-length-21895-cov-1.683113_pt1 | contig 21895 bp, 26 predicted proteins | sample MGYA00242736_ERZ504529 | MGnify/ENA primary metagenome ERZ504529 (study PRJEB26092, sample SAMD00036275) | human gut metagenome | host: Homo sapiens | study: EMG produced TPA metagenomics assembly of...
GGGAACAGGCACGCCGCTGCGCGAATTCTTATGGAGTGAGGAGATGGCGGATGCCAGTGTTTTCTATCATGGAGCATGTGGACTTTAAAGATACTTACCGTCCCGGCACAAAAGAGATACGCAACTGCCACATCAACATCGGCACGGGAAAGGAAATATCCATTGCCGACCTGGCTCATCTGATAGTAAAGGAAACGGGATATAAAGGCAGCATTACATTCAATCCGGAGAAACCGGACGGAACCATGCGCAAACTGACTGATGTGACCAAATTGCATGAACTGGGATGGCATCACAAAATAGACATAGAGGAAGGGGTGCACAAGATGTACCAATGGTATCTGGAATATAAAAAGAAATAAAGAGCATACGTGTTATGGAAACTCATATCGTTATCATGGCAGGCGGCATAGGAAGCCGCTTCTGGCCCATGAGTACGCCGGAATGTCCCAAACAGTTCATTGATGTGACGGGATGTGGCAAAAGCCTGATACAACTGACAGTGGAACGCTTTCAAGGGTTGTGCATTCCGGATAATATATGGATAGTGACTTCGGATAAGTATAAGGAGACGGTAAGGAAACAATTGCCATCCGTGCCGCCTCATCATATACTGATGGAGCCGGTTGCACGTAACACGGCACCCTGCATCACATACGCTTGCTGGAAAATCAAGAAACACCACCCGCACGCCAATATCGTAGTGACTCCTGCGGATGCATTGGTTATCAATACGGATGAATTCCGCCGGGTGATAGCCAAGGCACTGCTGATGACAGATCAAAGCAAGGCTATTGTAACCATAGGTATCAGACCTTGCCGCCCGGAAACGGGATACGGATATATAGCCGCGGGAGAAGAGGTGGATCAGGATATACGGAAAGTGGATGAATTCAAAGAGAAACCGGACTTGAAAACGGCACGGCACTATGTGGACGCCGGGAATTATTTCTGGAATGCAGGGATCTTTGTATGGAATGTAAAGACCATAGAAGAGGCTATACGCCGTTATGCACCGGGCATCGCGAGGTGTTCGACAGGATTTATCCGGAGTTCTATACCGAAAGGGAAAAAGAAACCATAGAAGAGCTGTTCCCTACTTGTGAAAGTATATCCATAGATTATGCCGTAATGGAAAAAGCGGAACGGATTTATGTATTGCCGGCAGAGTTCGGATGGTCTGATCTGGGCAGTTGGGGCTCATTACATTCCTGCTGCCCAAAGATAACCGGAACAATGCCATCGTAGGCGAAAATATCCGATTGTATGAATGTAATAACTGCATTGTACACACACCGCATTTAAAACAAGCGGTAATACAAGGACTGGACGGATATATCATAGCCGAGAAAGAGGGAACCCTGCTGATATGCAAACTGGCAGAGGAGCAGCGTATTAAAGAATTTTCGAAAGCATAAGGAATGATTATAGCAGTTGATTTTGACGGCACAATAGTGGAGCATAAATATCCCGAAATAGGCAGGGAACTACCCTTTGCCATAGAAACGCTGAAAAAACTACAACAGGAACGGCATCGCCTTATTCTGTGGAGTGTGCGGGAAGGTAAATTATTACAGGAGGCAGTGGATTTCTGCCGGGAGCGTGGACTGGAGTTTTATGCCGTAAACAGCAATTATGCGGAAGAAACCCTGGAAAGCATCATTACTCCAGAAAACTGAAGGCGGATTTGTTTATTGATGACCGTAATCTGGGAGGACTGCCCGAATGGGGGGATGATTTACAGAATGATCCATGACAAATGGGGATACGAAGATATTTATCAAAGTTCAGGTAATAAAGAAGAGACTAAAAAGCGAAGCTTTTGGAAGATACTTTTTTCCAAGATGTAGAATCTCCGCTTCCTAATGTAGTGATACAGGCGGAAGCCCATAAGAAACTAATGTTAGATCAGAGGTAAGTACTGTTATCAGCGGATAAGGGAACTTACGAAACAGTGTTGGTGATACCCGCCTGGGAAGGTAGGTATCACATTCTTTGATCTATTCCATTAGTATTTGAAGACTTGTTCTTCTCCGGGTTCTATGGTCATGGCTTTCATTCCTTTCCGGGTTGGAATGTTCAGCACTCCCTTTCCGCCGTCGGACTTGATACGGATCTCTTTTCTTATCCATATAAATATGGATATTGCCGTATGGAGTGGGCACGGTTCCTTCCATCCATTTCAAGCCGCCCAGACAAGGGGTGACGGAGTATTCCTCGTAACCGGGTTTGGTGGGTTTTACTCCCAGATAGTATTTGCCCAGCAAATAGATGGGGCTGGCTCCCCATGCATGGCAGAGGCTTTTGCCGTATGGACGTCCGTACATGGCCAGATGCCGGGTACCTGTTTCTTCAGGATTGTATTTCTCCCAGAAACTGGTAGCTCCTTCTTTCAACATACCGCCCCAATAGGCTTTCATTTCTTTCATCACCGATTCTTGTTCGCCCAAGGCGCACAGTGCTTCCAGTTCATAGAAACGCATATAAGGAGTGGTGATTTTCAAAATACTGTCATTCTGCAATACGGAGTGTTTGATGGCCTGCTGTTTATCGGCATTCAGATAATTGAAGAAGACAGAGAACATATTGGCGTAACGGGTAACGGACTCACTCTGCTTTCCCTGAATACGGTTGTGTACCATCGCTTGTTTCTGCTCATTCCAGAAAGCGGGTTCCAGCTTGGAACGTAAAGCGGAAGCCAGTTTCTCATACTTGGTTTTGTCTGCCGTATTGCCGGCCAGACTGGCACAAAGCGCCATGGTTTCCAAACTCTTGCAGAACAAGACTTGCTCAAAGGATAGTTCTCCTTTCTTGTCCAGATAACCGTCTGCCCAGTCTACGAATACCCAGTCACCGGTCATGCCTTCCACCATACCGTTGGCATTGGTGCGTCCCAATACATAGTCCATCATGCTTTGCATACGCGGATAGAGTTGGGTTACAAAGTCTTTGTCACCGGAGTACATATAGTAATCGTAAATACTGAGGAACCAATAGAAGGTGTAGTCCATAATGGTATTGCTGTGGCTGGTCACAGGGTCTTTTCCGCGAAGCAGCCAGATGGTACGCTTCACGGTTTCATTATCGAAGAACAGATAGTAGTTCATCAGGTAGCTCTGGGATGCATCGCCACTCCATACCCAACGGTCGCGCTTGATGCCGTCGATAAAGAATTCACGGGTAGTAAGGTGCATGGTGTATGCTCCTACTTCCCAGATGCGGTTCAGCTCTTCGTCATTGCATTTGAATGAGCCCCGGTACTCTTCGGGCAAGTATTCGTATTGCATGGAAACGTCCTGCATCGTTACTCCCGGATCGCAAGTGACATAGACATAACGGAAAGCCTTGCTATTGTCTAAAGTATATTCATCGTATAGTTTCCGTGTATTCCGGATGGCCAGATCGGTTATTTGCCCCGCTCTGCCAGCAATTTGTCCAATGTTTCGCAATATTCCGTATCCAAGGCTTCTTCAGGACTTTCACCGTAATAGATATGGATCGTTCCTTTTCCTTTTACATCTTTCAGAGTGATATAACCAAAGGTTTCTTTTCCGAAGTCGTACAATACCCCCTCTTTCCGGGGAGTGGAGGAAACTGCTTTCATCGGTTTTCTAACCAATGAAAACTTGGAAGGCAGTTGGGTGGCTCCGTCAAAGTTCCAACACCCTGCATCCATATAAACGGTAGCAGAAGTATCACTGGCTTTTCCGCTTTCGTCTATCCATTCTTTATCCTCGTAGGTTACTTTCCAAGTTTTGTCCGTATTTACGGTTTTTCCTTTCACATAAATAGTGGGGGGAGTGGACTGATTCCACACTTTGATGTTCAGACTGTGTTTTCCTGCGGGGAGTTTCAAAGTGGAGGGCATACCGAATTGCAGTTTGCCATCCAATTTCACATTGTATTTTCCTTCGGCGGCAATGAAGATCTCTTCAGGTTCCGCCAGGTCCAATTTCTTGCTGAATTCCACTACCACATAATGGCTGTCTGTTTTCCAGAAGGGAGGGAAAAAAGCACCGCGTTCCGTACGGCGGTTGTTCATCTGGTTGCCCAGCCATATTTCATAATCACCCGGATACCAGATCCAGGTCTGGGCGGAGGCGGCAGCACTCAATGCAAGTGCTCCGACTAAAGTGGCAAGTTTGTTTTTCATAATGGTATCACGTTTTATTTTTCCTTCAAATAGCTATATTCTTTGGGCAGTCCGGCATTTGCCTTGATGCTGTCGTTCACCATCGGACCATTGTTTTCCCATGTATTGCCCGGACCGTTGGCGTTCTTCAGGAACTTCTCTCCTTCCGTCCAGTTGTCCTTGACGGTGATAAATGAAGATCCTTCGTCGGTGTAAAGATAGAACCAATGATTGGGATCGTGTGCATAACCGGGTGAAAATATGTCGGAAACGCAATTTTCCGTAATCCGGCTATGGGGTTGTGAACCTAATGTATAAATACCGGCTACATCATACATGTGCTTGGCATAGTGATGAATCAGGTTGGCGTGCACGCGGTTATTGCGCATACAGTTTACTGTACGTGTCCACCCCCATCCCAGACTGATGCCCGAATAGGATACATCACTGATTTCATTGTGCTCGATATTGATATCACTGACATAACCGGCGCAAATGCCCAAAGTGCCCCAGTCTTCATTGGTCACATCGTTGATGTAGTTGTTGGAAATGGTCAGTCCGGTACAGACCTCACGACGGTCGGCAGGATCGTATGGAAGATGTGTTTTCGTGAGCGGCAGGGCTGAAACTGCCCGCTACAATACCGTTCCCGGCAATATCACGGAACAGACAGCCGTTTATATGTCCTCCATCGGTGGCCCATTCATAATCAATGCCTGTAGAGCCCAAATGCTGGAAACGGCACTTCTCGAAATCAATATCCCAGGCAGCCTTGACTACGACTGCCGATGCCGGACGGCCCAACCAACCTTGATTATCCAGCTTATGATTGTTCTTACGAATCATGGAAGGACGGATTTTATATCCGTCTGTCATGTACATACCTGCCTGAAGAGGAACATGACCTTGCAAAGAGGGACGCATCCAGGTGGTATATTGGAAAGCAATATTGTCAAAACGGATGTGCTTTACCGGACGGTCTATCGTTCCTTCCACCCATACCAACGTTTCGATGCCGGGAACTACGGCTTTGCTTATCTTCTCTCCTTTCCGAGGATAATAATATATTTTACGGCTTTCAATGTCATGATACCACTCGCCGGGTTCATCCAGCAATTCCATGGCATTGGTCAGATAGAAAGCGAGTTGTGACCATCCTTGGTCACCATAGGACGCGGCCACGGGTGTTCGAACTGGATGCGGCTTTCAGGATGATGGAAACGCACGGCGGCACTGTCTCCCTGTATTTCGACCGACTTGATACGGAGATTTGTCACACACCACATTTCATGAAGGACCATTTCGGCATATCGGGCCTTCTGTATTTTCTTTACGGCAGCGGCAGGTACCCACAGTATTTCGTTTTGGGGGTCGTTGTTGATGATGCGGTACATCTTTTCAAAGTCTGCCACATCCTTTGCACGAACAGCCTTTTGCCCATTGATCCACAGTTGCCGGAAATCCAGCGGACGCCCGTTAAACATAGGGACATCGGCTACCCACAACTTTCCTTGCTTCTTCCAGTTCCTGATTTCCACCCCACCATTCAGAACGGCATTTCCATCCGAAGTGATGACGGTAGGTGACGCTTCCGTTCCGCTGTCCTCCGGACGGATAAAGACGGGTTCGTACAGATGGTAGTCACCTGCCTCCAGATGGATGGTGATGCCACCTTTTACACTTTCATCATTAAGACGACGAAGTTCCCTTGCCTGACGCAATGCGGCTGTAAGGGTGGCTTTCGGAGAGTCTTTGGTACCCGGATTCCAGTCATTGCCTTCCGGAGATACGAACAAATCGGCTGCTGACAGTGTACAAGCTATCAGCAGCGCGGCAGTGGTTATGAATATTTTTTCATTTGTAATCATTAGGGGTAAGTGGTTAGTGATTAGTCCGTGCCAAAGGCATCCATACCGTCATTTCAGCCTTTCCGCGGTTTCCCCATGCATAATAAGGAATCAGACGGATATGGACCGGTTTGTCGGCCTTTCCTACCTCGCGGTACAAGGTATCTTTCCATGATACTTCATCGACCAGACGGGCAGTACCATCCAATGCGACAATCGGACTGCCTTCGATGGTTATTTTTTTTCGGAGTCAACCGGATATCGGCAGGTATCAGCACATTGTCTATCTTATGCCCGCCTTCTATATCCATACTTTCCAGACAGTAGACCAACGGGCCACGTTTCACCACTACCTGGTTACGGATTTCTTCGGCCAACGGATTTGCTTCCAGCAATTTTACAGGCATATCCATCACCCATTCCACACAATCCCCTTTCTTCCAGATGCGGTTTACCTCGGCGTATGTATTCGCTTTCCAGGTTCCTTGCACCGGTTCGCCATTTACCTTCAAGTTGCCTTCTCGCACCAGTCAGGAACACGGAGGAACAAAGAAAACGCTTTCTTCTTTGACGGTTTCGGAGCTTCGGTAACAGTCAGCTTCACAGCGCCTTCCCACGGATACTCCGTTTCTTGCACCAGCCCGATCTTTCCCGTTTCCTTCAAAGTTGTAGCCAGTGTATTCGCTCCATACAAATTGCAATATACCGCATTCGGAGTCACCGTATAAGCATAGTTCTGGGCTTGACAAACGGTGCGCAGCGTATTAGGCGGACAACAGAAACAGCTGATATACTCGGTACGTTCTTTAGGCCAGCGAAGTGTGTATGGCAAATCCGCACTGATGCGCAACGGGTTGGTATAGAAATATTTCTTTCCATCCAGACTGACACCACTCAACACACTGTTGTAAAGGGCGGTTTCCACAATATCCGCATATTTGGCATCGCCCGTCACTTCCAGCATACGCCAGTTGAAAAGCATATTGCCGATATTGGCACAGGTCTCGTTATGCGCCGTACTATTAGGCAACTGATAAGGACGGCCATAGCTTTGGTGTACTTTCTGAATGCTGTCCGGCTCATAGCAGGTTCCATCCGGCGAAGTGCCGTCATACAGCGCACCGCACGCTCCTGTAACATACATCTTGCGGGTCACAATGTCTTTCCAGATGCTGGTCAGGTTTTTCATCAGTTGGTCTTCTCCTGTTTCGGCATACACATCGGTCACACCGGCATACAGGTAATTGGAACGCACGGCATGTCCCATCGCATTGTATTGCTGACGGAACGGAATACGGTCCTGATTATCATCGGTGCCATTTTCCACCATTCCACGGATATCAATCAGATTCTTGGAAAGTTCCAGATAACGGGGATTCCCTGTAGCACGGTACATTTCCACCACGCCCATATAATGGGAGGGACAAATGGCATTTCTTGCCAGTTCCGCAGAAGCGGTTTCATAGAAATGACAGAGGAAATCCGTCGCTTTTACGGCAGCATCGAATAAAGTAGTCTTTCCGGTGGCACGGCGATGAATGATACCTGCCATCATCAGATGCCCCAAATTGTAGGTTTCAAAATTCAGACGATTGGCAAATGCACCTTTCTCGTCCTCACCGCCTACTTTGGTACCAATTACCGTCTGTTGCTGTTTGTCCGAATGAGTGTCAATCCCCTTATTCTTTTCCTCAATGATGACAGGGGTATGGATGTAACCGTCCGCACGCTGGGCTTTCACCACATGTTCAATGAAGTGATCCATCAGTTTTATCCAATTCGGGATCTTTCGTGACGGCATACACGGAAGCCACCCCTTCCATCCATTTATACATATCACCGTCATGAAAGGGAGGTCCCCAATGTTCGCCCTCGCAAACACCGGCAGCTATTTCAAAGTTACGGAAGCCATGCGAAACATCGGGATTGTTCCATGTGTCCCACATACTTTGCAAGGAGGTATGGCTATATACATTGAAACGGTCGCCCCAAAAGCATCTGTCCAATGCACGGCACCTAATTCCGTATTGGCCATCTTGGCAAAACGACTTTGGCTCATATCCGTCAGCCCGCCCGACTGGGCAAATGCTCCCGTAGTTACTCCGGAAGCCAGTAAAAGTAGTAGTCTAATGCTTTTCATAATAATCTGTCACTTATTCTTTTCTTTATAAAGGGAGGACGATAATAAGAAACGTTTGTACTCTATTTATAATTATTTCATATTCTGTATCTTTAGAAAGAGCTTTCATTGGGCGGATAATGGGAGTCTTGTTTTCAAAAAAACGGGTATCTGATTTTTATTTCAGACACCCGTTTTTTTTCAAATTCTCCAATACTCTCTATCAAAGAATTCCTTTATCCACAATTGTATTATTTCAGTTTGCTCAAATCCAACTCTTTATAAGCCACACGCTGACGGCGCCAGGTATATACGGCATGCAGTTTGCCATCCTTGCCCTGAATGATGGACGGATAAGAATACTGGCTGATGGGGCTGTCTTCCAATGTCATTACATTCTTCCAGTGAATGCCATCATCCGAAACCGCCACACACAACGGTGTACGCGGCCCTTTCGGAGTACCCGGCAATGTGCTGAAATCATTATAAATCAATACATGGCGGCCATCTTTCATGGTTACGGCATCCGTGCCCGAATTATTATTGGGGAACATCAAGCAAAGTGACTTTGCTCCATGTTTCACCGTTGTCACTGCTCCATGAAGTAGCAATCTGTGCGTTACGTGTACGGCAAAGCACCTGCAAACGCCCATCCTTATGACGCAAAATGCTGGGCTGGATAGCATAAATAGCTTCTCGCCTTCTCCTTTTATGGCTTCACCGCCTTCCTGATCGTCTACATTGGCTGCATTTGCCTTACGCAAAGCAGTAGGCACACTCATTTCCGCCTCTACAGGACCTACCATCTTCCAAGTCTTTCCTTTATCATCCGAAATTTCAAAATGGATACGCCATCCTCCATCACCTTCTGTACTGGAAGGACAAATAATACGGCCATCCACATACTCCGGCTTATTTTTAATAGGACCTAAGAAACCTTTTGGCAACGGTTCACGTTGGCTCCAAGTTTTTCCACCATCTTTAGAACGTACCAGCCAACCACTCCAATCGGCTACTTTCAATCCTATTTTATAGAACAGGATCAGATCTCCGCCGGGGATCTGGAAAAGCACAGGATTCCAACAAGCCTTGCGGCGTGCCCGGGACTTGTCCCCTTTTAAACGTAGAAACCACGGGGCCGGCATCCGCCGGAGTGGATTCTGCCGTAATGCCTGCCAAGACAGCCTGCGGATCATCCAGACTAAACACCCCGTCGGCAGCCAGATAAGGTGCACTCCATTCCGTCGCGCCCTTCGGCTTGCGACATACCCAGATACAACAATCCGGATTACGCTCTTTAGTGCCTCCAAAGAAAGAGGCTACCAGGTCTCCGTTCTTCAATTCCACAATAGTAGCGCCGTGACATTCGGGAAAAGAAGCTTGTTCGTATAGGAACTGATCTTCCACGATACCTGCACGGTTTTTACCTGAAGAAGGGTCCATGCTAACCGAAAAATGATAGTTCCCCGAAGGAACACTCCATACGGTAGAGTTGCCTTCCCGACGTACAAAGGTAACGTCCTTATCCTTTACCGCCTTCTCGTCCAAGGTAGGAAGATAAACCAATGCAGTAGTATTACAAGGAATCGTGATATCCCATTCCAGATGCGTAAGAGTTTTCTTCCAATTACTAATCATCTTACCATATAAAGTGTTGTGCGAAGCTTGACATAACTCAACTCTTGGATGGAAAAATCCGGTTTAAAGATGATTTGTTTGTAAGCGGGCTGTGCCGGATTAAATCCAGCTAAATCACGGAAATACCAAGTCAATAGATCACCCAATATCATCACATGGTTACAACTGTTCATCCAACGATTGGCGGTATCACCGTTCCACAGTTCCCAAATGGCAGTAGCTCCCTTTTCTATCATATAGCCATAACTGGGATAAGTCTTGTTGCTTGCCAACAGGAAAGCAACATCGCCACGCCCCATACGGGTAAGCTCACGCATCATCCAGTTCATACCTATCACCCCACTGCTGATATGACCTTTATTCCGGGTGATAATGCCTGTTATTACATTTTTCTCCACTTCTTCCCTATAAGCCTCAGGAACCATATCGAAAGCCAGCGGCAGGATATTGGCCGTCACCGTATTGTTACCATAGAATATGCTGTCGGGATAAAGAACATGCGGCGTTTGTACCGGAGAAGTTCCCTTCTTAACCGTAAGGAAACGGGCGTTGAAGCAGTCTTTGATTTTTGCTGCATCCTTCTCGAATCCTTTCGCCTCATCTTCCAGACCTTGCAAACGGGCGAACTTGGCCAGCATTTGCGATACCTTATAATAGTAGGCTGTAGCAATCAGTGCTCCATCCGTCTTGCGGGCAGGGTCCTGACTGTGAATCAATTCCGGTGATTCGGGAGGCATACACCAGTCACCGTATTTATCGGCGTTAATCACTCCATCCTCTGTAGTGAACTCACTGCGTATATGGTGCATCCATTTCTTGATAGCGGCATAATTTTTACGAATAGGTTCGATATTGCCGAACTGTTCATAAACCATATCACAGATTACCGGAAAATGTGGATGACCACGTCATTTCCGATGTATAATAATTGTAATAAGCCGGACAAATATCAGGAATACAACCGTCTTCACGCTGCGCTTCACGGATGTCATCCGCCCATTTGGCATAGGTGTTTCCATTATTGAACATGAAACTTTCCCCCCCACGTTCCCATAGCATGGTCGCCCAGCCAGGCTGGCGCTCGTCACGCTGCGGACAATCCAAAGGCACTCCTTTATAATTACTGGAAATCCCCCACCAGGCATTCCGATAACCCGGTTCATGATATCATTGGAACACTCGAAAGTACCGTTATCTTCCAAGTCATCATATACTACTTCAGCAACCAAATCTTCCGCCTTCAGATTTTTATAACCTGTCACTTCTACATATTGGAATCCATGATAAGAAAAACGGGAACTCCAGGAGGTGTTGTTTTCTTTACCGTTGCAGATATAATAATCCGTACTCTGGCTATGGCGGAGATTTTCCACATCCAGTTCCGTACCGTCGTTCTTTACCCGTTCGGCATAACGTATGCAAATCGTATCTCCCGCAGCGGCTTTCGCTATGTTAATACGCACCCATCCTGCCATATTCTGACCGAAATCAATCATATAACGGTTACCATATTGCTTGAAGACAGCCGGCTTCAGCGTTTTCATCACTTTCATGTTGGGAGCGGTATTGCCGCGGAGTGTACCGTACGGCAATGAAACACGTTGCGCCTTCAGCCATTTGGAATCATCATAACCGGGCTGTGTCCAGTTTCCCAATTCCATACGGGCATCGTAAATCTCACCATCGTATTCATTATTGCTACGTATAGGCCCTTGAGCCGTCAAACGCCATTTCTCATCACTGTTGATGCGCTGGATACTGCCGTCGGTATATTCTATAATCAGATTCAGACGCAACTTGGGGTAACCAAAAGTAGGATCTTATAAGGTTTGTAATTTTGACGCATAGTGTAGAAACGTCCGTTGCCCAGGGTCACTCCGATGGCATTGTCGGCATTTCCTCCGGCAACCTGTTTGGTGACATCAAAAGAATTGTAAAGCACAGTACGACGATAATCACTTGGAGCCGGCGCCAATACCTGATCACCTATCCGCTGGCCGTTAATGAACAGTTCGTACATACCCAAACCGCACAAATGAAGGGTAGCATACTTTATCTCCTTGGCTTGCGTTTTAAATTCCGTGCGTAAATAACGAGAGCTCAAACGGCTGTGTGAATCTTCCCGATCCCATGCAAACGCAGCGTCCCAACCTATCCATCGTCCTTTCCAATGAATCTCACCTAAAGGTCCCATCCCCCATCGGGCAGACTCGCTCCATTCTGTCTCACCGCGATTGGTATAGCTTCTCACTTTCCAGTAAACACGCTGATTGCTTTTCAAACGCTTCCCTTGATAAGGAATCCATACGGACGCATCGGATTCCACTTTTCCGGAATCCCACAAATCCCCTTTATCCTGTGCTAAAAAGTTCAGGAGAAGAGGCAACCAAAATCCGGTAGGCGGTCTGCATCACATTTCTTTGAGAAGATTCCAACCGCCAGCTCATACGGGGAGCAGCAGTATCCAACCCCATGGGATCTACCATCTGCTCGGTACGCAGGCCGGTAACCGAAACATCCGCTGCCTTCAACCACAACGGAAGTGCCAGAAGAATGATTAATAATACTTGTTTTTCATGATATGCATATTTCTTACTTATTCCATTTCTGTATGGCATCCGGCAAGGCTGTCCAAGCTTCTGCACATAATCCTTCGCAGAATCCACAACAATCAGAACCTGATCATTGCCGCTCAGATAACCGCTATCATGCTGGAAAGAAGTGACTTTACTGTCAAACTCACCGATATATTCCAACTTACCGTCCTTTGCGCTATACCACCATGCATTCTTTTTCGCACCGCTGATTTTGCTCAAATCGATCTGCATAGGACGCCTGAGTAATTGTAAACCAACAAATAGTCATTTCCACGGGTAGCGATGGCACGGTCATAGCGTTCGCCGTTAGTTCCTGCAATGACACTCTGATCGGGCACACGTTCAAAGAAAGGAAAAGTCAGCATCAAGTTCTTCAGATATTTCATCTGATTGAAACCGGGGTCTTCCAAAGCATCCCACCATGCTTTCTTACGTCCGTCGGCGCCGAAAGAGGCTCCATATCCGGGACGGATAAATTGCATGATATCATTATGACCGTATGAGTGCCCGAATGATCCGGCAAATACCGACCAATAGGCATAACGACGCACATCGTGCTGATTCCAACGGGTTTCATTGGGATCATGCAGTCCCTGTGGAATGTCTTCATAAATAGGTTCATCATCAATTACCGGTTTCAACGGAGTCTTTTGCCTGACTGGCTTCCACAAAACGCCAGTTATCTTCTTCCGTATTCTCTTCGATAGGATAGTCACCATCACCATTACGCTGCCCGTAACGACGGTGTCCGCTTTGGAACATATTGAAATCCAGCCATTCGCGGTCATTAAACCAAGTAGCCGACGTGGTACGTCCACGCGGATGGAAAGTCATCAGATGACCTTTGTCTATGCTACGGATACTGTTTGCCAACGCATCCCATACCTCCGTCTTATTATCACCGCGGATATCCCCTCCTATCATCCAAATAATATTCGGCTCATCCTTGTAACGTTCTGCAAGAAACTTACCGTATGCCACGGCTTCTTTTTCATTCATCAGCCCTTGTTCCACGGGAGTTCCCCAAATACATACCATCCCTATATAGATGCCCCGTGAAGCGGCACTTTTAATAATATAGTCCATGTGGTCCCAATATCCATAAATCCCTTTGCGTTGATATCTTTGAAATTAAAACCGTCTGTCATGGAATACCGGCCGTAAATATTCATGGAAGGCACACCGTTCAATACCTGCACCTGCACCATGTTATATCCGGCATCCTTGCACTTATTCAGATAGTAAGAAACCTCGTCACGATTCAAACGTTGCGGCATCAGCCATCCGGTTTCACCCAACCAGAAGAAAGGTACTCCATTTTCATGCTTCAGGTAGCGTCCCTCCTCGGACACCACCAGTTTGCCGTTCTTCCAGGGAATATACGTTTTTCGCTTTCTGCGCCGGCAAGGAAGTAGAATAACATAGCAATAAAGCCAATAAGGAAAGTAATGCGTGTCTGTTCATCATTGTATTTTCAAATTCGTTTATTAATTAATTGACAATCTCCAAACAAGAGCTTTTATCAAAACAACAAGGTGTTTAAAAAAAGGTCCTTATGTTTACGGAAAAGATGAAGACCTTTTTGACAAATGTCCTCATCTTTTTCAGATTATTCCTACTGCTTCATTTTCTCATATTCAATAGCTGCCAAAATAAAGGACCTACTGATTTCGGATCGTTCTCTATCACCGGCTCACCTATGTAATAAGCAAAACTTCCATCCCGGTTTCCTTTACCGCCTAATCCGGCAACAGCACAACAGTTGGTAATAGTGTATGAACCATCAGGCTCTTCTTTAATGAACTGTTTTATCAAACCGTTGAATCCACGCTCCGCAGCCGCCTTGTACTCCACGGGGATATATCCTTTATTCACCGCTTTACACAAGAAATAGACAAAAAAGCGATGAAGCGGAGGATTCCAGATAATTTCCTTTACGGTTATTCTGGTCAGTCACCTGCCACCATACCCCTGTTTCAAGCTCCTGGTATTTTACAATGCCTTCGGCCAACGTATTTATAATCGTCATAATGCTGTCGCGTCCTTCGAACTGCGCCGGCATATAATCCAATACATCCACCACGGCAGCGGCATACCAGCCTATACTGCGGCTCCAGAAATTGGGTGAGCATCCGGTTTCCTTATTTGCCCAATTTTTGTGTCTTGCTCTCATCCCAGCCATGATAGAACAAACCGGTTTTAGGATCATACGTTTTTACGGGCAATCAGCTTTATTTGATTCACAATATCGGCATTGACCGTAGTATCCTTGAATACGTTACCATATTGAGCCAGATAAGGAGAAGCCATGAATATACCATCCAGCCACATCTGGTGCGGATATACCAGTTTGTGCCAGAAACCGCCTTCACTGGTACGGGGCTGTTCGGCCAGTTGTTTGCGAAGAGTATCCATCGCCACCTTATAACGCCCGTCTCCCGTCTTTTCATAAAAATCGAATAAAATCTTCCGGCATTGATATTATCAATATTAAAAGAAAGATATTTCATGGTCTTTATCTTACCGTCGGTGTCTATCAGACTGTCTGCATATATTTTTGCATAATTATAATAGGCAGTGTCACCGGTATGTTTCCATTCCTCCAACATGGATTTCACCACCAGTCCGTGCGTATAGCCCCAACGAGGCTTTTTCGCTTTTTCTATCATCCAAGCTCAGGGAAACGTTGCATTTCCGACTGAGCCATACGTTCGCTCCATTTGATTTCTTCGGTCTGTTTAGGAGTGGCAGTACATGCACACATTCCACCTACCAGCAACAATGAGCAAATAATGTTTAATCCTGTTTCTTTTCATATTTCTTTCTTTTTACTATTTTTCATCTTTACAATCAGTGCAAGAATCATCACTTACCTAAGAATATATATTCTTCACCTGCTTTGGTTTCCAGATCATAAAGATAAGTTTTTTTCAACTCAACTTTATTCAATTTCGCTTCTTTATTTATAATCGGCTGTAAGATTTCGGGTATGGCATACAATTTATTCGGATTCTCTCCTTTCGCCTTTCTCAGCCCTTTGCCTGCCAGCGGATTTAAAGAACGCAAAACGACAGTTTCCCCCCATTACGGGATTTCACCACCAACCGGCTCACTTTACCATTCTTCCAACTCAAATCCAATTCAAAACCTCCACGAGCTATAATCCCGTTCACGCTTCCCTCTTTCCATTGCGCCGGCAATGCGGGAAGTAAATAAATAAACCATCGTGGCTCTGCATCAGCATTTCTACGATACCCGCTGTACAACCAAAATTACCGTCAATCTGAAAAGGTGGATGGGCGTCAAACAAATTAGGATAAGTTCCTCCTTTTTTCTTCTCGTTACGTACGAGAGTCAACTGATCGGTTATCAGTTTATAAGCATGGTCACCATCCAACAGACGGGCCCACAAACATACCTTCCATCCCATACTCCATCCGGTAGACGGATCGCCACGATGAATCAGCGAAGTACGTGCCGCATCAAACAATTCGGGAGTACGGTAAGGAGAAATCTGATTACTGGGGAACAAACCATAAAGGTGTGACACATGACGGTGCACATCCTGCGGATTGTCCCAATCCATCATCCATTCCTGCAATTGCCCCCAACGTCCTATCTGCATGGGCGCCATTTCCTTTAAACGCTGTTCCAAACGGGTGGCAAATTCAGCATCCGTACCCAACAGACGGGCGGTCGTGATTATCTGATTCCACAAATCGAATATCAGCTGGTTATCCAAAGTACACCCGGCAGCCGTAGTCGCTTTCCCGTTACTGCCTGCATAGTATTCTCCGGAGAATTGCTCGGACATACCACCAACCAGTTATGCAACGGTTCCTTCACCATGATTTCATCAAAAAACTTACCGGCTTCTTTCATGATAGGGTAAGCCGAGCGGAGAAATTCCATATCGCCTGTATAAAGATAACGTTCCCACAAATGACGGCACAGCCAGGCTCCACCCGTAGGCCATAATCCCGACGGAGCCTTGTCTATAGCTCCGGTAACACGCCATATATCCGTATTGTGATGCAATACCCAACCATCCGCCCCATACATAATCTTTGCTGACTCACGCCCTGTTTCACTCACTTCACGAATCAGCTGTATCAAAGGCTCGTGCAATTCGCTAAGATTCGTCACTTCGGCCGGCCAATAGTTCATTTCAACATTGATATTACAAGTATATTTACTATCCCAGGAAGGAAATAATTTATCATTCCAAATGCCTTGCAAATTAGCAGGCTGCCCACCCGGCTGTGAAGAACAAATCAACAGATAGCGGCCGAAACGGAAATAAGTGGCCACCAGAAAATCATCCTTCGTTTCCTTGAAATTCTGTACACGCATATCAGTGGTTACCCCTGCATATTTGTCTATGCCTAAATCCAAAGAGACACGGTCCATATATTGCTTGAAAAAATCGACGTGTGCCTTACGTGATGTCATATAATCTTTACTTACAGCCCGGCGCAGATAGTTCTTCGCACGCTCCACTTGGTTACCTGTTATATCCTTATAATTAGTAAAGTTGGTAGCAATGGAAATATAAATCACAGCCTCGTCCGCCCCTTCTATACTCAAGACTCCGTCACGACAAGACCGGGTTCCTCCCTGAGTACGTGCAGTCATACGTCCCTGAAATTCAACCTTCCCTTTGAGTCCTTCATGCCAGGAAGATACGCCCGAAGGGTAACCTCCTCCCCTTCCATCGCAACCATCACATCCTGATGCGGAGTAGTAAGATTGGCGTTACAAGTAATCTTTCCGGATTGGCTGGCAGTAAGACGCACCATAACTACCTGATCGGCAAAACGACGTCAGTGTTTCACGCTGATAAGTCACCCCGTCCACCTTATAACGCACGATGGTACGAGCTGAATCCAGGCTCAGTTCCCTATAGTAATCGGAATAACGTGTATGCCCCGGAAAAGAAATATGCAGATCGCCAAACGATTGATAGGGCATACCGCTATTGGTCTTCGCCATTACTTTCTCGGTAGCCAACGTTTGTGCTTCAAGATATTTTCCCTCGAACACCAACCGGCGCACTTTGGAATATATTCCAACGCATCGGGATTAGCATTATTATTGGGACGTCCTGCCCAAATAGTTTCTTCGTTCAACTGGATATGCTCCACACCGGGATTGCCGAATACCATCGCTCCCAACCGCCCGTTACCCAGCGGAAGCGCTTCAGTCCAAACCTGAGCGGGTTCGTCATACCACAGTTTATATTCCTGTGCGGCAGCCTGCAAGTAAGAACTTGCCCATAACAGCCCCCCCCACTATCCATTTTATTTTCATATTGATCTCTAGCTTTTATTAAAGGGAGACGAAAAAAGAAGACGGATGTACTCTGTGGAAAGAATAAAAAAAGATAAATATCATGAAAAAAACTTTCCCTGGCACCTCAACAAATCCGGCTTCTCTATTGTTATTAAAATAAAACCATCTTATAAAATTAGAATTATATGAAAATAGCAGAGATTAAAGGAAGAGAGATTTTGGATTCACGTGGTAACCCCACTGTGGAAGTGGATGTGATATTGGAATCAGGGATTATGGGCCGTGCCTCTGTCCCATCGGGTGCGTCAACCGGTGAACATGAGGCATTGGAGCTACGTGACGGTGACAAGACCCGTTACGGGGGCAAAGGCGTATTAAAAGCTGTAGAAAATATAAATACCCTTATCGCTCCGGCATTGAAAGGAATGGACTCTATGGACCAACGTGGCATTGACAAAGCCATGCTTGATCTGGATGGAACCCCAACTAAATCAAAACTGGGCGCAAATGCTATTTTGGGCGTATCCCTGGCTGTGGCAAAAGCTGCCGCCAACTATCTGGATATCCCTCTTTACAGATACATCGGCGGAACAAATACCTATGTCATGCCCGTCCCGATGATGAACATCATTAACGGAGGCTCGCATAGCGACGCTCCTATCGCTTTTTCAAGAATTCATGATTCGTCCTGTCGGCGCAAAGACATTCCGTGAGGCCTTACGGATGGGCGCAGAAGTATTCCATGCTTTGAAAGAGGTGCTGAAAAAACGCGGACTAAGCACAGCCGTAGGAGATGAAGGCGGTTTTGCCCCTGCACTGGATGGCACCGAAGATGCTTTGAATTGTATCCTTGCCGCTATTGAAGCTGCCGGATATGAACCGTTCAAACATATCACCATCGGTCTGGATTGTGCTTCTTCCGAATTTTATCATGACGGCATCTATGACTATACCAAGTTTGAAGGCCCCAAAGGGGAAAAGCGCAGTGCCGCCGAACAGGTTGCCTATCTGGAAAAATTGAGTTGGGACTACCCCATTGATTCGATAGAGGATGGTATGGCAGAAAACGACTGGGAAGGATGGCGCATGCTGACCGAGCGTCTGGGCAACCGTTGCCAGCTGGTAGGTGATGACTTGTTCGTTACCAATGTGAAGTTCCTGGAAAAAGGAATCAGTGAAGGTTGTGCAAACTCTATCCTGGTAAAAGTAAACCAGATCGGTTCGCTGACTGAAACTCTGGATGCTATCGAAATGGCCCAACGTAACGGCTACACCACTGTGACCAGCCACCGCTCCGGTGAAACGGAAGATGCTACCATTGCAGATATCGCCGTAGCCACCAATAGCGGACAGATTAAAACCGGTTCACTGAGCCGTAGCGACCGTATGGCAAAATACAACCAGTTGCTCCGCATTGAAGAAGAATTGGGCAACCGTGCCGTATATGGATATAAAAAATAGCACGCAATTTTAAAGCGTAAGCGGTTTGTATCCCCAATTCCATAAACGAAGAATGCCTCAAGACGGATCGTGATGATTCCGGCTTGAGGCATATTTTTGCACTATTATTTAATCACAACAGGGTTACAATGTTTTTCCTCCCATTCCTCCACCGTCATGGTTTCCGATGAAAAACTGATACCAATTCCCGTAACTTTGCACGTATCTGTCAGATAAGGCTTAGCATATCCTTTGTCCTCTATCTGCTGTAAAGCTTCAGCAGCCGTACTATCCAGTTTTAAGCTCAAATATATATACATAATCCTTTGTTTCCAATATACAGTCCACTCTTCCTCTTGCCCGAGTTTTTCTCCACATGCAATTGACAATATAGCTTTCTGCCGCCTCAGCTGTCTTTATCGAGCCGTGAAAATCATACGGTATTTCAGACCTTACACAGCCGGCATTCCACAACACAAGAATATTTTTCTTTCAATCCCTCCAAACTCATCCCCGTAAAATAATCCTCTATAAACTCCCATCGCTGCTCGTTACTTAACTTCGTATTGCCAAAGAACAGCCGGAACAACTCTATCTGTTCCTGGAATATTTTCTCATTATTCTCCAGCACATGGTTCTGATAGTCCCCCGAGACAGCTCCTTTTTCAATATCTCCGCATCACGGACACGTACTCCAACGGAAGGAACACCCCCCTCTACGGTAAAGTCCACCACATTGAGCATAGACAGCAAGTTGAGCAACATATTGAGATCGGAGAACGGAGTGACATAGAACAACAGCCGGTCTCCTTTCTTTCCTGTGATACGCTGGGCACACAACTTCTGGTAACGGGACAATAACAAATCAAAACCACGGGTAACGGTAAACATCAGCTTGTCCTCATCTTTCTTCTTGGCACTGGTGATGTAACTCACACTTCTGCCCTCCTCTACCCTGGACTCCAGTAACGAAGTGATAAAAAACGCTTGGCAGAAGGAACATCCATATCATACGCCGCAAAAATACTACGCAAATCGTCCTCCTCGAACTTTCCTTTATTACCATACAGACTCACCGTCAACAAATCTTTCAAACTCTTCAAGAGACTTGCCAACTTGGAGCAGATATCCGCCGCGCTCTCTTTTAACAAGACATCATGCTTACCCACAGCTGCCGCACGAACTCCCTCAAAGAGATTTCCATTGTATAAATCGCGCTTAAACTCACGGTATCCCATCTCCGAGAAACAATTCTCCCACAAAGATTCAAAAGCCACCTTATAGACTCCTTCAACCCCTTTCACGGGAACCATGTACTGCTTGTATTTTTTACGGAAAGCGGCATCACCCGTCTTTTCCTGCACATAGCCATCGGAAAACAACGTCTGTGAATTGATTTCAACAGGAGAACCGCCATGCCGGAAACTCAAATCCTCTTCTATCCATAACAAAGCCGTTTTGACGACTTGCTCCAAATCTGATTCATATTCCAGCTTGTTCTTTTTACGAGGCAACTTCACTGCAAATTCAAAATCGGATAAAGACATCTGCATTTCATCACTACAGCCTTTCATCAGATATATTTCCCAAACTTTCTTCAGAATCATCCCCAACTGTTCCTGGGAGATGGCACCTGCAGATGCAGCGTTTTCATTATAATAAAAAGTCGCGTTCATTAAAAGTCCGTCGCTGCCACACCAGAAATGTTCTTATCACGGGCTGCACGGCCAATCTCCTGAATATAATCGACAAAGGTACCGGATGGAGCCACATGATACACACGGTCAATATCGCTGATATCCACCCCCATGCCAAAAGCTTTCGTAGCAACGATTATTTTTTTCTCACCCTCCTTAAAAGCTTGTATAATTTCGGCTTTTTGCTCTTTATCCTTTTTACCATAATAAGATGCCACCCAATGCCAGTTAGCCGGATACACCCAGGTCTTCAGTTTCATATCTATACCTCCGGCAAAAGGATAATAAATAATAGTCTTATGCCCGTCCAGAAAATCCTCCACCCGGGCGGCAACAGTACGTTGCTTGGCCTTATCGTAGGTCTCTCCCTCCTCTATGGTCATGGCGGTAATGTCAAAGCCGATATTTTCACGCTTCACCGTGCCCACATACAAGGCACACGGAGCAAGATGCAACGACCGGATGGTATCAAATATCATATCGTTCCCGCCTTCGGGATTCCACACAGCAGTGGCCGTCAATGCAAAAACAGGGAATACATATCCCAAAGCATTCTTTAAAGTTTCCAAATGACGCCCTAGAAACCAATAATCCACCCGGAACTCTTTACCCCAAGTGGTCACGGTATGAGCCTCGTCAACCACTACCAGTCCGATGCGGCGTTCACCTACAAAATAACTGATATCATACGCCAACAATAATTCAGGGGAAAGATAAAAAAGATCAACCTCCCCTTCACGGACACGACGATATACTTCGTTCTTTTGTTCAGGTGAAAGATCGGACGAAGCATACGCCACACGTTCATATCCTAACTCCTGCAACGCCTCAACCTGGTCCACTATCAATGCTTTCAGCGGAGAAACCACAAGAGTAAGAAGCTTATATTCATTACCCAGATAAATGGCAGGGAGCTGAAACAACAATGATTTTCCGGCTCCGGTCGGAGCAGTCAGGAGCAAATTATGAACAGACGAATCACCCTTGATCCCTTTTTCAGCTTCCATGATGACTTCCTCAATTAATTGCCCTTGAGACAAATTGCAATTTTTCCTTACCTTTGAACAAGTCATCATAAACTTCTAAATTACGGAAATCTTCATATCCGTACACTTCCTGCAAAAGAACCTTTA
>ENA-OQAJ01000149-OQAJ01000149.1-human-gut-metagenome-genome-assembly--contig:-NODE-149-length-21871-cov-3.497884_pt1 | contig 21871 bp, 23 predicted proteins | sample MGYA00242736_ERZ504529 | MGnify/ENA primary metagenome ERZ504529 (study PRJEB26092, sample SAMD00036275) | human gut metagenome | host: Homo sapiens | study: EMG produced TPA metagenomics assembly of...
ATCTTGAGCATATTGTCCTGGGATGGGTCAACGGTTCCACTGTGTACCAGCGATGCCCGTTCCGAAAGGGCCTTGACCATTTCCTGCTGATGTTCGGTAGCTGCGCCACGATGTTGTGGTATTCCACCTCCGGGGTGGGCAGGTTCAGTTGGTCGGCGGTCTTGATGTCCGCCACTTCTTTGAACAGGTTCATCAGCTCCGGCAGATTAAAGAACTTGCTGAATCTCGTTCTTGCCCGGTAGCCGGTGCCTTCCGGTGCCAGCTCCAATGCTGTGACGGTCTCTCCAAATCGGGAAGCCCAGCAGTCGAAGTGGGTCATGTTCAGTTCTTGCAGGCGTTCATACTGAAGATAACGCTGCATGGTGTAAAGCTCGGTCATGGAATTGCTGACCGGTGTGCCGGTGGCAAAAATCACGCCACGGTTTCCGGTGATCTCATCCATATAGCGGCACTTGGCAAACATATCGGAGGATTTCTGCGCGTCCGATGTGGAAAGACCAGCCACATTCCGCATTTTTGTGTATAGAAACAGGTTTTATAGTTGTGGGCCTCGTCCACAAACAAACGGTCCACACCCAGCTGCTCGAAGGTTACCACATCGTCTTTTCGCCCCTCGGCTTGCAGCTTTTCCAGTCTGGCTTCCAGAGACTTTCTGGTACGCTCCAGCTGCTTGACGGTAAACGCTCGCCGCCGCTGGCCTGTACCTCTGCAATCCCCTCGGTGATCTCGTCGATCTGCTCATAGAGAAGCCGTTCCTGCGCTCCCGGCTGATGGGGATACGCTCAAACTGGCTGTGTCCCATGATAATGGCATCATAATCACCCGTCGCAATACGAGCGCAGAACTTCTTTCGGTTATTGGTCTCAAAGTCCTTTTTTGTGGTGACTAAGATATTGGCGGAAGGATAGAGACGCAGAAACTCCGACGCCCACTGCTCGGTCAGATGGTTTGGAACCACAAAGAGAGATTTCTGGCACAGTCCCAGGCGTTTGGCTTCCATCGAAGCAGCTACCATCTCAAAAGTTTTGCCTGCGCCTACTTCATGTGCCAACAGGGTATTTCCTCCATACAGCACATGGGCGATGGCGCTTTTCTGGTGTTCCCGCAGGGTAATGGCCGGGTTCATGCCCCCAAAAGTGATATGGCTGCCATCATACTCGCGGGGACGGGTAGAGTTCATTTCTTCGTTGTACTGGCGCACCAAAGTCTGGCGGCGCTCCGGGTCTCTCCAGATCCAGTCCCTAAAGGCTTCCCGGATAGCCTGCTGTTTTTGAGCCGCCAGGGTGGTCTCCTTGGCATTCAGCACGCGGCGCTCTTTTCCGTCTGCGTCCTCTATGGTGTCATAGATGCGGACATCCCGCAGGTTTAAGGAATCCTCCAGAATCTTGTAGGCGTTGGCGCGGCTGGTCCCATAGGTGGTATAAGCTGCCACATCGTTGTAGGATACGGAAGATTTCCCCTTGATCTGCCATTCAGCGGTAAAGGACGAATAGTTGACCCCAATACTGCGCTGGAGATAAAACGGGGTATTAAAGGTCTCATACATAAACTGCTGGATATATTCCTTGTCAATCCAGGTAGCGCCCAGACGCACCTCAATTTCCGACGCATCCAGGTCTTTGGGCTGGGCGGCGGTAAGAGCTTCCACATTGACTGCATAAACCGGGTCCTGCTGTGCGGCCCGTTGCGCCTGACGCAGTTTGCGGCGTACATTGCCGGAGAGGTATTCATCAGCAGTCACATAATGGGGTGTGCCATCTTTCTCCAGCTGTCCCGGTACACGGAAGATTACGCCTTGCAGCTCTCCGGCCAGTTCTTCTTTTGTTTTTCCGGTAAGCTGGCTCATATAGTCCATATCCACGCAGGCTTTTTCCGAGATGGACACCGCCAGTGCTTCACTTGCCGTATCCACCACAGCCACCGCCTGATGGGGCTTGATGGTCCGCTTGGTGAACATATCTGCCTTGCGTTCCAGCTTTCCGTTCTCGTCGATGACTTCCAGCGCACAGAGCAGATAGTAGCTGGAATCATCGGCAAAGGCCAGCCGGTTCGCCCGGTCATTGATAAGACCATATTTTGCGGAAAAGCTGTCATAGAGCCGGTTCAGTTCAGCCTGTTTATCCTGGATGGCGCTGTCCGGTGTGGCGGCGTCCATTTGGAGATCAATGAGCTGCTGGACACATTCCCGCAGGCCCACCAGCTTCACGCGGGCTTCGGCGGTGGCGTTGAGGTCAGGGCGTACCATACGGCTGTTTTCCCGGTAGTACACCTGCCCGTCTACAATGGCATAGGAATAGTTCTTCACATTGGGGTCGGCAGGAATGGAGGTGTCAATAGCTTCGCCTTCGCCCAGCTCCGGCAGCTCTGCCTCCTGATAAGTGCCATGAATGTACTTCACGGCATCATGCAGCTGGTCGGAAAGCTTCAGTCCCTCGATGGGGTTCACGGTGTAGTCCATACCATGTGCAGTGCTTACCGGCTCCTGTCTGCCCAACACCATTTCCGGGTGGTCGATAAAATACCGGTTGATGGCAAACCCGTCCTCCGTCTGTCCGGTCTGGGTCCATTCCGGCACGATGTCCAACGGGCGGTCCCGCTTTTGGAGGAAGATGATGTCCGATACCACCTCGGCACCGGCATTCTTTTTGAACGCATCATTCGGCAGACGGATCGCTCCCAGCAGTTCGGCACGCTGGGCAAGATAGCGGCGCACGGTGGAATCCTTGGCATCCATGGTATAGCGGGAGGTCACAAAAGCCACCACACCGCCGGGACGCACCTGATCCAGTGCTTTGGCGAAAAGTAATTATGAATGTTGAAATTCAGCTTGTTGTAGGCTTTGTCATTGACCTGATACTGACCAAAAGGCACATTGCCGATGGCAAGGTCAAAGAAGTCACGCCTGTCAGTGGTCTCAAAGCCGCCTACTATGATGTCCGCCTTGGGATAGAGCTGCTTTGCGACATGCCCGGAAACCGGGTCCAGCTCCACACCGTACAAACGGCTGTTTCTCATTTCCTCCGGCAGCATACCGAAGAAGTTGCCCACACCCATAGATGGCTCCAAAATATTTCCGGTCTCAAAGCCCATGCGCCCCCACCGCTTCATAGATTGCCTGGATAACCGTAGGGCTGGTGTAATGGGCATTGAGGGTAGAGCTTCTGGCGGCAGCGTATTCCGACCGAGTCAGCAGTTCTTTTAGCTGGGCATACTCTAAAGCCCATGCCGGTTTCTCCGGGTCAAACGCATCAGAGAGACCGCCCCAGCCCACATATCGAGAAAGAACCTCCTGTTGTTCGGGGCTTGCCTGCTGTCCGGCAGATTCCAGCTCTTTCAGCAAACGTATGGCATTAACATTTGCCTGGAACTTGGCTTTCGGACCGCCTTCACCCAAATGCTCATCGGTAATACGGAAGTTTTGTGCATTGCGGCGCAGGTTAGCCTTGTATTCCTCATAGGAGGCTTCCTCGGCAGCTTTGGCATTGGGGAAGGTCTGCCACTGGCCGTTGACCTGAATGGAAACCGGGTGTTCATCCAGCACTTCCTCAAAGGTTTTCTCCGGCTCTGTTACAGGGGCTGGCGGCTCCGGCTCCTCAGTATGCAACCGTTCCACCACCACATCATAAGGTAGATGGTTCTTATCGCCCGGATAGACGGCCATGGTCTCGGAATGGAAGGTCGGGGATTCGGTAGCCGGTTGGGGCTGTTCCTGTCCAAAGCCGTCCTGCTGACGGGCATACATCCCGCGCAGCAAAGGCGCAACCTCATCCCAGCGGAAATACAGCACAGCCAGACGCTTTTCCTCTGCATCCATGACTTCCAGCTCCATGCCCTGTGTCGTGGTACGGTAATCGGCAATATCGCCGGTCTCCAGATTCAGGGTCTCAATCTCATGAGGGTAGGCTCTGCTCAACCAGTAGGCGATCTCACTGTTGCTCCTGCCAGATTGCAGCAGCGTGGAAAGCTGCTTTTTATCCGCTTCATCCATCAGTCCATGGGCCAATACATCCCGCAAGTCTTGATCTGCCTTGTCCGGGTCAATGGGAAGAAACTCGGTATAGTAAGCATTGCGGCGGTCTGCCCGAAGCAGCTGCTCGAACTGTTCTTTGCGCTCTGCCCGGTAGATGGGATATACCATCCCGGTGGGCAGAAGCTGTACGGTGTCATCCCTCAGCTCGGTGATCTGATAAGCGTCATCCTCGATATACACGGTATCACCCACGGCATAAACCGGGGCGGCAGGGTCATAGGAGGTTCTTTGCGGAGTTGGGCGGCGAACTGCATCATATTCCTCATCGGAAATGGAAACATCGGAAGTCTGTTCTGTCTCGGCAGCTGCGATCTGCTCGGCATCCGACATCACCTGCTGGATAAATGAGTCATTATCCAGTTTTTCCGGGTCTGCCACCTGGCCGTTGACGATCCCTCTTTCCTCCAGAGCTTCCCGGATGGCGATTGGGTCGATGTCGTCAAAACGGTCCTGTTCTTCTTCGGTATAGAACCGGTCCTCCTGAATAAGCTGGGCAAGCCTGCGCTGTACCTTCGGCCAGGGCAGCTGTGTTTCCTCCGGGCTTCCGGCACGGACAACGAACGGGCTGTTGCTGCCACCGTATTCCTGAGCCAGCCATACAGCGGTATCTTTTTCCCTTGCATGGTCTTTCATATAACGGACAACAGCGTGTTTACTCTCGATATTGCCGTTCCATGCACAAAGGGCAGTATCAATATCTTCCTGAGAAAGAGGGCGCAGAAGCTCATGGAGCTTTGGATAGGTCTCGTCGATCACTTCCCGGTGTAAACGCTGACGGAACTCCGGCACATCCGAATAGAGTCGGATCAGCTCCATATCCTTAGAACCAAGGACTGCACGGCGCACAGCGGCATTACCCTCGATGACAGCATTTTCACGGTCAGAATGACCGCAGGCATTGCGATATGCGGTATCCTCGGAAATGGCGGCAGTCACCACAGGCTTATACTGCTCAAACTGCTCCCCAAGGGTAGGCTTTGGCGTTTCTTTCTCCACCTCCGGCTGCTGTGCTTGAATGGCATCTTCTTCTGCCAGTTCCTTTTCAGCCTGGATTTTGTCATACTGCGCCTGTTCCTGTTCGGTAAGATAGCGGTCTTTCTGGACAAGTGAGGTAATGCGCTTGGCAACCTTTTCCCAGTTCAAGTGAACATCCGGGCAGTCCTGCTTTTTATAGTGCAGTCCTTTCCCATCGTGATCTTCGCCGCTGTGTGTTGCACCGGACAAGGCATGAGAGCGTCCGCCAATGCCATACTCGTCTTTGAGGAATCTTACTTTCTCCTTATCCGTATGGTTTTCCATGAAGAACGCATAGATACGGCCTTTTCCTCCGGCGAAACTGCTTCCGCCGGTCATGGCGGCGTCGATCTCATCCTCGGTAATAAAGTGCTGGACGGTTGGCACTTGGGAAAGCTCTGAAGAAAAGGTCCTGCGGGGCAGGTCAAGGTCCTTCAGGTTCTCCCAGATCTCCCTCGGTCTATGATAGTGAAAACGCAACAGGTCACGGTCCTGCTGATAGGCAGTCCAGAAGGCAGCGTATTCTTCCTTGAGGGTCTGGCGGAAAGCGGGTCACTCAGCTGCTCCGTCAGGCGGCGGGTCTCCTCTGGGAAACCATTGCCTTTGATCTCTGACAGGCAGGACAAATATCCGGCTTTTCTGGCGTCCTCACTGAGATCGTGATACAGATGCCAGAGCTTTTCCGAGAGGAGGGAGCGTTCATAGCCTGCCGCTTCTGCAAGCTCCACATTGGAGGCAAACTGACCACTTTCCAAAAGCTCCCCGATACGCTCTGCGGCGCGCTCCCAAGAAATGACCTGGGCAGACCTGTCATAACGGACAGACTTCCCGTGGGAAAGATGGATACCATCCTCGGCATACCATGCACTCACACTGCCAAGCCGTTGCCACCGTGGTACAGCGTTTTCAGTATCTCGGCAATCTCAGCGGTGGTTTTCTGCTTTTCAAAGGCTGCAACCACACGCTCCCTCTGACGGTCTGTATTGCCTCCCAAACGCAGCACATGGTCAATGTCATTTTGGGCAAAAGAAAAAGCAGAGGATGTATGCGCTACATTCTCTGCTTCATCTATGGATTGGATCTGTTCCGCTTCGGAGAGGAACAGGTTTAGGGTCAGCTGTTGATAAGCTCCGCCATCAGGATTTCCTCGGCCTGGGCTTTGCAGGTGTTCATCAGCCCCACCCACTTCATGGGATCGCTGGCTTTCAGTTCCTCGGTGGCTCCCGCTTCCTTCGCCAGCTGGGGCATCATCTGCTCCAGTCTGCTCTGGGCGGTCTCGTCGATCTCCAGAAGGTGCGGGTACAGCTTCTCGCTCAGCAACATCTGGTTGTAGAGGATGGGACGGTGTTCCTTCAGGTAGGTTTTCCTCATCCTTCCGTACTTGCCCAGGGGTTTCGACCGCTGCTGGCTCAGCTTCAGGTCGGGAATCAGATAGTCTCCGTTCTGGATATAGGTCATGGGATTGTTCATCTTGTTTACTCCTTTCTTGGTTGGCTTCGCGCTCTGCATTTCGGACGGTAACGCCGATCTGCCGCAGCACCTGCTGGTTGATCTGGCTGACCGCTGTTCCCAGCGCTCCGATGGTTGCCGGAGTATTGAAATCAAAGATCGCCATGAAATCTTCGTGGTCGAAGTAGCGTTCCGGCTCCAGTCCACAGCGGGACATCAAAGCGTAAGTGATACTGACGGTGGCTGCTGCCTTGAACTGTACTCCGATGTTAAACTCATCATATTCCTCCAAAAAGGAACCGTCAACGATATAGAAGAAGTCCTGCTGATGCTCCGTCCAGTATTCCTCAGCCAGTTTTCCGGCTACCTCAGTGAGCTGTCCGGCAAGGTCATCACCGGAAACATCATAGGTGCGCTCAAGCATGGCCTGCACCGAATCCAAATGGCGCTCCTCCAGCTGCCACAGCCAGGGAGTGCGGGAATGTTCACGGGTTCCGGTGTCGGAAATATCAAAAACATAGCGCAGGCGGGGCCTGTCCCCGGAATCGTCCACCAGAGCAATTCCCTTGGAGCCGCGCCTTACATACCGGCCCATCTTTTCATTCCACAAATCGTACTCTGCACAGGCGGTGGCGTCCGGACGCTGGGCGTAGATCATCAACTGCTCATGGAACGGGTACTTGTAAAGGCGGGAAGCAGTGGTGAGAAACCTTGCCCATTCCTGCCAGCTCCCCGTGAGCTGCGTTGTTACCTTCTCCGCCATCTGTGCATATAGTTCAGCTTTGGTTGGCATAGTGTTCTGTCCTCCTTTCAGTTTTGGGGTAAAAGGTGGGGTGGCATATTGCCACCCCATCCCTGCGATTATAGTGTTTACTGGTCAAAATCCGGATACAACTCCAGCTCGGCAAACTCGGCATCACTCATGGCCTGGAGCTTGCCCAGTGCGCTGTCTGTCAACTCCCGCAGCTCGGTTTCCTCCGGGGCCAGCTCGCCGCGCATCTCACGCAGGCTGTCGATCAGTCCGGTGCGACTGCCGGTATTGTAAATGCACATCAGGTTCATTTCCTCAAAAGTAAAGTTTCCCATATCAAATCTCCCTTTCCGCACTCTTTTTGGCGCTATCTTTTTGTGTTCTGCCTTGGGCTGGCTTTTCAGCTGCTCCATGACGGACTTTTTCTTTTCCCGTTCCTCCCGATGGGCAGCGGTAGCCAAATCCATGAGGGAAATGGGCTGACCGTTGCGGGCCTGCTGTTCCAGCTCTGCCACCGTAGGCTCTTTTACGCCATTGTTGATGATACCGTCGATCATGCCGTAATCGTCCTCCACGGCCATCTCCGCATTTTTCAGCGGATTGTCCGGCAGGAATCCGGGGATCTGGGTAAAACCAACACTGTCACAGTAATGACAGGATACCTTACCGTCCTGCTTGATCGCAACGATGTCACTGACACTCATAGAAGGACTGTGAAAATCGCCGGCTTTTGCAGATTAAACTGCTCATATAGTTTTTCCAGCTGCTCCGGTACCGTGCCAGACTCCCTCAGCGGAGCTGTGTAAATGAGGTCATAATTGCTGCGGTCTATGGAAATGTCATGGGACTTTAACCAATCCAGATTCATAAAGCGCACATTCTGCGGATCGTCACGGCTCACCTGATAGATAGCAAAGCAATCTCTGTTCTGGGATAGAAATGCCTGTTCGCGTTCCTGCTGATGTTCCTGACGCTCCATGACCTTTTCGTGGAACTGAGGCTTTTCTCCCATTCCTCACGGTCCACGCCAAAAAAGACCGCCATGATCCATGATTTCCTGCGGGTCAAACACCATGCTCTCCGTATTGTCCTCATGCAGCACATAAACGGTCAAACCGGCGGCATCCAGTTCCAGCGCCCGTTCTCTGGTAACAGGGAACATCCCATCATAGGAGTAGCCGTATTCCTGCATATCTGGTGTGGAGACCTGCTCATCCGGCATGGGGTATTCATCCAGTGCCTGCTCCTGTGCTTCCGGCAGCTGGGAAGAAGCAGCCATCTGACTGACCTCTGCCTGCATCTGCTGATAGGCAGCGTCCTGCAAGGTCTCAATCATGGACAACGGTGCGTATTTTACCGAGTCTCTGCCCAAATCGTTGTCATCACAAATCTGGAGAACTGCCTTCATGCGGGAAATCTCCGGCATATCCAGCTGACCACCATCCAGCTCTTTCATGGATGCGGCATCGTAAAGGGTATAGTCCCAGCCGCTGTCACAGGACTGGATATGAAGATAGGTGGCATTGTCGATCAGAAACAAAGCCTCCTGCTGATTGGCGTCCGCCCCCAGCACTTCCATTTCCGGCATTGCCGCAGCCAGTTCCTTTACCGCTTTTTGCACCAGAGGATTATCACGGTAATAGTCGATTGCCTGGATGGTGTCCAGGTCAATGGTCTGGCCGGTCAAAATCGGAAAAGGTCCTTCATAGTCGCTTCCGTCTTTCAGCTCAAAACCAATGCCCTTGATCCCGTTCATTCGCTCTGCTGGAATCTCCTGATAAATGCGGACAGCTTCCTCCAAAGACAGGTTATCGTGGTATTCTCCGAGGTTTGGAAATTCCATGCACTCTGCTACATAGTAGGTCAGATCGCCGGTCGGCAGCCTATCAGATACCTTAATGGCATCTGCTGGCTGCTCTATCGGGGCGGGTTCCGGCTCTACCTTTGCATGAGGGTCGATTCCGCGCTCTTTGCAGATTTCCTTATAGTGGCGCTCAATGTCGGAGATCAAAGTGCCGGAGGTTTTGTTGATGGTCTCCAAACTGGCTCTCAACTCTTTCAGTTCCTTGCCCTGACTCCAACTGGCAATATAGCCAAAGCTGTTTTCTCCTGTCTCGATGCCAAAATATTTGCAGACTGCATAGGAGATGCTTTCAGCCTCCACTTCCTCCGTGTGACGGTTTTTGATTGCCTGTTTTTCTGCGGTTGCATCTTCCTCAACTGCAAGACGCCATTCAAACTGATTTTCGTCCACATAACGCCAATCCATATCAGAAGCAAACTGTTCGGCTTCTTTTTCTGTGGCAAAATCCAACTTGAAATCATGTTTGGTTCCACCTTCACTCTCCTGCACAACCTTCCATGACGGTAGCATTTCATATTTTTTAGGGTCATGGAGCTTGCTGTGGGCAATCTCGTGTACTGTGGCTGAAACCGTCTGAACCTCACTCATGCCCTGACGAATGGCAATTTTCTGATGATCAGCAGAAAAATAGCCGTCCGTATCAGCGGCCATTGCTTCAAAAGTAATCGGCACCGGTGCGTGCGGCGCAGGGCCTCCATGAATGCCTCATAATTTGGCACATTGCCGGAAAGGGAGGAAGCAAGCTCCGGCAAAGGTTTCCCGTCGGTCTGACTCACATCAAAGACCTTGACAGGGCGAAACATGGGAATCTCGATTTCTTTTTCCTCTGTGACGATCTTTCCGTCTTTATCCAGAATCGGAGCCTTGGTATCTGGGTCCAGCTTCTGCTCCTCAATTTTCTTCTTATACGGTGTGGGAGCGATGATGGTAATGCCATGCTCGCCCTTTTTTACATGACGCTCAAACTGGTCTTTCCACTTATTGTATCCGGCTACCAATGTGGCGTCCGGCTTCTGCATATAGATGAGCATGGTGTTGTTTACCGAATAGCGGTGGAAGCGGGACATGACGGACAGATAGCGCATATACTTTTCACTCTCAAACAGTTCTTTGATGCCCTGCTCGATGCCATCTGTGATTTCCCTTAGCCGTTCTCGGTTGGTGGGTTTGTTCTCAGCCATGATTTTCAATCTCCTTTCCAAGTGTGTGATTTCTGCTGTGTGTTCTGCAATCCATGCCTTTTGTTCTTCTTCACTTTCATAAAGAAAAAGGTCCAGCAGGTACTCTACATAGGGTTTCTTCTGGATTGCTTCCACAAAGCGGGGGTGCGGTTCTTCCTCCGGTGTCCTGGGAGAACGGTCGGCTTCCCATTTTTTCAGCAGATAGTAGTAATCGGACAGTACGCGATAACAGCGCTGTCGATCCTCCCGAAACTTCTGTGCCTCGGTTTTTTGCCGGACATATCTCCTGCGGGGCGGGGCCTGACTGTCATAGATCAGGCCAAAGTCCTGTGCCAGTTTCTCCGCCGCTTCTTTTGGGGAGAGGTTAAAGAGCTTTGCGGTAAAGTCGATCACATCCCCATCTTCACCGCAACCAAAGCAGTGGAACCGCTGGTCTACCTTCATGCTGGGGTTATTATCATCGTGAAAGGGACAGCAGGCCATACCATTTCGTTTGACCTCGATCCCATAAAACGCTGCCGCATCTCTGGTGCTGACTGACTGCTTGACTGCTTCAAATACATTCTCTGTCATGTGCCTTTAACTGCCGGACTTTCGCATAGGAGGCTGGTATCCGGCGGCTTTTGCTCGCTCACTGGCAGCTTTGCGACGCTCGGCGCTGTATGGCTCCCGGACTGATACACACCGCTTGGGGACGGTAAAGTTATGGGCGTCCTTTCGGGTGATCTGGTCGGGGTGCTTTTTTGCCAGCAGATTCAGCTTCTCCATCAGACGGGGATCATGAGTATAGATCTCAGCCATTGGTTCTGCCTGGTTATAGAGGAGAATGGTTTCCCGTTCCACTAAAGAGAGCTTCATCGGCTGCCTCCTTTCCGCTGGTCAAATTCCAGCTTGAAGTTGGCGTACTGTCCATCATCCTCCAAAACCACAGCGGCATCATAGGTCTTTCCGGTTTTCTCCGAATATAGGCCCGTCACACGAACACGGCCATCGTTAAGCAGTGCAGACACCACAGCCTTGGTCGGCTGTTTTTTCTTGGCAGCCCACCATTGTTATTTTTCCAGATTGCAAATTTGCAAGAATCATTCTGACAGAAGAAGCCTTTTTGCAGTTCTGCAACTTCACCGCCGCAGCGAGGGCATTTGCCCACCACCTCACGGGGCGGAGTGAACAGGTACTCGGTTCCCTTGATGACCTGATAAGTTCCCACCAGGTCTTTCAGCATGGTGCTGATCCCGTCCAGAAACTCCTCTGGGGCAAGCTGCCCGCGCTCGATCTCGCCCAGGCGATACTCCCACTCGGCAGTCAGAAGCGGCGATTGCAGTTGTTCCGGCAGGACCGTGATAAGGGATACTGCATCGTTGGAAGGAAGAAGCTGTACCGTTTTCCTGCTCTTTTTTCGTTCCAGAAAACCGGCAGATACCAGCTTTTCCAAAATACCGGCACGGGTGGCCGGTGTCCCCAGACCTTTTCGCTCGGCATCCTCCGGCATATCCTCTTTTCCGGCAGTCTCCATCGCGGACAAAAGGGTGTCCTCCGTAAAGTGCAGGGGCGGACTGCTTTTGCCTTCTTTGACGATTGCAGCAACAACCGAAAGAGTCTGTCCTTCGGTCAGCTCCGGCAGGGCTTTCTCTGCGCCCTCTTTTTTCGGCTCTGTATCCTTCATTTTGGCACGGTAGGCGTCCTCCAGTGCTTTCCATCCGGGGTGCTTCACCGTTTTTCCTTTGGCGGTAAACTCCCTACCGGCACACGCTGCAATCACAACGGTTTCCGAATAGATATGGGGCTGGGCCACGGCACACAGCAGACGCAGGACCACCAGCTCCAGCACCGCTTTTTCTCCCGCAGGAGGGCAGAAAGGTCTGCATCCTTGAGATTTCTGGTAGGGATTACTGCGTGGTGGTCGGTTACTTTCTTATCGTTGATGACCGTCTGCGGATCACAGGTAATGGAGATCCCTTTGCGAAACGGCATAGCATTGGCAACCAGATTCACCAACACCGGCAGGCTGTCTGCCATATCGCCAGTCAGATAGCGGCTGTCAGTACGGGGATAGGTGCAGAGCTTCTTTTCATACAGGCTTTGCAGATAGTCCAGGGTCTGCTGGGCTGTAAATCCAAGCAGGCGGTTGGCATCTCTTTGCAGAGTAGTCAGGTCATAGAGAGCAGGCGGCTTTTCTGACTTTTCCTTGCGCTCCACCTTTTTGATTGTGACAGTTGCACCCTGGCAGGCTTCTTTCAGCTGCTCGGCAGCGGTCTTATCCGCCATACGCTCCCCAGATACGGTAAGACCGGGCAGCTCCAGCGCCACGGTATAAAAGGGAACCGGCTGAAAGGTGTCGATCTCAGCTTCTCGCTGAACAATAAGCGCCAGCGTCGGGGACATCACGCGCCCGATGTTGAGGGTTCGGTGATACAGCACGGAAAAAAGCCTTGTCGCATTGATCCCCACCAGCAGTCGCTTGGCACGGCAGAGGGCAGCATCCCGAAGTCCGTCATAGTCCGCACCGGGGCGCAGGTTTGCAAAGCCTTCCCTTATGGCGGAGTCCTCCATCGAAGAAATCCAGAGCCTTTTCATAGGCTTTTGACAGTCTGCCAGCTCATAGACGCTGCGGAAGATCAGCTCACCCTCGCGTCCGGCATCGCAGGCATTTACCACCTCCGTCACATCCGGGGCATTCATCAGCTTTTTGAGAATATCAAACTGCTTTTTCTTATCTTTTCCCACCACCATCTGCCAATGTTCCGGCAGAATAGGCAGGTCATCATATCGCCACTTGGCATACTTGGGATCATAACTGTCTGCATCCGCAAGACCGGCCAGATGGCCCACGCACCAGCTGACACGCCAGCCGTTACCCTCCAGATACCCGTCCTTACGAGCAGTTGCACCGATTACCGCAGCCAGACTTTGTGCAACCGATGGTTTTTCAGCGATTACCAGTTTATATCTCATCATCTTCAGCCTCCCATTCTTCCCGCACAGGCGTGTGCAGTTTTTTCTCTATGCTGTTTTCCTCATCCAGTAGCAGGTTATAACCAAACCGGTAGTCATAGCGGTACAGTTTTCCCAGCAGGTCATTGATGATGATACGGCAAGCCAAAATGACACGGGTTTTATCCACCTGCATCAGCTGGTAGCGTTGATAATTGCTGTAATATTCTTCGTGACGGCGGGTATTGCAGGCGGCATCTTCAAGTAAACTATCTACTGCATCCTGACAACCATCTTCTTTTTCCCCTTCCATGCAGTTCAGAAGTTCCATCATCAAAGGAAAGCTCTGTTCATCCATAGGAGCTTCTGCTGCAAGAAAACCGATCAAAGCGGATAAGAGCAGCCGAGCCGCCGTCTGTTCTTGTTCCGTCAGCACGGCCATTGTTTTCTCCGCATTTGGCAGGATCTTTTCTTCCACAAAATCTGCCGCATCGTCGGAACAAAGCTGACGGATAGAATCTATGGACAATGAAACTGTCACGGTATCTAAGGAGAAATCAAAGGGGTCATCTTGCTTTGGCTTTCTCCGAAGTTTGTTTAACATGGTAGAAAGAATGTCGCCGCCAAAATACACGGCGATCACCAGCAGGTCAAAAACAGCAATCAGCTTGATAAATATAATCAGAACACTCATTTTTTTCGTTTCCTTTCTTTGAGCCAGCGTTCCATCTCACGATGGCAGATACCTACGCAGGGTCTTCCATAATTCCCGCAACCATAGCAGGGGTGGCTGTGGGGTAAAGAAGGAGGACGGGAAGTTTCCTTCCCGCCCTCCGGCCTGCGTGTCATCATGCGTTCATAGGTACTGTCTGTGAATCGGGTCATTTCACGCTGTCCTCGTCATCTTCTTCTGTGCTGCCCCCGTCAGCGTCCGGTTCATCCGACTCCTCATCCTCGGTTTCCCATTCCTCGGAATCTTCCTCGCCGTAATCATAATCGTCCAGACTGTCATTGCCCTTGGTCTTAGGCTTATTCTTAATGAGCTTCAAGTAGGCAAATACGCCACCGCCTCCCAGCAGAGCCAGCAAAAGAACCAGCGCAGCCGGGTTCAATCCGGCAGGCTTCTCTTTTTCCGGCTCCGATGTTTCTGCCGGAGGTTCCGGTGCTTTGCCCGTACATTTACTCTTATCAGTTGCGCAGACCGGGCAGGCCGTATTGACTGCCCCTGCTTCACATTTTGTTGAACAGCTGCATACCGCAGGCATCTCCTCTTTGGGTTTCCATCTTCCATCAGCGCCGCAAGGTCTGCATCGTCCACCTGATTCAGAAAGTGAACAGCAGTCTCCTTGTCCTCATTCGCCCTATCAATCAGGATGTAAAAGTAATTTCCAGCTTTGGTCGTAACAGTAATAAGCTGCTTATTGCCTCCAAAATCATCCACCAATGCCGCATTCCCCTCCGGTGTAAGTGCCGGTGCCGGTTCTGTTTCTTCTACAATCACATTGCTGTCATTTGGTAGAATCCTCTGCCGGTGCCGCCGGAGCCTGTTCTGACCCCTGTGCGAAAGCAGGGATCGTAAAGCCAAATGCCACAACCATTGTCAGGCAAAGGGCGGAAAGTGTTTTGCAAATTCTTTTATTCTTCATAAGCGGTAACCTCCTGATTATTTGATTCCGACAGTGCTGTATCTCTGCCGTGGTTCATTCCACCGGAAAGCATAGCGTTCAGCTGTGCTGGAGTCATGCGTAACGCACGAACCATCTGGACGATCTCCAGATTTTCCGCCTCGGTTTTCTGTGCCTCCAGCGCCTTGAGTTTTTCCTGATACTCTGCGATCTTCTCGCGGACCTTTGTAATCTCCTGGTCAATGCGCTCAATTTTGTTCTTTGCCATCGTCTATCACTCCTTCTAAAAAATCTCTGTTACCAGTTCATCAGGCCATAGCCCTTAATGCTTTGATAATTCAGGTCATAACTTTTGATCTTGCAGGCATCGCCGGAATTCCCTCCACCCGTATAAACACGGCTGCCATCCGTACCGATCACGATACCCACATGGTCTGCTGTCCCATCTAAATCCCAATCAAAGAAAATTGCATCTCCGGGAGCCAGATTGTTATAGCCTCTTGCACCCCATTGTCCATGAGACTGGAACCACGGAACGCCCTGCCACTCACAGCCTGCAAAGCGCGGCTCACTTTTTCCAGCCTGGTTATAACACCAGGATACAAAGCAGGCGCACCACTCCACGCGGCTGTCAAAGCCATACCAGCTCCAGTAGGGATAACCGCCCACATTGCCCACCTGACGCTTGGCCAGTTCCACCAGCTGAGGATTGCGGGGCGGGTTCCATTTACAAACTGTACGCCGGTCAAGTCCTCGGAATTGCTCATGTCAGGGGAACCGCCGCCAAACAACAGCGGCTTATTGCCCATGGTCTGCCGGTAAACCTGATACATTTCCATCTGCTCCGGGGTCAGTAACTCCGACGCCACAGCGGAAATGGGCTTGCTGGTGAGTTTCACATTCAAAATGTAATACTCATAGGGGACTTCTTCTGAGGTGGTCTCGCCGGTCTCCGGGTCGGTGGAGGTCTCCGTGCGGTAGCGAATCTCCACTTCCTCAGTAAGCGTCAGCTGATACTGTGCTGCAAACACACGCGCCAGCTCTGCCTGAGCGCTCTGCTGGGTGTAACCTTGCAAGACGGCAGACAGAAATGCTGCCAGCTCATGAGGGTCATGGCCGATCATACCAAGGTCATAGCGATACTCGTCATACCCTGGGTGGCTGCTTTCAATGTTGTCGATTTCCTCCTGCAACTGGACTTCTCTGGCTGCATAATCTGCCTCCACTGCCAGCATTTCCGGGTCATCCGACGGATAAGTGGTGCCGGAGAGAACGGAACCGATGCTCTGCGCCATCATGGAGCAGGAGGACATGGTATTCATCAGCATACAGGTAATGAGGAACAAAACCCCTGCCATCAGGAAACCCTTCTTGTGGCGCACGACGAACGCCCCTGCCTGCTGTGCCTTTTCTTTCACCGTCCTTGCGGCTTTTCCGGTTTTGGACGCAGCCTGGGCGGTATTTCCGGCAGTCTGACCGGCGTGTTTGGCGGCGGCATACTGCCTTTTGATGGCCTGCTTTTGCTGCCAGCGGGAAAGCGGATTGCTGGCAAACTGGGAATTTTCCTGCAAAGATTTCTGGTACAGAACATTTACATTTGCCTTTTCCAGTTGGCGCTCTGCCTGTGCTGCTTTGCGGTACGGCTTCAGCTTGTGGCTGCGATAGCCCTCCCGCACCAGATAAGCGCCGGTCTCCACCGCTTCCTCGGACTTGTGGGCGCTTTCCACGCCCACATTGTCCTGCTCTGTTTCCCGGATCTCTTTGTGGAGCTTGCCCGCAACCAGATGGACGGGAGCTTCCCTGACTCCTTGAGAAACTTTGGAGGGTGGCTTTTTCTTGTCCTCAAAGGTCAGCTTCGAGGTCTTTTTTCCGGTATCCGGGTCAATGACCGTCTGCCTGACCTTTTTCTTTGGGATATTGGCCTGCGCCTTATCTGCTCTGGCCGCAGCTTTCTCCGCTTTACGGATCGGCTTTTCCAGTGCAGGATCAGACCGTTCCTCATCAGTAAAGCGCAGGCGCGGCTCTTTATTCAAACCATTCTCCCAGCATGAGGGAGGACATCATGTAGTGCAGCTCTGCATAAATGGCCATTCCCACAGGATCGTTGAACATACAGCCGGACAGATAGGCATAAAACTGTGCCACCACATCGGACAGGATCTTCGCTTCGGTTCCTTCCAGAATCAGGCCGCCCATACCTTCTTTAGCACGAATGGCGCTCCAGACCTCTGCCAGACGGAGAAGCCCCACCTGACCGGTCTCATTCAGTTCGGCTGCCTGATCTGCCGCCGTGCGGCACTCACTTACCGCATCGGCCATGACTGTAAGCAGCTGGCTGCGCTGGGCATTTACCGCCCTGTCAAAAAACATCAGCGGATTTTTATTCAAAATGTTGGGGTTCATCATCATTCATCCTCCTTCTTTTTCAGTTCCTGGGGTTTGGTGGTCATAATGCGGTAAAGCTCGGTATTCTTCGGGAAGTGATCCACGAAAGGCAGGATTGTAGAGCCATAAAACAGCAGGCCCTCGCCCTCACCGGAGTGCGTCACATAAGATAATTGATGTGTGGAAATACCCAGCTGCTTGGCGAGGATCTGACGGTCTCCGCCTGCCTGGTTGAGCATATACACGAAGTCGGAATTTTCAAAGATATTTTCCACCTCGCGGCTGCTCAAAAGGTCTTTGACATTCTGGGTGATACCTGTCGGAATACCGCCCCATTTTCTGAATCGCTTCCAAATTTCCACCGTATAGGCGGCGGTCTGCTCCTCCTTCAAAAGCAGGTGCATCTCGTCGATGTAGTAGCGGGTAGACTTGTGAGCGGCACGGTTGATGGTAACGCGGTTCCACACCTGATCCTGTACCACCAGCATACCGATTTTCTTGAGCTGCTTGCCCAGTTCCTTGATGTCGTAGCAGACAATCCGGTTATCAATATCCACATTGCTCTGGTGGTTGAACACATTGAGGGAGCCGGTTACATAGATTTCAAGAGCCGTAGCGATATACTGGGCTTCCTTTTCTTCCTGCTCCCGCAACAGGTTATAAAGGTCCTCCAAAATCGGCATATTCTCCGGCTTTGGGTCATTGAGATATTCGTTGTAAACCAACCGTACACAACGGTCAATAATGGTTTTCTGCACCGGCTGCAAGCCCTCCTTACCGCCCACGATCAGCTCACACAAGCTGAGGATAAAGTCAGACTTGAGTGACAGCGGGCTTTCATCATCCGAATAGTCCAGATTCAGATCCATCGGATTGATATAGTTGGTTGAAGTAGGTGAGATCTTGATGACCTGCCCATGCAGACGCTCAACAAGAGGTGCGTACTCCGCTTCTGGGTCACAGATAATGACATCATCGCTGGTAAGCAAAAAGCAGTTGGCAATTTCTCGTTTTGCGCTGAAGGACTTACCGGAACCCGGCGTACCCAGAATCAGGCCGTTGGGGTTTTTCAGCAGCTTTCTGTCCACCATAATGAGGTTGTTTGACAGAGCATTGATGCCGTAGTATAGGGCTTCTTTCCCGTTCTGGAACAGTTCCTGCGTAGTAAAGGGCACAAAGATAGCTGTGGAACTGGTGGTCAGTCCTCGCTGAATCTCAATCTGATTGAAACCCAGAGGCAGACAACTCATCAGCCCTTCTTCCTGCTGGAAGTCCAGCCTGGTCAGCTGACAGTTATACTTCTGGGCAATAGAGCCTGCCTGAAAGATGTTGTTGCCAAGCTGACGGGGATTGTCCGCTGTGTTCAGCACCAGAAAGGTCAAAAGGAACATTCTCTCGTTGCGGCTCTGCAAATCCTGCAAGAGTTTTTTCGCTTCACTGCCGTAGGTAGCAAGGTCAGATGGAATGATGTCCATGTCGTATCCGGCACGGACTGCTTTTTTCTGTTCCTCGATCTTGCTGCGGTCCAGGTCGGTAATCTTCCGCTTTACCGTTTTGATGGCTTTCACCTGATCCACCGACTGAATGTGCATACTCACAATGAGCGAGCTTTCCATATCCAGAAAATCAGCCAGCAAACGGTCATTCAGTTCCGGTGCGAGAATCTGCAAAAAGAAACAGCTCCGTATTTCTTACCCATACGGAACTGCTTGCCGGTGCGGAACTCAAGGAGCTTGGTGCAATAAATCCTTTGTGGACAGACCGGAAGGAGCCAGCCAGTCCCATTCAAACTGAAACGGGAGTTGTTCATCCATGTGGAATACCGCATGAAGCTGAAAAGCCTTTCTTTACCGTCCAGCGTTCTGGCAGCTACACCAAGACGCTTGAAGTTATTAAGTATATCGGTCTCAATACGCTCCAGACGGGGCTTGGCGGCTTTGATGCTGTCCGCGTCGATACCAAAGGTCAGGTATTTGGTCTTGATGAGACCGTTGTTACCTCTGGCCAGCTGATTTTGCAGCATTGTGGTGTATTCCTCGCGGATACTGTCAAAGGCGTCCCTCTGGGGCGGGATGGAAATGGAGTTAGCAAAGGTCTCCTCCGATGCCGCAAGGTTCAAAAAAGACAGCTGGAAATGAATCGAGCTGTCAAAATAATTGAGGAAATCACACCACCCCTCAAAGATTGCCGTCTTATCTTCGTTTTGGGAGAGCTGATAGTTGATGTCCTGAAACTGGATGGTCTTTGTGTAGTGGCTGTCCGATACGCGGCAGATCCCGTCCGGCCACATTCGTTCATAGGGGATACTGTCCTGTGCCGATTTTCCTTTTTTGTCCGTGCGGTTGGCGCGGGCAATGGCCGCTTCGATCTGCTTCTTATCGGCGCGGGACAGCTTTTCTTTGTCTTACCGGATGCACGGTCTTTTCTTCCGGTTTTCCCAGCAGACGGCGCAGCCAGCTTTCCGTGTGTTTGGCTTCGCAGAGTAGGAGAAATATTACTGCGCTCCACGCTCATAGAAGCTCCGCCCTGGTCGTTGAGTATGACAAGCGGCGCAACAACCGCATGACGGTCTGCCCCTGTCAGGGTATAAGAAATGTCACTTTGGTATCCAGCTCCATTTCCTCCGTTATGCGGCTGGCGTCCAATGATATTGCCCACAATGCAGTACACTTCGGTATCGCTCAAATATCGGTCTTGCGGGACTGTTCCTCCAGCGCTGCTTGCAGCAAAGGAGGTAAGTGCTTGCCGCGGCGTTCCGCCCGATTCAAAATACCCTCGCAGGCTTTTGGGGACAAAAAGTATTTGTCCGGCGCATTTTCCTCTAAAATCAGCGACAAGGAACACGCGCCTGCGTCGCTGTGCTGTTCCGAAATATTGGGCGTCGTACACGCACCAAGCGAGATCAATTCCTCGGCTTCGTACCATCCGGCGTTGGCCCATCGCCCAGAATAAGGCATTGGAACCGGGGTTTCTGTGAACGCTTGCAGCACAGCCGCAAAGTCACATCCTCCTGCGGATGACAAAGCTCCGGGGACGTTTCCCATATTGCGATTTGCGGATATTGTCCATGTGTTACCTCCTGCATTTCTCGAATAATACGGATTGCTTCAGAAAACAACCCGCTGCGCTCATCCGCTAACCCTAACCTGCGTCCGCTGATGGATAGTCCCTGACAGGGTGAACCAAAAAGTGATGATGTCCACAGGTGGCAGCTTGCGTCCGTCCAGTTTTGTAATATCTCCTACATGGACCATTTCTGGAATATGCCGTTTTTGTGACCGATATGGCTGTCGGCAGAACTTCACTTGCCCAGACAGGACGGATTCCATAAAATAAGGCGGCATAGGGGAAACCCCCTATCCCGTCAAAAAGTGTTCCTAAAGTTATCTCTTTCATAATGTACCTCCCGACATAGTTTAATGAGCCTGAAAGACTGATTTTGCGAGACTGCCGGTTTTGAACAGCGTAAAACATAGCAGCACGGTGTAGCCCACGCAGCTCCAGATCGCCATGATGATGTCATCTTCCAGAGCGATGTTCTGCACCAGCACAGCATAAATTGCCACGCAGACGATGATGAGAAACGCCTGAAAGCCCAGCGCCAGCAGGGAGCGCAGATAGTTCTGGCCCATACCGCCCCATTCCTTGCCCATCATTGCAGCCATTGGAACGGGAGCCACCGAAGTTACAAGGTAAATCTCGATCATACGGCCATAAATAACGATAAAGATACAGATATATAACGCCCACATAGTAATGCCAATAAAGAGGGATTGGAACCACAGTCCGAACAGCGGTCCCAGATCCATTTCCATCAGCCTCGGTTCCAGATCGGTCATAACTGAGGAAATGTCAATGGACGCATCCGAATTGATAATCCCTGCCGCCTGCGCCACTACGCTCTGCGCCATATCAAAGACGCCCATCACGATATTCCATGTGTTTGTGACAATGAGGATGGCGGCAGCTGATTTGAACACCCACTTGAAAATCATCCAGGTATCCACATCATGCAGGTTGTTCTTGTCTGCAATCATCTGGATCAGGTCTACGGTCATCACGATAGCCAGAATCACACCTGCAATCGGCACCATGATGGAGTTGGACAGATTCTCAATCATGCTGAAAATACTGCCATTCCATCCCTGTGGGGTCTGGCCTACCTGTACGGATATATCCGCGACCTGCTGATTTACACTGTCAAACATCCCCGAAAGGTTGCTCATAATACCGCCCACCAGCATTTCTTTCAGCCAATTTGTCAGGGCTTCAAGTAAGAAATCCATACGGTGTCAACCTCCTTTCCGCCGCCCCCGCAAAGCTGCGGGAGCGGCAAGGATTTCATACGGAGACGCTTAGACAGAGAACAGCCCGGAGAGCAGAGGTACAAGGACCATGCCGACTACGGCTACACCAGCACCGGCCATGAGCTGCTTCATGCCCTGGCTCTTTACTGATGTGCGATAAAGAAGTAATAGAAGTGTAAAAAATTTTGCCGTTCCTATCCGGCGTTGCGCATTGTGTCGGATAGGTCGGGCGGTTATTCGGGCAAGTCCACCTTGCCAACAAAAGAATAATAAATCTCAATGTCCTGTCTGCGGGTCTTGTTCTCGTCATAGCTGCACTCATGCACAACGA
>ENA-OQAJ01000150-OQAJ01000150.1-human-gut-metagenome-genome-assembly--contig:-NODE-150-length-21856-cov-3.793870_pt1 | contig 21856 bp, 29 predicted proteins | sample MGYA00242736_ERZ504529 | MGnify/ENA primary metagenome ERZ504529 (study PRJEB26092, sample SAMD00036275) | human gut metagenome | host: Homo sapiens | study: EMG produced TPA metagenomics assembly of...
CGAAACCGGATGTGGGAAGGCTGATCCAGTATAAAGGAAGGATCAGTATGGATGATGTCCATCTCGCTGACGGAAAAGGGATCCTGAGAGGAGATCTGCAGGTAGATATTCTTTATGTGGGAGAAGAAAACGGAATTATCAGCAGCATTACGGCAAAATTGCCGTTTGAGGAAACACTGAACCTGAAAGACATTGTAAATGGAGATAAACTGTGCCTGAAGTGGGAGATTGAGGATCTTACCATCCGGCTGATCCATTCCAGAAAGCTGAATATCAAAGCACTGGTAACATTTTATGGAGCAGTAGATGAGACGGAGCAGGTTCGTCTTCCGGTAGCGCTGGATGCTACGGATATCTCTGTCAGAAAGAAAACAGTCCGATTTCTGGGACTTACCGTACATAAAAAAGATACCCTGCGTGTTAAGGATGAATATACCATTGCTTCCAACCGTCCGGACATTTCCGGCCTGATCTGGTATACCATGGATATACGGGGACTGGATCTGAAACCGGAAGAAAACATCGTAAAAGCAAGGGGAGAGCTGACGGTTTTTGTACTGTACGAATCAGAAGATACAGAGACACCGGTACAGTGGCTGGAATATTCACTTCCTTTTTCAGGAGAAGTGGAATGTCCGGATTGTACAGAAGAATTGATCCCGGATATTGAAGTTTCCGTGATGCACCAGAGCCTGGAAGTAAAGCCGGATGCAGATGGAGAGGAACGGATACTGGTTTCTGATGTAGTGCTGGAACTGGATATGAAATTTTTCCGGGAGGAAGAATATTCACTGGTTACAGATGTGTATACACCACTTCGGGAATGCGTTCCGGAAGGGAAAAATGAAGTTTTGGAAAAAACTTCTGGTGCGGAATTTCTCCAGATGCCGGATCACTGACCGCATTCAGGTAAAAGAAACCCAGGGGAAAATCCTCCAGCTCTGTCACAGCCAGGGAAAAGTAAAGATCGATAAGACCAGGATCGTGGAAAACGGAGTGCAGGCAGATGGAGTGATCATGCTGAAGATCCTGTATATTATCGGAAACGACAGTATGCCTTTTTACTCCATGGAGGCCATGATCCCGTTTTCTCATGTGGTGGAAGCGAGAGGAATCCGGCCGGACAGCAGCTACCGGTTAAAGGCAGAACTGGAACAGCTTTCTGCAGCCATGGCGGACGGAAATGAGATCGAGATCCGGGCGTCAGTGGGCCTGAATCTTCTTGCAGTCATCCGGGAACCCGTATTTATCATTGACAAAGTGGAAGAAAAACCTCTGGATATGAAAAAAGATCCAGGCTATGCCGGGAATCCTGATCTATATGGTAAACCGGGAGATGAGCTGTGGGATATCGCAAGAAAATATCATACATCCATTGAAGAAATCTGCACTCTGAACGGGCTTAAGGAAAATCAGGAGCTATCTCCGGGAACACCGCTTCTTGTGGTGAAAAAAGTAGAAGGACAGATCAAATGAGAAAAAAACAGCAGAAAATGAAAAAAGCTGGAAAATTTTGCTGTTGAAAAGACTGCAAAAATCATATAAAATATACATATAAATACTGTATACAAAGTACAAATGGAGGGGCTTATGCGTTTAAAGCATGGCAAAGATCAATCTCGGACTTGATGTTCTGGGGAAGAGAGAGGACGGCTATCATGAGGTACGCATGATCATGCAGACCATCCGTATGTATGATATCCTGGATATCAGAAAGACGAAACGGCCGGGAATCGTGCTGACAACCAATCTTCCGTTTATTCCCACTGACAGCCGAAATCTTGTATATAAAGCAGCAGAGATGCTGATGGAAGAATTTGAAATAGAAGAGGGACTTTCCATTAAACTTCGCAAGTTCATTCCGGTAGCGGCAGGTATGGCAGGCGGAAGCTCTGATGCTGCGGCTGCATTTGTAGGTGTGAACCGGATGTTTCATCTGGGCCTGACGGAAGAGCAGCTGATGGAGCGCGCAGTGAAGGTAGGAGCAGATGTTCCGTACTGTATCATGCGTGGAACAGCCCTTGCAGAGGGAATCGGTGAGAAGCTGAAGCGACTTCCGAAAGTTCCGGAATGCTATGTGCTGGTAGGAAAACCGGGAATCAATGTTTCCACAAAAACCGCCTACGAAAATCTCAATCTGGCAGGAATCGGGAAACATCCGGATATCGATGGACTTATCAGGGATATTGAGGACGGTGATCTTTATGCCATGGCATCAAAAATGGAGAATGTATTTGAGCCTGGAATTATCCGTCAGTATCCTGTAATTGGAAATATCAAAGAACTCATGGAAGAAAAAGGAGCGCTGAAAGCGGTGATGAGCGGAAGCGGTCCAACGGTATTTGGTATTTTTGATAACAGAGATAAGATGGCGGCGGCAGCCAGAAGTCTCAGAAAGAGCGGACTGGCAAAAACAGTATTTGCCACGGATATTTACAACAGGGATGGAGGAGTTACAAATGACAAGTGATTTTTCTGTGGATATGAATGAGTATCTGCCACTTCGGGATGTTGTTTTTAACACCTTGAGGCAGGCAATTCTGAAAGGAGAACTGAAACCGGGGGAGAGACTTCTGGAGATCGCTCTTGCAGAGCGTCTGGGTGTCAGCAGAACACCGGTGCGTGAGGCCATGCGTAAGCTGGAGCAGGAAGGCCTTGTAGTGATGATCCCACGCGGGGAGCCCAGGTTGCAAGCATCACCGAAAAAGATCTGAACGATGTTCTTGAGGTGCGTATCGCGCTTGAGAATGTAGCCATAGAAAAGGCATGTAAGCTGATCACAGAGGAGGAGCTTGGACGGCTCTGGGTAGCAGCCAAAGAATTCGAGAAAACAAAAGCAGAGGGAAATCTTGTTCGTCTTGCGGAGGCGGATGTGGCGTTCCATGAGATCATTTACCAGGCTTCCGATAACAAGCGTCTGAACCAGGTACTGAATAATCTCCGCGAGCAGATGTACCGCTACCGTGTGGAATATCTGAAGGAAGAGCAGACCAGAAATCTCCTTGTCAGCGAGCATGAAGAACTGGTAAAAGCGATCCGGGAGGGTGATGTGCAGAAAGCACAGGATATTTCTTTTCACCATCTGGAGAATCAGAGAATGGCAATTATCCGTACCATCCGTGCGGAAAATGCTGCCAGAGAATCCGAGAAAAAAGAATAAGAACGGATATCCGGGGATATTAAGAGAGATGCCACTGGCATCTCTTTTTTATTGGAAAAGGATGGTGAAGCTGTGGAAAAAAAAAAGATTTCAGTATCTCTCCATGAAAATGAATCTTATATCCGGAAGCGCTGTGAAAACTGCGATGATATTCTGATCCGGCCCATGCGCCTGGGAGAGGGTCATAAAGTGGACTGTCTGATGGTTTATATTGAAGTGGCAGTTTCCAACATGATGCTGGACGATTCTGCCATTGGAAAGATGATCAATCATTTCTGGGAAATTCCGGAAGAAAAGATCCGGGAATTTATTCGGAGAAACAGTCTCGGAATTGCGGATGTGGAAGAACTTTTTCCATGGAAGAAGTCTTCGGGGCGGTTCTTTCCGGAAATGCGGTTTTCTTTATGGACGGTTATGACAGGGCCATGAAGATATCCAGCAAAGGCTATCCGGGGCTGGATGTATCAGAAGCGGAAACGGAAAAAGTGCTGCGGGGTTCCAAAGAAGGCTTCTGCGACAGCGTAAAAACCAATGCGGCCCTTGTACGGAAGCGGATCCGGGATACCCGCCTTAAAGTGGAACAGCAAAATATCGGGGTGCGTTCCAACACGGTGGTGCAGCTTCTGTATGTGGAAGATCTGGTGCACGAAGAACTTCTGATTGCGGTGAAGGAACGGCTGGAATCTTTTACTGTGGATGGAATCCTGGATAGCGGAATGCTGGAGCAGCTGACAGAAGAAGCCTGGTATTCGCCTTTTCCACAGTTTCAGACAACCGAACGTCCGGACCGGGCGGCACAGGAACTTCTCAATGGAAAAGCCGTGCTGCTCTGTGACAATTCACCGGTGGCACTGGTGATTCCAGGTGCGTTTAACAGCTTTATGGAAAGCAGCGAGGACTGGTATAACCGTTTTGAAATGACTTCATTCCTGTGTGTGCTGCGATATCTGGCCATGGCTGTGGCAACGTTGCTTCCGGGACTTTATCTGGCTGTGATACGGTTTCACACCCAGATCCTTCCGGCCAATCTGATCCTTTCTTTTGCACAGGCAAGGGAAGGAGTGCCGTTTTCCAGCGTGGTGGAGCTGGTGTTTCTGGAGCTGTCTTTTGAGCTGATCCGGGAGGCGGGCGTACGGATTCCCGGAACTCTTGGAAATGCCATCGGGATTGTTGGAGGCCTGATTATTGGACAGGCAGCTGTGGAGGCTAATCTGGTAAGCCCCGTGGTGGTAATTATTGTGGCATTAACGGCGCTTGGATCTCTGGCGATCCCCAATGAGGAATTTGCGTCTGCGTTCCGGCTTCTGAAGTATGGATTTCTTTTTCTGGGAGGATATCTTGGCATCTTCGGAATTGTGCTGGGACTGTATCTGACAGCGGCACATCTGGCAGGACTTTTTAAGTTTTGGTGTCCCATATCTGGTACCCTTTGTAGAAAAAAACGGCCAGGCGGAAACAGGAGGAAGAATTTTGCGCCAGCCATTCCGGAAACGGAAATTCCGGCCGTTGTATGCAAGAGATGACCAGAAGCGCAGACTGCGGACAAAGCCGTGGAGGCAGAAAGGAAAAGGATTATGAGATTTGCAGAAAACAACAGGATTTCCCACAGACAGCTTTTCCGGCAGATCATACTTGTGTTTCCGGCGCCTTTTCTTCTGTGCCTTTTTAAAAACGGAGAAATGCTGGGAGTGAATGCTATGGCAGGGACGATCCTGGCGGCGGTGCTTCTTTCATTTTATGTGATCTGGCTGATCCGTCTTGCTCCTGCTTATGGAGAACTTTCCAGAATGACAGGAAATATTACTGTACGGTTTATTGGACTGTTCTTTCTTTTATATGTAATCTTAAGTGCGGCTTTTCTGGCGGATCTTCTTGCAAAAGTAATTCCACAGAGTCTGATCAGCGGGATTTCCGGGAAATGGCTGTCTCTGCTTGCTGTGGCAGCATGCAGTCTGGGAACGCACCGGGGAATGCAGAGAAGAGGAAGGATTGCAGAAATTTCCGGTGGAATTTTTCTGGCAGGGATTCTCCTTCTTATGATTTTGAGTGCAGGACAGGGAAAAGCGGAATATTTTCTGGAAACCGTGGAGGGTACCGGTAGCAGGTTTTCCGGGAAATGGATGATCCGGGATGTGTATGCATTTCTCTGTGTTTTTTCCGGAGTGGGGCTTCTGCCTTTTGGGCTTGAAAAAGTAGAAAAACAGGGAAGTGCCAGAAAGCCGGTGATCCTGGCCTTTCTTACCGTGTGTGGAATTGTCCTTGGTATGCAGGTTCTGCTTCCTGCTGTATTTGGAAAAAACAGGCTTCTGGCGGAAACATATCCGGTGCTGCCTCTTCTGGACGGGGCAGATCTTCCGGGAAATGTGCTGGCAAGATTTGATGTGATCTGGATGGGATTTCTGGTGTTCGGGCTTCTTTTTTCTCTGGGAAGTCTTTTTCATTACGGGAATCAGATTGCGGAAAAAACAAAGCTTAGAAGTGGACGGTACTGGATTCCGGCAGCAGGGTGGATCCTTTCGCTCTACGAAAGAAACGGCGCCGGGATAGAAAAGTATTATGGATGGTATCTGGCATATATTTTTGTGCCGCTGCTTCTTGTGATCCAGATTTTTCTCAGTGTGGAAAATAAAGGCCGCTGGAAGAAAAAAGCGTTGTCTGTGAGCCTGTTTTTCTTTGTAAGCCTTATGGGAACCGGGTGTGCGGCTGTGGAACCGGAAAAAAGGATGTATCCGCTGGCACTGGGGGCCGGCGTTTCGGAAGAAGGCTTTGTGCTGAAGTATGCCATGCCGGATATGAATGTGACCACCGGGCAGGAAAAGCCGGAAGAAGATCCGGTTTCCGTACTGACCCTTGCGGGCAGAAATTTTCAGGAAATCGAGGAAGTCTACAATCGTTCCCAGGAAAAAATTTCTGGATCTGGGACACCTTCAGGTAGTGATTCTGGATGAGAGCATGCTGACAGAAGAAAACAGAAAGGCTTTTCTCGAATATCTGAAGCAGGAAGAACATGTAGGCGAAGATGTGTACATGTTCCGGACCGGAATGCTGGGAGAGGTTTTTCACTGGAAGGGAGCAGAGGAAAGTTCTGTGGGTGAATATCTTCAGGGAATCCAGGAGAACCGTACTACCGGGCAGCAGAAAAAAGGAGTGACTTTGAGAGAGGCATATCATCAGTTTTACCAGGACGGAACATTACCATGGATTCCTTCTGTATGGGTAAATGGGGATCTTCTGGAAGTGGATTATGGAAGTGCTGAATAAACAGGCGATAAACTGTCAATAATGCAGATATTCTTAAAAAGATGGCAGGTACCATCATCTTTGGACAGGATTATCAGAAAGAAGATTTTGGCAGGAGGTTTTACTCATGGAGCATATAAAGATAAAGAGTCGTATTCATATATTAAAAAGAACAGGATGGGCCATTCTGCTCGTGTCGATGATCCTTGCAGGCGGTATCAGAGCACAGGACACATTTTCTTCCCGGGATCCAAAGGTTTATGCCTGGTGGGGAACCATCTATCCGGAATTCTGTTTTGAAAAAGTGGAGGATAACGGGGAAAATAAGCCGGTGAAGATTTCCTTCTGGCTTGCGAAAGCGCTGGATTGGTGATACAATATTCCAACGAGTAATTATAGTGCTCGATTAATTATTTCAGGAGAATAAGATCAATGAATATAGACAGAAACGCACCGGTTGGTGTGTTTGATTCCGGTATCGGAGGATTGACGGTGGCCCGTGAGATCATGCGGAATCTGCCGTCCGAAAAAATTGTATATTTCGGAGATACAGCCCGGGTTCCATATGGAAGTAAGTCCAGAGAGACAGTTATCCGTTATTCCCGCCAGATCATTCATTTTCTGCAGGAACAGAAAGTAAAAGCCATTGTTGTAGCCTGTAACACAGCCAGTGCTTTTGCTCTGGATGCGGTAAAGGATGAACTGGATATCCCTATTCTCGGAGTGATCGAAGCCGGTGCTAAAGTGGCTGCTGAGGAGACCAGGAACAAGAGAGTAGGGATCATTGGCACAGTAGGTACGGTAGACAGCGGTATCCATGCTTCCTATCTCAGGGAGCTGGATCCGGAGATCACCGTGATCGGGAAAGCATGTCCGCTTTTTGTACCGCTGGTGGAAGAGGGATGGTATCATGATCCTGTCACAGAAGAGGTTGCAAGAAGATATCTGAAGGAACTTCAGGATCAGGAGATCGACACACTGATTCTTGGATGTACACATTACCCGCTTCTGCGATCTACGATCCGTAAGATCATGGGGGAGGATGTCCGGCTTGTGAATCCGGCCTATGAGACTGCACTGGAACTGAAGAAGCTTCTGGCAGATCTGGATCTAGCAAGTGATGAGGCGGCACAGGAGGAATTTCCGTATCGCTTCTATGTAAGTGATCTTGCCGAGAAATTTAAGGATTTTGCCAATTCCATCCTGTCATATAATGTAGAGAAAACACAGAAGATCGATATTGAGAAATATTAGGAGAAAAAAATGCAAAAAGAAGTTTTGATCCATGTAAGAGGGCTTCAGATGATGGACGCACAGGGAGACCAGGAGCCGATCGAGATCGTCGTAGCGGGACAGTATTATTTCCGCAATGGTTCTCATTATCTCAGATATGAGGAACTTCTCGATGAAACCGCTGAACCTACGATCAATTACATAAAAATGTCAGAGAAAGGTCTGGAAGTAAGTAAAAAGGGTCTGGTAAATGTCCATATGGTATTTGAGCAGGGTAAGAAGAATATGACTTATTATTCCACACCGTATGGAACACTTCAGATGGGAATTGCCGCCACAAACCTGGAGCTTATGGAGAGTGAAGAGAATCTTCAGATGAAAGCAGATTACGCGCTGGATATGAATGAGGAACATGTGGCAGACTGTTACCTGGCGATCCAGGTACAGCCCAGAGACTGTAAGGATTTTGTCTTATAAAAAATAACCGCCGTGTATCAGGGAAAATTCCTGAAACCACGGCGGTTGCTTTATATTCGGATTATTTACGGAATCTTGAGAGGAAACCTTTTTTCTTCTTCTGTGGTGTTTCAAGAGAACCACGGATTCCTTTTACGCCAACGATGTAAAGACCGCTGACTTCGGCTTTGATCTCTTTCTTAACCGGGATCAGATCGAATACTTTCTCATCTGCGATGAGGATGCTGATCTTCGGACCAACTTTAGCTTTTACGATCGGAAGTTTGGAGCGGCGCATAAGCTTCGGTGTCTGGTCAATGACCATCTGTGGAAGTCCGGAATCTTTCAGTGGCATCCGCTTTTTATCGATGATCAGCATGGAACTGTCTGCTTGTTGGCCTGGATCTGAGCCTGCTGTTCGTCCTGTTTTTTCTGAGCTTTCTTTCCGAAGAAGTAGAGTGCGATTACTGCTGCGATCAGAATAACGAGGATGACCAGAAGAACAATGGTAACTGTACTCATTTGAGAATCCCCCTGTATGTATATTTGTTTCGCAATCGGTTACATTACGTACAAAACATTTTAGCATTGTTTTCTTAAAAAGGCAAGATAAAAGAAAAGCGAAAAAGACAGGAGGAACGGTGGAAATTTCAGTATTTACAAGGTATAATGAATGTGCTGCGGTTTACAATACAAACCGCAGGATAGATGGATATTCAGATACAGACAGTGTATTTATACACAACAGATGGAGGAAATAAAGTATGGAAGAGAAAAAACACCGGAAACCCAGACCGGAAATGGGAACTCCGGAGTATGAGGAATGGCGTAAACGTATGCTGCAACGCCGCAGAGAGAGGCTGAAACGGGAACGCAGGAAACGGCTGATCGCCATAGGAGTGGCAGCGGTACTGATCGCAGGTGGAGTGTCGGCAGGCGCAATTGCTTTAAGCAACAGGTTTGCTTCCGGATCAGACAGGAAAGTGGTAACTTCTGATACGAAAAAAGAAAATAAAACGGAAACGGGAACAGACTCCGGCGAAGCAGTTTCTACAGAGGCTTCCGGTGATTCATCCGGTGATACAGTTTCCGGCGATACTCTGGCGCAGGCGGATCTTCTGGCTCAGCAGTATGATTATGATAAAGCCATTGATCTTCTGAAAAATGATCCTGCTTATGGCTCAGACCAGAAGATGCAGGCAGCTGTAAAAGAATACGAAGATACAAAAGCAACATGTACGGCATGGCCATTGGAACAGGTGACACATGTCTTTTATCATATTCTGATAAAAGATACATCCAAGGCTTTTGACGGAGATTATAAAGAAGCGGATTATAACCAGGTTATGACCACGATCGATGAGTTCAATAAGATCACTCAGACCATGTATGACAAGGGCTATGTCATGGTAAGCATTAAAGATATGGCAAAAGCAGATGAAAACGGCAATATCACAGCAGGAGAGATCCTTCTTCCGCCGGGGAAAACGCCGTTTGTCCTCTCACAGGATGACGTGTGTTATTATCATTACATGGATGGAGATGGATTTGCCACAAAACTGGTTGTGGATGAAGAAGGGAAGATCCGCAACGAATATGTGGAAGATGATGGAAGTGTGTCTGTAGGTGATTACGATATGGTTCCACTGATCGACCGTTTTGTGGAGCAGCATCCGGATTTTTCCTACCGTGGTGCCAAGGGAATCGTGGCACTCACCGGATATAACGGAATCCTGGGATACCGTACAGATGAGAGTTATGAAACCCGCCCGGCAGATCTGGACGAAAATAAAGTACAATGGCTCGATGCACATCCGGATTTCAGCCTGGAAAAGGAACGGGAAGGGGCGAAGAAGGTTGCCGATGCCATGAAAGCAGAAGGCTGGGAATTTGCAAGCCATACCTGGGGACATCAGAATGTAGGTCAGATCTCTCTGGAGAAACTTCAGGAAGATACCGAAAAATTCAAAAAAAAAATGTAGATCCGCTGATCGGGGGAACGGATATCATTATTTTTGCTTTTGGAACAGATATAACAACAGAACCAGAGTATTCCGGTGATAAATTCGAATATCTGAAGGGACAGGGATACAATTATTTCTGTAATGTGGATTCCAGCCAGTATTATGTACAGATCCGGGACCGCTATTTCCGTCAGGGAAGACGAAACCTGGACGGATACCGGATGTATTATAATCCGGAACTTCTGGAAGATCTTTTTTAACGCAAAAGATGTTTTTGACCCGGCAAGACCAACGCCGGTACCACCGATGGGATGATCGGATTTTGAAAGATACGAGGGGACTTAAAAGAAAGGGGCTAGTTATTTTATGAAGAAAAAAAATTGCAGGGGTCCTGACAACAGTACTTGCAGCATCACTTTTTGTCAGTGGAAACGCACCAGTTACTGTTCAGCAGGATAATATGACCGCACAGTCGCAGGACAACGAGGATACGCAGTCAGATGAGGCAGACGCAGAGGATACACAGACTGAAGTGGAGGAAGAAGAGGCTAAGGTAGCAGCAGATCCGGAAGACCAGCCGGCAGCAACCGAGACACCGGAAGAAGAGAAAGAGGCTGAAAAAGAAACACAGAAACGTGAGAAGTCAGAGGACACTTCCGGCAGTACTTCCTCCAATGAAAAGGCACTTCTCGCAAAGGCAAAGAAACTGGCTCAGCAGTATGATTATACAGGAGCGATTTCTGTTCTGAAGAACAACTGGAAATTTGCCACCAGTGATAAAATGCAGAAGGCAGCTGCTTCCTATATGAAAAAAAAGAGATGCCTGTGTAGAGTATCCTCTTGAGCAGGTGACACATGTGTTTTTCCATTCCCTTATCGTAGACACCTCTCTGGCTTTTGACGGGGATTCTGATGAGGCAGGATATAATCAGATGATGACGACAGTCAGTGAGTTCAAAAAAATGATCCAGATTATGTATGATAAGGGATATGTTCTGGTAAGCCCTCACGACATGGCGGTAGTGAATGATGACGGAACCATGAGCAGAGGCAAGATCATGCTTCCGGAGGGCAAGATTCCTTTCGTACTTTCTGAAGATGATGTCAGCTATTATCATTACATGGATGGAGATGGATTTGCCACAAAACTGGTGATCGATGATAATGGAGACATTAAATGTGAATATAAAAAGGCTGACGGAACGGTTGTGACCGGCGATTACGATGTTGTGCCGATCCTGGATTCTTTTATTAAGGAACATCCTGATTTTTCCTACCATGGAAGAAAGGGGATCCTGGCAATGACCGGTTATGACGGAGTGCTGGGATACCGTACAGATGGTGCATATAAGTCAAAAAAGAACCTTCAGGACGACCAGAAAGCTTTTCTCAAGGCTAACCCGGATTTTGACTATAATAAAGAAGTAAAAGCAGCCAAAAAAGTGGCAAAAGCCATGAAAAAAGACGGCTGGGAATTTGCAAGCCATACCTGGGGCCACAGAAATGCAACTTCTTCTACTGCGGCTGAACTGAAAACAGATAACAAGAAATGGGAGAAATATGTAGCACCGATCCTTGGAAAAACCGACATGATCATTTTTGCCTTTGGCGCAGATATCGGCGACTGGGAAGGATATACCTCTGATAATGCCAAGTATGAATATTATAAGAGTCGTGGCTACCGCTATTTCTGCAATGTAGATTCCAGTCAGTATTTTGTGCAGATCACAAGTGAGTATTTCCGACAGGGAAGACGGAACCTGGATGGTTATCGTATGTATTATAATCCGGATATGCTCAGCGACCTGTTTGATGTATCTGAAGTCTGGGACGATTCCAGACCGACACCGGTTCCAGAAATGTAAGGAAATAGATTTTACAAAAGTATACAGAAAATGTTTATAATCTATTATGGTTAGAATATATGTGTATTTTCAGATGATTTTGATATGAAGGGAGTAAGATATGAAGAAAAAAACATATCTCGTTGTGCTTGCATTGTGTACAGCGCTGGCGATAACACCTGCGGCACATCTGCAGACAATAAAGGGGGAAACAAAATCTACAGCAGAAACACAGGATACAGCCGATAAAACAGATTCAGCAGAATCAGGATCGGATTCAGATAAAAAACAGCAAAGAATACAGCTTCCGGAGATACAAGACTTGTTTCTGTGGATGATGTGAGCAAATATATAACGATCGGACAGTATAAAGGCCTGACACTTGATAATTCTGTAGAAGCTGTGACCGATGACATGGTTGATGGAAGGGTTCAGGAAGAACTTCAGAATAAGGCAGAGGAAGTAACAGAAGGTACGGTTCAGAACGGTGACATTGTTACGATCAATTACGTAGGAACCAAAGACGGAGTAGCTTTTGACGGAGGTACAGCCAACAATTATGAGCTGACGATCGGTTCCGGAACTTTTTATTGATGGTTTTGAAGATGGAATCATCGGAATGAAAAAAGGCCAGACAAAAGATCTCGACCTTACATTTCCGGAAGAATATTCATCCGAAGAACTGGCAGGCCAGGAGGTTGTGTTTAAAGTTACATTGCAGAGCTTCAAACGTGCTCCCGAACTGACCGATGACTGGGCAGCCAAGAATACTGACTGTAAGACTGCGGAAGACTACAAAAAAAGAAATCCGCAAGACACTGGAAGAAGAAGCAAAAACAAGCGCCCAGAATACTCTTCGTGAGACAGCATGGAACACAGTGCTCTCTGCTTCCGAAGTAAAAGAATACCCACAGGATGATCTGGATACGGCAAAAACAGAATTTAAGACTCTGTACGAAAATTATGCAAAACAGGGTGATATGACCCTGGAGGATTTTGTAAAGGCACAGGGCATTTCCATGGATGATTTTGAAGAGCAGAGCAGCCAGTATGCGGAATATAAGGTGAAACAGAACCTGATCGTGCAGGGAATCATGGATGCGGAAAATATGACACTTGAGGATGAAAAATCTCTTGGTATCCAGAACGAACTGATCAAATCATATAATGTAAAAGATATCGCGGCACTGGTAGATAAGTATGGCCAGGCAGCTGTGGATGAATCTATCGGACTGCTCCGTGTGGAGGACTTTATCATAGATAACGCAACCGTTGAAGAAAAAAGTAACTGCCGGTGACACACAAGGTGTGGACGGAGATGATCCGTCTGTAGATGGAAGCAGTGCTGAGGGAACTGTTGACGAAGAGCTGGAAACGGCAGAAGCGACAGATATGGTTCCTGAGGAAGAACCGACAGAAGAGGCAGACAGCGCATCAGATGCATCAGCAGAATAACAAAAAATCACACGCATTATGTGATGCGTACAAAAAAAAGTGCGGGGCCCGGGAGAATTTCCGGGAACCGCTTTTTTGACAGTAACACATAAAAAGAAAATTAAGAGATTCTTTCGGGAATTACCATTGTATTTGAACATTAAATGCGGTATGATTAAGTTTAGACATTAAGGAAAGTTATAAATATATAGACGGGGATATAATCAAATGGACAAAAGAGTTTTGCGCGAGAGAATGCGCAGAAAGCAGCAGCAAATAAGACGGCGGCGGATGATGAAGCGGATAACCTGTGTGGTTGCGGCGATTCTTCTGCTGGTTTTTGTTGTTCGAGGAGTAATTTTACCAATCGTCAACCGTGTAGGCGGAGGAAGCAGTAAGGGTACGGAGACTGTGAATGTACAGGCGAATACAGCAGGAACTTCCTCAGATGGAAGTACGGAGGATGCATCTGCATCGGCTGATTCGGCTACATCGGATTCATCCGGTGACAGCAGTACAGATGCTGTGGTGATGCCGATAAAGGGCAGTACAGCAGGAGACAGACTTTCTGTTATGACACCGGGATGGCATGAAGACTCCACAGGAAAGTGGTATCAGAATCCGGATGGTACATATTATATCAATGGTTTTGCCGAAATCGACGGAACTACATACAGTTTTGATGAGAATGGTTATATGCAGACAGGATGGGTTGAGAAAGGTGTGAAGGATTATTACTTTAATGAAGATGGTTCTTATGATCCTTCCAAGAACGTCCGATGATCGCACTGACCTTTGATGATGGACCGGGAGAGTATACAGAGACTCTTCTTGATACAGTTGAGAAATATAATATTCATGTTACCTTCTTTATGCTGGGACAGAATGTTGAGGGACGGGAATCTACTGTACAGAGAATGTTACAGCTTGGATGTGAGATTGGTAACCATACTTGGGATCATCCGGAGCAGACTCTTCCGAATATGGATCTGGATTCTGTTGTACAGGAATTCCAGAAAACAGATGACGAGCTGGTGAAAGCCTGCGGACAGGCTGCAACCGTGTGCCGTGCACCGTATGGAGCAATCACAGAAGAACAGATGGCAGCAGTAGGCAAACCGTTTTTCATGTGGTCCACAGACTCCCTGGACTGGAAACTGATGGATGCGGATGCGGATTACAATGAGATCATGAACAGCGATCTGAGTGATGGTTCTATCATTCTGATGCATGATATCCATGAGCCATCTGTAAAATGTGCTACTGAGAAGTTGATTCCGGAACTGGTCAATGAGGGATATAAGCTGGTGACAGTCAGTGAACTTGCAGCAGCTAAAGATGTTACTTTACAGAGTGCTTCCTATTCTGACTTCTGGGACAGCTCTCTTCAGGCTGGACGTGTTGCCGGTTATGCGGGAAACTCCAGTGATTCAACAGACAGCAGTGATTCTTCTGACGGAAGTACAACTTCTGATGACAGCGCTTCTGCAGACAGTACCTCCGCAGATAGTACAGACGTCAGTGATGGTTCCACAGACAGTACAGTCAGTGACGGATCGGACGGTTCTTCTGATGGAAGTGGTGATGGATCAGATGGTTCCACAGACGGAAGCAGTGACGGATCGGATGGTTCTTCCGACGGAAACTATGATGATGGAAGCTACGATGACGGAAGCTATGATGATGGCTCCTATGACGATGGTTCCTATGATGACGGAAGTGAAGAATACTAAAGAATAATACCAGGAGACCTGAGTGACAAAAATGTGTGTCATTCAGGTCTCTTTTTTTGACTTTTATACGACACTGTCGGATAATAGACACATATTATATGGGAGGGTTTTTCCTTGACTGAAAATATGGGGATTGGTATAATTATAGAATAAAAAACTCCACTTAAAATTGGGGAATGGACGGTGGCAGAACTATAAAGGGAGGTACCTGAAAATGGGAAAGAAATTACAATTTACGGAGCTTGACCAGTATCTGTTCGGTCAGGGCACGAATTATGATATTTACAGGAAACTGGGAGCACATCCGGATACACAGAACCGGAAAAAAGGAGTTTATTTTGCAGTGTGGGCACCTAATGCACAGGCGGTTTCTGTTGTAGGTGAGTTCAACGAATGGGACACAAAGAAGAATCCCATGAAAAAAGTTGGACCCATTGGTGTTTATGAGATATTTGTACCGGGAGCGAAGATTGGACAACTGTATAAATTTTACATTACAGGTGCACATGGCGAGGAACTTTACAAGGCAGATCCCTATGCCAACGCTGCTGAGATGCGTCCTGGAACAGCCTCCCGTGTTACCGACATCACCAATTATAAATGGAAAGATGATACCTGGATGAAGAACCGTGAGGCCTTTGATCCGGATACAAGTGCCATGTCTATTTATGAGGTGCATCCGGGTTCATGGATGAAAACATCCGCAGACTGCGGAAGACGAGGATGGTTTCTATTCCTACAGAGAACTGGCGCCGAAGCTTGCCCAGTATGTCAAAAAAATGGGTTACACACATGTTGAGCTTATGGGCATCGCAGAGCATCCTTTTGACGGTTCCTGGGGTTATCAGGTTACCGGCTATTATGCACCGACCTCCCGTTACGGAACACCACAGGATTTCAAATATATGGTTGATTATCTCCATCGCCAGAAGATTGGTATTATCCTTGACTGGGTACCGGCGCACTTCCCGAAGGATGCACACGGACTTGCCAACTTTGACGGAACTGCAGTATACGAGCATGCAGATCCGAGACAGGGCGAGCATCCGGACTGGGGAACCAAGATCTACAATTACGGACGTCCGGAAGTAAAGAATTTCCTGATCGCCAATGCCCTTTACTGGGTAGAAGAATGCCACGTTGACGGTCTCCGTGTAGACGCGGTTGCATCCATGCTCTATCTGGATTACGGTAAAAAAGACGGTGAGTGGGTTGCCAATAAATACGGTGGAAACAAGAACCTGGAAGCCATTGAATTCTTCAAGCATCTGAATACGGTTGTTCTCGGAAGAAATCATGGAACTGTCATGATTGCGGAGGAATCTACCGCATGGCCGATGGTAACCGGCAAGGCAGAAGATGACGGCCTGGGATTCTCCCTGAAATGGAATATGGGATGGATGAACGATTTCCTGGAATATATGAAGCTGGATCCGTATTTCCGTAAATTTAATCATAATAAGATGACATTTTCCATGACTTATGCATACAGTGAGAAGTATGTTCTGGTTCTTTCCCACGATGAGGTAGTACATCTGAAGTGCTCCATGCTGGAAAAAATGCCAGGCGAACTGGATGATAAATTCAAGAACCTGAAGGCTGGCTATACCTTCATGTTCGGACATCCTGGTAAGAAACTTCTGTTTATGGGACAGGATTTTGGACAGCTCCGGGAGTGGAGTGAGGCCAGAGAGCTTGACTGGTATCTTCTTGGAGAGGAGAATCATCAGAAACTGCAGCAGTATGTCAGTGATCTTCTTCATATTTACAGGAAATATCCGGCACTTTATGGTGCGGACAATGATCCGTCTGCATTTGAGTGGATCAATGCCAACGATGGCGACAGAAGCATCTTTTAGTTTTGTGAGAAAATCCCCCACAAGACGTAACAACATTCTGGTTGTATGCAACTTCACGCCGGTAGCACGTCCGGATTACCGTGTAGGTGTACCGAAGAAGAAACAGTACAAACTGATTATGAATGAGCAGGGACTTCTTCCGAAAGGCAAGGCATTCAAGGCAGAGAAGAAGAACTGCGACAACCGGGAATTTTCTTTTGCATATCCGCTGGAAGCTTATGGAGTCGGCGTATTTACATACTGATATTCCGGGTTGACAAATGTCTTTTTGGACAGTATAGTAAGCCATATAAAGGAGAGTAGCTGGCACGTCAGTGTTCATGATGTCGTCAATCTCGATGGGTGAATGCCTGTCCGTATCGTGATGAAACAGCGAGACTTTTTTTATTGCATGTTTTTTGTGCAATAAAAAGTCTCTTTTTTTTACGATTCTGCCCATACTGTTAACAGGGATTTTGCTGAGGATCTGTAAAGGAGGAATGGTATCTGTGAAAGCTTATTACAATGAAACGGTAGAAACTGTACGCAGAGATCTGAATGGGGAACAGGATTTTCTGACGAATGAGGAAGTAAAAAGAAGGCAGGAAAAATTCGGATTCAATGAACTTGCGGAAGGTAAGAAAAAAAGTGGTCTGCAGATTTTTCTGGAACAGTATAAAGATTTTCTGGTGCTGATCCTGATTGTTTCGGCGGTGGTTTCCCTGTTCCTGGGGGAAACAGAGAGTGCGGCGGTAATTCTGGTTGTGATTACTATGAATGCTATTCTGGGAACTGTGCAGACCATTAAGGCAGAGAATTCCCTGGAAAGCCTGAAACAGCTGGCTGCACCGGAGGCGAAGGTGGTTCGAAACGGTGCAGTGGTGAGAATTCCGGGAAGGGAAATTACAGTAGGAGATGTGGTCCATCTGGAGGCTGGAGACTATATTCCGGCGGACGGACGTGTGCTGGAAAGTGCCAGCCTTAAGGTTGATGAAAGTGCACTTACCGGAGAAAGCATTGGTGTAGATAAGATCAGCGCTCCGCTTACCGGGGAACTTCCGTTGGGAGATCGCAGGAACATGGTATTTTCCGGAAGCTATGTGACTTATGGAAGAGGTGTTTTTCTTGTAACCGGGATTGGAATGAACACAGAAGTAGGAAAAATCGCCGGTCTTTTAAAGAATACTTCGGAGAAGAAAACACCGCTTCAGATTAATCTGGATCGCTTTGGGAAAAAGCTTTCTATGATCATTCTTCTGTTATGTGCTGTACTTTTTGCCCTGCAGGTGCTGAAAGGCGGAGCTGTTGCAGATGCATTTCTCTTTGCAGTGGCACTGGCTGTGGCGGCGATTCCGGAAGCACTCAGTTCCATTGTGACAATTGTGCTGGCGTTTGGAACCAGAAAGATGGCGAAAGAAGGAGCAATCATACGGAAACTGCAGTCTGTGGAAGGGCTGGGAAGTGTATCGGTAATTTGTTCTGACAAACGGGAACACTGACACAGAACCGGATGACCATTGAACATTATTATGTGGATGGACGGGATATTCCGGCAGATCAGATTGATCCGGCGAACCCATTGCAGGAACAGATGCTGAAGTTCAGCATTCTCTGCAATGATTCTACCAATGTGGAAGGCCAGGAGATCGGAGATCCTACAGAAACAGCAATGGTAAACCTGGGAGATAAAAAAGGAATTTCGGCACAGGAAGTCAGGGATGCCTGTCCGAGAAGCAGCGAGGTTCCTTTTGACAGTGATCGGAAACTGATGTCTACCTTCCATAAGATGAAGGATGGATATACCATGATCACCAAAGGCGCGGTAGATGTGATGCTGAAACGTGTGGATTATATCCAGAAAGGTGGAAAAATCTTTCCTGTTACAGAGGTGGATGTGGAAAACATCTGCAGAGTTAATGAACAGTATTCAGAGTCAGGTTTACGTGTTCTTGGAATCGGATACCGCCATTTTCCGGTGGAAAAAATATCTCCACAGAGGATGAACAGGGGCTGGTTTTCTGGGGTTACTGGCAATGATGGACCCGCCCCGTACGGAAAGTGCAGCGGCGGTTTCGGACTGTAAGCGTGCAGGTATCTGCCCGGTGATGATTACAGGAGATCATAAGGTGACAGCAGCCGCTATTGCAAAGAGAATCGGAATTCTGGATGATATTTCCCAGGCCTGTGAGGGTGTTCAGATTGATGGTATGAGTGATGAGGAGCTTAACGAGTTTGTGGAAAATATCCGGGTGTATGCACGTGTGACGCCAGAGCATAAGATACGTATTGTGCGTGCGTGGCAGGAGAGGGGAAACATTGTGGCCATGACCGGAGATGGAGTCAATGATGCACCTGCACTGAAACAGGCAGATGTGGGAGTTGCTATGGGGATCACAGGAACAGAGGTAGCAAAAGATGCGGCTTCAATGATTCTGACCGATGATAATTTTGCCACGATCATCAAGGCTGTGGAGAGTGGACGAAATATTTATGAAAATATCAAAAAGGCTATACAGTTCCTTCTTTCCGGAAATTTTTGCGGCGATCCTGGTAGTGATTGCAGCTTCTCTGATGAATCTTCCAGTGCCTTTTGCACCAGTTCATCTTCTGTTTATCAACCTGCTTACGGACAGTCTGCCGGCCATTGCTCTGGGGCTGGAACCTTACCATCATGATGTGATGGGAAAAAAGCCCAGACCTGTAAAAGAATCTATTCTTACAAAAGAGTTCCTGATCCGTGTTGGTGTGGAAGGTGGTGTGATCGGTGCTGTGGTACTGACGGCATTTCTGATTGGCTACCGGGACGGCAATGAGGTACTGGCAGGTACCATGGCGTTTGCAGTGCTGTGTCTGTCCAGATTACTTCACGGATATAACTGTAAGGCTGGAAAACCGGTAATCTTTACAGGGGAATTTTTTGATAATCGCTTTATGCAGGGAGCATTTCTGTCTGGATTTGTGCTTCTTACAGCTGTGCTTGCAGTTCCGGTGCTTCATGGATTTTTTGCGGTGCAGACGCTTAAGATTGGAGAACTTTTGGCGGTTTACGGACTGTCAGGGGTAAGTATGCTGGTGATTCAGGGACTGAAACGGATGGTAAAGTTCTGATGATGTAAAAAAATACCGGGGATCCGGATCCTTTGAAGTGTGTACTTCAGGGATGCCGGATCTCCGGTATTTTTTATGCACGTTGCTGGATTGGCTGGTTTGCTGAGTCGAGCGAATCTTCGCAATCCGCATTCGTTAAAGCTTTATTCTTCACTTTCGTCGTAACTGTCATCGTAAGAGCCGTCGTCGTAGGAACTGTCGTCATAGGAACCGGAATCATCATCAGAACCATCATCTGAGGAGTCGTCTGTGCTGCCGGAACCGTTATCAGCAGAATTGAAGTTTTCGGAATTGATGTCGATTCCTTTGTCTGCATAATATTGCTCTGCTGTGATGGAATCCGTATCTTCTACGATATTTCCGGAAGCATCGATCATGTTCAGGTCTGTATTAATGGTTACGTCCAGAAGATTGGTTCCTGTGGATGGGGTAACATTCATGGACATGATCTCATTGAATTTCTTTTTCAGGTTGTCGAGAGTGAATACACCGGAACCAATGTATTTCTGGACACCGTTCTGAGATGCCAGTTCTTCCGTATAGTCGGAAAGCATATATGGCCCAAATTCTCCGGCATCACTGTTATAGTGCATGACCAGAGGTTCTACGGTTGGAGTCAGGATTTCAATTGAAGTTTTTCCATCTTTTACTGTTTTCTGGATGGTGAATTTTGCCATTCCGCCAAGGAGCTCTTCCAGTTTCTGCTGGGTGGATACAAAATTTCCCAGAGAGTAGAAGACTACGGTTTCATTGCCTTTATCATCGGTGAGACGGCCGTATGGCTGAAGTACGTGAGGATGTCCTCCGATAATGACATTTACACCCTGTTCCATGAGGTAGGCTGCCCATTGCTTTTCGTATTCATTTGGCATGGTTTCGTCTTCAGTGCCCCAGTGAGCCACGAAGATGATGCAGTCGGCCTGCTGTTTGGCTTTCTGGATCATGGTTGTGATCTTGTCCTTACGGATCATGTCGATCATGTAGTCTTTTCCTTCAATGCCTCCTACGTTTGTTCCGTAGGTATAATCCAGAAATGCAATTTTTATACCGTTTACTTCGCGGATCTTGACGGTGTCTGCATCTTCCTGTGAGTCGTGGATTCCAAGAAGTGTGACATCCGGATAGGTGGTTTTCCAGAAATTCAATGTGTCGGTGAGAAAACCTTCGCCGAAATCATCAATGTGATTGTTGGCGGATTCCACTACGTTGAATCCGGCTTTTTATGATGGCGTCTCCTACTTCGGTCGGGGTTGCGAAGGAGGGGTAGGAGCTTACGCTGTCATGGTCGGTTGTGAAGACGGTTTCCTGGTCGATCATTTTGATGTCTGCGTCTTTGATGGCGTCCTGGATGTGGGTGTAGATTTTGTCGTAGTTCCAGTTACCGTCAGAGGATGCGCCTGCGTCTATGAGGCTCTGGTGGTAGAGGTTGTCGCCTACTGCGATGACAGAGGCTGTGGTGGTTTCACCGGTGGTAGTGGTGGTTTCCTGTTTTTCTTTTGAAATGGTGGCTTTTTTTGCGGGCATCTATGGCTGGTTTACGGATGAGGCGGTAGTCCAGCTGGTTGAAGAAGAGGACCAGAATAGCCAGGACAACGATGGAGGCTATGAGGCTCAGGCGGGCGTTGCTGCGCTCGCGGAAGTTTAATGGGATGTTGTCCTTGGGGTTGCGCCTGATGGGGCGTTGGGTTCGCGGAGAGGATCCGGGGTGGATTCTCTTTTGAGGACTCGTTTGAGGGAGTCGGGGATTTTGATGTTGGGTGAGAATTTCATTATGGTTTACCTTGTCTTTCTTGGATTTTGAATGTAATTGGTTTGCGTGGTTGTATTATAGCAGATTTTTTTTTTT
>ENA-OQAJ01000151-OQAJ01000151.1-human-gut-metagenome-genome-assembly--contig:-NODE-151-length-21786-cov-2.828939_pt1 | contig 21786 bp, 27 predicted proteins | sample MGYA00242736_ERZ504529 | MGnify/ENA primary metagenome ERZ504529 (study PRJEB26092, sample SAMD00036275) | human gut metagenome | host: Homo sapiens | study: EMG produced TPA metagenomics assembly of...
GGTGACTCGCCTCCTCGGAGGCGCCTTCCGCTGCGGTACGAATCGATACGCCCAGTGTCTTTCGGCGCGACCTTCGACACGATGTTCTTCAGGCGGGAACGTTCACGCTCGCTGAGCTTGCGGCTCACGCCCGTCATGCCACCGGATGGCACGAGCACCAGGAAACGGCCCGCAAGGGTGACCTGCGAGGTCAGTCGCGCACCCCTTATGTCCGATCGGATCCTTGGTGACCTGCACGAGCACCGGGTCCCCCGACTTGAACGCGAGTTCGATGCGACGAGGCTGGCCTTCCAACCGTGCGGAATCCCAGTTCACCTCACCCGCATAGAGCACGCCGTTACGCGCCTGACCAATGTCGACGAACGCGGCTTCCATGCTCGGCAGCACGTTCTGCACGCGGCCCAGATAGATGTTGCCCACAGTGGCGACTTCCTGAATGTCGGACACGTAATGTTCGACGAGCACATTGTCTTCGATCACGGAAATCTGCGTGTGGCGTTCGCGTTCGCGCACCACCATCAGGCGGTCGACATGCTCGCGGCGAGCCAGGAAGTCCTGCTCCATGAGCTGGCTTTGACGGCTGCGCTCACGGCGATTGTCACGGCGACGCTGCTTCTTGGCCTCAAGTCGGGTGGAACCTTCGACGTCGGTGATCTCGTCGATGTACTGCTGCTTGCGGGAACGACGCACGAGCGGCTCTTCCGCCTCATCCGTCTTCGCACCGCCACGACGGCGACGACGGCGACGGGTCACCGTGCCTTCATCCTCGTCATCGTCTTCACGGCGACGACGGGACTCGCCTTCATCGCTATCCCGCTGCTGTTCGTCGGCTTCCTCACGATTGCCGCGGCTGCGACGGCGACGACGGGTGCGCGTCGGCTGCTCGTCGTCATCATCGTCATGACGATTGCGGGTTTCGTCATCAATCGGCGCATACGTAATATCGTCGAGGATCAAATCCTCTTCGATCTGTTCGACTTCAGCTGCGGCACGACGCTCCTGCGCGTTCAAACGACGGGAACGACGCGACTTGCGAGATCCGCCTTCCTCGTCATTGTCCGCATCATCATTGCGATTATCCCGATTATCGCGTTCATTGCGATTGTCTTCGGAACGCTCTTCGTCGGCAACGTCGCGATTGCGGCGGCGACGGCGACGTGACGGACGATCCTCATCCTGCTCATCGTCATGGTCCTGCGCATTGCGATCATTACGCTCGCCGCGGTCATTACGGGAATCGTCGCGATCGTCGTCTGCCCTGTCTCGGGAATCCGCAACGGACGGCAAAACCGGCTCCTGGAAAAGCAGAGACATCATCGGACGCGGATTGTGGCGGACCTCATGCCTCCGGCAACATATCGACGGCATCCAAGGCACGCTCCACAGACGACTCCTCATCATGGGAATCATCGACGGAAGCGCGACGACGCGGCATCTCATCGTACTCATCCGCATCATCGGCGAAACGGCTGCGACGACGCGACGGACGATCCTCGTCCTGCTCATCCTCAACCTGCACCGAACGACGGCGACGAGAACGCGTCGGCCGTTCGTCGGCAATCTCACGAACATCATCATCGGACTGGACCGGACGACGACGGCGACGGGTCGGACGGATCATACCCTCGGAATCAGCGGAATCACCGGTATCATGCGCAGGTTGCGCAACCGGCAACTTCGGCTCCTCGAACAGCGGAGCCGAAGCATGCTCCTCGACCTTCAACTCCAAGGACGCACCGGCAGCTCCCACGCCACGCACCACGCGACGACCGGCCACGACGCGACGCGGGGCAGGATCGGACTGGACCGACTCGAATTTCACAACATTCACGGCATGCTCAGGCGATGCCGAAGCTTCGACCTGATCGAAGCCCTCACTGGTATTAGGCACAATGGCTCCTCGACGACACGCTGCAATCGCGCCGCCCACGCTTAGGCCTCATACGGTTCTCACACCACGCTCTCACCGTGGCCGCGCATCATGGCGCCCGTAGGAAGCAACTTCCGTCAAAAGTCCTCATCATGCGACGCGGACACCAGCGCTCGCGGACACACATGAACTTCACGCGAGGGGATCAACGCCATCGGATGCATTGGTGATTTGCAGAACCACCGTCTATAAGTATGACACAAAAAACAACGGAACGTGACATGACGGGAAATTTTCCGGATCCTGCAACTCACCGCCTGCTTTCCCCGCCCGCAAATCCCAGGCCCCGTCTACACAAGTCGTTGCTCCGTCTGCACAAGTCGAAAGAAATCACGATTCGCGAGAAATGCAGACACAGATTACGACTCGTGCAGACAGCCGATCCGACTTGTGCAGACAGAAGACGGAAAACAACAAACAGCCGATAGCAGGCAGAAACAGGAGGCAGAAAAAGGCAGCAGACAGCTACTTCAGCCAGTCTTCAAGCAAGTTGGCCATCAGCAGCAGATCCGATTCCGGCAGCTGCTCGTCATGCTTGTGCGCCAGCAACGGACTGCCCGCACCCAGATTCACCGCGGGAATGCCCAGCATCGAGAATCGCGCCACATCCGTCCAGCCAAGCTTGGCCAGAGGCTCACGCCCCGTGCGCTCGCGCACCAATTCCACCAGCGACTGCGCGAGCGGCGACGTCAACCCCGGACGTGCGGAAGGCGACTCGTCCTTCATTTCAATGCCGAAGCCTTCGAATACGCCACCTGTGGCAACATGCTCGCCATTGCCCAATTCCGCACCGGCATCCGCGCCAATCATCAGCGCCTTCGCCTCAGCCAACGACTTGTCGGGGGCAAAACGGTAGTTGACATGCACGCGGCATTCGTCGGGGATCACATTCGTACCTTTGCCGCCCGAAATCAGCGTGGCATTCAGGCCTTCCTGATACGTCAGGCATCCACTTCAATCGCACGATTTTCATAAGCGTTCAGCCGGTTCAGAATCTCAGCGGCCGCGTGGATGGCGTTCCTACCCATCCACGCACGCGCCGAATGCGCCGCAATGCCGTGCGTGATCACGTCGAAACGCATCGTGCCATTGCAGCCGCCTTCAATACCGCAATCGGTTGGCTCCCCGATAATCGCAAAATCGCCGGAAATCCAATCAGGATGCGCCTCGACCACCTTGCGTAGGCCGTTCTTTTTCGGCGGCAACCTCTTCGTGGTCGTAGAACACGTATGTCAGATCTATTTCGCATCCGTCAACGCGGCCGCCAATACATCATCACCGCGTCGGAGCCCTTCATATCGGTGGCACCGCGCCCCCATATCACGCGCTCCCGCCCATGGCCGGCGGCAACATCCTCGCGAATCAGCGGATCGCCCGGTTCCAGCCAACGCGGCGGGAAATTGTCGATCACCGGCACCGTGTCGAGATGCCCGGCGAGGATCACGCGACGCTCACGCCCAAAATTCGTGGATGCGACCAGCGTATCGCCATGCCTGCGCACTGTCAGATGCTGCTGTTTATTCAAAAACGCTTCGACCGCGTCGGTCAACGGCCCTTCGTCGTCGCTCACGGAATAGGTTCCCATGATCTGTTCCATCAGCTCGTTCAGCTGCTCCTGCCTGGTGGCGGAAGCGGAAAATCCAATCTCAAGTTCGTTCATACCGCCCATTATCCAGCACCACCGGAACCGACATCGCCGTTCGACAACGCTTTTGAGACGGATCGGATGTTATCCATATGCATGGTGCAACACTGGATAGCGGCCAAACCAACGGCCGAGAGCGAAAGGAAGAGTGTCATGCCTGGTCTGTTAAGCGCATTGGAAGGCTTCTGCGTCATTGGCATCGTCATCGGCACCGGTTACGTGGCCGCGCGCATGCGCATAGGCGGACCTACCGCGCAGATGGTGCTCAACAGGTTCAGCTTTTTCGTATCGAGCCCGTGCCTGATGTTTGCCATCCTGTCCAAGGAGAGAATCTTCGAGATATTCCACTCCTCCATTGTTGTGGCGTTCTTCTCGGCCGTGCTGGTCGGATTGGTGTTTCTGATCCTCAATAGGCTGTTCTTCCATCTGAAGGCGGCGGATGCCACCATCGGCGCGTTGAATTCGCTGTATCTGAACTCCAACAACATCGGTCTGCCGATCGCCACGTACATTCTGGGCAATCCCGCTTTGGTCGCGCCGATTCTGGTCATGCAACAGGCGGTGTTCACACCGATCGGCCTGACCGTGCTCGATGTGACCACCAAAGGCAAGGTCTCCACGAGGGAGATTCTGAAGCAGCCGCTGCATCAGCCGCTGCTTATCGGTTCGCTGCTGGGCATCGCCGTATCCGCGATTTCCGCAAAAACCGGTCATTTCGTGGTGCCGGACTGTATTTACGATCCGATCGACATGATCGGCGATTCCGCAGTGCCAATGATTTTGATGGCATTCGGCATGTCGTTGCACGGCACGAAGCCGCTGCAGGACAAGTCGAATATTCCCGCGGTGTTCACGGTGGCGGTATTGAAGAACATCGTGATGCCAATTATCGCGTTCCTGCTGTCGTATTTCGTGATGGGCTTCCGCGGCGCCACATTGTACGCGTGCGTGGTGCTCGCCGCCCTGCCGACCGGGCAGAACGTCTACAACTACGCGGCGCGGTACAACGTGGGTCTCTCGTTCGCACGCGACGGCATTCTCTTCTCGACACTGACCTCACCGATCTTCATCGCAATCATCGCGGTGCTGCTCGGCTGACCTCGCCAGTCCTCGCCGCGGTATCCACGACCGCCGCGGCGAGACCATCAATCGTCCGTACGGTAGCCGGCATGACCGAGCCCGTGCGCCGCATGATTCGCGGCACACCCTCCGAGCACCATCAGCGCATAACACAAGCCGATTCCCGCGGCCAACGTAAGCAACGAAGCCGGATTGAGCAACGACGTTGCCAGAATCGGAAACAGCAACAACACCGAGCACCCTAATGAAACGGCCATCACCGTGTTGAGCGGGGTGATCACTTCCATCATGCGTGCTTGTCGAGCGTCGCCTCATCCGTGCCTTCCAACGCAAGCATGCGGTACTCGTCGGCCTGGTCGTAGACGTTGCTCGTCTGCATCACGCCGGAACTGACGGCGGCGAGCACCGCGGCAAAGGCGAGCGTCAGGAAACCACCCATCGCTATATCGCGCATGTACAGCATAGATGGGTCGAACGGGTCGTGGTTGCCTCCGATTCCGGTGGCGAGCAATCCGCACACCGACGTCATCCCCGCGATGAACACAGCGAGCGCCACACCGGACACGTTACGCCAAGCACGCTTGGGATTGTCGAGGATACGGCGCATGGCAATCATAGTGGCCGCGTCCTTCGGGTGTTTCGCACGCGATCTGGCGCGCATCGCCACCACCCAGGTACCGACGACGTTCACCATGGCGAAACCGAGGAAGAAGACGCCGAAGATGATGGCGTAGACCACCATCTGACCCAAGTGCGCGAATGCGGAGATGCTGTTGAGCAGCAGGTAGCCTACGGCCAACACGGCAAGGAAAATCAGTGCGCGCCATGCGGACGGCATGGGTTGTCCGGTACGTTGCATCACGCCAAGCGGGGTGATGGCCACGCGGCGTAGGGCGACCAGCGCGGAGACCAAGGCAAGCAGCGTGACTCCGACGGTCACGGCCGCCAGAGCAGGCAGTCCCACCCACAACTGTTCGAAGGTGAAATGCTGGTTTTGGAAGTCGAGCAGCATGATCGCCGGTATCAGCGCGAAGTAGCCGGCCATGCCGACCAGCGCGCCAAGCAGAGCCTGACCACCCGCATCGAGCGCGGTGAGTTTCGTGACCTGCGCGGTGGTGGCGCCCGCAAGTCGCAGTGCGGCGAGACGTGCGTCCCTGCGGGAGGCCGCGAGACGGGCCGCCGAGCCGGCGAGCGCCACGAACGGCACGATGAGTAGCAGACTGGCGAATGCGGCGAGCAGCACATAGCCGTCGGAATAGGTGTTCATGACGGCTGTGGCCTGGTCGGCCGTCCAATGGCCGTCGCCGACCGTGGCGACGAGCTTGTCGGCGTGCGCCAGGGCTTTGGACCATGTTTCGTATGTACCGGGCGCGCACCTGTTGGAATCGATCATGCAACCGAACGTGTGGTCGGCGGAGGCCCGCCAGATGAAGCCATGCAGGCCTCCGAGCACGGTTAGGAAGACGGCGGTGGCGGATGCGAAGGCAACGATGGCCAGCGCAGAGGTGCGGCCGGATGTGCCGCGGGTGCGGAGCGGTGGAACAATCGCCATAATCGGAACATGTTCATCGTGCGCCTCCGGCGGTAGGTTGGGATTGCTGCGGCGAGCTCAGCCTGCCGTCACGCATGGTAACGGTGGCATCGCAGAATGCGGCCACGTTCGAATCGTGCGTCACCACGACCACGGCCGCGCCGGTCTGTCGTGCGGTCCGCATGAGAATGCTCATGATTTCGTGGCCGGTGGTCTGGTCGAGCGCGCCGGTCGGTTCATCGGCGAAGATGACTGCCGGCTGCGCGGCGAGCGCACGTGCGATGGCGATGCGCTGCATCTGGCCGCCGCTCATTTCGCCGGGACGTTGTTGCGCGAGCTGGCGCAATCCCAATCGTTCCAGCCATAGCATGGCCGTGTCGGTGGCCTGCTGGTAGCTTGCGCCGCCCAGCATCATCGGCAACGCGATGTTTTCGATGGCCGGCAGTTCCGGCAGCAGTTGTCCGGATTGGAAGACGAAGCCGAAGGCGCTGCGGCGCAGTTTGGTGCGGTCAGCGTCGCTCAACCGCGCTAGGTTGGCACCGCGAAACATCACATTGCCGGCTGTCGGGGTGATGATGCCGGCGAGTGCGTGCAGTAACGTCGATTTGCCGGAACCGGACGGTCCCATGACCGCGATGCTTTCGCCTGCCTGGATGCCGAAATCCACGTGATTGAGCGCCAGCATGTGTGTGGCGTTCGGTGTCGCCTGTTGGGTCGAATAATCCATGACCAGATCGGTCGCGTGAAGTATGTGTTCCATGTTTCCTACGGTACGGAAACGGATTGGTCCCGGCCATAGACGGCGGGATGAACTTACAGGTTTCCTTCCGGCATGCATCATCCGCAAGGATTAGCGTAATCGCGGACTGCGGATGAGATGCCGTATGTCAGACGAGATGCCAGGAGAGGCGGTGCAGGTCGCTGGGCCCGAATTCAGCGATGGCGTCACGGTGTGCGGCCGAACCGTAACCCTTGTTGTGGGCCCATTCATAGGGTTCATATTGGGGTTGCGCTCCCAGTTCGACCATGAGCCGGTCTCGCGTGACTTTGGCGATGACGGCCGCCGTCGCCACGGTGGCGCAGTACCTGTCGCCCTTCACTTTGGTAGAGACTTCCGCAGGAACCGGCACGTCAGGCGCGTCGAAGGTGTTCAGCGCTTTGGTGATGTAGTCGTTCGGTCCATCGAGGATCGCACCGACCTTCACCGGCTTGCCGTCAAGCATGCCATCGCCGTCGATGCCGAGTTTCTCTTCCGCTTGGCCGAGTGCGCGCAATGCGGCGATGCCAAGCGCATAGGAGATGCCCCAATCGTCGATTTCCGTGTTGCTGGCCGAGCCGACCGCCCAAGACGCGCACCACGATTTAAGCTCTTCGAATATGGCTTCGCGGCGGTGTTCCGTCAGCATTTTGGAATCGGCCACGCCCTCCGGCACGGCAAGCGGCGATGCGCCGATGAGGTCGCGCGCGCGTATCGCGGCGCCGCCGACCATGACGGGACCAGCGAGCGAGCCGCGGCCGACCTCATCGAAGCCGACGATCACGTCGTAGCCGGAGGCCGCGATCGCCCGTTCCATATCCAATGTGGGCGTCACCGAAACGGACATCAGTCGTCCGCTCCTTCCGGCACGTCCTTGAACACGTCGTGGTGTGCATCCAGCGTGCTGATATGATTTAGCGGCCAATACTTGACCAAGCCAACGCCGACCACGTCGGGAACCGGCACGAGGCCGTGCGAGGAATCGTCCTGATGGTAGCGGGAATCAGCGGAATTGGCGCGATTGTCGCCCATGACGAACACATGTCCCGCAGTCACTTTTTCACTGAACGCGAAGGAGCTGGGGTCCACGCCGGAGCGGATGTACGAAGTTTCGTCGATGGCCACACCGTTGACCGTGACCGGCTTGCCGGGCCCCTCGCAGGCCACGGTGTCACCGGGCAGGCCGATAAGTCGTTTGATGAGGTAGTCGCCGCCGAATCGGCCGCTGTTCTCCTGCTGCAGCCAATGGTCAGGGTCCTTGAAGACCACCACGTCGCCGCGCTGGAGCTTGAAGACTTTGGGGGTGAGTTTGCTGGTGATGACCCGGTCGCCCGGTTCGATGGTGTTCAGCATGGAGCCGGACGGAATCACGTAGAAGCCGAACAGGAACATGCGCACCAGCAGCACGATGACGATGGGTATGCCGCACCAGATCAGGGTGTCTCGTAAGCCGAAGCTTTCCTCGCTTTCGACTCTTCTTCTGGCATGCTTCATGGGATTCCTTACCGTCCGGTTTCACGCACTGGCCCCTATCATAGCGGCCCAATATAGAAAATCGGCTCCTCGACGGGTTGCCGAAGAGCCGATTTCACGCTTTATTTGCGATTCGAACTCACTTCTCGGAGTTGTCGCGGCGCTCGACGATACGAGCGGCCTTACCGCGCAGGTTGCGCAGGTAGTACAGCTTGGCGCGACGCACGCGGCCCTTGCGGACCACCTTGATGGAATCGATGGCCGGGGAGTGCAGCGGGAAGCGGCGCTCGACACCGGTGCCGAAGCTGATCTTGCGGACCACGAAGGTCTCACGAACGCCGCCGCCCTGACGAGCGATCACCACGCCGGTGAAGGCCTGGATACGGGAGTTGTTGCCTTCCTTGATCTTCACGTTGACTTCGACGGTGTCACCGGGGCGGAAAGCCGGGATTTCCTCGGCCGGCTTCATGTGCTTGGCGTCAAATGCCTCAATAGCGTTAACCATTGTGTTTCCTCGAGTCGCCGCCGCATATCGGCGCACAGGTAAGGGCCTCGTACGGCGTTCTTGCGATTGCCGGCTCGGCCTGTTCTTCCGCTCCGCAGGTCTGCCTGCGAAGGGTTGCCGATCCGCCGGAAATATTGCGATTGCGCACGTCCGCAGCTACCTTCGGACGTTCCGGCTGGACCTGAAGAAAAGCGGGATTATGCGGCGTCCCGCCTTTCGGCACAGCAATAATCAAAAATACCCCCATCCGCAAGACACGGATGGGGGCATCTCGTTCAGCTACACGTTACGCGGCTTCAGGCGCGCCGATCGTGAGTCAGAACTCGCGGTTCGCGCGGTAGAACTTGATCAGGGACTGGGTGGAGGCGTCCTGGGCGGCCAGGGCGTCGTCATCCTTGGAGATGGCCGGGGGTGATTTGCTTGGCAAGCTGCTTGCCGAGCTCGACGCCCCACTGGTCGTAGGAGTCCAGACCCCACACGGTGCCCTCGACGAAGGTGATGTGCTCGTACAGGGCGATGAGCTCGCCGAGTGCGAACGGGGTCAGGGCCACACCGAAGATGGAGGTGGTCGGACGGTTGCCGGTGAACACGCGGGCCGGGACGATCTCTTCCGGGGTGCCCTCAGCGCGCACTTCGTCGGCGGTCTTGCCGAAGGCCAGGGCCTTGGTCTGGGCGAAGTAGTTGCCCAGGAACAGCTCGTGCACGTCCTGGTCGCCGTCCTTGGTCGGGTTCGGGGTGTTCACGAACGCGATGAAGTCGGCCGGGATGAGCTGGGTGCCCTGGTGGATCAGCTGGTAGAAGGCGTGCTGGCCGTTGGTGCCCGGCTCGCCCCAGAAGATCTCGCCGGTCTCGGAGGTGACCGGGGTGCCGTCCCAACGCACGGACTTGCCGTTGGATTCCATGGTCAGCTGCTGCAGGTAGGCCGGGAAGCGGTGCAGGTACTGGTCGTACGGCAGCACGGCGTGGGAGGCGACCTTGAAGAAGTTGCGGTACCACACGTTCAGCATGCCGAGCAGCACGACGACGTTCTTCTCGAACGGGGTGTTGGCGAAGTATTCGTCGATCTCGTGGAAGCCGTGCAGGAACTCCTCGAAGCGGGCCGGGCCGAAGACCACGGCGAGGGAGGTGCCGACGGCGGAGTCGACGGAGTAACGGCCGCCGACCCAGTTCCAGAAGCCGAACGCGTTGTTCGGGTCGATGCCGAACTCGGCGACCTTCTCCAGGTTGGTGGAGACGGCGACGAAGTGCTTCTTGATGGCTTCGGCGTTCTTCTCGTCGGAGCCGTCGATGGCGCCCTTGGCCTTGAGCTCTTCGAGCAGCCAGGTGCGGGCTTCACGGGCGTGGTCAGGGTCTCCAGGGTGGTGAAGGTCTTGGAGACGATGATGAACAGGGTGGTCTCCGGGTCGAGGCCCTTGGTCTTCTCGGCCAGGTCGTTCGGGTCGATGTTGGAGATGTAGCGGGCGGAGATGCCAGCGTCAGCGTACGGCTTCAGCGCTTCGTACACCATGACGGGGCCCAGGTCGGAGCCGCCGATGCCGATGTTGACCACGGTCTCGATCTTGCGGCCGGTCACACCGGTCCACTTGCCGGAACGCACGTCGTCAGCGAAAGCGTAGATCTTGTCGAGTGTCTCGCGCACGTCCTTGACGGTGTCCTGACCGTCAACGATGTACTTGCCCTCGTCTTCGACCGGGCGGCGCAGCGCGGTGTGCAGCACGGCGCGGTCTCGGTGTTTGTTGATGTGCACGCCGGTGTACATAGCCTTGGTGCGCTCATCGAGCTTGACGCCTTGGCAAGGTTGGCGAACAGCTGGAGGGTTTCCGGCTTGATCAGGTTCTTGGACAGATCGAAGTGCAGGTCGCCGGCGTCGAAGGACAGCTTCTCGACGCGCTCGGCGTCCTCGGCGAACCACTTCTTGAGGCTCACGCCTTCGACCTGAAGCTCGTCATAGTGCTTCTGCAGGGCAGCCCACTCAGGGGTCTGGGTGGCGTCAACGGGCGGATTGATGGCCATAGGATTCCATTCCTTTCATCAGTGACTGGAGCGCCCTTGCACACGGCTCGGATGCGCTCCGTATCACCAAACAGAATACTCACAAATTCGGACATGAACAGAACAAAATGAGTCAGCGATGTCGGATTGCCATCGTTTGCATTATCGAACAGTTCGTGGCGCGGCGCAACCGTCATCTTCGACTGAGCGGTCGCGACACAACCGCCAATCCGCCGATTGGACTTTTCGCTGGGATGTCTTATACTTAATTTCTTGTGCGCGGCTGGCGAAATGCCTTCCGCGAACCAAGCCACTTTAGCTCAGTCGGTAGAGCGGCTCACTCGTAATGAGCAGGTCTCAGTTCGATTCTGACAAGTGGCTCGGATGCCTAGCTGGTCGGTCTGTAATGGCTGTCCGGCCTAGGGTTTTGCATATCTCCCACACCTGTGGAAACGCGGATAATGCACGCGCGAGTGGCGGAATTGGTAGACGCGCAGGATTTAGGTTCCTGTGTCTTTGACGTGTGGGTTCAAGTCCCATCTCGCGCACCGGCTTGAGCCTCTTGGAAGCATTGGATTGCCAACGCTTCCGGGAGGTTCTTTCGTATATGCGCGCGGCAGCTGCAAGCCCTTGCGGACACCTCTACATATGGCAATGCCAAGGCGGCAAATATAATGGGCCACAGCATTGCGGGTCTGAGCCTGTGCGCCATGAGCCTGTGTGAGTCAAGGAGAGAAGTGTATGTCCGCCATTCTTACGCCGGTTGGTCTGTTGCTGATCATCCTCGCCGGCTATCTGTTCAAGCGGTTCGGCCTGTTCGGGCAGAAGGATTATCGCGTGCTGCAAACCGCGGAATTCAACATCGTGCTGCCCGGTGCCATCGTATACTCGTTCGCCACCAATCCGCATGACATCTCGCTGCTGCTTATTTCGGTATTCGCATTCCTGTTTGCTTTTATCCCGGTCGTGTTCATCTTTCTGGCCACCCGCAAGCGCAATGTGACCGACCGCGCCTTCCTGATGCTCAACGGTGCCGGCTTCAATCTCGGCTGTTTTTCTTTCCCGGTCGTCCAGTCATTCTGGGGTGCGGGCGCGGTGGTGCCGGCTGCGATGTTCGATATCGGCAACTGCGTGATGGTGGCGCCGGCACCAATGTGCTCACCCAGCAACTGCTGCATATTCAGCCCGGCAAAACACTTGCCGAACAACACGCCGGTTCGGCTCCCACCCTACCGTACGAAAAGCCCAAGGATCGCGACGCCAAACGGCTTGCCCGCCGCGCATTGCTGCGCACCATCGGCAAGAGCTTCTTCGGCTCGGTGCCGTTCGACACGTATCTGCTCATGATCGTGTTGACCGTCGCCAACGTGAAGATTCCCGATTGGATCGCCTCTATAACCCAGCCATTGAGCGGCGCCAACGCGCTGGTGTCGATGCTGATGGTGGGCATGCTCATGGACCTGCCCCAATCCAAGCATGACGTGAAGGAAGTCATGGCCGTCATCGCTTGGCGTATACCGTTCAGCGTCGCCTTCGCGTTGATCGCGTGGTTCCTGCTGCCGTTCTCGGCTTCGATTCGCGCCGTGATGGTGATCTGCGCGTTGGCTCCGATCGCCATTTTCTCCACGCTGTTCACCGACAAAGTACTCGGCAACGCCAAACTGGCCGGCTTCTCGCTGGCAATCACCGCGATGATTTCACTGGTGATGATGGCTGTGGCTCACGCGCTGATGGGCGTGTGAGCAAATGCGCAAGTAGGCACACGGCGGGTGCACGGTCAGACGAGACGCAGCCCACATAGGCTCGTCCCCCGACCGCCAGTTGCTACCGGCGCAGCAGCTTGTGCGCCAGATTGCTCACGCCGAAGCGGAACTTATCCACCGGCAACGTGAATTTGCCTACCATCTGCTCGACGTAGCCGTTAAAGCCCTGCTTGAATTCCAGCACGCCGCGGCCCTCGTCGTTCGGATCGTCGAACACGCCGGAAATGCCGTAGAAGTTGTAGCGGGGCACGCCCTTCTCCACACACAGATGCAGCATTGCTTCGTACTGAATCAGCGCCGAGGCGTAGAACGGCTTATACTCCTCCAACGAACCGGAATACTGATAGACCACCTCATTGGGGTGACTGACGAACATTGAAGCCGCTGCCGGCAGCACATCGCCCTTCCTGGCATATCCCTCCACCTCAGCCAGACGCTTGTCGGCGGCCGCGAGATTGCGCGATTCCTCCCCCAGCTGACGTTCGATACGCGTGGTCGGACGTCATCGTATTTCGCCTGCAATCGAGCTACCTTGGCCTGCAACGCCTCGCGCTTGGCGGTCATATCCGCCACATATTCGGCGATGTGGATTTCCGCGAGCATGAAATGCGCATCCGCGCCATACGCCTGCTTGAACTGGCGGAAATAGTCCGCGCCGCGCGTCGCGAACCCGCGGCGTTCACCGGTCCGCCGTTCGATATCGGCGAACACGTCGAACTCGTCGGGGCCGATTTCGCGAACGTGCACGCCCATCGACTGCGCCCGCTTGACGCTCCATTGAGCGCGTTTGCCGAATGATGCCAGCAGTTCCTTGCCGTTGGTGATGCCGGTGAGATCCTTGACGTACATCCACTGGCAGACCACGTCATAACCGGTATGGAATCCGCCATGCGTCCAGCCGCATCGGTGAATCCGGTCAGCAGTGCATCGTTCGGCTCGCCGTCGGGCTGCCCGTCCGAGGAATACAGACGGTAGGCGACGTTAGGCCAGCATGCCACGGAACAGCATGGTGCGACGGGCCGATTCACGAATCGCCTCGGTTATGGCCCGCAGCAGAGCCGGATCATCGCTAATGCCGATGGGGCCGAAATATACGGAGCCATCTGCACCGAAACGACCATTGAGGTACAGAATCACGCAGCCGGCTACCAGATTGCCGGATGCGTCGCACACGCCAACGCATTCGGCTTCATGCCCACGAATCTTGGCAAGACGGACCTGCCCGGACCATTGCTGAAAGCTGCCCTGGCTTGTGGCTTCGGAAAGCCGGTCGAACTCTTCGGGCGTAATCACGCCAAACGTATACGTCGTATCTGTTCGATTCGCAGTCGCGCTCATCTCGTCGTCACCTGTGCCTTATTTCTGTGTCCGTGCTCGCCACTGTTTGTCAGCGATGCAGCAGCTTGTGTGCGGCTTCGGATACACCGAAGCGCAGTCCGTCCACCGGCAGCGTGAACTTGCCCGGAAGCTCTTCCACGAATCCGCCGAAGCGAGTCTTGAACTGCCAGACGCCGTAGGAAGGATCGTTGGCGTCGAAAAATGCCGGAAATGCCGTAGAAGTTGAAGCGCTCCACGCCACGGGCGATGCAGTCAAGCATCGCCTCGAAGTGGATTAGGGAAGACGGGTAGTAATCCATGAAACGATCGTCCTCGCCGCTGGACAGGCAGACGACCTCGTTCGGATGCCAGAAGTAGACGCCGGCTTCCACCGGAATGACCGGGCCGTCCGAAGCGATGATGCCATTGACTTCGCCGATGGTCTTTTCCAGCGCCGCAATCTTCTTGTCTGCGGTGGCGATGCGCTTTTCCAGCGTTGCCGGGTCGGAAGCACCCTTCTTGGCCGTGCCTTCCGGCTGCTGTTGCGCGCGCTGGAGCAGGCGTTCGAGGTTGCGCTTGTCTTTGGAGGCCGCATTCAGCTTGGATTGCAGGGTGTCCAGATATTCGTCGAAATGGGTTCGACCACCTTGAACTCGATCAGGTCGCCGAAGGTATCGAACAGACGCTCATAGTAGGCCAGATCGCGGCTCTTGAAGCCTTGACGTGCGGCGCTCATATCGCACAGCTTGACGAAAGTGCTCAGTTCGCCGCGTTCCAGTCGGCGCACGCGCAGACCGGAATCCTGGGCAATGCGGATGTTCTTACGGCGGTACTTGGAGAACGAGGCCAGCAGTTCCTTCTCATTATGAATGCCGTCAAGCCCCTTGACGAAGTTCCAGCGGTTCACCACGGATTCGTAGCCCACGGTGAAGCCGCCATGTTTCCAACCGAAGCGGGCCATGTTGTCCATCATCGTGGTGTCCGGGTCGCTGGTCGGCTTGCCGTCCAGATCATGCAGACGGTAGACTGCGGCCGGCCAGCAGGATACGCTGATGGCGTGATGGGCCTTGGCCGAACGACGCAGGGCTTCGGTCATCGCCTCAACCACCTGTGGATTGATCATAATCGCACAGCGGTCCGCACCAGACCGAGCCTTCCAAACCGAAACGGGACCGCGTGTACACCACGTAGCAGGCGGCAATCAGCTTGTCACCGCGCTTGACACCCACATAGTCCACCGGACCGTTGAACGCACCCATGGCGGCCATCTGCGAGGTCTGCTGGAAACTACCTTGCACTTGAGCTGCGGAGAACGCATCCAGCTCGGCAGGAGTGATCTTGGTAGGGGTGAGCGAGGCGACGCCTGCATCGGATTGCGTCATAATCGAACCTTCTTACTTGTCGTTACTCTGATCGTTACTCTGGGCTCTGGAATGGCCTGTGTGCTGCGTCCGTTTACCGCGACAGCAGCTTGTGCGCAAATTGCTTCATGGCATAGGCGACCGGTTTGACCGGCAGCACGAACTCGCCCGGAAGTTCCTCGACATATCCGTTGAAGCCCTGCTTGAACTCCAGTACACCACGCCCCTCGTCATCGGGATCATCAAAGCGCCGTCGATGCCGTAGAAGTTGTAGCGAGACAGCCCGTGTTCCACGCAGAAATGCAGCATCGCGTCATGCTGAATCAGCGCGGAGGCGTAGAAGGGCTTGTACTGCTCGACGCTACCGGAGAACAGGTAGATGACCTCGCGCGGATGCTCCACGAATAGTGATGCCGCAGCCGGCAGTACATCCCCGTCTTTGGCGAACTCGGCCGCCTCGTTCAGGCGCTTTTCGGCTGCCGCCAGATTGCGGGTCTCCTCCCCCAGCTGACGTTCGGTTTTGGTGGTGGGGTGTTCGGCGTTTTTGGCGGTCAATGCCGCCACCTTGGCCGAAAGCGCTTCACGCTTGGACGTCATGTCTGCTACGTATTCGTCGATGTGGATCTCGGCAACCATAAAATGCGCTTTGATGCCGAACGCTTCCTTGAAACGGTGGAAATATGCTTCGCCACGGTATTCGAAGCTACGGCGTTCAGCGGTTTGCTGCTCGATTCGTGCGAATACCCCCAGCTCGTCGTCCGACAGCTCACGCACGTGCACACCCATCGATTGGGCACGCTTCACGCTCCACTGGGTGCGCTTGTCATAGGACTTCAGCAGACTTTTCTCATCGGTAATGCCGGTCAGATCCTTGAGGTAGCGCCAACGCGGAACCGCCGTGTAGCCCACGGTGAAACCGCCATGAGTGAAGCCGATCGCCTCGAGCTGTTCTATCAGCTTATTGTCGGGAGCGCCATTCTGGTCATCCGGCAAAGAAGCTCCATTGGTGTCGCGAAGCCGATACGGGGATTCAGGGGTGATTTCCAGCTGTGAAGCACCCTTTGCCTTGGCATGGCGTTTCAGCGCATCCATGAAGAAGGTCAATGCTTCGGTGTCGTGATAGTCGCACATCGGGCCATCATGGATGACCGCAAATGTAGAGAATCGAGAGCGGTGAGTTTCGAACAGTGCCGCCGCGACGATCTTCTCGCCCTCCTTGAGGGCCAAATATTCGACGTCGATCCCCTGCGCGGCGCGAAGGCGTCCCATCGCCGAGGTTTGTTGGAAATTGCCTTGTGGATGCCTGGCGGAGAAATCATCGAACTCCTCGTCTGTCAACTTCACCAGCACAAAATCACGCATGCTTCCCTTTGCCCTCCGAGTCAATCAGGCTCACCATGCTAGCATAGCGCGCACACGACGAATGGCGGCCGAGCAGATGAGGTGTGCACATCGTTCGCACTATTGCCGCCACGATGTTCCAAAGAACAATGGCCCAAAGATGATGAATGTCCGGCTTGCAGTGAATCAAACGCAGTGCTATATTCTCTACTTGGCTCTTGAAGCCACGCCACCTTAGCTCAGTGGTAGAGCATCCCCCTCGTTCGTGGGAAGGTCGGTAGTTCGATTCTATCGGGTGGCTCTTGTTCATCAAGAAGGCCGACGCACTAAGCGCCGGCCTTCTTTCGTATCGCCCTTGCTAGGTCATAGGCGCCTGCTAGACACTCGCCCGATTCGGGGGCTGAGTGCTGAGCCGCGACTCAACTGTGGCTTAGTCGCGGCTCAGTGCAGCTAGACAGCCTAGACGACTTAGTGCAGCAGGGCCTCGATGGCGGGGACCAAGGCTTTCAGCGCCTTGCCTCGGTGGGAAATCGCATTCTTCTCGGCCGGAGTCATCTCGGCGCTGGTCAGCGGCTCGCCTTCATGGTCAGGCTCAGTGCTGACGCGACCGGCAGGCTGATCGTCCGGGACAAACAGCGGATCGTAACCGAAACCGTGTACGCCACGAGCCTCGCGGATGATGCGACCCGGCATGTCGCCGAGCTCCACTGTCTCCGACTTGATGGCGTATCGAGCATGCACCGGGGCAGGGCTCCCATCGGCAGCCGTGGTGTGAACGGTGATGCCGTCGGCAGCCACTCCACCGGTCACGTCGGCACCGGTCTCGGTGTCCGGGACCACCAGCGCGGCGGCGCAACGGAAGCGCGCGGTACGCTTGTCATCCGGAATATCTTCGATTTGGGCGAGCAACAGCGCATTATTGGCCTTGTCGTGGCCGTGAGCACCCGCCCAGCGAGCAGACAGAATGCCCGGAGCGTACCCATCACATCGACGATGAGACCTGAATCATCCGCGACAGCGGGCAGACCGGTACGGATGGCCACAGCGCGGGCCTTGAGTAGCGCGTTCTCCTGGAAGGTGACGCCGGTTTCCACCGGATCCGGCAGGTGAAGGCTGCCAGCGGACACCAGTTCGATGTTTTCGGCATCCGCGCCAAGATCCTCTTCGAGAATGCGGCGGATTTCCACAAGCTTGCCTTCGTTATGGGTTGCGACGACGATTTGCATGAGGTTCTCCTTTAAGAAGGCTCCCCTTGTCAGGGGAGCTGGCTTAGTCTAGGGACAGAGCGGCACGCTGGGCGGCTTGCAGTTCCTTGTTGCCCTTTTCGGCCAAGTCAAGCAGGTGCCGAGTTCGGCACGGTTGAACGGACGGTGTTCCGCGGTGCCCTGAATCTCGATGAAGGTGCCGGAACCGGTCATGGCCACGTTCATGTCGGTCATGGCCTGACTGTCTTCAATGTATGGCAGGTCAAGCATAGGAGTGCCGTTGATCACGCCCACCGATACGGCGGACACATAGTCCTTAAGCACGCGGCTGGCGGACTTGATATGGCGGTGCTTCTCCGCCCAATTGACTGCGTCGACCAAAGCCACGTACGCACCGGTTACGGAAGCCGTGCGAGTACCACCATCGGCCTGAAGCACATCGCAGTCAAGCTGAATCTGATTCTCGCCGAGCGCCTTCATATCGATGACGCCACGCAGGCAGCGGCCAATCAGTCGGCTGATTTCGTGGGTACGGCCACCGATTTTGCCACGTACGGATTCACGGTCGGTGCGTTCGGCGGTGGCACGCGGCAGCATCGAGTATTCGGCGGTGACCCAGCCGAGGCCGGAGTCCTTGCGCCAACGCGGCACACCGGGAGTAAAAGTGGCGGTGCACATCACGCGCGTGTTACCGCATTCGATGAGCACGGAGCCTTCGGGGGCGTCGGTGAAGTGGCGGGTGATGCGCACAGGGCGCAGTTCGTCGACCTTGCGGCCGTCGGCACGAATTATTTGGTGATTGCCAAGCATGTCTTTGATTTCAACCATGCGCCCCAGCATACGCCATCCGCTCTATGCCTGGATAGCAACTCGTCAACCATCATCGAACTACATCGCGCCGCTCTGATACGTCATCGTTGCCCGCCGCGTTATCACCATTGAGAGTTTCACTCATCCAGAGGGAAGAGTAGCCAATGTAACCAGAGGGATGCGGCCAGTGAGATACGGCCAGAGGACTTTGGTCTCTGTGGTCGAACCGTTAAGCGGACAGCCCAGTGGGCTGTCCGTAGGAAGGGGAGCAGCTATGCTGCGACGGATTCCTATGGAGACGAAAGTTCTCGTCAGAGAACCTGAGTCTCCGTAGGAATCACTGGCTCGCCCTTCATGAGGCTCTGCGCGGTGATGGGCAGTTCGGACACGCCTTGGCGTGGTAGTCGTGGGCGGCCATGATAGCGTCATGGCCCTGCCACTGCGCATCGATATGGCCGTGGTCCACGAAATCGACCAGCAGGTTCTTCCACGTCGGTTCGGGCGTGAAACCGGCCAGCTTCTCTTCCGAGCCGGAAATCACGTGTTCGGCTTCGGCTAGCGCGTATTCGTAGGAGCGGAATGCCAACTTGCGACCGGGCACTGTGGCCTTATCCTTGGACTTCTTCATGACCGGAACCATCGTGCCGTCAGCGCCTTCACGCTCGGTGAGCTTGTACACCATCGCACAAGTGGGAGCGCCGGAGCCGGTGACCAGCATGGTGCCCACGCCATAGGAGTCGACCGGCGCGGTCTGCAATGCGGCGAGCGCGTACTCATCCAAATCGTTGGTCACGGTAATGGTGGTGTTCGTGGCACCCAGGCGTCCAGCTGGTTGCGCACACGCTGGGCCATGGCGGCTAGGTCGCCGGAGTCGATGCGCACGCCACCCAGTTCGGGACCGGCCACTTCGACGGCGGTTTTCACGGCTTCTTCGATGTTGTAGGTGTCGACCAGCAGCGTGGTGTTCTTGCCCAATGCCTCGATCTGCGATTCAAAGGCGTCACGCTCGGAATCATGCACCAACGTGAAGCAATGCGCGGCGGTGCCGATGCCTTCAGACCATACAGCTGGGCGGCCAGCAGATTGGCGGTACCCTTGAATCCGCCCACTACGGCAGCTCGAGCGGCGGCCACGGCGGCCCACTCGTTAGTGCGGCGTCCGCCCATATCCATGCAAGGACGATCCTTGGCTGCGACGCCATACGTGAGGCGGCGGAGGCCACTGCGGAATCGTAGTTCAGCACGGATAGAATCACGTCTCCAGTAGCGTGCATTCGCCGAACGTGCCTTCGACCTGCAAAATCGGGGAGTTCGGGAAGAACATCTCACCTTCGCGGTAACCGCGAATCGTACCGGAAAAGCGGAAGTTCTCCAGCCACTTAATGGTCTCGGGGCTTACCACGTGACGGTCGACCAGGAACTTCAGATCCGCTTCATCCAAGTGGAAATGTTCCAGCGCATCCAGAATGCGGCCGGTGCCGGCCACCACGCCATAGCGACGGCCTTCGGGCAAGTGACGCGTGAACACCTCGAACACGCACTTGCGGTCGGCGGTACCGTCTTTCAGAGCGGCGTCGAGCATCGTGTATTCATACATGTCGGTCATCAGAGCCGGCGAATAATCGACCATTGCAAGGCCTTTCCTACATAAGTGGTGAAGTTGCACCTAAGTGTAGTCCGGGCAAAGCCATACAGCCCACTGGCGAAGCGGTAGACTCGATGCATGAGATTCATCGTGGCGTTGTGGCGCTTTGCGATCGCCGGTTTCTGCTTCGTGGGCACATATGAGGCATGGTCCAAACCGCAGTTCTGGGTGTATTTCACGTTCCAGACCGGTTTCGTGCTGGGCATCGTGATGCTGTGGTCCGGCGCGGCCACACTGCTCAAAGGTATTCAGCCGCCTGCATGGCTTAAGGGGTGCCTGACTGTGTACGCCATAGTCACCGCACTGGTGGCGTTCTTCCTGATGCCTCCGGACGACCCGGCATACGTGCCACAGGTTATTGGCATCATGACCAATACGATGCTGCACAAAATCGCCCCGATTATGGCGGTTATCGATTTCGTGCTATTCGACCCGCACCGGCGTTTCCGCTGGCATTACATGTTCTCGTGGCTGGCGTACTTCCCTGCATACTTGGTCTTCGTGCTGGCCCGTGCGGCGATTTGGCCGGGGTCCGGACCGGCGGCCGGCGGCAGTCCGTATCCGTACGACTTCATCAACCTCGACGCACTCGGCTGGCAAGGGTTCGGCATTAGCTGCGGCAAGCTGGCCATAGCGTTCTTCGTGATATCGCTCGTTGTCTGGCTGCTCGACCGCGCACTGCCGAGCAAGGCCTTACTCGGATAGACGCGCCCACGATCGACGCGCATTGGTCTTAGTGCCCAGCCGGCATCCAGCTCAGCACTCGATGGTTTCAGCATTCGATGGTCTCAGCATTCAATGGAATAGGCGCGGTTTTGTACTCGCGCCAATCCGGCCAGTCTTCACCGGCGTCGATGGCACGCTTGATGTCGCCATAGTAATGGAGCTGCGCTGCACGTGCATGGCCGCCTCGTTGAGGGCTCGGCGCTGCTCGTCCAAGGATTCGCGGCGAGATTCCAGCAGATCAAGGATTTCGTCGATATGCTCGGGCTCATTGGACTCATACACGAAGAACTTCTTAAGATCGTCAATGGTCATGCCGGCGTTCTTGAAGCAGCAAATCGCGCGCAGACGGTCGATATGGCAGTCTTCGTATATGCGCTGGCCGGTTTCGGTGCGCTCCACGTTGGTCAGCAATCCCTGATCCTCGTAATAGCGCAGCGTAGAGGGCTGCATATGGAACTGCGTGGCCACCTGACGAATGGTGTAGGACATCATGACTCCTTACTGCGGCAACACGCCGAAGCATCGCAGCCGTTTGCATTCAAGTTCACTTGAACTGGAACCATAGTATCCAAGAACACTTACGAATACCGCTCAATCGGCGTCGGTCTGCCCATCGCAGGTAAGCATTCGTAAGAACAAGAATGACATTGTAAGGAGACTCAAATGTTCGAGCCAACCGCCATCTATGCCCCCAACCCGCACCGTT
>ENA-OQAJ01000152-OQAJ01000152.1-human-gut-metagenome-genome-assembly--contig:-NODE-152-length-21735-cov-2.166327_pt1 | contig 21735 bp, 38 predicted proteins | sample MGYA00242736_ERZ504529 | MGnify/ENA primary metagenome ERZ504529 (study PRJEB26092, sample SAMD00036275) | human gut metagenome | host: Homo sapiens | study: EMG produced TPA metagenomics assembly of...
CTTCCCACATGTACGATAACCTTAAAACCTTGAGGAGCAACTTCCATCCAACGTTCTGCCAGTTTCATGCGCTCGTCTTCGGTCAGCATATAACCTTCACCGGAAGAACCATTGATAAATACTCCTTGAAGACCATTCTTTACCAGCAATTGGCAATATGCTCAATCGGTTCATAATTCACTTCTCCGTTTCATAAACGGGGTAAAAGGTGCGTCAATAAGTCCGATAATCTTTTCCATAACTATTTCTTTTAGAGTTTTACTTTTCCTATTAATTTTCTGATTTTTCCTTCACCGATAACCGGAGCATGCGGGTCTTCGGGATAAACGATGGCAAACTCACCGGGTTGTAAGGTGGCAAACAAGGTGGGTCTATCGCTATAAAGCGCACAGTCTCCCTCCTTTTGGTAAGCCTGAGCCTGATGTTCCAACGTTTCAACAGCCTTCCAACCGATAGTTTCCTGCCCCATCAAAAGGATATGCACATCAATGTAATCGCGATGCATTTCCAGCACTTGCTTGTCGGCAGGAACACATTCGGGATTTACATTATTAATAAATAAGTTATCGCCATCCAGTTCAATGCGTCCCAAAGGAGCATTCAGCAAGTCATGCGTCTTTACATAATCAAATAATTGTTTGAACAGCGGATGAAGGCTTTCTATCCGCGAACTGTTCTCTAATCTTGAAACTATCATCGTTATTTTTGTATAATTTAATCGACCATATTATCTGTCTTCGGGCGCAGGAAGAACAACTGAAGAGCCAAAGCAACCAGAACGATGACACTCAACATGGCAAAGCCCTGTCCCAATCCACCTCCGTCAGTCCATTTGCCTAAAAGCTCCGTTACGGCTGCACCGGCAAATACGCCTGTCATGTTCATGATTCCGTATGCCGTTCCACGATGTTTGTCTGAAACAAACTGACACAGAATCGGCATATTGTTGGCATCGAAGATACCGTAACCCACACCAAAGAGCAAGCCGGCTCCCACCACACTCACAAAACTGTGTCCGAAACCCAACAGCAACAAGGAAGGAACCGTCAGTCCCAAGCCAATGGCACCGGTATAAACACGTCCGCGGATATTCTTCTGCACCCATTTATCCGACAGGACACCACCCACAATGACACCGATAAATGATGACAGAGCAATGGTTATAGTAGAAATCGGACCTGCCTCAGCCATGGGGATATTCAGACTTTCGGAGAATAATGTCGGAAGCCAGTTCTTGGTTGCCCATCCCGGCAAACTGGGAGCTGCAAAATAGAACAGGATAATCCAGAAAGCCCAGTTGGATAGTACAATTGCCAGTCCGCTGAACACAGACCCTTTCTTGCGAGGCGTTTTCTTTTGCAAGTTTCTCTATCTTTATATGAGTAGGATTTTCGTGCAGGAACAGCACCAATACCAATGCATAGACAATACCCACAATACCAAACCAATGGAAAGTAAGCTGCCAGGAGAAAGCGGCCGCCACCGTTGCGCCGAAACCTCCGATAGCCTGTCCGGTGTACAGACCGGTCATGTGAATACCGATGGCCAGAGAGCGGGATTTATCCTGATGCCAGTCGGCAATCAGTGAAAGTGCTGAAGGAATATATAGAGCTTCACTCACCCCCATGGTGGCACGCAGCCAGTAAAGTTCATGGAAATCAGTCGCATAACCCATCAAATAAGTCACGGCAGACCATACAAAAAGGCTACCGACGATTAACCATTTACGACTCACCCGATCAGCAATAACACCGGCTACCGGACTCATAAAGCCGTAAATCCACAAAAATACAGCCATCAAAGCTCCAAAAGCCTCAGCCTTATTGAGCTCCACAATGTCCACTTTCATTGCTTCCTGCATAGTAGAAAGCATCTGGCGGTCCATATAGTTGAGAAGTGCCACAACCCACAAAAGACCTACCACCACCCAAGGATAGATTTTCTTGTTTTTCATTTATATTAAATCAATTCGACTGCGCAAATATAGGAACTTAATTTAATAACACAAATAGATTTAATGAAATATTTTACGATATAACGATTATTTTTTAAACAGAAGTAAGAATTAAAACAAGATGCTGTTATTGAAACCTTCTTTAAGGTAAAGTAAGTATAAATCATTTAAATTTCATGCAGAATAAAAGAGGGAAAGAAGACCGGCACCCTGCAAAACTCCCCTCCATAAAAGTATAAAAAAAATAATTCGGCGAACTATTATATTAATAAATCACCGAACAATTCATAAATTAATTTATTATATCAGGAAAGAGAGTCACTTCTTTGCCAAATCGTCCATTGTCTTACCCTCGTAAGCACAAATCGCCTGTTTATACTCCTCGGCTATCTGCTTCGGCTCTTTGGTTGCAATATCATAACCTACCATCACTGTACGACACTCACATTTTACCTCCTGCGTATCCGTTGTCACAGCACGTTGCAATAATGTGAAGCTTTTTATGCCCTAACTGAACAACAGCTGTCTCTATTACCAAATGGTCTGAAAAAGAATACAGGCGCATAGAAGTTGGCATTGATATTTGCTACTACAATGGCCATCTTATTCCAATCCGCACTCCCCAACACATCTTTTTATATAAGTTGTCTTTGCCAAATCATATAAAGAAAAAATAAACCGAATTGTTCACGTGTCCGAACTGGTCTACGTCACTGAACCGTATTTGTACCGGCATCGTATGCCTGAATTTTATTTCCTCTTCCATAGTTATGCTTATTAATTTCATTCAAATATAATACTTTTCCTAATAAAAGAACACTAAATAAGAGATTATTCTTACTTTTGCGTTCAATTTATTTAAAGTGAAACCATTAACTTAAAGAATAGACATGGATAAGAAGTTTAGCAAATCCACCCTTTGCGTACAAGGAGGATGGCAGCCGAAAAAAGGAGAACCGCGCGTTTGCCATTTATCAAAGTACAACTTTCAAGTATGATACCAGCGAACAGATGGCTCGTTTATTCGACCTTGAAGATACGGGCTATTTCTATACCCGCTTGCAAAACCCGACCAATGACGCAGTGGCGGCAAAAATAGCTGCATTGGAAGGTGGTGTGGGCGCCATGCTTACTTCATCGGGACAGGCTGCTAATTTCTATGCCATTTTCAATATCTGTCAGGCAGGTGACCATTTTGTATGCTCGTCTACCATCTACGGCGGTACTTTCAACCTCTTCGGAGTCACGTTGAAGAAGCTTGGCATCGAATGCACTTTTGTCAATGCCGACGCACCCGAAGAAGAAATTGACAAGGCTTTCCGCCCGAACACCAAAGCATTGTTCGGAGAAACCATCTCAAACCCCAGCATCGATGTGCTCGACATTGAGAAGTTTGCACGTATTGCCCACAAGCACGGGGTGCCTCTGATTGTCGACAATACTTTCGCCACTCCCATCAACTGTCGTCCGTTTGAATGGGGAGCCGACATTGTGACTCACTCTACCACCAAATATATGGACGGACATGCCACCAGTGTAGGTGGAGCCATCGTAGACAGCGGCAATTTCGATTGGGAAGCGCATGCCGACAAATTCCCCGGACTGACTCAGCCGGATGAATCTTACCACGGACTGACTTATACCAAAGCATTCGGTAAAATGGCCTATATGACCAAAGCTACCGCGCAACTGATGCGTGACCTCGGTTCCATTCAGTCACCGCAAAATGCGTTCCTGCTGAATCTGGGACTCGAAACACTTCATCTGCGTGTGCCCCGTCACTGTGAAAACGCACAGAAAGTGGCCGAATGGCTGGAAGCCAATCCACAGGTGAAATGGGTAAACTATTGCGGTCTGAAAAGCAGCAAATATTATGAACTGGCACAGAAATATATGCCGAACGGCTCTTGCGGTGTTATCGCTTTCGGACTGAACGGCAGCCGCGAAGAGGCCATCAAGTTTATGGATGCACTGAAACTGGCCTGCATCGTGACTCATGTGGCAGATGCCCGCACATGCGTGCTTCATCCTGCCAGCCATACACACCGCCAGTTAACGGACGAGCAATTGATGGAAGCCGGAGTTGCTCCCGACTTAATCCGCCTGTCGGTAGGTATCGAAGATGCCAACGACATCATCGCCGATCTGGAACAAGCTTTAGAACAGATTAAATAAGATAAGCCATGGCAGTCAAACGGGTTGTTATCATCGGAGCCACTTCGGGCATCGGGCTGGAAGTAGCCAAAGGCTACCTGAAGGCCGGATGGCAGGTAGGCATAGCCGGACGCAGGGAAGAGGAATTGGAAAAGCTCCGCCGGACTGCTCCCGGACAGGTGTGTGCCCAAGTCTTGGACGTCACTCACGAAGATGCACCCTATTTGCTGAAACAACTGATAGACGAGTTGGGAGGTATGGATTTATTTTTGCTGAGCTCAGGCATTGGTAAACAAAACCTCTCTCTGACACCCGATATCGAATTACAGACTGCCGCCACCAACGTGGAGGGTTTCATCCGCATGGTGACGGCAGCCTATCATTATTTTGAACAGCAAGGACACGGACATCTGGCTGTGATAAGTTCCATTGCCGGAACCAAAGGACTGGGTTCGGCTCCCGCCTATTCCGCCACCAAACGTTTTCAGAATACTTATATCGAGCTCTCGACCAATTGGCGCATATCAACCGCCTGCCCATTGTGTTTACTGATATTCGTCCCGGATTTGTAGCCACCCCGCTACTGAAAGACGACAAATATCCTCTGCTGATGAACGTTTCCGCAGTCGCCGCCCACATCATCAATGCACTCAACAAAAAAGAAACGCACCGTCATCATCGACCGGCGTTATCAAGTGTTGGTGTTCTTCTGGAGGCTTATTCCCAAATGGTTATGGGTGCGTCTTCCTGTCCGCAACTAAGAACAACCCATATCCCCCCCGATTATTTTTTCCCCATCTGAAAGAAAAAAACACTTTTCTTTGTAACAACATTCTTTCTGCTTCCGTCTATCTAAATGAAAGCGCTTTTAAAAAGATTACCTAAAGTATAAACAATAAACAAAATAAGAACCATGAAAAAGTACAATATTGGCATTAGCATTATTATTTATCTGCCACATCGGTTTTGCCCAAAACCTTAATTCCCTCTTCGATGAATTCGGGAAAGAACCCAACGCAGAGTGTATTAATATCTCACCGTTTATGATGACCATCGGAAAGATGTTTATGGGAAATGACAACGATGCGAAGCTTGCCCGGAAATTTAAATCAATAAGAATTCTGGACTTGGAGCTTGCTCGAAAAATGTACAGGAACGCTTCAACAAAAAGATAAACGCACAGCAAATTGAAGGATACGAGACGCTGGTTCAGGTAAACGATGAAGGTGAGAAGGTGCGCATTCTGGCAAAAGCAAGAATGACGTGATACGTGAACTGCTCATCGTATGCACCGGAAACGGCGATTGTACATTGGTGCAGCTGAAGGGAAAAGTGAGCAAAAGCAAAATAGCCAAACTATTGGCAAAAGAAATGTAACATGGACGCCGCTAGTTTTAAACAACAATTTCTACCTTGCCATGCCAAACTCTATCGAGTGGCTTCCGCTTGATGGGCAATGTGCAGGATGCCGAGGACATGGTGCAGGAGGCGTATCTGAAATTGTGGAAAAAGCGCGACGAACTTCCCGAGGTTGCCAGCATTGAGGCTTATTGTGTGACGCTTATCAAAAAATTTGTGCTACGATTCCCTCCGTTCCTGCAGACCGGACGAAGACAGCCGACTGCCCGAAGACTGAATCTCCCGACAGACAGCAACATGGTGCACGAAATAGAACAAAAAAGACGAAGCGAATCAGGTAAAAAAATTAATCGGACAGTTGCCGCGGCAACAGCAACAAATCATCCTGCTGCGTGACGTGAACGACTGCTCTTACGAAGAAATAGAACAAGCCACCGGACTCACGGCCGTCAATATCCGTGTATTGCTGAGCCGTGCCCGCAAAAAGATACGTGAACAATTTAATGAACTTATGAACTATGAAAGTAAATGAAATAGAACAATTACTAGTCCGATATTATGACGGCGAAACGAATGAGGCCGAAGAAAAAGAACTGAAAAAAGTTCTTTGCACAAGAGGACATTCCGGCACACCTACTTGCCGAGAAAAAACTCTTCGCGCAGCTCGCCTCCCAACCTGAACCGGAAACGCCCGAAGGTCTGGAAAGTAAATTAAGCGGTCTGATAGACGAATGGGATACGCGCGAACGGCGAACCATGAAGATAAAAAAGCGTACACGCATCATCCGCTTGCAGTGGATGGGCAGCATTGCCGCCAGTCTGCTCCTTCTCTTCTCGGTAGGAATGTATCTGTATAAACCTTACACATCTCCTACCCCGCAAGATACCTGCGCTTCTCCTGCCGAAGCATACGCAGAGGCCCAAAAAGCACTGCTCATGTTTTTCGTCTGCGCTCAATAAGGGAGTGCAACAAGTGGAAACGGTACACGAGACCACCGAAAAGATACAAGAGAATGTAAACCAACAATTGAAACGAATTAAAAACTTAAAGTGATGAAACGTACATATATTATTACCCTGTTACTGTCCCTCTGCTCATTATTCACTTATGCACAGGACTCTTTTTTTGACAAGTATGCCGATATGGAAGGTGTTACATCTGTATATATATCCAAAGCGATGCTCAGTCTGATGCCCGATATGAAAGCCGAGGGTGTCAATATCGGAAAAATGGCAAGTAAGTTGGACAATATTCAGATTCTGAGTTGTGAAAAGGCGTCTGTCATTGCGCAGATAAAGAAAGATGTCAGCTATATCAACCCCAAGAACGGTTACGAGGAGCTGATGCGCATCAACGATGAAGGTGAGAAGACTACGATTTTCTTGAAACATGATAAGGAAAAGCAAAAGGAATTCGTATTGCTGAGCGAGGAACAGAATGAGCTTACCATCATCATCATCACCGGAAACTTAACATTGCAAGAAAATTCAAAGCATCATCAATAAGAACTGACGATGGAGTACTCAAAAAAGACCTTGAGGTTTTGAAAAAAGACCTTGAAGTCTTTGAAAAAGGTGAAGGAGTTTTTTAAAAAGAACCTTGGTCTTTTATCAGGCAACTGTTATCACGAAAAGCCTTCCGCCTTTTTCATTATAACGGTTCTTTGTGACAGATTTTATCCATGTAACACGTTTCACATCAATCCATTATAAATCAATATATTATCCCCACAATATGTGTGAAACATGATTTGTATTTATCTCTGTTCAAGCACTTTTGCCGGAAGAAAATCCGTAAATATGTACCCAAAAGGTCTCTTAAGACCTTTCCCAAACAATAGGGAAAGTTTTCTCCAATAGTAGTAACAGTCTTCAAGAACAATACCTATTGTTTGGGATATAAGATACCGTCACATTATCTCAGTTCTTATACTTTACCAGCATAACCACCGGATTAGACTCCTCATCCAATCCCGCTGCCACCTCTTTCAGTCGGCCCTTCAATCCATCTTCTTGATAAGCCTCGACAAGCTGACCGGCCGACAATGTCTGAACAGCCGCGATTCCATTATTATTGATTGGATGCAAAAACAATATCCACACTGCGTTTCTTTACAAAATCACTATTGAGCACCTTTGCCTTATAAAGCTCATTGGTCTGCTTATCGTACATAAAATCGTTCATAAAGAATCCTCGCCCGGTAGTAAAATCAAACTCTTTTCTTTACAGTATGAAGAAAATAATAACGATCGGTGACAGCCCCCATTGTCAGAAGTATCTCCGGGTCCTTGGTAGGTGCTTTCACAAAGAACGGAACCAGTTTATTCTTTTCGGGCACATAATTATATACTGTGTCCGAAGAGCAGTCAACCAGCAGCCATTCTCCCCGATTCGGAATAATCGGACGTACAGAAGTCATCGCCACTCCGTCTCCCTGATGCACACAAGGGGTCTTGATTATATCATAAGGAAGATAAATGTCGCGGGTAACACTTCCATCTTTCTTAGAAATGAGCGAATGATAAGATTTCCCTTCCTCTCTGGACTGCCCGTCCTTATAATAAACAGACGCATCATAACAAATCAGATTGTCTTTGTCATAATTGAGAACATCCATGTATTCGGTATCTTTGGGATGAGCGAAAGAGCGCTTGAAGTTTCCCGACAAATCATACACATAAATCTTCTTCGCTGCAGCGCAGTTGACAAACATTTCATCGTTGTTTTCATCCAGAATAATTCCGTTGATAAAATTATATTCTTCGGCACCTTGTCCCTTCCGGTTTATTTTCCGTATGGCTTTACCGGTTTTTTCTGTCATAAACAAAAAATGTCGCCATCGTTTGCCCAGTTCTTCACCAACAGATACTTGTCACCTATATCCATCACGCTCCCCTGAGTCACAAATTCATCACTTGTCTCCAACGGAATGTATTCCACATCCATAAAATCCTGAAGAACCACTTCCTTCTCGGAATGTTCGGTGGCAATATCCACCGTGACCATCGTTGTCTGCTCTTTTTCCGCTCCGCATCCTGCACACACAGCCACCAAGAGCAGTATCGCAAATAGTTTTTTCTTTTTCATTGTATTATTTGGTTTGATAAATCATTTCTTTCTTTTCTGCGTAGGCAAAGAAAACTCATGTGTCCGGCTCATCGCACCATTGCTCTCCGTGGTATAAACTCTGAACACAGCCTCTCCTGTCTTCAGCCTTCTGCCACCGCGAATCGTTGCCGTATAACGAATCGTATTTCCCACCGGCATATAGGCAATCTGTTGTGCCGGAGAAATAAGAATATGTTTCATGCCGGTCACTTCTTCAATTATGGGAGTAACATTGTAGGCGGGAGTATCACCGTCATTCACCACATCGAATACCAGCTTACTGTCTTCCTCGGCATCAATCGTGTGGTTACGGTTCTCATCGATAAAGCGGAGATTTGTGACATGCAAGCCTGAATAAGCCGGGGCATAATTATCATATTCCTCTTCCGCACCATCGTCCTGTCGGGGCGTAGTCACTGCATTGCCTACAGCAGCTCCGGCTACTGTTCCCGCCAAAGCTCCGAACTGCGAAGCATTGTATCCGCCTGCCCTGTCACCTACAATGGCACCCAGCACACCTCCGATGGCCGCACCTGCCTGCACTGCCGCCGGGTTCCCTTGCATACCATAAGAAGAACATCCCGATAGGATAAGGGTGGAAAGCAATATCAATGCTACTTTTTTCATAATCTATGTGTTTTGTTTACTCTTTTTATTGATAAATATACACCTTTCGGGAGAGAAAACATCCATTTTTCCGTTAAAGTTTCTTATCGCTGCAAGACGACAGACAGATAAGGCTAAATAACATAATTACTAACGAAAAAGGGATATTTTTTCTCTATATTTGCCCGCAAGTATTATCAATGAACAAATAAAAATGAAATTAAAGGCACAATATCAACAACGAGTTGACGAAGCGGAAAGAGAACTTCAAATAGTAAGGAACAAGATTCTGCGCATCAGCAGTCTGCGGGTTGTCCTGTTTTTGGCTGGTATCTTCGGAGTGATATATGGCTATGATGCCGGAGCAGCTGCCTTATGCTTGATCACTGCACTCACCTTCGTACCGTTTCTGATACTGGTGAAGTTTCACAATAGACTCTTCTTCCGAAAAGAATGGCTGGAAACATGTATTCGCGTCAATCAGGACGAGATTTCCGCATTGGATAATAACTATGAGCCGTTTGACGAGGGGACGGAGTTTATTAACGCAGGTCACCGCTATTCCCTAGACCTCGACATCTTCGGACATCATTCACTGTTTCAGGCAATGAACCGCACCTGCACTTCGTTCGGAAAAAACAAATTGGCGGAATGGCTGCAAGAACCTTTGGAAAAGAAAGAGGAAATAAGGGAACGGCAGACAGCAGTCAGCGAACTTGCCGGGTATGATAAGTTCCGCGAATGCTTCCGCATCACCGGCCTGCTTTACAAGGGCGAAGCCGATGACCGAAACGAGATTAAGGAATGGACGGAATCTTCTGCTTATTTCAGCCGAATGTGGTGGAGCCGTCCTATGCTTTGCCTTGTGCCTTCGGCCAATGTCATCCTACTGGCACTGGGAATGACAGGAGTGATTTCAATGAGTTGGTTCGGGCTTGCGTTCGGTACTTTTGTGGTGGCGAGCTTCGGGCTTATCAAACACGTCACAAACCTGCAAGGGATATACGACAAAAAGCTCCGCATCCTTTCCATTTATGCCAAACTCATTGCGCTCATTGACAGGCAAGAGATGAAAGCACCATGCTCACCCGCCTCAAAGCAAAGTTCGGCACGGATGGGAAAAGAACTTCCGAAATACTGAAGGAACTGGCTACCGAACTGGACAAACTGGACTTGAGGAACAACCAAATTATGTACGTACTCTTGGAGGGATCTTTGTTTTGGCAACTCCGTCAGGTGATGCGTATCGAAGCGTGGAGAAAAAAATATGGAGAATGTCTTCTTCATTGGCTGGATATGCTCGGCGAAATGGACGCACTCTGTTCGATGGGAACTTTTGCGTTCAATCATCCTGCTTATACTTATCCTGTGATAGCCGACAAACCGTTTGTCTTTTGTGCGCGGGAGATGGGACATCCGTTGATGCCCGTAAGCCAATGTGTGAAAAACGATGCAGAAATTCCTTCGAGACCTTTCTTTGTCATCATTACCGGAGCGAATATGGCCGGGAAAAGTACTTATCTGCGTACCATCGGAGTAAACTATGTACTTGCCTGTATCGGCAGTCCGGTGTGCTGCGACTCGCTCGAAATCTATCCTGCCCGGCTCATAACCAGCTTGAGGACTTCGGATTCGCTCAACGATAACGAATCGTATTTCTTTGCCGAGCTGAAACGTTTTAAAACAAATCATCGACGACTGAACTCGGGTGAGGAACTTTTTATCATCTTAGATGAAATCTTGAAAGGTACCAAATTCGATGGACAAACAGAAAGGGTCTTTTGCCCTTGTCAAACAGCTGATGACACTGAAAGCAAATGGCATTATCGCTACACACGACCTCTTGCTGGGCAAATTAATCGAATACTTTCCCGATGAAATCCATAATTATTGTTTTGAGGCAGATATTACAAACAATGAGCTGACTTTTTCCTATAAGATGCGTGAGGGCGTTGCCCGCAACATGAATGCATGCTTTTTAATGGAAAAGATGGGGCTGGTCATCAACGACTAACCCCACCCAACAATTTATCACATTACGTCTTAAGCAAGTAAGGTTCACCTTCACAGGCTTGCTTTACTTTCATAACATAAAGAGTCATAGAAAAAATCAAAATTTATTAGTCTCTAAGCAACGTGTGAAATCTAATGCATCTTGTCCGGTCAGATAGTACACGGAAGATGCTGCTTCATACGTATAAGGGATGAAACGGAATAACTGGACAGCCGCAAATCTCTTATCATGAGAAATGAGATAATCCATCCGAACGTTACCGTTTGACTTTACTTGTACATCACTGTCTTTGCCAAATGTTTTCTTATCCAACCGGGCTGTCAACACATGCAAATCGCATACTTCAAAGAAACAAGACCCCTCTTTGGTCACACTCCCCGTAGGAGTGTAAACCCATTCTTTGCTTCGCCAGAAAAGACGGAAAAGGGCAGTAAGAATCAGAATTGTACCGACCGTCATAAATACCATGCTCATGGTGGATGTAGCATCACCCATCCGCAAAGAGGTAACGAAAGCGCCAATACCGCCAATGGCAAGTAAAGCCGAAACAATAACTGATGAAACACTGATACGTTTTTACTATATCGGGATGTACTCTTGAAAACAGAGTGACATCTGCTGAAACTGCATTATTCATAATCTTCAAATTTATTCTGTTACTAATAAGAAAAATATAATTATCCTTATACACCGACTTATTACCCTGCTGCAACAAGATAAAATCAATGCATAAAAAACACAAGTAAAAGAATAAAATCTAAATCAGAATACGCCTCATGCCAAAGATATAATGCTCGCAAGCATCATCCCAACTTTGGTGCGCGAAGTATCATAAACACGTTTTGAACAATGAGTAAGCACGTCCATACGTGTGGCCAATTTGCGCAATAAGGCTTTAATATATTGTGTAGTCTCTATAGAAGAGAAACGATATAAACGCTCTGCTGAAGTACTTACACGATGAGCTAATGTGTAGGCATCGCTGAACTCCATGTCAGCCAAATATCTTTCTCTCTCCAAAGGAATAATAGCACCTTCATTCACAGAATGTGAGTGAGTGAAACAGTCATCTTGCACAGCACATTGCCCCGGCACAGCTATCGAAGAAGCTACGCTGAGATGCCCTGTCTTGACTCCTGCCAATGCAAGCACAAAGAATAATATGATTCTATGAATCCTTTCATCTTTTTATTTTCCTATTGCAAAGATAGAAAAATTCATCTTCCCTGTTTCATTTCCTATATTAAATTAACAAACAACAAGAGAATTTGTTCAACAATTGCAAACAAATAAAAAAAGGGTCTAACCAATTGATTACGACCCTTACGTATATATAGTTGTGTACAGATTACTCAGCTTTAGGGGCTTCTTCTGTAGTTGCAACTTCTGCAGCAGGAGCTTCAGCAGCACTCTTCTTAGAACGACGAGTACGAGTTGCCTTCTTAGCAGTTGCAGTCTTAGCCATGTTTTCATCATAGTCAACCAACTCGATGAAGCACATTTCAGCGTTATCACCCAGACGATGTCCTGTCTTGATGATACGAGTATAACCACCCGGACGATCTGCTACCTTTACAGAAATTTCTTTGAATAATTCTGTTACAGCGATTTATCTTGCAAATTGCTAAATACTACACGACGTGAATTAGTAGTGTCATCTTTAGACTTTGTAATTAAAGGCTCAACGAATTTCTTCAAAGCTTTAGCCTTTGCAACAGTCGTAGTGATTCTTTTGTGCTTAATCAAAGAGCAAGCCATGTTAGATAACATAGCGCTTCTATGAGAAGCAGTACGACCTAAATGATTGAATTTTTTATTATGTCTCATTTTTTATTCTTTGTCTAATTTATACTTAGAAATGTCAGTTCCAAACGACAGATTCAGACTCTCGAGCAAATCATCAACTCCGTGAGCGATTTCTTACCGAAGTTTCTGAACTTCAACAGGTCGGTCTTGTTAAACTGTACCAAGTCACCCAATGTTTCCACATCAGCAGCTTTCAAACAGTTCAAAGCACGAACAGAGAGATCCATATCAACCAGCTTAGTCTTCAGCAACTGACGCATATGCAATACTTCTTCATCAAATTCTTCATTGCCGTCCACGTCAGAAGTCTCAAGAGTGATCTTTTCATCAGAGAACAACATAAAGTGATAAATCAATATCTTAGCTGCTTCTTTCAAAGCTCCTTCGGATGAATGGACATCGGTAGTAATTTCCAATATCAGCTTTTCATAGTCGGTCTTCTGTTCAACACGGAAGTTTCTACCTGATATTTTACATTACGTATCGGTGTGTAAATAGAATCAATGGGAATTACATTTACATCGGTACAGTATTCACGGTTTTCATCGGCCGGAACGTAACCTCTACCTTTGTTAATAGTAATATCCATCTGTAAAGTTGCTTTTGAATCTAAATGGCAAATAACCAATTCAGGATTTAACACTTCAAATCCAGTCAAATACTTACTTATATCACCTGCCTTAAATTCACTAGAATTCTCAACGGTAATGCTTACCTTCTCGTTTTCAAATTCTTCTACTACTTGCTTAAATCTGACTTGCTTCAGATTTAAGATAATGTTGGTCACGTCTTCTTTAACACCGGGTACAGATGCGAACTCATGTTCTACACCTTCGATCTTAATCGTGTTGATTGCAAATCCTTCCAATGAAGAAAGAAGAATACGGCGTAAAGCATTACCTACGGTAATACCGAAACCGGGTTCGAGTGGACGGAACTCAAATTTTCCAAATCTGGAGTCCGCTTCCAACATTAATACTTTATCAGGTTTTTGAAATGCTAATATCGCCATGAAATTAATTATTATTTAGAGTACAATTCAACGATCAAGTGTTCTTTAATGTTTTCAGGAATGTCTGCTCTTTCAGGTATATGTAACAACTTACCTACCTTAGAACTTTCATCCCACTCCAACCAAGGATATTTGCTGTGATTGAATCCTGCAAGTGAATTAGCAATCACTTCCAAAGATTTAGATCTTTCGCGTACACCCACAATCTGACCGGGTTTTACAGCGTATGAAGGAATGTTTACCACTTTACCATCTACTGTAATGTGCTTGTGACCCACCAACTGACGAGCAGCTGCACGAGTAGGAGCAATACCCAAACGGAACACCACGTTGTCAAGGCGAGCCTCTAAACTCTGCAACAAGATTTCACCGGTAATACCGGCAGCACTCTCTGCCTTTTCAAACAGGTTACGGAATTGTTTTTCCAATACACCGTAAGTATATTTAGCTTTTTGTTTTTCTGCCAACATGACACCATACTCAGAAGTCTTTCTTCTTCTGTTGTTACCATGCTGTCCGGGAGGATAATTCTTCTTAGATAAAACTTTATCTGCTCCAAAGATTCCTTCACCGAATTTACGGGCAATTCTTGATTTTGGTCCAGTATATCTAGCCATTTCTTTTTCTAATTTAATTGTTACTAATGAACTTAATTTGTTGCAGCCGCGATTACAGAAAGGAAGTGCAATCCATTATTAACAAAATCAAGTTACATATAAAAAATAGGTTATCTATTAAACTCTTCTTCTTTTCGGAGGACGACAACCGTTGTGCGGAAGCGGAGTTACATCAATAATTTCAGTAACCTCGATACCAGCTCCGTGAACAGTTCTGATAGCAGACTCACGTCCGTTTCCAGGACCCTTTACATAAGCTTTCACCTTTCTCAGGCCAAGATCAAACGCAACTTTAGCGCAATCTTGTGCAGCCATCTGTGCTGCATAAGGAGTATTCTTCTTAGAACCTCTAAATCCCATCTTACCTGCAGAAGACCATGAGATAATCTGACCTTCACTGTTTGCCAGAGATACAATGATGTTGTTGAATGAAGAATGAACATGCAACTGTCCATTAGCATCAACCTTCACATTTCTCTTCTTAGCTGCGACTGTTTTTTTGCCATATCAACAATTATTATTTAGTAGCTTTTTTCTTATTTGCAACTGTTTTCTTTCTTCCCTTACGTGTACGGGCGTTGTTCTTTGTACTCTGACCGCGAACCGGCAGACCAATACGATGACGCACACCACGATAGCAACCAATATCCATTAATCGCTTAATGTTCAATTGCACTTCTGAACGAAGATCACCTTCTACTTTGTATTCAGCACCGATGATTTCACGGATTTTAGCTGCTTGGTCATCTGTCCAATCTTTTACTTTAAGATCTCTGTCAACACCAGCCTTATCCAAGATTTTTGCTGAACTGCTGCGTCCGATACCATATACATAGGTCAACGCAATCTCGCCTCTCTTATTCTGAGGCAAATCTACACCAACTATTCTTATAGCCATATACTAAATTATTTTTTTTTGCAAAAATTAATAAAATTATCCTTGACGTTGTTTATACTTAGGATTTTTCTTGTTAATAACATACAAACGGCCATTTCGTCTAACGATTTTGCATTCCGGCGTACGTTTCTTTAATGATGCTCTTACTTTCATATCTTATTTCTTTTTTACTTGTATCTAAAAACGATTCTTCCTTTAGATAAGTCATAAGGAGACATCTCTACTCTGACCTTATCCCCGGGTAATATTTTAATGTAATGCATTCTCATCTTGCCAGAGATATGAGCAGTAATCTCATGCCCGTTTTCTAGCTCAACACGAAACATTGCATTAGACAATGCTTCAACTATAACTCCATCTTGTTCTATTGCGGATTGCTTTGCCATATTAAATTGCTTTATCTCCTAATACTTGTTCGACATATTCAAATGAGGACAAAATATCTGCCTTCCCAACTCCTATTGCAACTGTATGCTCAAAGTGAGCGGCACATTTCCTATCGCGTGTACGCACTGTCCATCCATCTCTTTCCATTACTATCTGGCGGGAACCCAATGTTATCATCGGTTCGATGGCAATGCACATACCCTTTTTCAACTGAGTGCCGTATCCTCTTTTTCCATAATTGGGTACCTGCGGATCTTCATGCATATCTTTTCCAATACCATGACCTACGAATTCTCTTACCACACCATAGGAATTAGCCTCGCAATGTTGCTGGACAGCAAAACCTATATCACCCAAACGCTTTCCATGAATGGCATTCTCTATACCTAAATATAAAAGCTTCTTTTGTTGTCTTCAAAAGTTTTCAAGACCTCAGGATCAACTTCTCCTACACAGAAGGTATAAGCTGAATCCCCACAAAACCCATTCATATAAGTACCACAATCAACAGAAACAATATCACCTTCTTTCAAAGGGATATCATTGGGAATACCGTGTACAACCTGATCATTTACCGAAGTACACAAGGTACTGGGAAACGGATCACCATACTGATTGGGAAAACCTTTAAAAGTAGGAACAGCTCCATTATCTCTAATAAACTCTTCAGCCACCTTGTCAAGTTCCTTAGTTGTCACACCGGGTTTTATCAATTTAGCAACTTCAGCCAGAGTCCTACCTACAAGTAGGTTACTCTGACGAAGCAGCTCTATCTCATCATCTGTCTTAAGAAATATCATCTCAGACTAATTAATATGCAGCAACATTACCAGCACGCCCCTTGATTCTTCCGGAATTTAACAATCCGTCGTAATGGCGCATCAGCAAATGACTTTCTACCTGTTGGAGTGTATCCAATACAACACCTACAAGAATCAATAAGGATGTACCACCGAAGAACTGGGCGAACTCAGCTTTTACTCCAAAAATACCGGCAAATGCAGGCATGATGGCTACAAGAGCCAAGAATATAGAACCCGGCAGAGTAATACGAGACATGATCGCATCTATATACTCAGCTGTATTCTTACCTGGTTTATTCCCGGAATAAAACCATTATTTCTCTTCATATCTTCTGCCATCTGGTTAGGATTAATTGTTATTGCAGTATAGAAGTATGTAAACACAATAATCAATATTGCAAAAACAAAATTATACCAGAAGCTAGTATGATCTACAAATGCACGTACAATACCACTTGCTGTTGCAGCATTTGAGAAACCTACCAATGTAATAGGGATAAACATGATTGCCTGGGCAAAGATGATAGGCATTACATTCGCAGCATTCACCTTTAAAGGAATATATTGTCTTGCACCACCATATTGTTTGTTTCCTACAATACGTTTCGCATACTGTACGGGAACTTTGCGGACGCCTTGAACCAGCAAAATTGCTGCTGCAATAACGAACAACAAAAATACTATTTCCAACAAAAACATGATGATACCACCTGCACCCGGAGAAGCCAGACGAGAAACAAACTCTTGGAATAAAGATTGTGGCAGACGGGCAATAATACCAATCAAAATGATGAATGATATACCATTACCTATCCCCTTATCTGTTATTCTTTCTCCAAGCCACAGAATAAACATACTTCCAGCTGCCAAAATGATGGTAGAAGTAATTATAAAGAATGTCCAATCTAATGAAGCATTAAGTGATGGTCCGGCTTGCATCTTAAGGTTAAGCAAGTATGAGGGAGCTTGGAAAACCAAAATTGCAATTGTCAATATACGAGTATACTGATTGATTTTTCTTCTACCACTTTCACCTTCACGCTGGATTTTCTGAAAGTAGGGAACAGCAATCGCCAAAAGCTGAATTACAATTGATGCCGAGATATATGGCATGATTCCCAATGCAAAAATAGATGCATTGGAAAACGCTCCTCCAGAGAACATGTTTAACAAGGCTAACAAACCTTCACTCGTTTGTTTATGCAACTGAGTTAACATAGCAGGGTTAATACCTGGCAGAACCACGTAAGAACCAAACCTGTAAATTGCAACAAATAATATAGTAATGAGGATCCTTTGTCTCAGATCCTCAATTTTCCATATATTCTTTAATGTTTCAATAGATTTTCTCATTGAATCAGAGTTTTACTGCATTACCACCAACAGCTTCGATTGCAGCTACCGCACTCTTTGAAAAAGCATTAGCTTCCACATCAAGCTTAGTAGTCAAACTACCGTTACCTAGTACTTTTACCAATTGATTAGAAGAAATGAAACCAGCTTCAATAAAGTCATTCATACCTACCTTAGTCAGATTCTTAGCTTCAGCCAATTTCTGAATAGTTTCAAGGTTAATAGCTTTATATTCTACACGGTTAATATTCTTAAAACCAAACTTCGGAACACGACGTTGAAGAGGCATCTGACCACCTTCAAAACCGATCTTCTTTGAATAGCCTGATCTTGACTTAGCTCCTTTATGACCTCTTGTAGAAGTACCGCCTAAGCCAGAACCGGCACCACGGCCAACTCTTTTTCTGGTCTTTGTAGATCCTTCTGCAGGTTTCAAATTACTTAAATTCATATCGTAATTAGTTTTTTTTATTAACAATGAATTACTTAACGATGGCAACCAAGTGTTTAACCTTATTTACCATTCCAAGAATTGAAGGAGTTGCTTCGTGTTCAACCACACGATTCATTTTGCGAAGTCCCAGTGCATCGAGTACTCTTTTCTGATCAGCAGGAGCACCAATTCTACTTTTTACTTGTTTAATCTTAATAGTTGACATATTTCCTCCTTATCCTCTAAATACTTTTTCCATACTTACACCTCTGTTCTGAGCTACCATGCGAGCATCTCTCATTTCACCCAAAGCCAGAATTGTAGCTTTTACCAAGTTGTGCGGGTTAGAAGAACCTTTTGACTTAGCCAAAACGTCTGTAACACCCACACTTTCCAAAACAGCACGCATCGCACCACCTGCTACCACACCAGTACCGGTAGAAGCCGGCTTGATGAATACTTCAGCACCACCAAATTTAGCCGACTGTTCATGAGGAACTGTACCTTTTAATACAGGAACACGAGTCAAGTTCTTTTTTAGCTGCTTCAACACCTTTAGCAATAGCAGCTGTTACTTCACCTGCTTTACCAAGGCCCCAACCAATAATACCGTCTTCGTTTCCAACAACGACAATTGCAGAGAAGCTGAATGTTCTACCACCCTTTGTTACCTTTGTAACACGGTTGATAGCAACCAATCTGTCTTTTAACTCTATATCGTTAGTTATCTTAACTCTATTATTAACTGCCATAATTGATTAAAATTTAAGTCCACCGTTACGAGCAGCGTCAGCTACTTCTTTTATTCTCCCATGATACAAGTAACCATTACGGTCGAATACGACAGTCGTAATACCAGCTTCCTGAGCCTTCTTGGCAATCAGTTCACCAACTTTAGCAGCCTGTTCTTTCTTAGGCATAGCTTCCATTCCCAAAGATGAAGCTGCAGCCAAAGTTCTACCAGACAAGTCATCGATAACTTGAACGTAAATCTGCTTGTTACTTCTAAACACACTCATACGCGGACGTCAGTAGTACCTGAAATCTTATTGCGTACTCTATATTTGATCTTGATTCGTCTTTCTAATTTTGTTGTCATGATAATACAATTTTATGTAAATTATTTAGCACCGGCTGACTTACCAGACTTTCTACGAATTTCTTCGCCAACAAACTTAATACCTTTACCTTTATAAGGTTCCGGCTTACGGAAAGAACGTATTTTTGAACAAACCTGACCCAGCAGTTGTTTGTCACAAGATTCCAATATAATAAGAGGGTTCTTATTTCTTTCTGACTTAGTTTCTACCTTGATTTCAGGAGGTAACTGCATAAAGATATTATGAGTATAACCCAAAGCGAAATCAATAATATTACCATTGTTTGAAGCACGGTAACCTACACCGACAAGTTCCAGTTCTTTCTTATAACCTTCAGAAACACCAATAACCATGTTGTTAACCAAAGAACGATACAAGCCGTGAAAAGCATGTCTTTGTTTTATGTTATCCAACATCTCGTTTTCGTTTTCTGTCAACATCACATGTCCATCTTCAATTGCAACATTGATAGAAGGATCAACAAATTGGCTAAGTTCGCCTTTAGGACCTTTTACAGTAACTACATTATCCTTCAGAGTAACTGTTACTCCAGCGGGAATACTAATGGGTAATTTTCCTATTCTTGACATTGCTTATCCTCCTATTAATATACGTAACAAAGAACTTCACCACCAATTTTCAGTTCAGCAGCTTCTTTGTTAGTCATTACACCTTTGGAAGTAGATATTATAGCAATACCTAAACCATTAATTACTCTCGGCATGTCTTTGTAACCAGTATACTGACGCAAACCCGGAGAAGAAACTCTAATCAACTTCTTGATTGCGTTTACTTTGTTTACTGTGTCATACTTCAAAGCCACCTTGATAGTTCCTTGAGGACCATCTTCTACGAATTTGTAGTTCAGAATGTAGCCTTTTTCGAAAAGAATCTTAGTGATTTCCTTTTTCAAATTTGAGGCAGGCACTTCTACTACTCTGTGCTTTGCACTAATTGCATTTCTCAATCTGGTGAGATAATCTGCGATTGGATCTGTCATATAAATAATTAATTAAATTAATCAGGACCACCCTGACAATATTTAAAAATAAAAAGAATTACCAGCTTGCTTTCTTTACGCCCGGAATCAATCCATTAGAAGCCATTTCGCGGAACTGAATTCTTGAAATTCCGAACTGACGAATATAACCTTTAGGACGACCAGTCAATTTACAACGGTTATGCAAACGAATAGGATTAGAATTCTTAGGAAGAGCCTGTAATTTCTGAGCAGCTTCAAAAGCTTCAGCAGGGTCACCTGAATTAACAATCTTCTTCAACGCAGCACGTTTTTCAGCATATTTGGCTACAAGTTTGGCTCTTTTTACTTCACGAGCCTTCATTGATTCTTTTGCCATAATATATTAATCTTTTTTTGAGTTTTAAACGGTAAACCAAATTCCTTCAACAAAGCATAACCTTCTTCATCTGTCGGAGCAGAAGTTACAAAGGTAATATTCATTCCGAGAATTTTAGTAATACTATCGATATTTATTTCAGGGAAAATGATTTGTTCCTGAATACCCAATGTATAATTACCTCTTCCATCGAACTTGCTTTCGATACCTTTGAAGTCACGAATACGTGGCAAAGCAACACGAACAAGTTTTTCAAGGAACTCATACATTCTTTCACGACGCAAAGTCACCATTACGCCAATCGGCATTTTCTTACGCAACTTAAAGTTAGCGATATCTTTACGTGAAACTGTTGCAACAGCTTTTCTGACCAGTAATTGCTGTTAACTCATTAATAGCAACTTCAATAATCTTCTTATCAGCAACAGCCATACCCAATCCTTGATTGATAACAATCTTCTTAAGTACGGGGATCTGCATTGTTGAAGAATATTGGAACTGATTCTTCAATGCAGGCGCAATGCGCTCTGCATATTCTTTCTTAAGGCTAGCAGTATTACTCATTACTTAATCTCCTCTCCTGATTTTTTTAGCATAACGAACAAAATGTTCTACCATCAGAACTTCTCTTCTTCCCACACGTGTTGGCTTGCCTGTTTTAGGATCAACCAAATTCAAGTTTTGAGATATGTATAGCAGCTTCCTGCTTTACGATACCACCCTGAGGGTTCTTTTGCATTAGGTTTGGTACTTTTCGATACCATATTGATAC